>Ga0335076_10000101_pt1 | contig 68577 bp, 53 predicted proteins | sample Lox_Sample_25_FD_206717 | JGI IMG/M metagenome (GOLD analysis project Ga0335076, IMG submission 206717) | Soil microbial communities from Loxahatchee National Wildlife Refuge, Florida, United States - Lox_Sample_2.5 | ecosystem: Environmental > Terrestrial > Soil > Wetlands | place: USA... | reverse complement strand
GTGCTGGCCGCGGGTGACTTCTGGGGTGGCGCCGGTTCGGTGGCCTGCCAGGAGTTCATCACCCAGTTGGGTCGCAACTTCCAGGTGATCTACGAGCAGGCCAACGCCCACGGTCAGAAGGTGCAGAGCGCCGGCAGCAACATGGCCAGCACCGACAGCGCCGTCGGGTCCAGCTGGGCCTGACACCGCAACTCCAGACCGGGGCCGCACACCGATCGGTGTGCGGCCCCGTCGTTTGCCTGGCCGGGCTACCCGGCGACCGGTGAGCGCGGAATCAGTGAGGAGCGGAAACCGATCCGCTGAACCGCACCTTCCGACTCGCGCCCGACCATGCCGCCCAATGGCAGTTTCGAAACACCTGCGCCGGACGCCGCAGATGGGGGCGCGCCCCACCCACCGGGCATGACGTTGGCATCGAGAGCGGGCATCGGCGTGACCGCTGACACCGCGTCGGCCCAACTCGGCGGGACCGACAAGGTGCCAAGCGCGGCAGCTTGACCCACGCCCGCCGACGCGCCTTGTCCCAGGCCTGCCCCGCCCGGGAGACCGCCGGCCCCCTCGGCCCCCAGAATCGAACCGGCGCCCTCTAAGTCGAGAGAGGTGCCATAGGCGTCGAAGCCAAGTCCCCCGCCGTCGGCGCCCAAGCCCGCACCATCGGCACCAAGCCCGGCCACATCGGAGCCGAAGCCAAACGCGTCAAGGCCCAGGCTAGCCGAATTTCCGCTCAGCGCGGAGGTAAGGCTCGAAGCCAAGCCGGATAGGAGCCCCGCACCGGTGCTCGCGCTCTTGGTGGCGGTTTTGCCCGACGCGCCGGTCAGACTCGATAGCGCGCTGATGGGGGCGGAACCGCCCGACGATCCCAGCGACGCCGCGGTGCCCGCGGCCGCCTGCGACAGTCCCGCGCCGGACGACGACCCTGGGGTCGCCAGGGTCTGCAGCGCTTGGGGCACCGAGGAAATCGTTTGCGCCGTCGTCGTCTGGGCATTGCTGCCAGCCTGGGTGCCAGCCGCCTGCGCGACCGCGCCGGCCCGCCCGGCAAGCCCGCCCGGGTTGGTCGTTTGCGGCGGCGACCCGAAGGTGCTGAACGTTGAGGCGGAAGCCGAACTGGCGGCATAGTTGTACATCGCCGTCGCATCCTGGGCCCACATTTCGCTGTACTCGGTCTCGGTGGCCATGATCGCCGGCGTGTTCTGCCCGAGGATGTTGGTCGCGATCAACGCCATGAGCTGAGCGCGGTTGGTCGCGATCAGAGGCGGCGGCACCGTCATCGCGTACGCCGTTTCGAAGGCCGCCGCGGCGGCCGCGGCCTGGGTGGCCGCCTGCTCGCACTGCGCGGCAGTGGCCGTCATCCACGATATGTAGGGCGTCACCGCGGCCGCCATTGACGTCGACGTCGGCCCCAGCCACGACTCGTCGGTGAGGCTCACGATCACCGACTGGTATCCGCTGGCGGCGTCGGTCAGCTCCGCAGCCAGCCACTCCCATCCCGCAGACGCGGCCAGCAGGGTCGCGGGCCCCGGCCCCAAGTACATCCGACCCGAGTTGATTTCCGGTGGCAATGCGCCGAAGTCCATCGACTGTCCCTATCTCGTGCTTTAGTTTGCTGATCCGGCGGCGCGCGACTCGCGCCGCCGTCCGCGGCGCGCAGCACCGACGCGGCCGAGACTGCGCCGTGAACCCGGGAGGGCTGCGCGCCGCCAGGCCGGCCGAGGGCGACGGTCGCGGCGACGCGGGCCCGCGAACGCACGGACGTCACCGTCGACGGCCGCCGGCACCACCCATTCGGAAATAGGCGGGCGGGTTACATCTGCGGCGGCTGTCACGTAGCCTGCGGGAAGGGAGAACTGAGATTCACAAACCGTCGGCGAAGCCATCCTCGGCTGTGCGTTCAAAGCTTTTTCAACGAAAACCATTTAATGCCACCAATATTCGTAACATCACGTAACTTAGCGGTAATGTAAATCAGGACATCTTCGTCCTCAGCCGTCGTGCGTACCTGTCGGGCTCCGACGGCATGCGCTGAAATTCAGCGTCTTTCAACCAGCGAAATGCGTTCGTATGGCGTTCATTTAGAGCATCTCCCCCGAGAGCGGCTCGGTTCGGTCTAACCAACGACCGTACGTACCAGTATTTTTGGGAAACCGACTCATATCAACTTCACCGATACAACACATATGAAACACATATTTGAGTGCGCGCAGGTGTGAGCCACGGAACAGAGGTTTATTTGAGACTTCTATGAAGTCCGTGACAACCCCATGTGCTCTTGCGAGAATGTAGGAACATGACCGCAATGTCGAGTTACGCAGGCAGCCAGCGGCCACGCCAGGCCATTCTTGGGCAGCTGCCCCGCATCTACCGTGCCGATGGCTCACCGATCCGGGTTTTGCTGGTGGACGATGAGCCCGCGCTGACCAACCTGGTGAAGATGGCGCTGCATTACGAAGGCTGGGTCGTCGACATCGCCCACAACGGTCGCGAGGCCATCGCGAAGTTCGAGAGTGTCAACCCCGACGTGCTGGTCCTCGACATCATGCTGCCCGATGTGGACGGCCTGCGGATTCTGCAGCGCATCCGCGAATCCGACGCCTACACCCCCACGCTGTTCCTTACCGCACGCGATTCGGTCATGGACCGTGTCACCGGCCTCACCGCGGGCGCGGACGACTACATGACCAAGCCGTTCAGCCTCGAGGAACTAGTCGCGCGGCTGCGGGGTTTGTTGCGGCGCTCCACCCAGCTGACCTCGCCCGCGGCCGAATCCTTGAAGATCGGTGACCTGCACGTCGACACCGCCAGCCGTGAGGTCACCCGCGGCGGCACTGCGATATCGCTTTCGTCGACCGAATTCGAATTGCTTCGCTTCCTGATGCGCAATCCCCGTCGCGCGCTGAGCCGCACCGAAATCCTCGACCGTGTCTGGAATTACGACTTCGCCGGACGCACCAGCATCGTGGATCTGTACATCTCCTACTTGAGGAAGAAGATCGACTCCGGCCGGGACCCGATGATCCACACCGTCCGTGGCGTCGGATACATGCTGCGACCGCCGGAATGACGCGCGAGCGGAACACGGCATCCAGAGCCCTTCCGCGGTGGCTTCCCCATTCGTTGCGCCGCCAGTTGCTTTTGGGCGTACTGGTTGTCGTCAGCGTGGTGCTGGCGACGGTCGGTATCGTCTCCGTGCTGAGCCTGCGGGGCTACGTCACCGCCATGAGCGACGCCGACGTCGTCCAGTCCCTTGACGCACTGAGTAACTCGTACAGCAGATACCGCGACGGCGAGCATAGGACCACACCGATCGCGCAGGCGATGCTGGAATTCACCGATCAAACGCCGGGAAACGTCATCGCCGTGCTCCACGACGGCGTGGTGATCGGCTCCGCGGTCTTTTCCGAAGACCAGGCACGACCCGCGCCGCCTGACGTGGTCCGCACCCTCGAAGCGCAGCCGTGGCCCGCGCCCGACGCCCCTCCCCGGACCGAGAAACTTGGCAGCCTCGGCTCGTATCGGGTCGACAACCGCGACGACGGATCCGACGTCCTGGTCGTCGGCGTATCGCTTGACCGCGCCAACCAGATCATCGCCCGCAAGAACATCACCACCACGGCGCTCGTCGCGGCGGCTCTGGCGGTCACCGCGGGACTCACCGTTTGGGTGGTCGGATACACCCTTCGCCCGCTGCGCCGGCTCGCAGCGACCGCCGCAGACGTCGCCGCCATGCCGCTGACCGACGGCGACCAGCGGATCAGCGTCAGGGTGCAGCCGAAGGACACCGACCCGAGCAACGAAGTGGGAATCGTCGGACACACGCTGAACCGGTTGCTGGACAACGTCGATAGCGCGCTGGCGCACCGCGCCGACTCCGACTTGCGGATGCGGCAGTTCATCACCGACGCCAGCCACGAGTTGCGAACTCCGCTGGCGGCGATTCAGGGGTATGCCGAACTGACCCGCCAGGACAGCTCGGCGCTCCCACCGACTACCGAGTACGCGCTGGCCCGCATCGAGTCGGAAGCGCAGCGCATGGCGCTGCTCGTCGACGAGTTGCTCCTGCTCTCGCGCCTGGGCGAGGGCCAAGACCTGCAGACTCAGGACGTCGACCTGGCAGACCTCGTCACCAATGCTGTGAACGACACGGCGGTCGCCGCGCCGACACACCATTGGGTCAAAGACCTGCCCGACGAGCCGGTGTGGGTCCGGGGGGATCATGCCCGGCTACACCAACTCGTGAGCAATCTGCTCAGCAATGCCCGGGTGCACACGCCGCCGGGCGTCACGGTGACGACGGGAATCACTTGCCGGCGCAACGGCACGGAAGCGCCCTACGCGGAACTGACCGTCGCCGACAACGGGCCCGGCATCGACACGGACCTTGCACCCCGGCTGTTCGAACGGTTCGCCCGCGCGGATTCGTCGCGGTCTAACGGTTCGGGCATCGGGCTGGGCCTGGCCATTGTGAGTTCGATCGTCAAGGCCCATCACGGCTCGGTCACCGCCGAATCCGCCGACGGGCGAACGGTCTTCCGGGTGCGGCTTCCGATGATCGATCCGATCACCGATACCGGCTAGCGGCGTTTTCCAGGGGCCGGCCGCTTTCCGTGGTTGGCGTTCTTCTTCCGCCGAGCGCGCTTCTTGTCGGCTCGTTTTGACATCGCGTCGCCTTCCTTCTAACTCAGCGCCGACTCGACGAGTTGGGCGCTGAGTTTCTCCAACCGGCTGCGAGCGCGGGGATTCTCAACGAGCGCTGCGGCATTCGCGAGGCTCAGGCCGTCGTAGTAGCCACCGTCGACCACGGGATGCGTTCGTGACCCGAGCGTGGTGAGCGTCGGTGCGGCCTCTTCGGCCGGTCGGCCGACGCGGTCGTAGATGGACAACAGCCGGGTCCGGTACACACCGGGATGAACGCTGAGTGCGGTGAACGAGGCGCCCCCGGCCTCAGCCAGCGACTTGCTGTACATCGTCAGGGCGAGTTTGGATTGCGCGTAGGCCGCCAGCGGCCAATACTGCTCGCCGGCCAGGTTCTTCCACTTGATGTTTCCCCCGGCATGCGTCGCCGACGACACGTTGACGACTCGTCCCCCGGCGGCGACGAGCAGCGGTACCAGCCTCGTGGTCAGCAAGTACGGCGCGAGGTAGTTGACCTGGAAGGTCAGCTCGTGGCCGTCCTGGGTGTAGGTGCGCCCCTGGGGTGCGGCGACCGCGGCGTTGTTGACCAGCACGTCCAGCGCCGGCAGGGCCGCGGCGAGGGTGTCGGCCAGGCGGACGACCTCCTTCAGGCGGGTGAAGTCGGCGACGACCGGGTGCAGGCGCGTCGGTTCCGCGCCGTCCTGCACCATCCGTGTCATCGCATTCTCACCGCCGTCCTGGTCGCGCGCATGGAGATATACCGTCGCGCCTTCGTCGACGAAGCGGCGGGCGGTTGCGTAACCGATGCCGTCGGTGGCGCCGGTTACCAGAACTGTGAGAGGAGTAGAAAGTGATTCGGACATATTGACTTTCGTATAGCTGAGGTATGACTGCGGGCATCGCGTGACGCGACGCGACAGCGAATGCCGTTGAAATGAGTGGGAATAGAAACGAGCCGAGAAGTGCGGTGAACCTCGAGCTAGAGCCCGGTTCAGCGCCTGATTTGTCTGCGGGACGGCGGTTCGTCGTCCCAGCCCGCACCGTAACGTTCCAGCGCCGAGGGCACCGCGAGCGCTAGCACGGTGGTGCGGGTCATGGAACGCATTGCAGCAGGCAGCGACCCGTGCGAGCAATGCTGTTTACGACTTCTTGACCTGACAGGGCTTTCCTTGATGGAATTTTGACGGCGGGAAGAGCAGCCTAACTTTGTTGTGACGACGCGCGGCGGACCCGGCCATTCGAGCCTGACGCAGCGGAGGCGCGGACGACGCCAAGCCGGCCGGGAGCCGATGGCACGTGATCGGCCTTGGCCGGTGTCGTCCGCTAATCAGGCCGGCTCGCATTCAACGCCCTCGGCGACCGTGCGGTCGAAACATCGGTCAATATTGTGTCAATGAAGGTGGACATGACGTAGGGATTGCGTAACGACCGGCATTTCCCGGCCACATGCGCCATAGTTTCTCCTCGGATAGGCCGGGACCGGACTAAGGAGCGTTCCCATAGATAATCCGTCTCACTGGGGAATGGCGGCCTGGTTTCAGGTCGCCACCGTTGCCGTTTTGGTCGTGGCTCTGCACGTGCCGCTCGGCGACCACATGGCCAGGGTTTATGCCGATACGAGGCATTGGCGTGTCGAGAAGGTGTTCTATCGGCTGATGGGGGCTCAACCCGACGATCAGCAACGGTGGGTGAAATACGGCACGTCGGTGCTGGCGTTCTCGGCCGTCAGCGTGCTCTTCCTCTACGGGCTGCTACTAGCGCAGACACGACTGCCGGAGCCGTGGGGGCACCGGGGTATGACGCCTGCGCTGGCTTTCAACACCGCAATCTCGTTCGTCACCAACACCAGTTGGCAGAACTACCCCGGCGAAACCACACTCGGGCACGTCGGGTTGCTGGCCGGATTGGGTGTTCAGGCGTTCGCCAGCTGCGCGGTCGGAATGTGCGTCGCTGTGGCGTTGATCCGCGGACTTGCGCAATACCGGAGCGAGCAAATCGGCAACTTCTGGGTCGACCTGGTGCGAACGGTGGTGCGCATCCTTGTTCCGCTGTCTATCGCCGTTACGCTGATCCTGCTCGCCCTCGGGGTGGTCAACAATTTGCATGCCGCGCAAGACATCACGACCATAACTGGCGAACATCAGACCATTCTTGGCGGCCCCGTGGCCTCGTGGGAATCGATCAAGCTGATGTCCGGTGACGGCGGTGGCGCCTTCAATGTGAACAGCGCCCATCCCTTCGAGAACCCAACGCCGCTCACCAACATCGTAGAAATCGTTGCGATGCTGTTGATTCCGGTCGCATTCATCAGAACCTTCGGGGTCATGGTCGGTGAAAAGAAACAGGGTTGGGCGCTGTTTGCCGCAGCCGCGATCTTGTTCGTGATCGGCACGGCGGCGATCACCGCGTCGGATCTGATGACGAACGGCACCGTGATCCACGCCATCGGAGCCGCGACGGAAGGCACCGAGACCCGCTTCGGCGTGCCCGGCAGCGCGATCTTCGGTCAGGCCGCGACTGCCAGCGCCGACGGCGCGGCAAACTCCTCGTATGACAGCTACGCGAGCTTCGGCGGAGCGGTACTCATGCTGAACATGATGCTTGGCGAAGTGGCGCCCGGCGGTGCCGGGAGCGGGCTCTACGGCCTGGTGATGATGACCCTGCTCGCGGTCTTCCTCGGTGGCCTGATGATCGGACGCACACCGGAATACCTCAAGCAGCGGCTCCATGCCCGCCACATGAAACTCATCAGCCTCTACCTATTGACCCTGCCCGCGGCGGTTCTGATTGGAGCGGCGGCGGCCATGGCACTTCCCGGTGAACGCGCCTCCATGCTCAACACAGGCCCCCACGGGCTCTCCGAGGTGCTGTATGCCTTCACGAGCGCCGCGGCCAACAACGGCAGCGCATTCGCCGGATTTTCCGGCAACACCACGTGGTACAACACCGCGCTTGCCCTCGCGATGGTGGTAGGACGGTTCGTGCCGATTATTGTCGTGCTCGCGCTTGCCGGGACCTTCGCGACCCAGCGGGCCGGTGTCATCACCGCCGGAACCCTGCGCACGTACGGTCCGACGTTCGTTTTCCTCATCGTCGGTGCGACCTTGATCATCGTCGGGCTGGAGTACCTGCCCGCGCTGGCGCTCGGCCCAGCGGCCGACGCACTGCCGAGATAAGCGGTCTTACCGTGGGGGGTGCGGCGAACGGCGGCGTGATATCTGCTGTATCACCGTCGCTTCAACTTCGCGCTACGCCTTACGGTTTCGCCGCCCTTGCCACGATGCGGTGCGGCTTCGCCCATGTCCTCGCCGCCCCACGTAGTAGACGGTCAGGAGGGTCGCCGCCGCGGCGACGGCCTCGGGAATCTGCGACAGTGTGTCAGACATGCGCAATCGCCTCCAGACGGTCGTAAGCTTCCCACCAGACGGCCTCGTGCTCGACCACGGAGATCAAACCGGTGTTCATCATCCGATCGGCCCCACTCAGCATGTAGACCACGGCTTGGCATTCGAGGTATTTGCCTCGCTCGCCGGCGTCGGCGCCGTTGGGCATGAGGATGATCGACATGGACCTGACTTGAACGCGCGCAGGTCCCGCTCGAAGGAAGAGCAGAGCACCGATACCCACGTAAACGGCCACAGCCGATGCCAGCACGGCATCGGGTGAGGCCAGCTCGTTGCCGAGCAGCATGATCGCGACCAGTCCGAGCACGGCGCCGGTGATCGGCCACCCGCGCCACAGCCGCGCCAACCGCCGATCGGTGGTGCTGATGCCAGGCGGGTAGACGATCAACCGATACCGCCGAACACCGTATCTGCCAACCGTGGCGTCGAACGATCCCCACTGGTGGGCGCCGTCGAGCAGCCGCGACCACCCCTGCGATTCCGCCGGTGCGCTCCGGGTCGGCTGGAGAACGCCAGGTTCGGGCCGACGCTGCGTCGTTCTTCGCATAAACCTGGTGTACGCCTGATTCGCGACGCCGACTATCAATCCAAACGACTTCTATACGCCCGAAGCCCTAACCTTTACGCCACGTTATCGACCTGGCGAGCGTCATTAGCACGGCTGCAGCCGGAGCGGTCAGCAGGAACAACTTGCGCTTATCGGGGCACGTCAGTTAGATATCCGCCGTGGTAGTGAACGCTCCGATGTTCGCGGGGGCTGTACTGATGTGATGCCACGCCTTCGTGTGGTGTGGCCACAGTGGCAGCGAGAAGAGCTGCGCACCAACTTGTGGTTGGTTCCCACGATTCTGATTGGCGGCGCGCTCGGGCTTTTCGTGGTCACCCTGCGGCTGGACACGGCCGCTTACCACGGCCGGTTGCGGCCTCCGTCCTGGGTGATCAGCGGCAGCGCCGACGCGGCGCGCCAACTTCTGACCTCGATCGCGGCATCGGTGATAACCGTCGTCGGCATCGTCTTCTCCATCACGATCGTGACCTTGACGCTGGCGTCGACGCAGTTTGGGCCGCGGATGCTGCGCAACTTCATCCGCGATCGCGGCACCCAGCTCACACTGGGAACGTTCGTAGCGACGTTTGTGTATTGCGTTGTGGTGCTGGTGTCGATCGGACCCGGCGATCGCGGCGAGTTCGTCCCCCACATCTCGATCACGACCGCGTTCGGTTTGGTGCTCATCGATCTCGCGGTGCTGATCTATTTCATTCACCACATCGCCGCCCAGATCCAGTTGCCACAGGTGATCGCCAGCATCGCCAAGGACCTGGCCCAAGCCGTCGCGGTGCAAAGCGAGGACCCGCCGCGATCGGCGCCACGGAAACCTGCACAAGGTCCGTCGTTGGAAACGCTGCTCGCCAGGATCGAAACCTCCGGCAGCGTCGTTCGCACCCCTAAGAGCGGTTATCTGCAATTCATCCGCCACCAGACGCTGATCCGCATCGCCACCGAGGCGGACGCGGTGATCCGGCTGCCCTATCGCCCCGGCCACTTCCTCGTCGAAGGCCGTGAACTTGCCAGCGTGTGGCCCCCCGACGCCGCCGAGCGGGTGGCCGACTACCTGGCCCGCGCCCAGGCGACCGGACCGCACCGCACATTGACACAGGATGTCGCCTTCGGCGTCGATCAGCTCGTCGAAATCGCCATTCGCGCGCTATCGCCAGCCGTCAACGACACCTTCACAGCGCTGACGTGCATCGACTGGCTCGGCGACTGCCTGTGCAAGATCGCACCGGTGTGGTCGCCCACCCAAGTTCATCGCGACAATCGCGGATTCATCCGCGTCATCTCCGATCAGGTCAGCTACGAGCGGCTGGTGCAGCGAGCCTTCGAAAAGATCCGCCAGGCCGGCCGGGGTATGCCGGCGGTAATGATCCGACAGCTCGACGCGCTAACGACGATCATGGAACAAACGACCGACCCCCTGCGCGCACAAGTCTTGATGAACCAAGCGGACATGATCCAGCGTGCGAACGTCGAATCGGTTCCCGATGAATCCGATCGCGCCGACGTCGAGCGCCGATACGTCGCATTGCGAGCCCTTCGCGACCAGCACAACGAATGAGATCGTTTCAAAGCCCTTGTCGCCGCAGATGATTGGCGGGTGGCTGATGAGGGCAGCGATGACCCCAATGAAATGACGGACACGTTCGAACAGACGGGCGTAAAGGAACCGTAAAGGTGCACTGCGGCGCCGTTAGGAAAGCGTCAACCAAAGGCCCTTGCGGACCAGCCCCGTTTAGTTTCAAGCTGACCGTGCCTCCGAGGACTGCACTGTTGCTGACCTCGATGAGGTGCTCTTCGTATGCACGAGACCGGCGCGGAACGGAGACGAGATGGGCGTGTTGATATTCGTCGTGCTCACGGTGGCGGTGTTCGCCGTGCTCGGCCTGGCACAGAAGTTGATCGAACGGCTATGAACTACGAAAACATCGTCGGCTTGGTGCTTTCCGTCCTACTTGCGCTGTACCTTGGGGGCGCCCTGCTGTTCCCGGAGAGGTTCTAGTGAGCACAACAACAGCGGGCATCATCTTCCTCCTCGTTCTCGTCGCGGCACTGGTGGCGGTGCATGTGCCCTTGGGCGACTACATGTATCGGGTGTACACGTCGGAGAAGGACTCGTATGTCGAACGGGTGATCTATCGGCTGATCGGCGTCGATTCGCGCTCGGAGCAGACGTGGGGCGCCTATGCCCGAAGCGTCCTGGCGTTCTCGTCGATCAGCATCCTGTTCCTGTTCGCGTTCCAGCTCGTGCAGGACAAATTGCCGTTGCATCTGCACGATCCGGCCACCAAGATGACCCCCGGGCTGGCGTGGAACACCGCCGTCAGCTTCACCACCAATACCAACTGGCAGGCCTACTCCGGTGAGTCCACCGATGGTCACCTCGTGCAGATGGCCGGGCTGGCGGTGCAGAACTTCGTCTCGGCCGCCGTCGGCATGGCGGTCGCGATCGCGGTGGTCCGGGGGTTCGCCCGCACCCGCACCGGGGATCTGGGCAACTTCTGGGTCGACCTGGTGCGCACGGTGCTCCGCATCCTGCTGCCGATCGCCGTGATCGGCGCGATCGTGCTGATCGCGGGAGGCGCGATCCAGAACTTCCACCTGCACGACCAGGTTGTCACCACCCTTGGCGGCGCCCAGCAGACCATCACCGGGGGTCCGGTGGCCAGCCAGGAGGTGATCAAGGAGCTCGGCACCAACGGCGGCGGGTTCTACAACGCGAACTCCTCGCACCCGTTTGAGAACCCGACCACGTGGACGAACTGGATGGAGATCTTCCTGCTGCTGGTGATCAGCTTCTCGCTGCCGCGCACCTTCGGGCGCATGGTGGGCAGCACCAAGCAGGGCTACGCGATCGCCTCGATCATGGCGACGCTGTATGGGCTCAGCGTGACGTTCATGCTGTGGTTCCAGTTGCAGCACCACGGCACGGTGCCGACCGCCGTCGGGACGGCCATGGAAGGCGTCGAGCAGCGGTTCGGCATCGCGAACTCGGCGGTGTTCGCCGACTCGACAACGCTCACCTCCACCGGGGCCGTCGACTCGTTCCACGACTCCTACACCAGCCTCGGCGGGATGATCGCGCTGTTCAACATGCAGCTCGGCGAGGTCGCGCCCGGCGGCACCGGCTCTGGTCTGTACGGCATGCTCGTCCTCGCGGTGATCACCGTCTTCGTCGCCGGCCTGATGGTCGGGCGCACACCGGAATACCTCGGCAAGAAGATCAACCCCCGCGAAATCAAGCTCGCCGCAAGCTATTTCCTGGTCATGCCGGTGGTCGTGCTGATCGGCACCGCCATCGCGATGGCGCTGCCCGGCCAGCGTGCCGGCATGCTGAACACCGGCCCGCACGGGCTCTCGGAGGTCTTGTACGCGTTCACCTCGGCGACCAACAACAACGGATCGGCATTCGCTGGAATCAGCGTCAACACCGACTGGTACAACACCGCCCTGGGGCTGGCCATGGTCTTCGGCAGGTTCCTGCCGATCGTGTTCGTGCTGGCCCTCGCCGGCTCGCTTGCCAAGCAGGGTCACACGCCGGAATCGGCGGGGACCCTGCCCACCCATCGGCCACAGTTCGTCGGAATGGTCGCCGGCGTCACGGTGATCCTCGTTTCCCTTACATTCCTGCCCATGCTCGCGCTCGGGCCCCTCGCTGAAGGAATCCACTGATGACCGCGACGACTGTCGATTCGGCTGACCAGATGCAGCAGGAGACCCCCGCAAGCAAGAAACGGGTGCAGGGCGGCCTGCTGGACCCCAAGATGCTGTGGAAGTCGACGCCGGACGCGCTGCGCAAGCTTGACCCGCGCACCCTGTGGCGCAACCCGGTGATGTTCATCGTCGAAATCGGTGCCGCCTGGAGCACCTGGTTGGCGATCGTCAACGAAACCTGGTTCGCGTGGCTGATCGTGATCTGGCTATGGCTGACCGTGCTGTTCGCGAATCTCGCGGAGGCGGTGGCCGAGGGCCGCGGCAAGGCCCAGGCGGACGCGCTGCGGAAAGCCAAAACCCACACCGTGGCCCGGCGGCTCAGAAACTGGGAACCCGGCGCCTCCGGTGTGGAGGATGAGGTTGCGGCACCGCTGCTGCAGCAGGGCGATATCGTCGTGGTCGAGGCCGGGCAGGTGATACCGGGCGACGGCGACGTGGTGGAAGGCATCGCCTCGGTAGACGAATCGGCGATCACGGGCGAGTCGGCGCCGGTGATCCGCGAGTCTGGCGGCGACCGGTCGGCGGTCACCGGCGGCACCACCGTGCTGAGTGACCGGATCGTCGTTCAAATCACCCAAAAGCCAGGGGAAAGCTTCATCGACCGGATGATCGCGCTGGTCGAGGGCGCCAACCGGCAGAAAACCCCCAACGAGATCGCGCTGAACATCCTGTTGGCCGCGTTGACGATCATCTTCGTCTTCGCCGTCGCCACCCTGCAGCCGCTGGCGATCTACTCCAAGATGAACAACCCGGGTGTCCCGGATACCCAGGCACTCAACACGAATGGCGTCACCGGAATCGTGATGGTGTCGCTGCTGGTGTGCCTGATCCCCACGACGATCGGCGCGCTCCTGTCGGCCATCGGCATCGCCGGCATGGACCGGCTGGTGCAGCGCAACGTACTCGCGATGTCCGGTCGTGCTGTGGAAGCCGCCGGCGACGTCAACACGCTGCTGCTCGACAAGACAGGCACCATCACCCTGGGCAACCGGCAGGCCGCCTCCTTCGTCCCGCTGGACGGAATCACCAGTGAGCAGCTGGCCGACGCGGCGCAGTTGTCCAGCCTGGCCGACGAGACACCGGAAGGGCGTTCGATCGTCGTATACGCGAAAAAACACTTCGGGCTGCGCGCGCGCACACCGGGCGAACTTTCGCAAGCCCAATGGGTGGCCTTTTCAGCCTCGACGCGGATGTCGGGCGTCGACCTCGACGGGCACCTGCTGCGCAAGGGCGCGGCCAGCTCGGTCGCGGAATGGGTACGCACCCAGGGCGGCCAGGTTCCCTTGCAACTCGGCGAGATCGTCGACGGCATTTCGGCGGGCGGCGGCACCCCACTGGTCGTCGGCGAGAGCCTCAATGGCGGGGCGGCGGTGCTAGGCGTCATCCACCTGAAGGACGTCGTCAAGCAGGGCATGCGTGACCGCTTCGACGAGATGCGGAAGATGGGCATCCGCACGGTGATGATCACCGGCGACAACCCCTTGACCGCCAGGGCGATTGCCGATGAGGCCGGTGTCGACGACTTCCTCGCCGAGGCCACGCCGGAGGACAAGCTCGCGCTGATCAAGCGCGAGCAGGAAGGCGGCAAGCTGGTCGCGATGACCGGCGACGGCACCAACGACGCGCCGGCCCTGGCCCAGGCCGATGTGGGCGTGGCGATGAACACCGGGACATCGGCCGCCAAAGAGGCCGGGAACATGGTCGACCTCGACTCCGACCCCACCAAGCTCATCGAGATCGTCGAGATCGGCAAGCAACTGCTGATCACCCGCGGTGCGCTGACCACCTTCTCGATCGCCAACGACATCGCGAAGTACTTCGCGATCATCCCGGCGATGTTCGTCGCGCTGTTCCCCGGGCTGGACCTGATCAACATCATGCGGCTGCACAGCCCGCAGTCGGCGATCCTATCGGCGGTGATCTTCAACGCGATCATCATCGTCATGCTGATCCCGCTGTCGCTGCGCGGCGTGCGCTATACGCCTAGCAGCGCGTCAAAACTGTTGAGCCGCAACCTCTATATCTACGGGCTCGGCGGCATCATCGCCCCGTTCATCGGAATCAAGCTCATCGACCTGATCGTCCAATTCGTCCCAGGGATGTCCTGACATGAAGTTCTCGAATTTCGTCCGCATGCACTGGGCGGCTTTCCGCGCGCTGCTGGTGCTGACCGTGATCACCGGTCTGGCCTATCCGCTGTTCATCTGGCTGGTCGCGCAGCTTCCCGGACTGCACGACAAGGCCGAAGGGTCGATTCTGACCGCCAATGGCAAGCCGGTCGGCAGCCGGCTGATCGGCCAGCTGTTCACAGACAAGGACGGCAACGCGCTGCCGCAGTACTTCCAAAGCCGCCCCTCGGCGGCCGGCACCGGCTACGACCCGACGTCGTCCAGTGCGAGCAACCTCGGGCCGGAAAGCATCGTCGACACGCCCGCCGATCCGTCGCAGCTGACGGCCGGCAAGTCGGCGACGGATGCGGGCTTCAAGCCGGGCCTGCTGACGCAGGTGTGCACGCGCAGCTCGGCGGTGGGCCAGCTGGAGGGTGTGGACGGGTCACGCCCGTTCTGCACGGGTGGCGGTGTGGGAGCGGTCCTATCGGTGATCGGCCCCCGCGACGCCCGCGGCAACGTCGTCCACCCCACCCGCGTGGTCAGCGTCAACGAGCCGTGCCAGACGACGCAGGCGCCGTTCCTGGCGATTTACCAGGGTGTGCGGGTCGAGTGCGCCAAATACGGCGAGGACTACTCGATCGGCCAGATCGTGCCCATCCGCGGCGCGGCACCGGCCGACCCGGCCGTGCCCGCCGACGCGGTCACCGCCAGCGGCAGCGGCCTGGACCCGAATATCTCACCGGCCTACGCCGACATCCAGGTCGCCCGGGTGGCGAAGGCCCGGCACGTCAGCCCGGATCAGGTCCGTGCGGTCCTAGCGCAGTACCGCAGCGGCCGCGACCTCGGGTTCTTCGGCGAGCCGACGGTGAACGTGCTGCAACTCAACCTGCAACTCGATCACCAGTATCCTGTCTCGAGCTAGCGCCGTAGGGGGATGATGGTTGACGTGAGCGTCACGGACCACCCCCCAAAGCGCGGTGAGCTACGCATTTACCTCGGTGCGGCTCCGGGTGTCGGCAAGACGTACGCGATGCTCGGAGAGGCACACCGGCGCTTGGAACGCGGCACCGACGTGGTGGCCGCGGTGGTCGAGACCCACGGACGAGCGAAAACCGCTGAGCTGATTCAGGGCATCGAGGTCATCCCGCCGCGCTACATCGAATATCGCGGAAGCAGCTTCCCCGAACTCGACGTGCCGGCCGTGCTGGCGCGCCGTCCGCAGGTGGTCCTTGTCGACGAACTCGCCCACACCAACACACCGGGCAGCAAGAACGAAAAACGTTGGCAGGATGTCGAGGAGCTGCTCGATGCCGGGATCACGGTGATCTCCACCGTCAACATCCAGCACCTGGAAAGCCTCAACGACGTCGTCGCCCAGATCACCGGCATCGAACAGCAGGAAACCATACCGGATTCCATCGTGCGCCAGGCTTCGCAGGTCGAGCTCATTGACATCACGCCGGAGGCACTGCGGCGCAGGTTATCTCACGGCAACGTCTATGCTCCGGCAAGAATCGACGCGGCGCTGTCAAATTACTTCCGCCGCGGAAACCTTACGGCGCTACGGGAATTGGCCCTGCTGTGGCTAGCGGACCAGGTGGATACCGCGCTGGCCAAGTACCGTGCGGAAAACAAGATCACCGACATGTGGGAGGCGCGCGAACGCGTCGTGGTGGCGGTCACCGGTGGTCCGGAATCGGAGACGTTGGTGCGACGGGCATCGCGGATCGCGTCGAAGTCCAGCGCCGAGCTGATGGTGGTGCACGTCATCCGCGGCGACGGGCTGGCCGGCGCGTCCGAGCGCAAAATGGGCAAGATTCGTGAGCTGGCGAACAGCCTGGACGCCTCACTGCATACCGTGGTCGGTGACGACGTCCCGGCGGCGTTGCTCGATTTCGCCCGCGAGAACAACGCCACCCAGTTGGTGATCGGTACGTCCCGCCGGCCCCGGTGGGCGCGCATCTTCGAAGAGGGCATCGGCCCGGCCATCCTCGAGCGGTCCGGAAAGATCGACGTGCACATGGTCACCCACGAGGAATCCAAACGCGGCCTTCAGATACCGCCGTTGTCGCCCCGCGAGCGGCGGGTCAGATCGTGGCTGGCGGCCGTCATTGTCCCGTCGGTCATCTGCGCGGTCACCGTGACGCTGCTGGACCGGTACCTGGACAACGGCGGCGAGAGCGCATTGTTCTTCGTCGGGGTGCTGCTGGTCGGGCTTCTGGGAGGCGTTGCCCCGGCGGCCCTTTCGGCGGTGCTGTCCGGACTGCTGCTGAACTACTACCTGATCGCCCCGAGGCACAGCTTCACCATCGCCGAACCCAACAGCGCCATCACCGAATTGGTGCTGCTGATGATCGCGGTCGCGGTCGCGGTCCTTGTCGACGGTGCGACCAAACGGACGCGGGAAGCCCGACGCGCGTCCCAAGAAGCCGAACTGCTGACGCTGTTCGCCGGGTCGGTGCTGCGCGGTGCCGATCTCGAGACGCTGCTGGAGCGCGTGCGGGAGGTCTACTCACAGCGCGCGGTCAGCTTGCTGCGGGAGCCCAGCGAGGCAGACCGCGGCGGCGGCAAAAGGGGCTATGTCGTTGCCTGTGTGGGCAAAGACCCCTGCGTGACCATTGATTCCGCCGACACCGCGATCGAGGTCGGCGACGACGAGTTCTGGATGTTGCTGGCCGGCAGGAAGCTCTCCGCGCGTGACCGCCGGGTGCTCAGCGCGGTGGCCAGGCAGGCCGTGGGTCTGATCAAGCAACGCGAGCTGGCCGACGAAGCCAGCCGGACGCATGCGATCGTGCAGGCCGATGAGCTGCGGCGCTCCCTGCTCTCGGCGGTCAGCCATGACCTGCGCACGCCGCTGGCGGCGGCCAAGGTCGCCGTGTCCAGCTTGCGCGCCGAAGACGTCGCCTTCTCCCCCGAGGACACCGCCGAATTGCTGGCCACCATCGAGGAGTCCATAGACCAGCTGACCGCGCTGGTCGGGAACCTGCTCGATTCCTCGCGCCTGGCCGCAGGCGTGGTCTGCCCGGACCTGCGGCGGGTTTATCTGGAGGAGACGGTGCAGCGCGCACTGATCAGTATCGGCAAGGGGGCCACCGGGTTCTACCGATCGGCCATCGATCGCGTCAAGGTCGACGTGGGTGACGCTGTGGTGATGGCCGACGCCGGGCTGCTGGAACGGGTCCTTGCCAACCTGATCGACAACGCGCTGCGATACGCGCCCAATTCGGTGGTTCGGGTCAACGCGGGACGGGTGGGCGATCGCGTCCTGATCAACGTCATCGACGAGGGTCCCGGAATTCCGAAGGGCACCGAGGATGAGGTCTTCGAGGCCTTCCAGCGGCTCGGCGACCACGACAACACCACCGGGGTGGGCCTGGGGATGTCGGTGGCGCGTGGCTTCGTCGAAGCGATGGGCGGCACTATCGCGGCCGCCGACACACCCGGCGGCGGACTCACCGTCGTGGTGGAACTGGCCGCACCGCAGGAGTTTGGTGCACTATGACCCGGGTGTTGGTGATCGACGACGAGCCGCACATCCTGCGTGCGTTACGAATCAACCTGTCAGTGCGTGGCTACGAGGTCATCACCGCGTCGACCGGTGCGGGAGCGCTGCGCGCGGCCGCCGAGCATAAACCCGACGTGGTGATCTTGGACCTCGGCCTGCCGGACATATCCGGTGTCGAGGTGCTGGCCGGTCTGCGCGGCTGGCTCTCCGCACCGGTGATCGTGTTGTCCGCGCGCACGGATTCGTCGGACAAGGTCGAGGCCCTCGACGCCGGCGCCGACGACTACGTGACGAAACCCTTTGGGATGGACGAGTTCTTGGCCCGCCTGCGCGCCGCGGTCCGCCGCAACGCGGCGACGTCTGAGGTGGATGAGCCGGTCATCGAAACCGACTCGTTCACCGTCGATCTGGCCGCCAAGAAGGTCACCAAGGACGGTGTCGAGGTGCACCTCACCCCGACCGAATGGGGCATGCTCGAGGTGCTGGCGCGCAACCGGGGCAAGCTGGTGGGCCGCGAGGAGCTCCTCAAGGAGGTGTGGGGTCCGGCGTATGCCACCGAAACCCATTACCTGCGTGTGTATCTGGCGCAGCTGCGGCGCAAACTCGAAGACGACCCGTCACGTCCCAAGCACCTGCTGACCGAATCGGGCATGGGCTACCGCTTCGAGGCGTGATCGACGCCCGACCAGCTCGGTCACCTCAGGTCACATCTGTACCACGCGCGTCGGCTGGGAGGGCGATCGACTTTTTGCCCGCCTCACAGCGACAACTTGGCCGCCGCCCGCAACGCGAGCACCCGTTGATGTATTCGATGCTCGGTGCCGCGCGGGATGTATCGCGGTCCATACAGGCCGCGGCCAAGCCGGCGCACCCGGTCGCGGCCCATCTCCCAACGCAGGGCATCCGAGATGGCTTTTGATGCCCTGCCAGAGACGCGAAAGCCTTGTGCGTTAAGCACATCCATCATTTCGGGAATGGTAGCCGGTCCATTGCGGGCAAGGTGCATCGTGAGCACATAGCGCAGCACGATTCCTTGAAGGTTCATTGCCGAAGAGTCGCATGGCGGTATGACATCTACTCAAGTTGTCGCTTTGAGGCGGGCAAAAGGCGTGCCGCCCTCTGCGGCGAGACGTCTGTGGCTTTTGTGACATAGTCGGCGATCGCACACGATGCCTCAAGTGGCTCAAACGGTGAGCGACAGCACGATGCCGTCCAAGATGTCGTGCTCGCTGACGATCAATTCGTCGATGCCGGCGCGGGTGCGCAGCTCGCGTGCCAACTCCTCCACCACGATCGCGCCGCCGCCGATCACGTCGGCCCGGCCCTCATGCATCGGCGGCAGCGCGGCACGCTGGGATCGCGTCATGCCGATCAGTCGCTCGCACACCGCCAGCAGGTCACTGCCGGCGACGCGCGAAAGATGAATCGCCGCAGAGTCGTACGTCGTCATGTTGTGGGCCAAAGCGGACAGCGTGGTCATCGTTCCGGCGAGTCCGACCCAGGTCCGGGCCCCTTCGACGGGCACCACCCCCAACGCGACGTCGAGCCGCTCGCGCACCACCTGCCGGGCCGCCTCCACTTCCCCCGGAGTCGGCGGATCCGAGCGCAAGCAGCGCTCGGTGAGCCGGACGCAGCCGATGTCGGCCGAGTAGCTGGCCACCACTCGGTCAGCGCCCAGCACGATCTCGGTGGAGCCGCCGCCCAGGTCGACGACAACGAAGGGTGCCGCCGCACTGTCTAATTCGTCGACCGCGCCGCGGAAGGATAGCTCGGCCTCTTCGGCGCCGGTGATCACCTCCGCAACCGCGCCCGGCAGCACGGCGCCAAGCACGTCGGCCGTCATCGAAAAGAAGACATCGCGATTGGCGACATCCCGAGCCGCAGATGTCGCCACCATCCGCACCCGCTCGACACCGTGCGCTTCCAGCAGGGAGGCGTAGTCGGCCAGCGCGGCGCGGGTTCGGGCGATCGCATCCGGCGCGAACTGGCCCATCGCGTCGACGCCCTGTCCCAACCGCACGATCCGCGTCTCGCGATGCACATCGCGTAGCCGACCGTCCCCGGCGTCGGCGATCAGCAACCGGATGGAGTTGGTGCCGCAATCGATTGCGGCGAGCCGGCTCACCACTGCCCCGCCACCAATACGGCACCCGCTAAATTTAAGCGCGGGTCCTCTGCCAGCACCGAAAGCGCCTCGTCGCCAAGCGGATTCACGCCCGGACCCTTGGCCAGCGAGTGCGCGATCAGCACGTGCAGGCACTTGACCCGGTCCGGCATTCCGCCGGCCGAGAACGTCGTCCCCAGCGGTTCGATCGCGTCGCGTTCGGCCAGATACGACTCGTGGGCTCGTCGATATGCGGCCGCCAGTTCGGGGTCCCGCCGCAACCGCTCGGTCATCTGGCGCATCAATCCCGTCGTCTCCAGCCTGCTCGCGGCCGCGGTCAGCATCGGATGCGTCAGGTAGTACAACGTCGGAAAGGGTGTTCCGTCAGGTAGTTTCGGTGAGGTCTTCACCACGCCCGGTTCACCGTTGGGGCAACGGTAGGCGATCTCCAGCACCCCGCGCGGCTCACGCCCGAGCTGACGCGCCACGGCTTCCAGATCGGCAAGATCAACCACCGGGCGCCGTGGGATTCGGTGCAACCGTTGGCACCGCGCCGGGCGGTCCGGGTTCCGTCGGGGGCGGGACCTCGGTCGGAGGCGCCGGTTGCAGGTGCGGGGCGTCAGCGATGGTATGCCACAGCGAGGTGTACCAAGGGTCGTTCTTGGCCGGTTTTGCCGTGTCCGCTCCGGGTTGCGGGGACACCGCCGCCGTCGGCGGGAGTTGAACCTGGAACGGGATGTCGCCCGGCATCACGAAGCCGAGACGCTCGCGGGCCTGCGCCGCAATATAGGCCGGATCACCCAGCTTCGCCTTCTTCTGCTCGAGGTCTCCAATCTGCCGGCGCAACGCGGCTTCGCTTGCGGCCAACTGATCCATCTCCGTGCGCTGCGCGAAATACGTGCGTACCGGGCCGGCGATGGTAAGGGTCAATACGCAGATGAGCGCGGCCAGCACCGCCGCCCGGCGCGCGGTGAAACCCAGCCGCTGGTCGGACCGCTGTTCGACGGATTCTGCAACCTGCCTCTTGATGGGTTCGACCACCCGCTCCTGCAGCGTCCGTGTCGTATTGCGGCTGCCGTGGGTAGCGGTTTGCGAGGGCGCGGAGCGCCCAATCAAGCGACGGCGCCGCACCGGATCGCCGGCCTTCCCCGGGCGCGATGCCGGGGAGCGACGCTTCGGATCGGGCTTGGCCGTCAACCTATTCCACCTATTTCCGGTCCAACGCGTATCGCGGGAACACCAGATCGCCGGCGTAACGTGCCGCGTCGCCGAGGGCCTCCTCGATCCGCAACAACTGATTGTATTTGGCCACGCGCTCGCTGCGGGCGGGCGCGCCGGTCTTGATCTGACCGCTGCCGACGGCCACCGCCAGGTCGGCGATCGTGGTGTCCTCGGTCTCGCCGCTGCGGTGGCTGATCATCGTGCGATACCCGCTGTGGTGAGCCAGCGCGACGGCGTCGAGCGTCTCGGTCAGCGTGCCGATCTGATTCACCTTGACCAGCAACGCGTTTGCCACGCCCTTTTCAATCCCCTCTTCCAGCCGCTCGGGGTTGGTCACGAAGATGTCGTCGCCGACGATTTGCACCCGGTCACCGATCGACGCGGTCAGGGCCACCCAGCCGTCCCAATCGTTTTCGTACAGCGGGTCTTCCAGGGACACCAACGGGTAGGAGCCGAGCAGGCCGGTGTAGAACTCCGTCATCTGCTCGGCGGTGCGGGTGGTGCCCTCGAAGTGATAGCCGGTGCCCTCGGTGTGGAACTCGTTGGCCGCCGCGTCGATGGCCAACGCCAGGTCGGCCCCGGGTTTGAAACCCGCCGATTCGATGGCCCGGCTGATCAGGTCAAGCGCGGCGGTGGTGCCGGCCACGTCGGGGGCGAATCCGCCCTCGTCGCCCAGGCCGGTGCTCAGCCCCTCCTTCTTCAGCACCGATTTGAGTGCGTGGTACACCTCGGCACCCCACCGCAACGCCTCGGCGAAGCTGGGCGCGCCGATCGGGGCCACCATGAACTCCTGGATGTCGACCGCGGTGTCGGCGTGGGCGCCGCCGTTGAGGATGTTCATCATCGGCACCGGCAAAATGTGCGCGTTCGGCCCGCCGATATAGCGGAACAGCGGCAACGCGGCAGAATCGGCGGCCGCTTTGGCCACGGCCAGCGAGACACCCAGGATCGCGTTGCCGCCCAGCCGGGACTTGTCGGGAGTGCCATCGAGGTCGACCAGCGCCTGGTCCACCAACCGCTGATCGTCGGCGTTGAGTCCGATCACGGCCGGCCCGATCTCGTCGAGCACGGCCTGCACGGCTTTTTGCACACCTTTGCCGCCGTAACGCTCACCGCCGTCACGCAACTCGACGGCCTCGTGCTCGCCGGTCGACGCACCGGACGGCACCGCTGCGCGGGCAAACGTCCCGTCCATCAGAGCTATCTCGACCTCGACGGTAGGGTTACCGCGCGAGTCGAGGATCTCGCGGGCCCCTACCTGCTCGATAATCGGCACTGGGTTCTCCTTGTCGTAGCCGGCCGCCCTCAGCGTAAAGCGTGGGTCAGCGATACATCCTGCTACAGCGGGTGGCCCGACGCGTAGGCGGTCGCCCAGTCCCGTACCGCCCGTGCGTAAACGCCGGAGTTGTTGTAGGCCCGCAGCGCGGTGATCCACCCTCGCGGTGTCGCGAGATCTTTTCCACGCCAACACAGATAACCCGCCGCCGCGAGCGCCGCGTCGTCGATGTTGTCCGGGCTGACGACGCCGTCGTTGTGGGCGTCCACCCCGTACAACCGCCAAGTCTCCGGAATGAACTGCATCGGACCCATCGCGCGCACCACCCCGGCATTGCCCTCCGCGCCGTCCTCGGTGTCAACGATGCGCAGCGTGCCCCCGCTGCCGTCCAGGCGAACACCTCGAATGGGCGGACTGACATCTCCGTTGGGTGACAGGGTCGCGCCCCGGTAGGTGCCATGGTGGCTCTCGACCTGCCCGATGCCCGCCAGCGTGGTCCACCCGATATGGCACTTCGGGTTCTCGACCTCGGCGACCCGGGCGGCGTACGCGTAAGCCTCGAGCGCGATGACCGGAATTTCCAGTGCCGCCGACCGTTGCGCCGCCCATTCGCGCAACTGATCCGCGGGCCGGCCGCTGACGTGAGTGTCCACCGACGGCACCGGATCCCCGGCCGGGGGCGGCACGCCGTCGGGGATGAACAGGCTGAGCTGCCAGGTGCAGCTCGAGGCCAGAAGCATGGCGGTCGCGCCGATAACGGCGCCCGCACGCAACCAACCCCTCGGCGACACCATACGTTTTCTAAGCTCCCCTACTACTCCCCTACACGAACATCGGCCACGACCATCGTCCCACGGGTTTCGGGACTACCCGGTCGATTCGGCCTCCAGGCGCACCGATATGCGCCTGAGTCCAGCAAATCGTCGGTTAGCTGCCAGCAACTATGGCTAGCGAACTCACAACGAGGCCGATCACTCGGATTCGCAACTCACAAGCGACATTACCCGGCGACCGATGACAGGAACGGCAAACAAAAGGGTAATCGCTGTTCTCGAATCGACTCGAGCTCCGAACAAAACCGGCCTCATTTCCGGCCTCGGCGCTTCTTGGAGCCCCCGCCAGACGCCTTGGACGAAGCGTCGGATTCGTCGTCGGCCGCGGGCTGGTAGGCGTCCTCGCCGGTATCGTCGGGCTCCGTTCCTGAGGCGGCCGTGTCGTCGGCTGCCGCCGGCTCGCCGCCGACGGCCAATTCAGCGGATGGCCAGTGCGCGCGCCACTCTTCCTCTGCGACTTCGCCCAGCGGGGCCACATCGAGCTCCTCTGGAACGCTGTCCCCGCGGCGTGTGGCCGCGACCGCCCTCTCCGCACTCCGGACCGTATCCACGAACTCCAAAACCGCTGCGCGAAGCGCGCTTTCCGCATCGATATCGGCCGACACGGAGATCGACTTGATCTCGGCCGGGATGAGCTCGGCAGGCAGGCCAGCCTTCTCGGCACGCTGAATCACCTTCTGCGCCAAGGCTAATGACGGTTGTCCGGTGTGGACGTCGTCCATCACCGAGTTCCGCGGCTTCTCGGCGGCTTTGCGCTCTTCCCACTGCGCCAACTGGTCTTCGAGCGAAATAGCGTGTCCCGCCAGCACTCCGGGCACCCGGTTGCCTAACTTACGCATCAACGTGACCGCGACATCGTCGACGGTGAAAGGAAACCGCGGGGCGTCCTCGGCGATGCGGGCGTGAAACAGTACCTGCAGCAACACATCGCCGAGTTCTTCGCGCAGCTGATCGGCGTTGCCGCTGCGCACGGCGTCCAATAGCTCGTAGGTCTCCTCGAGCAGGAACCTGCGCAACGAGTCATGGGTTTGCTCGCTTTCCCACGGTCCAGCGGTGCGCAGCTTGTCCATCATCGCGACGGCGTCGACGAGTCGTTCGCCCCGGAGCGTGTCCGGGGCCGAGATCAGCCGGGCCCCGGCCGCCAATCGGGCGGTGACGGCGGGGTGGTCCGGATCCGATGACAGCAACACCGGTGCGTCGTCCCCGGAATGCACCGGCCGCGCCGCGGCCAGCGACCAGGGCACCGCGACGGGCATTTCCTCGGTGTACTGCACCTCACCGGTGAGGTGCTCGATGGCTTCGACCGGCACCAGCGATGGACGGCGGGGGTCGAACAAGACGACAATCATCGTGCTTGTCGCTCCTCCCCTGACATCGGTGCTGGTGACGCACTCGTTATACCAATCTCTTGCTGTGGTTTCCCCTGGAGTGCTGTCACCAGGTCGGCCACCATCTGGAGCAATTCGACGTCGCGGATGCGTGCGGCGCCGATGCCGCCGGCCCGCGGGATGGGGACCTGGACCGTGGACGTCGTGGCGCGGTAGTGCGCCGCCGGGTACATGCGCTTGAGCCGCACCTGGGCCGAATCCAGCAGCATCACCGGCGACAGCCGCACGGTCGCCGCGGATGGGGCCGAGACCTCGGTGATGCCGGCGCCGCGGCACAGCAGCCGCAATCGCGCCACCGCCACCAGCCGCTCGGCGGGCTCGGGCAGCGCCCCGTAGCGGTCGGTGAGCTCTTCAACGACGGCGGCGACCTCGCTATCAGATGAAGCGGCGGCCAGCCGTCGGTAACCCTCCAGCCGGAGCCGGTCGCTGGCGATGTAGTCCGGCGGCAGGTGGGCGTCCACCGGCAAGTCGATCCGCACATCCTTGGGCTCCTCGGGCGTGGTGACCGTTTGGCCGTCGGCGGCTGCTCGATATGCTTCAACGGCTTCGCCCACCAATCGCACATACAGGTCGAACCCGACCCCCGCCACATGCCCGGACTGCTCGACCCCCAGCACGTTGCCGGCGCCGCGGATCTCCAGGTCCTTCAGCGCGACCGCCATGCCCGCGCCCAGCTCGTTGTTCTGCGCGATGGTCGCCAACCGGTCGTAGGCCGTCTCGGTCAGCGGCACGTGCGGCGGATACAGGAAGTAGGCGTACCCGCGCTCACGGCTGCGGCCGACGCGGCCGCGCAGCTGGTGCAGCTGGGATAGGCCGAAGGTGTCGGCGCGCTCGACGATGAGCGTGTTGGCGTTGGAGATGTCCAGGCCGGTTTCCACGATCGTGGTGCACACCAGGATGTCGTATTCGCGGTTCCAGAATCCCTGGACGGTGCGTTCCAGCCGTTCCTCGGGCATCTGCCCGTGCGCGACGACGACCCGCGCCTCGGGCACCAGCTCGCGGACCCGGGCCGCGGCCCGGTCGATCGAGCTCACCCGGTTGTGCACGTAGAACGCCTGACCGTCGCGCATCAGCTCGCGCCGCAACGCGGCCGCGATCTGCTTATCGTCCTGCGGGCCGACGTAGGTCAGCACCGGATAGCGCTCTTCGGGCGGCGTCAGGATCGTCGACATTTCACGGATCCCGGCCAGGCTCATCTCCAGGGTGCGCGGGATGGGGGTGGCGCTCATGGTGAGCACGTCGACGTGGGTGCGCAGCGACTTGATGTGCTCCTTGTGCTCGACGCCGAACCGCTGCTCCTCGTCCACGACGACGAGGCCCAGATCCTTCCAGCGCACCCCGGTCTGTAGCAGCCGGTGCGTCCCGATCACGATGTCCACCGTCCCGCCGGCCATGCCGTCGATCACGGCGCGGGACTCGGCGCCGTCGGTGAACCGGGACAACCCCTTGACAGTCACCGGGAAGTCGGCCATCCGTTCGCCGAACGTCTGCAGGTGCTGGTCGGCCAAGAGCGTGGTGGGCACCAGCACGGCGACCTGCTTGCCGTCCTGAACCGCCTTGAACGCCGCCCGCACCGCGATCTCGGTCTTGCCGTAGCCGACGTCGCCGCAGATCACCCGGTCCATCGGGATCGGTTTTTCCATGTCGGCCTTGACCTCTTGGATCGCGGTGAGCTGGTCGACGGTCTCGGTGAAACCGAACGCGTCTTCCATCTCGGCCTGCCAGGGGGTGTCCGGGCCGAATGCGTGCCCGGGGCTGGCCTGCCGTTTGGCATACAGCGACACCAGCTCGCCGGCGATCTCGCGCACCGCGCGGCGAGCCTTGGTCTTCGTGTTGGCCCAGTCGCTGCCGCCGAGACGGCTCAGCGCGGGCGCCTGGCCGCCGACATACCGGGACAGCTGGTCCAGCGAATCCATGGGGACGTACAGCTTGTCGGTGTTTTTAGCCCCGCCACCCCGGTTTTTGCTCGAGGCGTACTCCAACACCAGGTATTCGCGCCGCGCGCCGCCGACGGTGCGCTCGACCATCTCCAGGAACCGCCCGATGCCGTGCTGATCGTGCACCACCAGGTCACCGGCCGTGAGCGCCAACGGGTCGACTGTGTTGCGCCGCTTGGCCGCCAACCGCTTGCCCTCGGCGGCCGTCGCCCGGTTGCCGGTCAGATCGGTCTCGGTGATGACTACCAGGTTGGCGGGATAGCCCGGCACTATCAGGCCGTCGTGCAGCGGGCCCTTGAGCACCCCGACCACTCCGGGCTTGGGCGCGGCTCCGGATTCCAGCATCGCGGCCGGGGTGTCGGACTCGGCCAGTCGCTCCACCACGCGATGGGCGGTCCCGGTGCCGGGCGCGACGATCGCGGCGTGGCCGCCGGTGCTGACGTGCGCGCGCAGCATCGCGAAGATGCCGTCGATGTCGTGCTGATGCCCACGAGCCGACGGCGCCGCCCGGACATCGAGCTCCACCGCCGACTCGTCGGACAGCTGGCTCAGGGTCCACCACGGATGGCCGGATTGGGCCGCGGCGACCCGGACGTCGTCCAGCTCGGCGAAGCCCGATCCGTTCAGCTGGCCGACGTCGACGGGCGCCTGGTCATCCGAGGTGCCCATGGCGGCGACCGACCAGGACGCCTCCAGGAATTCGCGCCCCGTCTTGATCAGGTCGGCGGCCCGGCTGCGCACTTTTTCCGGGTCGCACACCAGCACGGGCGTGCCGTCGGCAAGCTGATCGGTCAGCAACGCGTGAGCCCCGACTTCCGCGGGATGCAGCACCGAGAGCAGCGCCTCCATGCCGTCGACCGGGATGCCGTCGGCCAGCTTGGCCAGCATGTCGGACAGGGTGCCGGTGATGGCACCCTCGTCCACCGGATGCTGTGCGGCCAACTCGGCGGCACGCGCCCGCACGTCGTCGGTGAGCAGCAGTTCGCGGCAGGGGACCGCGACGAGCGTGCTGACGTCGATCTCCGGGATCGAGCGCTGATCGGCGACCGAGAACATCCGCATCTCGCTGACCTCGTCGCCCCAGAACTCGACGCGCACCGGGTGCTCGGCGGTCGGCGGAAAGACGTCGAGGATCCCGCCGCGCACCGCGAACTCGCCGCGCCGGCCGACCATGTCCACCCGGGTGTAGGCCAGCTCGACCAGCCGGACGATCACCTCCTCGAAGGCGATCTCCTGTCCGATGCTCAACTCCAGCGGCTCCACCTGGCCCAGCTGCGGCGTCATCGGCTGCAGAAGCGAACGCACCGCCGTCACCACCACTTGTAAAGGCGGGCCCAGCCGCGCGTCCTCGGGATGCGCCAGCCGGCGCAGCACCATCAAGCGGGTGCCGACGGTGTCGACGCCGGGCGAAAGCCGTTCGTGCGGCAGGGTTTCCCAGGACGGAAAGACCGCCGCGGCGTCCCCTAGGACGCCGCGCAGTTCGGCGGTCAGGCCGTCGGCCTCTCGCCCGGTAGCGGTGACCACAAGCAGGGGACCCAGCCGCGCCAGCGCACTGGCGACGAACAACCGGGCGCTGGCGGGCCCGACCATGCTCAATTCGGCGGGCCGGGCCGCCGCGCTTTCGATCAACTGCTGGAAGGTCGGCGCGATCAGCGCCAGATCGACGAGCCCCACGATCGGGGTTTCTGGGCGAGCAGGCCCCGGTGCGGTCATGATGAATCCATTCTAGGGGCCCATCTGGGGCACCGAACTTCGTCAAGATTGACTCCGGCGGCGTCAAGGGATCGTTAGGAAAACGGCACCGGCCACATTGCGGGCGCACCTTGAAGTCATGACATTGCTCGACATCCTGCCGTCTCTTGGTCACGCGGCCCCTCGGCGTTGCGATTCCGCGATCTGGCCCGTCACCACGCTTACCGACGAGGAGGGGCGGCTCTGCGTTGGCGGCATCCCGCTGACCGACATCGCCGACGAGTTCGGCACCCCGACGTACGTCATCGACGAAACCGACTTCCGCCACCGCGCCCGCCACTACCGCAAGGCGTTGCGCGGCATCAAGGTCGTCTATGCCGGAAAGTCGCTGCTGACCACCGCGGTTGCGCGCTGGGCGCGCGAAGAGGGCCTCGGCGTCGACGTCTGCTCGGCCGGCGAGTTGGCCGTTGCAGTCGCCGGTGGAGTTGACCCGGCTCGCATCATCATGCATGGAAACGCCAAACCGCCCGACGAACTGCGCGACGCGGTGCGTGCCGGCGTCGGGCGTATCGTGCTGGATTCGACCATCGAGATCGCCTACCTCGCGGGCCTGGCTCGCCGGCGCCAGCCGGTGCTCATCCGGGTAACCCCCGACATCGACATCCACGGACACCGCGCGGTCACCACCGGCATCAGCGACCAGAAGTTCGGATTCACCCTCGACGGGGACCACGCCGCCGATGGGGCAAAGCGAGTGCTGGCGCATCCCATCCTCGACCTGGTCGGGCTGCACTGCCACATCGGCTCACAGGTCACCGACCCGGCCCTCTACGGCGAAGCGATTCGCCGGATGATCGCGGCCATGGCCGACATCCGCGCCCAGCACGGTGTCATCCTCACCGAGCTCAACATCGGCGGCGGCCACGCCGTGCCTTACATCGCCGGTGATCGGGAGCTAGACTTGGGCGAGCTCGCCCGCGTCATCGAGGCCGCGCTGGACGAGGCCTCCGCCGAGCACTTCCCCCGGCCATCCATCGTCGTGGAACCCGGGCGCGCCATCAGCGGCCGCGCCGGTGTGACGCTCTATCGGGTGTGCTCGGTGAAGGCCCAACCGGGTGGCCGCACCTTCGTAGCCGTCGACGGCGGAATGAGCGACAACCCGCGGGTGTCGTTATACGACGCCCAGTACACCGTCACGCTGGCGAACCGGCATCCGCTGGGAGCCAAGCAGCGCGTCACCGTCGCCGGCCGCCACTGCGAGAGCGGCGACGAGATCGCCCGGGATATCGAGCTGCCGGCCGACCTGCACCCCGGCGACCTGTTGGCCGTCGCCTGCACCGGCGCCTACCACCACAGCATGGCGTCGAACTACAACATGGTCGGCCGGCCGCCGCTGGTGGCGGTCAAAGACGGTCGGGCCCGCGCGCTCGTCCGCCGGGAAACGGTCGCCGATCTGCTCTCGCGCGACTGCGGCTGACGCCGGCTACTCGTCCTGCAGCCGGGGGTCCGCTTCCAGGTGGGTCAGGCCGTTCCACATCAGGTTGACCAGATGCGCGGCGACCACTTCCTTCTTGGGCTCGCGGGTGTCGAGCCACCATTGCGCCGTCATCGACACCGAACCCACCAGCGCCTGGGCGTACAGCGGCGCCAAGTCGGGATCCAGGCCCCGGCGGGCGAAGTCGCCGGCCAGAATCGAGCTGACCTGGCTGACGGCGTCGTTGAGCAGGCTGGAGTAGGTGCCCGAGCTGATCGATGCCGGCGAGTCGCGGATCATGATCCGGAAGCCGTCGGTGCGCTCTTCGACGTAGGTGAGCAACGCCAGCGCGACGCGCTCCACTCGCACCCGGGACCGGTTGTTCGTCAGCGACGAGGTGATGCCGTCCAGCAGCGCCGACATCTCACGGTCGACGACGACGGCGTACAACCCCTCCTTGCCGCCGAAATGCTCGTAGACGACCGGCTTGGACACGTTGGCACGCAGGGCGATCTCTTCGATCGAGGTGCCCTCGTAACCGCGCTCGGCAAACAGCGAACGCGCGATGCCGATGAGCTGCTGTCGCCGCTCGCTGCCGGTCATGCGGGCGCGCGGCGCCCGCACTTCCTTGTCCGGCTCCTTGTCCAGAACGGCCACGTCAATCAGCGTATCGGTTCGGCGCAACGGAGCCGTCCCTCACTCCGTCCGGGGCCGCAACGGACCCGCACACCGTCTAGAGTCTTGTTGGCGCGGGCCGATGGGCTTGCAATCCGTCGTGGTGTAATAGGCAGCACATCAGATTTTGGTTCTGAGAGTTCAGGTTCGAGTCCTGGCGACGGAGCACCCGTTTGCGACTTCTCGGGTCGAGTGTGGGGCCTACGCACGAATTGGAGGGGGTTTCCGTACTTAGGGCCCACAGTCGGCGAATGTGGCCTGAATGGCCGCCACGGCGCGTTCTTTGCGTCAACAGCAGCTGAAATGACACGCTTGACGGAATGCCGGCGCGTCGGCCTCCCGCGTCGCGCGCGACAAAGCAATAGGAGAGTTGATGTCGTCTCGTGGTGACACCGCGGTCCTGGTCCTCGCGGCCGGGCCCGGCACCCGGATGCGTTCAGACACCCCGAAGGTGCTGCACACGATCGCCGGCCGCAGCATGCTGTCGCATTCCGTGCATGCGATCGCCAAGGTGGCGCCCCAGCATCTGGTCGTGGTCCTGGGCCACGACCACCAGCGCATCGCGCCGCTGGTCGACGGGCTCGCCGACGACCTGGGACGCACGATCGACGTGGCGCTGCAGGATCGACCACTGGGGACCGGCCACGCGGTCCTGTGCGGCCTGTCGGCCCTGCCCGACGACTACGCCGGCACCGTCGTCGTCACCTCGGGCGACACACCGCTGCTGGACTCCGACACCGTGGCCGGGCTGATCGCCACCCACAGCGCGGAGTCGGCCGCCGTCACGGTGCTCACGACGACGCTTCGCGATCCGGTCGGCTACGGCCGCATCCTGCGCACCCAGGACAACGAGGTGACAGCGATCGTGGAGCACACCGACGCGACGCCCTCGCAGCGCGAGATCCGCGAGGTCAACGCCGGCGTCTACGCCTTCGACATCGCGGCGTTACGGACGGCGCTGAGCCGACTGAGCTCCAACAACGCCCAGCAGGAGCTCTACCTGACCGACGTCATCGCCATCCTGCGGGGCGCCGGCCAGACCGTGCACGCTCAGCACGTCGACGACAGCGCGTTGGTGACCGGTGTCAACAACCGCGTCCAGCTGGCCGAACTGGGCGCCGAGCTGAACCGCCGGATCGTCGCCGCGCACCAGATGGCGGGCGTCACCATCGTCGATCCCGCCACCACCTGGATCGACGTCGACGTGACCATCGGCCGCGACACCGTCGTCCACCCCGGGACTCAGCTGCTCGGCCGCACCCGGGTCGGGGGCCGCTGCGTTGTCGGCCCCGACACCACCCTGACCGACGTATCCGTCGGTGATGGGGCGTCGGTGGTCCGCACCCACGGCACGTCGTCGACGATCGGAGACGGTGCGACGGTCGGGCCGTACACGTACCTGCGGCCCGGCACCGCGCTGGGAGCCGAAGGCAAGCTCGGCGCGTTCGTCGAGGCCAAGAACTCAAACATCGGGACGGGCACCAAGGTTCCGCACCTGACGTACGTTGGCGACGCCGACATCGGCGAGCACAGCAATATCGGTGCCTCCAGCGTGTTCGTCAACTACGACGGCGAAACCAAGCGGCGCACCACGATCGGATCGCACGTGCGCACCGGGTCGGACACCATGTTCGTGGCTCCCGTGACCGTTGGCGACGGCGCCTACACGGGCGCCGGCACGGTGGTGCGCCACGACGTCCCGCCGGGGGCGCTGGCGGTGTCGGCGGGACCGCAACGCAACATCGAGGGCTGGGTGCAGCGCAAGCGGCCGGGGAGTGCCGCGGCGCAGGCCGCCGAAAAGGCCTTTGAAGAAACAGAAGCAGAAGCCACCGATTAGACCGACGAGAAACCCGAGCCCGAATAGACACCGTGAATTTGGTATCTGGCAACCCGGCCATTATTCCGTACGATTCGCTTCGTACGATTGGTTATCCATTTCGATCCCGAACGGCGAGGGTAGTGCGTTGAGCCACGACTGGACCGATAACCGCAAAAATCTGATGCTTTTCTCGGGCCGCGGGCATCCGGAGCTGGCCGAGCAGGTAGCCAAGGAACTCGACGTCCACGTCACCGCCCAGACGGCGCGGGAGTTCGCCAACGGCGAGATCTTCGTTCGCTTCCACGAGTCGGTGCGCGGTTGCGACGCGTTCGTTCTGCAGTCCAATCCGGCGCCGGTGAACAACTGGCTGATGGAACAGCTGATCATGATCGACGCGCTCAAACGGGGCAGCGCCAAGAGGATCACCGCCGTCATGCCGTTCTACCCCTACGCCCGGCAAGACAAGAAGCACCGCGGCCGCGAGCCGATCTCGGCGCGGCTGGTCGCCGACCTGCTCAAGACCGCGGGCGCCGACCGGATCGTGACCGTCGATCTGCACACCGACCAGATCCAGGGTTTCTTCGACGGGCCCGTCGACCATATGCGCGCCCAGAACCTGCTGACCGGCTACATCAAGGACAACTACCCGGACGGCAACATGGTTGTGGTCTCCCCCGACTCCGGCCGGGTGCGCATCGCCGAGAAATGGGCCGACGCGCTGGGCGGCGTTCCGCTGGCCTTCATTCATAAGACCCGCGACCCGCGCGTGCCCAATCAGGTGGTCTCCAACCGCGTCGTCGGGGAGGTCGCCGGGCGGACGTGTGTGCTGATCGACGACATGATCGACACCGGCGGCACCATCGCCGGCGCGGTGCAACTGCTGCGTGACGACGGCGCCAGCGACGTGGTGATCGCGGCGACCCACGGGGTGCTGTCCGATCCGGCCGCCGAGCGCCTGGCCGCATGCGGCGCCAGGGAGGTCATCGTCACCAACACCCTCCCGATCGACGAGAACAAGCGCTTCCCCCAGCTCACGGTTTTGTCCATTGCGCCGCTGCTGGCCAGCACAATTCGCGCTGTCTTCGAAAACGGTTCAGTCACAGGACTATTCGACGGAGACGCCTAGATGGCTGACACGGTCATCTACCACAATCCCAAATGCAGCACCTCCCGCAAGACGCTGGACCTGTTGCGGGACAACGGCCTTGAGCCCACCATTGTCCAGTACCTGAAAACCCCGCCATCGCGGGCCGAGTTGCTGCGCATGATCTCCGACGCCGGCATCGACGTGCGCACAGCTGTGCGGAAGCGCGAACCGCTTTATGCCGAACTGAACCTCGCCGACGCGACCGATGACCAACTGCTCGACGCCATGGCCGAACACCCGATCCTGATCGAACGACCGTTTGTCGTCACGCCTAAGGGCACCCGGCTGGCCCGGCCGATCGACGCGGTGCGCGAGATTCTGTGAAGCCACGGCGAGCTGGCGTGATCGTCGCGCTTCTGACGTTTGCGGTGGGCTGCGCGCCGAAAGCCCCTGACTATCAGTCGATCTTGACGACGAGTTCGACAACCACCACCACCACGGCGACCGAGAAGCCCGTCCCGTTGTCGCAGTATCTGCAAAACATCGGCGTCAGCGGGCAGCAGGTGGCGCCGGGTAACCTGCCCGATCTGAACGTGTCCATACCGACGCCGCCGGGCTGGTCGGCGTTCACCAATCCGAACATCACGCCGGAGACGGTGATCATCTCCAAGGGCAACAAGTATCCCACCGCAAGGCTCGTCGTCTTCAAGCTGCGCGGGGACTTCGACCCGGCCCAAGTCATCAAACACGGCAACGACGATGCCCAGCTGTTCGAGAATTTCAAGCAGCTGGACGCCTCGCCTGCGAACTACAACGGCTTTCCGTCGTCGATGATCCAGGGCAGCTATGACCTCGATGGCATGCGGCTGCACAGCTTCAACCGGATCGTCATTCCCACCGGATCGCCGCCCGCCAACCAGCGATACCTGGTTCAGCTGACGATCACCAGCCTGGCCGATCAGGCGGCCGCGCAGGCATCCGATATCGAGGCGATCATTCACGGATTCGTCGTCGCCGCAAAGTAAGTTTCACCGCGAAAGTGCAACTGGCTACGCATTTCTCGAGAACGCCATCGGTACTTGCACTCCCGCGGCACTCTCCCCTCAGGGCCGGCGGCCGGATTCTTGGACCAGCTGAACGCGGGAGGTCAGGCCGAGCTTGGCGTAGACGTGGGTGAGGTGGGTCTGCACGGTGCGCGGTGAGATGAAAAGCCTCGCGGCAATGCCTTTAGTGCCCAGCCCTTCACTCACCAGATTCACAACATCACGCTCCGTGGGAGTGAGCGATCCCCAGCCACTGGCCGGACGTTTGCGCTCACCCCGACGGCGTTGCGCGTACGCGATCGCTTCTTCGGCGGATACGGCAGCACCTTCGGCCCACGCGGCATGAAAATCGTTCTGGCCCAGAGCATCCCGAATCGCCGCCATCGCGCACTCATGACCGGGCTGATACATTGGGAACCGGGATTCCCCGGTGCGCTGCCGCATGGCCTGCGCCCCTCCTAACAGGCGCGCCGCGTACCGATGGTTGCCGTCGTCAGCCGCCAACCGCGCTAGGCATTCCAGAGCGTCCGGGACACGCAGATACGCCTTAGTGCGGACGGCGATCACCAGGGCGGCGTGTGCGTCGCGCTCGGCGTTCTCCGCCTCACCGCGCGCCGTCGCGACGCAAGCGCGCACTGTCAACGCGATCATCTGGTGGCTACTTGGGACCACCGTGACTGCCTCGTCCGCCAAGCTGCGTGCGCCGACCAGATCACCGCACATCACGGCGGCCTCGGCGATCGGAGTGATGGTTCTGATGAAGACCTCGCGCTCGGGAACGGTGTGCCGCCAGGCCGCCTCAGCTGCCTCCATGGCCGCCGCCGCGTCGCCTTCGGCCAGGGCGGCGTTGGCAGACACTGCGTACGCTGCTTCTGCGTAGATCCCGCCCATCGCCTCTGCGGCCGCCAGCGCAGATTGCGCCGCGGCGTGCGCGGCAGCCGCCTCACCTTGGTGAGCGAGCACGAGACCGTGGGCCACTTGAGCGTAAAACGTCACGACCAGATCCCCGGCTGCCTCTGTTTCCTCGGTCAGCGAACGCAGCACCCGGCCCGCGTGGACGAGATCTCCCTGCAGCATCAGCGCTGCGCCCAGCCACGCTCTGCAGACTCGTGAGGAGAACCGGTCGCCCAGCCCATCGGCGAGGTCACGTCCTTCCTCGGCGGCCACGCGCGCTGCCACTGGTTCACCGGCGTAACAGCTCGTGCTGGCCTGACGGCCGAGGACCTGACACAGGCTCCACCGATCACCGACCGCGCGGGCCAGATCGATTGCCTCGGCGAAGTATTGCCGGGCCTCCTCGGCGCTGTAGATGGAGAGCATCCCGCACGCGATGAGGGCTCGCGCGATCAGCTTTGGATCGTCGAGACTACGTGCGATGGCCAGTGCCTCCTGTGTCCGGTCCGGACTCGCGGAGAAGCTCAGCCACGTTGCGAGGGCGCTATGGTCGGCGAGCGCTCGAGCCCACACCGCCGGTGCTAGCTCGGAAGGGCGCTCCTTGGTCAAGACCGCATCGAACCCGGCCAATCCTTCCCGGAAGCGCCCGCCTGTTATCCAGAACCGCTGCAACGATGACACCAACCGAAACGCACTCTCAATGTCGGAATTTTCGCGGCTCCACGCAAAAGCGGCTCGCAGGTTGTCGATCTCAGTTTGTGCCCAGCGCAGCAGCTGCTCATCACCGCAGTGGCCTTGCGACTCCAACTGGGCGGCAGTGACCGTGTAAAAGTCGCGGTGGCGGCTGCGCACCTCGTTAGCTTCACCGGACTCGGCGAGCTTTTCTTGTGCGTATTGGCGCACCGTCTCTAGTAGCCGATATCGCATCCCGTCGCTGGTGTCGTCGGCGACTACCAGGGATTTGTCCACCAACAGGCCTAGTTGGTCAAGCAACTGGTAACCCTCCACCTGGTTGCTGGCGCCGACGGCTTGGGCGGCCTCGAGATCGAACCCGCCGGCAAACACCGCAAGCCGCCGGAACAAAATCCGCTCGGGCTCAGTCAGCAGCGCATGCGACCAATCCACCGATGCGCGCAGTGTCTGCTGGCGGCGCACCGCAGTGCGCGCACCACCGGTGAGTAGCCGGAACTGGTCATGCAGACTGTCCACGATCTGGGACAACGACAGTGCCCGAACCCTCGCTGCGGCAAGCTCGATCGCCAACGGCATGCCATCCAGGCGCCGGCAGATCTCCTCGACCAGCTCCGTATCGTCCTCGCGAACAATGAAACCCGGCCGGGCTTGGCGGGCGCGGTCGGTGAACAATTCGATGGCCTCGTCGACAAGGGACAGCGACGGCACTCGCCAACTCAGCTCGCCCGGAACTCCGAGTGGCTCCCGGCTGGTGGCCAGAATCGTCAACTGCGGGCAAGTCTTCAGCAGCTCAATGATCAAGCTGCCGCACGCACTGAGCAGATGCTCGCAGTTGTCCAGCAACAGCAACATTTTTCGCCCGCCGATGCAACGGATCAGCGTGTCCATGGTGGTGCGGCCCGGCTGGTCGGGCAGGCCCAGTGTGCGGGCAACGGTTACCGGAACCACAGCGGGATCGGTGATCGGTGCCAGATCGACATACCACACCCCGTCGGAAAACTCGGTGACCAGCTGCGAGGACAGCTCGCCGGCAAGGCGGGTCTTGCCCGCCCCGCCGGCGCCGGTCAACGTGACCAGCCGGTTGTCCGTGATGGTCTGCCGTAACTCCGCTATTTCGGCTTGGCGCCCTACGAAATTCGTCAGTTGAACCGGAAGATTATGCGACACATCAACACTGCGAACCCGAAGCGGTGGAAACTCGTTGCGCAGATCGGGATGGCACAACTGCACGACGCGCTCCGGCCGTGGCAGATCCCGCAACAGATGGCTACCCAGATCCGCCAGCCACACCCGGTCCGGCAGCCGATCAACGACCAGTGATTCGGTCGCCCCGGACAGGATGGTTTGGCCCCCGTGTGCCAGATCACGCAGGCGCGCCGTGCGGTTGATCGTCGGACCCGCGTAGTTGGCGTCATCGCGCAGCTGGATCTCACCGGTATGTATCCCGACACGCAGCCGGATCGGCGCCACCGGCGCCCGCTGCAACTCCAGCGCGCAAGCAACCGCATCGCTCGCGCGGGCGAACGCGCCAACAAAGCTGTCACCCTCGCCCTGCTCGAGCGGGCGCACCCCGTCATGGGCGCCGACGGCGTCGGTCATCGTCTTGTTCAGCTGCGCCAGCGCGGCCGTCATCTGCTCGGGCTGGGTCTCCCACAGCTGCGTCGAGCCCTCGACGTCGGCCAGCAGCAACGTCACCGTTCCGGTCGGCAGCAACTCGCTCACGCCCAACTCGCTCCAGGTAAGCGGCGGCATCTCCGCGTGTTGGCTCATGGTAACCAGCCTGACGGCCGACATAAGGCAAAACATCCGCCAGACCGCGTAGGTTGCCACCCGCGCGACGCGCGGATCTACGCGATAGACCGCGCAGATTTGCGCGCTGCTGCGGATGGTCTTGCTCGCCAGAAGCCGGATAGTCGGGTCGGAACCGACCGAGGAGGCCGCCATGACCACCATCCAGATAAGCGAATCCCCGACCGTCTTCGACGCCGGATTGCCAACGATCTGCTACGAACACCTCACCGATCCCGACGAAGCGCACCGCGTCATCGCCGACGCTCGCCGGCAGGCCCCGATCGCGATCAGCCCGCACGGTCCCCACGTGTTGCGTTACGAGCTGGTCCACTTGGTGTTACGGGACAGCCGATTCGTCACTGCACACGGCCTCGGCCTCGACCTGCAAGGCGTCACGTCCGGACCGCTATGGGACCGGGCGACCAGCAACATCCTGAGTCTCGACGGCGAACAACATCATCGGCTGCGCCGGATCGTGTCCAAGGCGTTCGCCCCCCGCGGCGCCGAGCGGTTGCGCGCCGTGATCCTTGAGGTGATCAACGGCCTAATCGACCCCTTCACCTCCGTCGGGCACTGCGACGTCGTCTCGGACATAGCTCGGCGCTACCCCACGCCGGTCATCTGCGCGCTGTTAGGCGCCCCGGCAGAGGATTGGCATCTGTTCTCGGCCTGGGTCGACGACATCAAGAAACTGTTCGAGTGGAACGTCGCCGAAGACGGCCCGACGATCCTGGCGGCGTGGGATCAGCTCGACGCCTACCTCGAAGACTTGATCGCACGGCGACGTGCCGCGCTGACCGACGACCTGATCTCCAACCTCATACGCTGCGAGGACGACGGCGACCGGCTCACCCACGACGAGCTGCTCATGCTCTGCGCCACGCTGCTCGGCGCCGGCACCGACACCACCCGCAACCAGCTCGCGGCGGCGGTACAGGTCCTGTCCGACCACCCCGACCAGTGGGCCCTGCTCGCCCGACATCCCGAGTTGGCGCCCAACGCGGTTCACGAGCTAATGCGCTACTGCCCAATCATTTTCGGCAGCATCCGCAAGGCCGCCGAGGACGTCGAACTGGCGGGGGTCCGCATTCCCGCCGGGACTCTCGTCGGCGCAAACACCGCCTCCGCCAACCGCGACCCGGGCGTCTACGCCGAACCGGACCGTCTCGACATCACGCGAGAAGGCCAACCGCCCATGCTGACCTTCGGCGGCGGCGTGCACTATTGCCTCGGCTCTCACCTGGCGCGCCTCGAACTGACCGAAGCGCTTCGGGTCATCACCAAGCGCATGCCCAATGCCCGCCGCACCGGTCCCGCCCCGTGGCCGGCGATGAGCGGAATCGCCGGGCCCACCACCGTGCCGCTGCAGTTCGACGTCGGTCACTAGGCCGTCGCCTACTACTGTTGCCAGCCATGACCGATTGGACCGCCGCAGACCTGCCGTCGTTCGCCGGGCGCACCGTGATCATCACGGGCGCCAACAGCGGGCTGGGCGCGGTGACGGCCCGCGAGCTGGCTCGCCCGGGCGCCAAGATCGTCATGGCCGTCCGCAACACGGGCAAGGGCGAGGCCGCTCTAGCGTGCCGCGGTCAACACGAAACGCCGACCCGACGTGCCGAGTGTGCTGAGGGCTTTGACTGTGCGCTGCGGGCGAAAATTCCGTTCAATTTGCGCCCTGGATGCACACAGAAGGGCCTGAGAGCACACTCATCGATTTCCGCTCCAACGTGCACATGCGTTAACCTGACCGAGCGTCACGGCGAGGGTGGCTGGCTCGTGCCAGCACCGTTATCGACGGAGACCGACGAACTGTCGCGACCCTGGCCGTGCCCCGAACTAGGTACCGAGCAAACAGGAGCGACGCAATGGCCAAGTCGGCAGTCAACCAACTCAAGGTCGCGGTGCGAACCGAGACCGGCAAGGGCGCGTCCCGGCGCGCCCGCCGCGACGGCAAGATTCCCGCCGTCCTCTACGGTCATGGCGCCGATCCTCAGCACCTGGAACTGCCCGGACACGACTTCGCGGCCGTGCTGCGGCACTCGGGCACCAACGCGGTGCTGACCCTCGACATCGCCGGCAAGGAACAGCTGGCGCTGACCAAGGCGCTCGACATCCACCCGATCCGACGCACCATTCAGCACGCCGACCTGCTGGTGGTGCGCCGCGGTGAGAAGGTTGTCGTCGAGGTCGACGTTGTGGTCGAGGGCGAGGCCGGACCCGACACCCTGGTCTCCCGGGAGGCGGACGCCATCGAGATCGAGGCCGAGGCGCTGTCGATTCCCGAGCGCCTGACCGTGTCCGTCGAAGGAGCCGGCCCCGGCACCCAGTTCACCGCCGGGCAGATCACGCTGCCGCAGGGCGTCAACCTGATCTCCGACCCCGACATGCTGGTGGTCAACGTGGTGAACGCGCCGACCGCCGAGGACCTCGAGGAGGAGGGCGCCGGCGAGGTCGCCGAGGGCGAAGAAGCTCCAGCCGCAGAAGAAGAAGCGGCCGGCGAAGCCGAGGCGCCCGCAGCCGAGTCCGAGTAGGCGGCCACCGACGTGGCCGAACCGCTTCTGGTGGTCGGCCTGGGCAACCCCGGAGATAGCTACGCCCGCACCCGGCACAACCTCGGATTCATGGTCGCCGACCTGCTCGCCGCGCGGCTGGGTGCGAAGTTCAAGGCGCACAAGCGATCCGGCGCCGAAGTTGTCAGCGGCCGGCTGGCCGGGCATTCGGTGTTGTTGGCCAAGCCGCGCTGCTTCATGAACGAGTCCGGCCGCCAGGTGGGGCCGCTGGCGAAGTTCTACTCGGTTGCCCCGGCCGACATCATCGTCATCCACGACGATCTCGACTTGGACTTCGGCCGCATCCGGCTCAAGATCGGCGGCGGCGAAGGCGGCCACAACGGGCTGCGCTCGGTGGTGGCCGCGCTGGGCACCAAAGACTTCCAGCGCGTTCGCATCGGGATCGGCCGCCCGCCGGGACGCAAAGACCCCGCGGCGTTCGTGCTGGAAAACTTCACCGCCACCGAACGCCCCGAAGTGCCCACGATTTGCGAGCAGGCCGCCGACGCCACCGAGTTGCTGATCGAATTGGGGCTAGAGCCCGCGCAGAACCGCATCCACGCCTGGTAGCCCGGTGGGCTAGCTGACCAGGGTGACCGAAGTGGAGCGCCGCAGCTTGCCTGACGGCGTCTTCGGGATGGTGCCGGGACCCAGCACCACGACGTTGCGCGGCCGCACGTCGACCTCGGCCACCACTTCGTGGGCGACCTGGTGCTCGATGCGGCGCACCTCGGCCGGGTCCTGCCAGGCGTTGGACTCGACCGCGACGGCGAACGTCTCCCGGGAGTGGCCGGCGTCGAGGCGCACCGCGACGGCGCAGCCGGGCCGGACGCCCTCGACGCGGCCGGCGGCCCGCTCGATGTCGGTCGGGTAGATGTTCCGGCCCGCCATGATGATGACGTCCTTGACGCGGCCGCACACGACGACGTGGCCCTGCTCGGTCAGGTAGCCGAGGTCACCGGTGTCGTACCAGCCGTGCTCGTCCTGGGCCGGAATGAAGCCGCCCATGGTGAGGTAGCCGGGCGTGAGCGACTCGCCGCGCAGCTCGATGACCCCCACGCCGCGCGCGGGCATCGCGCTGCCGTTCTCGTCGATGATGCGGGCCTCGAGGTCCTTCAGCAGGGGACCCAGCGTAGCCAGCCTGCGGGTGTTGCCCTTGGTGGCGGGAACGGCCCGGCGCAGGGCGGCCAGCAGGTCGGCGTCGACCTCGTCGACGACGAGGCCGGCGTTGCACTCCGAGAACGACACGGCCAGCGTCGTCTCGGCCATGCCGTATGCCGGCAGGATCGCCGAGGGCCTCAGCCCGAACGGCCTGCCCGCGTCGAGCAGGTCCTCGACGTCGGCCGGCTCGACGGGCTCGGCGCCGGACAGCGCGAAGCGCAGGGTCGACAGGTCGAAGTCGCCTGGCTTGGCCTGCCGGCGCAACCGCTTGGCCAGCAGCGCGTAGGCGAAGTTGGGCGCCGCGGTCATGGTGCCCTTGTACTTGTGGATGAGCTTGGCCCACAGCAGCGTGTCGCGCAGGAAGTCCATCGGCGTGACCTTGACCAGCTCGGCGCCGAAGTACATCGGGATGGTCAAAAAGCCCACCATGCCCATGTCGTGGAAGCAGGGCAGCCAGCTGACCATGACGTCCTTGTCGACGTCGTACTCGGCGCCGATGAACATCGCCTCGGCGTTGGAATAGATGTTGCGGTGGGTGATCTGCACCGCTTTAGGAGATCCAGTCGAACCGCTCGTTAATTGCATCAGCGCCAGGTCGTCCTCGCCGACCTCGATCGGGTCGATCGGGTCCGACGCCAGCAGGTCGGCGACGGTGAGGACCTCGAGGCCCTTCTCCTCCAGCACGGGGATGGCCACCAGGAAGGGCTCGGAGACGATGACGGCCTTGGCCTCGATCATGCCGATGACGGTCATGGTGTCCTCGGCCCACACGGCCAAGTCGGTGCGCGGCGTGGGCTGGTGCAGCATGGTCAGGCTGGCCCCGCGCATCCACAGCCCCTGCGCCGTCGGGGCGATCTCCACCGGGAAGCCGGCGAGCACACCGACCGCATCGCCGAGGCCGATGCCCGCGGCGGCCAGGCCGCCCGCGATGCGACGGGCGCTCTCGTGGACCTCGCCCCAGGTGTGCCGGACGGGCTCGTGGGGTTCACCGGTGACCATGCCCGTCGTTGTGGTCCGGGCATTGTGGTACATCTTCTCGGTAAACCTGCTCACACAAACCTCCTCGGTTCCGGCACTTTCCCGAAGGCCCGGAATCTCATATTCCGCCAGTTGCGCGCCGCTTTGTAGCAGCCACGCGAGCACAGTTGCGCCGCGGTTAGGTCTCGGATCGGTGATGAGCCAAAGTGCCCACCGGGGTGTCCGGTGGGCGACGGAATCGAGAGGTCTTGCTTACCGCTGCTCGTCACCGCGAGTTATCTTAAACTCCTCTTAAGTAACTGCCAAACCGTCGCGCGGTGTGAGTGCGATTTCACACCTCCGTGGGCGCCGGCACCACGCGGGCACCCGGCACCGGTCCGCTGGCGACGCGGACGGTGCGACAGACGCCGGCCCCCGACAGCCGGGTACCGACATCGACCGCCGAGGCCGCTGACGTGCACAGGAAGGCGCAGGTCGGACCAGAGCCGGACACGATGCCCGCGAGGGCACCGGCGTCCACACCGGCGCGCAACGCGCTTCGCAGGCCTGGGTTCAGGCTCACCGCCGCCGCCTGCATTTCGTTGCCCAGCAGCGGCGCCAGTTGCTCGGGATCGCCCGCGGCCAGGGCCGCCAGCACGGGCCCGGGCTCGGCGAGTCGCGGCGGATCCCCGGCCTCCCTGAGCCGGTCCAGCTCGGTGAACACCGACGGGGTGAGCAGCTCGCTGTCGGCAAACGCCAGCACCCAGTGGAAGCTGTTGCGGGAGAGCACGGTGGCCAGCTCCTCGCCGCGACCGGTTCCCAACGCGGTACCACCGTGCAGGGCGAACGGCACATCACTGCCGAGCTGCGCGGCGAGCATCCGTAGGTCGCGGCGCGGCACGTTGAGCTCCCACAGCGAGTTCATCGCGACCAGCACCGCCGCCGCGTCCGCGCTGCCACCCGCCATACCGCCGGCCACCGGTATGGATTTGTCGATCATGATCGACACGTCGGGCGCCCGCCCGACGTGTTCGGCCATCAGCTCGGCCGCCTGCCAGGCGAGGTTGCGTTCGTCGACGGGCAGCTTGTCGGCGCCCTCCCCGACGAGCTCGAGCGACAGGACGTCGGCGTTGCGAACCGTCACCTCGTCGAGCAGCGAAACGGCCTGGAATACCGTCGTCAGCTCGTGATAGCCATCTTCGCGGCGATCACCGACCGCCAGGTACAGGTTGACCTTTCCCGGCGCCCGTACGGTGACCGACCCGGTGGGCACCCACTGCGCGGCGGTGTTGCCGTCAGACATTGTCAGCCACCGCAGCAGACTAACGCTGCGATAGGCGAACCACACGCAACGACGCCCAACCGACCCTCTTGCGGCCCCGCTCAGCTCGCGGACGCATGCCCCGAAACACGCGGCAGCGAATCGTCTCCGTCCCCGTCGCCGGAACGCCGCAACAGCCGCACGAAGTCGTCGATGGACAGCGTTTCACCGCGGCGGGCCGGATCGATGCTGGCGGCCAGCAACCGATTCGCCGACTCGTTGCCCGAGCCGGCCCACTCGGCGAACGCATTGCGAGATGTCTTGCGCCGCTGGGCGAACGCGATGTCAACGAGATCGAATACTTGCCGCCGGAAGGCTTCGTCGGTCGGCCACGGCGCAGTCGCGTACCGGTCGATGCGAACCAGCCCGGAATAGACCCGGGGAATCGGCCAGAAGACGGTCGGCGAAACCATGCCACACCGACGAACCCGCCCGAAGAAGCGGACCTTCACGCTGGGCACGCCGTAGTCCTTGCCGCCCGGCTCGGCGGCAAGCCGTTCGGCGACCTCCGCCTGCACCATCACCGTGACGGTCCGAAGGGACGGGAATTGGGCGAGCAGATGCAACAGCGCGGGAACCGCGACGTTGTACGGCAGGTTGGCGACCAAGGCTGTCGGGCCTGTCGGCCCCATGGCCAGCTCGTCGCGGCGCAGAGTCAACACGTCGCGGTTGAGCACCGTCAACCGGTGGATTTCACTGTGCGAGTGCTCGGCGACGGTCTGCGGCAGCCGCCCGGCCAACACCGGATCGATTTCGACGGCGGTGACGGCGGCGCCGCGGTCAAGCAGCGCCAGCGTGAGTGAGCCGAGGCCGGGACCGACCTCAAGGACGTGGTCGGACCGGCTGACGCAGGAAGTCGAGACCACCCGTCGCACCGTGTTGGCGTCGTGGACGAAATTCTGCCCCAGAGCCTTTCGCGGCCGAAGTTCGAGTTCTTTGGCCAGCCGCCTGATCTCGGTGCGCCCGAGTAGCCGGATGGTCAGCTTGCACCAGCTCTTCCGCTGCACACTGGCCAGGCGCCCCAACCCTGGCGCTCGCGGGTCACCTCGGCGACGGCGATCTGTTCCTCGCGGGTAGCGAGGTCCGCGCGCGAGGCGAACCGCAGGCCGCCGTTGCGCTCCCAGGTGCCCTGGTCGAACTGCACACCTCCGTAATACCCATTACCGCTGTTGATCGCCCAGTTGCCGCCGGCCTCGCAGCCCGCGATGGCATCCCAGACGGACCCGTTGCTCACCGGGGGCACATCGGTGCCGGGTTTGGTGCCCACGCGCACGACGGCCTCACGGGCCGGCGCGATCACCGTGTTGGCGACGGGCAGCCGGCCGGTCTCGACGCCATTGACCGTGGCCACGGCGAACGTCACGTCCTGCGTGCCCGGGCTGCCCGGGTCTTCGACGACCTGGCGGCTGACGTTCATCTCCGGATCCTCGATCCGGCGCGCGGGCGGCTGCAGCGGAACCCGCTCGGTGACCCGCTGAATCCGATTACGGGTCACCTGGATCTGCATTCCGTCGACGATCGGTGACGCCGCGCCGGGCACCACCTGATCGCTCTCGAGCAGCGGCGCGCCGGCGGCGCTCAGCAGCCCCGCGACGTTCGGGGCCGGCAGGTGGACGGCGCGCACCGCCCCGCCGTCATTGATCTCGACCGTCTTGGCGCTCACTACCGGCAGCGCCATCCCGGCCAGCGGGACGCGGCTGCCGCGAGAGGCGGCGGCCGGGGCCGTGTCGGTCATCGCGAGTTGGGCCAGCGCCTCGTCCACCGTGGACGCCGTCGTCCAAACCTGCTTGGTGTCGTGGCCGTCCATCGAGATCTGCAACGGGCGGCCGCGCCGCAACACGATGTTGGTGGCATCGTGGACCTCCACATCAGCGGCGGGGTACAGGTCGTCGCGCTCGCCGATGGCGTAGCCGTTCTCCTGGACGATGTCGATCACCCGCGATTTCATGGTCGTCACGCGCATCGCGATTCCGTCGACCGTCAACGTCACAGTTTTGGATGCCGAAACCGCTAATCCACCGGCCAACCCCAGTACCAAAAGCAGCCCTGCGACAATGAGCCGCAACATCGGCGATGAATTTTGATGAAGTTTTGTCACTACACTCAACGCGCGCTACCCCGACCTCAGCAACCAGTCACGAACCACTCTGCAGAAAATGACAAAAGGGCCCAGGGGCCCCACCGTACGATCACAAGACGGTAACGAACCGGCCAATGTTGAGCAACTCCGACACAACGGTGCTAGGTAAATCACCCGCCGATTAAGCCGATCGCGAGGCCAGCCCGTAGACCCGCCGAGCATTGCTGGTCGTGATCCGCGCCAGATCCTCCGGACGACGATCCAGCAGTTCAGCGATCGCCCGCACAGTATAAGGAAGGCAATACGGCTCGTTCGCTGAACCCCGATAGGGATGCGGCGTCAAAAAAGGTGCGTCCGTTTCCACCAGAAGCTGCTCCAGCGGTATCAGCGGCACCGCCTCCCGCAGGGCGCGAGCGTTGCGGAAGCTAACCGTGCCGGAGAGGCTGAGCAACCACCCGCCATCGGCGCAGCGTCGGGCCATCGCGCTGTCCGACGAAAAGCAATGGAAGATCACGACGTCGGGGGCGCCCTCGGCGGCCAGCACGTCGAGCACCTCGGCGTCGGCCTCCCGGTTGTGGATCATCAGCGGTTTCCCGCACCGCTTGGCCAGGTCGATATGCCACGCAAAGGCCTCCCGCTGCACGTCCGGCTCCGCGCAGCCGTCCAAGCGTCCGGGCCAGTACATGTCCATCCCGGTCTCGCCGACGGCCACCACTCGTGGGTGGGCCACCAGTCGCTCGATCTCGGCACGGGCCGCGTCATTCAGCGCGTCTGCGCGGGTCGGGTGCAACGCCACGGCGCCATAAACCCGCGGATCCCATTCGGCGGCCCGGGTCACCCAGCGCGCCGAGGCCAGATCGTCGGCGATGGTGACCACCGCCCCCACCCCCACCGCCGCGGCGCGGTCAACGATGGCCCGCACTCCCTCGGCGTCGGTCGCGCCGCACGCGTCGAGGTGGGTATGGGCGTCGATCAGGGGCGCCAGCGGCTCGGGCGCGGGCGGCGCTTCTGGTTTACCAGAGCGGTTGGAACTCACCGCCACACAATAGGGTGAGTCTCGATGAGGCCCTACTACGTCACCACCGCGATCACGTACCCCAACGCCGCGCCGCACCTGGGGCACGCGTACGAGTACATCGCCACCGACGCCATCGCGCGGTTCAAGCGGCTCGACGGTTTCGATGTGCGCTTCCTGACCGGTACCGACGAGCACGGCCTGAAGGTCGCGCAAGCCGCTGCGGCCGAAGGGCTGCCGACCGCGGAGCTGGCCCGGCGCAACTCGGATGTGTTCCAGCGCCTGCAGGAGAGGCTGAACATCTCCTTCGACCGGTTCATCCGTACCACCGACGCCGACCACCATGAGGCGTCCAAGGAGATCTGGCGGCGAATAGCGGCCGCCGGCGACATCTACCTGGACGCCTACTCGGGCTGGTATTCGGTGCGCGATGAGCGCTTCTTCGTCGAATCGGAAACCGAAGTCGTCGACGGGACCCGGATCGCCACCGAAACCGGCACCCCGGTGACCTGGACCGAAGAGCAGACCTATTTCTTTCGGCTATCGGCGTATGCCGACAAGCTGCTGGCCCACTACGAGGCCAACCCCGACTTCATCGCGCCCGAGGTACGGCGCAACGAGGTGGTCAGCTTCGTCTCCGGCGGGCTGCGCGATCTGTCGATCTCGAGGACCTCGTTCGATTGGGGGGTGCAGGTACCCGGCCACCCCGATCACGTCATGTATGTCTGGGTCGACGCGCTGACCAACTACCTGACCGGGGCGGGCTACCCCGACACCGACTCCGATTTGTTCCGCCGCTACTGGCCCGCCGATCTGCACATGATCGGCAAGGACATCATCCGGTTCCACGCGGTTTACTGGCCGGCGTTCTTGATGTCGGCGGGAATCGAGTTGCCGCGCAGGGTTTTTGCACACGGGTTTCTGCTGAACCGCGGCGAGAAGATGAGCAAGTCGGTGGGCAACATCGTCGCCCCGGACACCCTGGTCGATAGGTTCGGCGTGGATCAGGTGCGGTACTTCCTGTTGCGTGAGGTCCCATTCGGCCAGGACGGCAGCTACAGCGAAGAGGCAATCATCACCCGGATCAACACCGACCTGGCCAACGAGCTTGGCAACCTGGCCCAACGGTCGCTTTCGATGGTGGCCAAGAATTTGGGCGGGGTGGTGCCCGAACCCGGCGAGTTCACCGCCGCCGACCGCGAGCTGCTGGCGGCGGCCGATGGCCTGATGGAGCGGGTGCGCGCGAACTTTGACGCGCAGGCAATGCACTTGGCGCTCGAGGCGATCTGGCTGATGCTCGGGGAGGCGAACAAGTACTTCTCCGCGCAGCAGCCGTGGGTGTTGCGCAAGAGCGAGTCCGAGGCGGATCAGGCGAGGTTTCGCACCGTCCTTTACACCACCTGCGAGGCGGTCCGCATCGCGGCGCTGCTGGCCCAGCCCGTCATTCCGGAATCGGCCGGCAGGCTGCTGGACCTGCTCGGCCAAACCGATGACCAACGGGCGTTCACCGCCACCGGCGCGCGGCTGGTCCCCGGCACGGTGCTGCCGCTGCCGATGGGTGTTTTCCCCCGCTACCAGCCGCCGTCACTCCAAGGCGCGTGAGCGGTCATCGAATTGCACAGCAGACCCGTTCAGCGGGGATCTTGCACTCTGTTGGAAAAAGACACCCGAACGGGTTGATGTCATAGGCCATAATCGGCGTGTGGAGCGACGACGAAACCGGCAACACAATCAATCACCGATGACTACCTTGGAGCAGTTGCCCGCGTTGGTCATCCTGGAGAGATTTCCGATTCCCGTGCTTGCCATCGCGCATGACGGCAGCATCCTGTTCACCAACACCGCGTTCGCCGAGATGGTCGGCTGCGAGCCCGAAGAGGTTGTGTCCCTGCGGTTCCAGGAGATCTTCCATGAGGCTCCGGAGTCGGAATCGCTGCTTTCGGTCGTTCATGCCCTCGCGAACATGGTCGTCAAATTGGACCATAAGGACGGTTCGGTCGTGCGAGCTTTGATGAGCAAGTCGGCACTCATGCGGGCGGACGATCAGTTCGCCCTTGCGGTGTTTCAGGATCTGACTGAGCAATTGTGGATAAAGGAGCGTTAGAGTTCGTTTTGTGAACCGTTAGGAATCACTGCGGCGCAATTGGATACTTGCAGTACGGCCTTTAGCGCGGGCCTTCTCGATCGCCCACGGCGGACCACATCGCCTAGCTGACCTCCGGTACCGCGACGGCGTCGGTGGGTGGCGACGCGGGAGGCCGACCGTGGCGCAGGGCCTCGCGCGCAAGAAATTCACGGAAGTAAGGGAGCGACGCCTCCGTGACGATGCCGGCCAGGATGAGTTCCCAGAATTGAGTCGGGGGGGCGGCGAGGCGATCGGCGATGCCAACGACTTCACCGTGCCCTTCGACACCCTTGGCCGCGATGGCAGTGCATAGCAAACGCGTTCCGAACATGGCGCCGACGATCGACTCGCTGATCAGTACCGCGTCGAGATCCCGTCGCAGGTCGCCTTCGGCGCTTGCCCTCCGGGCCTGGGCCGCCATCAGCTCAACCAGGTTCGCGCAAAAGCGTGTCGCCGCTTCGTTGAATCCGCTTAGGGCTGCCGTCAATTGCTCGGCGGCGCGGGCCGTCTTGTCAGAGCCGAGCACATTAGCGATCGTGAACGTGCCGTGAATCATGTTCTCCAGCGCCGGCGATGACGACCCGCACACATTGCGGAACGCGACAAGTATTGCCTCAGAACCTTCCTCGATGATGGCGGACGCCAGCGATTCCTTCGAGTCGAAGTGGTGGTAGAGAGCCCCCTTGGTCATCCCCGTCCGCTCGATAATCGTGTTCCACCCGGCGGCGGCGTACCCGACCTCGCCGAAAACGTCTATTGCGGCATCGAGGATCTTTCGCCGTGTGGCTTCCGATCGAACCTGGCGCGCCATCGCGTCTGCACCTCCGGAGTTCTGTCGATGTGCTTAGATTCCGGATCTCAACGTGTTCACAAATCTTCCGGCCAGAGGGGTAAGCCTAACAGCCGCCGCCACGCGGTCCCGATTCGTGCGATCCGCAAATAGCACTAGTCGGAATCCGATCCCGTGGAGCTAGCGTTGATGGCGAGCGCTGCGCGTCGCCTGAGGAACTGGCGGAAGTAGTCGATCCGATCTGCCTGCAAGATGCCGGTCAGCAACAGGAGCCAGCACTTCTCCAAGTCATGCAGGAAACGCTCGGGTTCTTCCAGACTGCTGGTCTGCCTCAGCCCCATGTGCAGGGACACCATCAAGCGCCCCACATCCTGCGGATCACACTGCTGGTCGATATCGCCCTCGGCGATGGCTTGCTCGACGACTCCGGCCAACGCTTTGGCCCATTCTTCCAGAAGCCGCTTCTGCAGCCCTTCCGACCGACCGACCGACTCGAGCAGATTGAGCCCCGCCCTGACCCCGTCGGTCTTGATGTCCCCAACGGCGATCAGATAAGAGAAGTCGATGAGGGTCTCCAAGCCCGAAAGTCCGCGAGTCAGCAGATCATCCACCGCGACGGCGGCGCCGGCGGTCTGCCGTTCGATGATCGCAACGGCCAACGCGTGCTTGGAACGGAAGTGGAAATACATTGCGCCCTTAGTCAGTTCCGCGTCCGCGAGAATGTCGTCGAGGCCGACATCGTGATAGGCCCGTCGAGCGAACTGGCGTGAGGCGGCCCGCAAAATCTGTCGCCGCGTCGCGTCCGCGCGTCCGTCGGTCGGATGGGTGGTCATCGGAACCGGGAACTCAGCTGTCCAGTGCGGCTTGATCGCGCTCCTGCGTAGGAAACGCGAGTGTTCATTCCGGGACCTATGTCACGGCCCGGATCGATCGTTTTCACGTTGACGATGCCTTCCATCGGGCAGGGGACACCTCGGTTCTCGAGCCAGCGCTCAGGGCGTGTCTCGGACGGCATTAGGACCGCCTCTGAGGTTAGCAGTCGGTCGTCGCACCGCGGTGCTCAACGCTGCGTTTGAGATCACGAAATTGGAAATACTTACAGTACGTAGCAGCCCGTATCACGCACTAAAAGTATGTGTGGGCAGCGACGGGTCACTGGCCGTTCGCTGAGGCCGACGCTTCGCGCGGTATGTCCAGCGTGGCAATGGGATACAGCCCCGCGCCGTCGCGACCATCCCGGGCCAGCGCCATGGGCGCATAGTTCACCACGTGCGAGGCATTTGGCTTGTGCTGCTGCCAGTCCACGGACGCGCGCAGCGTGTAGTGCCCCGGCGCCAAGCCCTTCAGGTCGATGTGCACCGACTCCGTCGACGACGCCGGGACCGCCTCCTCGCGTGACGAGCTGGTGTCGTCGTGAACAAGCGTCTTGAGGTTGACCGTGGCCGGCAGGCTCCGAACCACCGCTCCCGAGAAATCGACCAGCTTATAGCCGGGCGTCCACTGCTCGGTGGCGGCCGCCGAGCCGTAGTTGGTCCAGACGACGGAGATGGTCGCCACCTTGCTCTGTATCGATTGGGAGCCCGGCCGAGTCTCGACCGAATACCGGTATCCCGCCGAGGTGTTGGCCTGGGCCCACAGCAAAAACAGGTTGGGGTCCATCGCCGAGGTGGAGTCGCGGTCCGGGAAGTTGACGCTCGACGTCATCGACACGTGATACCTGACGACGTCGTGCAGACCCTTTTCGTAGTAGGACCGCGGGTCGGTCGCTTTGGGCAGTTGGCACCACTCGCTGATCACCGGCGCGGATGCCAGCCGCTGCTTGATCGCGTTGACGACGGCGTCGTTGGACCGAACGTATTGCGAATCGTTGGATTCGGCCCACGCGGGCAACGGCGCCTGGACACCCAGGCAATCCGAGCGGATGCCCACCGGCACGGACAGTTTCTTGGTCACATCATCGGCCAGCAGCTCGCGCACGATCTCGGAATTTTGCGGAGTGATCACCAATTGCGTGTGGGGGAAAGCGTTTACATTCGCCGCGACCAGCCGCCGAATGGAGTCGATGGTGATGCTTTGATCACGGAACTGGCTGTAATAGCCCAGCTTCGCGGCGCTTTCGTCGGGCGCCGGACCCGGCGCGCCCAACACGTCACGCAAGTACGTGATGCGGTTCTCGCTGAAATCCCCATACCCGGAGAACTCGAACACACTGACTCGCTCGTCGCCGTCGTAGCGGCGACCCAGTGCGGCGAGCAACTGCCCGAACGCGTTCAGGTAATTGGGTTCGTTCCAGTTCGGTACCACCTGGATCACCCCCGGCGTGGGGCTGTTCGGCAGCGCGGGATAGTTGGTGGCCGCCGACCGCATCCAGTCGGGAATCGCGATGTTCGTGTTCTCGGGATAGGAGTCGTTGCAACAGGAGTTGTAGGCGTACACGCGAAGGGTCAGGCGCATGTTGCGGTTCTGCAGCTTCGTCAGCGCGTCATCGATCGCGCTGAAATCGAACTTGCGATCGTCGGGTGCGTCGGGCGGCAGGGTGCTCGGATCGGTGGGCTGCAACTGCCGCCAGGAGACGCGCAAACTGGCGTCATAGGAGGCCGGCCACGCCGGGTGTCGCTGCTGTGCCGGATTGCCTTGCGGGAAAAGCGGAATCAACGAATCTTCGTACTGGCCGCGCAGCGGGTTGGCTATCTCCTGAACGGTGGGCGGTATAGCCGGGAAGACCATCGCGGACAGCGGCCCCGGATTGGGGTGACCACCGCATCCGTTCAGCAACAACGCCGTGCAGGTGAGAACGGCCGCCACCGCGCCCTTTTCCAATGAACGAAACATCGTCACCGAGGCTAGATCGCGCCTAACGACAGCGCCTCGCGGTCGGCGAGGAACGGCATCGGCAGCCAGCGCGCGGACAGCAACGCTTCCATCGCGTTGGCCGGGACAGGTCGCGACAGCAGGAAGCCCTGCGCCCGGTGACATCCGTGTTGCATCAAAGTCAGTGCGGCGGCGGGTGTCTCGACTCCCTCGGCGACCAGTTGCAGGCCGAACGCCTCGGCCAATCCGATGATCGCCCGAACGATGGCCAAATCGCCGGCGTTGGTACCCAGGTCGCGGACGAACCCGGTGTCGATCTTGAGCATATCGACGGGGAGCGACTTCAGGTGCGACAGAACCGCATAGCCGGTGCCGAAGTCGTCGATGGCGATCTGGACCCCGACCTCTTTGAGCTCCGCCAGGGTCTTACGGGTGGTTTCGATATCGTGCACCACGGCCCGTTCGGTGATCTCCAAACAGACCGATCCGCCGTCGATGCCGAACTCCTCGATGGTGTCGGCGACGGTACGAACGAAACCACGCGTGATCAGTTGAATGGGCGACACATTGATGCGCAAGATCGCGCTCTGCCCAACACCGTTGGCTCGCCACCGGCTGAATTCTGCGCAGGCGCTTCGCATCACCCACCGGCCAAGTTCCCCGGCCAAATTGGCCGATTCGGCTACCCCGATGAACGAATCCGGCAGCAACAGCCCCCAGATTGGGTGGCGCCAGCGGACCAGTGCCTCGGCGGCGATGATGGCGCCGGTCCAAAGGTCGACCTCGGGCAGATAGTGCAGCAGCAGCGCTTCGCTGTCGATATCGCCTTGCAGATGCAGCTCGATGTCGTTGCGGAAGGCGCTTTTCAGCGACATGTCATCGGTGGACAGCGCAACCTGGTTCCCACCCCCGCGCTTGGCGGTCAACACGGCCTCGTCGGCCCGGCGCAGAAGATCGGTGCTGTTGTCCCGCCCTGGCATGCCCACCGCCAGTCCGATGCTCACGGTGCGGGTGATCATGTGCCCGCCGATGGCCAGGCGCTCGCGCAGCATCGCCCGCAGCCGGCGGGCGAACGACTCCGCGGTCCCCGTCAACATCGGCTCATCCGGGATGACGACGAACTCGTCGCCGCCCAGGCGCGCGATCATGCTCTGACCTCCCGCGCACACCCGGATGCGTTGCGCGAAGACCCGGATGAACCAGTCGCCCGCGGCGTGGCCGAGGTAATCGTTGATCGGCTTGAGCCGGTCCAGGTCGAGGTACAAAACCGCGACGGGTCCCGCGCTGCCCGGAGCGAGCCTTTCGGACAGGTGCGCGACCAGCGCCCGCCGGTTGTAGAGGCCGGTCAAATCGTCGTGCTCGGCCAAATAGCGGAGCTTTTCTTCGGCTGTTATGCGGGCTTGCAGCTGCGCGAACATGGCGGCAACCGCTTCCAGCGTGTTGATCTCTTCTTGCTTCCACTTCCGGGCGCCGTTCTTGACGAAGCCGAGCACGCCGGTGGTGGTCTCGCCGGAGACCAGTGGCGCGGCAGCCACCGAGGGTGAGGTGACCTGTTTGCCCCCGCCTATCCAGCGCGGAAAGGAACGGTTGTTCTGCTCGGGCCGGATCACGACCGGCTTCCTGCCGTGTTCACACTGCGACAGCACCGGGTCGGCGCTGGTGAAGTGGAGGACGGCCATCGGATCCGGGTCCGGAATGTCGATACGGGGCGGCCACTCCGCGACCAGAACTGAGGCGCGGATGTCGTGGTCGTGATGGCGCAGGAAGCTGGCGTCGAGATCGAACTGCTCGACGAGTTGCGCGAGCACCCTTTCGCTCACGTGGGTCGCGGTGGATCCCGTGGCCTCCATCAGCTCCGTGGCCACGGCGGTTACGACGAGATCCAGGCTGCGCGGCAAGGACTCCTCCGATGGGGCACAGGTCCCAGCTGGGCTTGGCCTTTCGGGGCCCAGTGGGGTACTCGTCTTCCAGTTTGTCTCCTCCAATGCACACCGGTGCGCACTGGGGAGCCTCATCCTTTCGCGGTGGCTGCATTCGCCCGAGGCAGCTCACGAAATTAGGTGGGAAGCGTAACATGACGCGACCCCGCGCAGCCCCGTTCAGGCTTGGCCCCTAAAGGACGGGAAACCACCGCAAATGCCTGTCGCCACGCTCGGCGAAACGTTGGCTCGGCCGGCGGCAAAGACGATGTTTGACGGCCAAGTTCACGAGTGAGGCAGCTCACAGTCTCGCGGGGACTGTCACGCCCGGCCGGGCTGCGGTGTCTCGAGGGCACGAGTCCTGTGAGAGTAGGAGACAGTAATGACCGAGCTTTCCGCCCCAAGAACCCACGTCGTCGTTGTCGGCGGCGGATATTCCGGAACGCTGGCCGCCAATCACGTGCGGCAGCGCACCGACATCGACATCACCCTGGTCAATCCGCGTCCGGTATTCGTCGAGCGGATCCGCCTCCACCAGTGGGCAGCTGACACCGGCGCAGCGATCGCCGATTACGACACGCTGCTGGGCGACGACATCGGGCTGATCGTCGACACCGTCGACCGCATCGAGGCCACCGACCGGCGTCTGTTGCTGGACTCGGGCGCCGAGCTCAACTACGACTACCTGATCTACGCCGTAGGCAGCACCGGCGCGATGCCCTTGACGGTCCCCGGGGCGGCCGAATTCGCCTACTCCGTGGCCGATCTGGAGAGCGCGCAGCGGCTGCGCTATGCGCTCGCCGACACCCCGCTGACCGCGCCCGTCACCGTCGTCGGCGGCGGGCTGACCGGCATCGAAACGGCGTCCGAGCTGGCGGAGCTGGGACGCCCCGTGACGCTGGTCTGCGGCGGCATCCTCGGCCCGTCGCTGAGCGACCGGGGAAGGCGTTCGGTGGCCAAGCAACTGCGCCGCCTCGGCGTCAACGTGCTCGCATCCCTCGCCGCAAGCCAGGTGCGCTGGGACGCGGTGGTGCTCACCGACGGCGCCGTGCTGCCCAGCGCGGCGACGGTGTGGACGGCGGGTTTCGCCGTGCCGGATCTGGCCACACGCAGCGGGCTGAGCACCGACGCCCTCGGCCGACTGCTCACCGACGAGACGCTGACCAGCATCGACGACCAGCGCATCGTGGCCGCGGGTGATGCCGCCGCGCCGTCGGGCCAGCCGTTGCGGATGAGCTGCCAAGCCGCCGGCCCGCTTGGGGCCCAGGCGGCCAACACGGTGCTCAGCCGCATCGCGGGAGACACCCCGGCGCCGCTGAATCAGGCGTTCACCGGGCAATGCATCAGCCTGGGCCGCTCGCACGCCACCGTCCAGCTCGCCCGCAAAGATGACACCCCGGTGAACGTGGCCGTCGGTGGCCGGTTCGCGGCGTCGGTCAAGGAGACGGTCTGCAAGGCCACCGTGTGGGCCATTCGGCGCGAGGCCGCCACACCCGGCTCGTACTTCTGGCTGAAGGGCGGCACGCGGCCCGCACAGTCACCGGCCGATGAACGGGTCGCGCTGCCATGACCCGTTCGTCGAACCGCTCGTCGCGCGGCGGTGAGCACGCCGAACGGTTCACGGTGCTGCGGCCGCTGCTGTTCACCATCGCCTACGAGATCCTTGGCTCGGCAACCGAGGCCGACGACGTGCTGCAGGACAGCTACCTGCGGTGGGCGGACGTGGACCTGTCTACCGTGCGCGACACCAAGTCCTACCTGGCCCAGCTGGTCACCCGGCAAGCGCTCAACGCGCTGCGGGCCGACGCACGCCGCCGCGAGGAGTACGTGGGGCCCTGGCTGCCCGAGCCGTTGCTGCTCGACGACCAGGACCCGTCGGCCGACGTCATTCTGGCGGAATCGGTTTCGATGGCGATGCTGGTGCTGCTGGAAACGCTGAGCCCCGACGAACGAGCGGTGTTCGTGCTACGCGAGGTGTTCGGTTTCGACTACGGCGAGATCGCCGAGGCGGTAGGCAAACCGGCGGCGACCGTACGTCAGGTCGCGCACCGCGCACGCGAACACGTGCGGGCGCGACGCAAGCGATTCGACGCGGTGGACCCGGAACGCAACGCCGAAATCACCGCGCAGTTCTTGGCCACCGCGGCCAGCGGTGACGTGGACGCGCTGATGACGATGCTCGCCCCGGACGCCACTTGGACGGCCGACAGCGGTGGCATCGTCAGCGCCGCCCGCAGGCCGGTGGTCGGCGCCGAGCGGGTGGCCCGCGCGATCGCCGGCCTGATGCGCAGAGGCGGCGCGGCGCTGCGCGCGGACATGGTGACCTGTAACAGCGCTCCGGCGGTGCTGTTCTACCTTGGCGAACAGCTCGAAGGGGTGATCACGCTGGAGATCGCCGACGGCAAGATCACCAACTTCTACGTAATGCGCAACCCGGAGAAGCTGGCGGCCCTGGCCGCCCCGCGCGACATCAGCCGCGGCTAAGCGCCGATCATGTCAAGCTAGGGCGGTGCGAATCGACCGGCTTGGCGACCTTGGCACCGCGCCGCGGGTGCTGCGCGCGGTCGGTGACGCCACCGGCCGGCTCGGGTTACCGTCGCCCGCCGCACTGACCGGTGACTGGTTCGGTGCGCTGGCGGTAATCGCGCCGAGCCTGCCTGCTCACCCGGTGGACGTCGACGACGCGTTCGCGGTCCGGCTGGGCCACCCGACTCCCGATTCGCAAGCGGTGGGCGGCGGCTGGATCGGTTATCTGTCCTATCCCGATCCCGGCGCCGACGGGCGAGGCAACCGGATCCCCCAGGCCGCGGGCGGCTGGACCGATTGCGTTCTGCGCCGCGATCGGGACGGGCAGTGGTGGTACGAAAGCCTTTCCGGTGCGCCGATGCCGGACTGGTTGACCGCCGCGTTGGCCGCCAGACCGTCACCCGCGCGTGATTGCCGGATCGACTGGAGCGCGGCCGACCGGGCGGCACACCGTGGCGGGGTTCTGGCCTGCCTCGAGGCGATCCGCGCCGGCGAGGTCTACCAAGCCTGCGTGTGCACGCAGTTCACCGGGTCGGTCAGCGGATCCCCGCTGGACTTCTTCATCGAAGGCGTCGCGCGGACCTCCCCTGCCCGTGCGGCGTACGTCGCGGGCCCGTGGGGGGCGGTGGCGTCCCTGTCTCCGGAGCTTTTCCTGCGGCGCCGCGGAGCGGTCGTGACGTCCAGCCCGATCAAGGGCACGCTGCCCCTGGATGCCTGGCCGTCGGCGCTGCGAGCTTCCGCGAAGGAGGTCGCCGAAAACATCATGATCGTGGACCTGGTTCGCAATGACCTGGGCCGGGTGGCGATCGTCGGCACCGTCACCGTGCCCGAGCTGTTGGTCGTGCGGCGTGCGCCGGGCGTGTGGCACCTGGTGTCGACCGTGTCGGCGCGAGTTCCGGTCGAACTTCCGACGTCGGCGCTTTTGGACGCCGCCTTTCCCCCCGCTTCGGTGACCGGCACTCCCAAACACCGTGCACGGCAACTGATTTCGCAATGGGAACACAGCCGTCGCGGAATCTACTGCGGCACAATCGGTTTGGCATCCCCCGTCGCCGGATGCGAGCTGAACGTCGCGATCCGCACCGTCGAGTTCCACGCCGGCGGCGGCGCCGTGCTAGGCGTCGGCGGCGGGATCACCGCCGACTCCGACCCCGAAGCCGAATGGGAGGAATGCCTGCACAAGGCGGCCCCGATCGTCGGGCTGCCGTCCATCGCGGCCGCGGCTTCGGTCGGTTAGTAGGTCGGTTAACAGGTCGATTGGGTGAAACATCAGCACCCCGGCCATGAATTTCGGATAACCCCCCACATGGCGTGCCGCGTCCGCCTAAGCTTCAGGCATTGACCCGCGCCGATCGCGAGTCGACTGCTGGAGGGGTCCGTCATGAGAATCGCTGTCATGGGCGCCGCAGCGTCTGCCCTGCTGGGTGGGGCGCTGGCGGTTACGCCGCTGACGTCGGTGAATACGCCGCTGCCAGCGGCGGGAACATGCGGCAAGGGTGGGACCGTGTGCGAGAGAGTGGCGTCGGTCATCATGCCCGAGACGCCGAAACCGTCGGGGCCGGCCGCGGAGGCCGCGCCCGCCGCGCAGCCACCCACGCCGTTCTCACAGGCCTCCAATGTGATTGCGCCCGGCGCACCTTCCGGACCCGGCGGTGCGCCCGGAGCCGTTCGCGCGGTGCCCGGGGTCGGCGGACCGGGAGTCGGCGTGGGCGGCGCACCGGCCGCAACCGCGCCGGCGGTCGGGTTGCCTGGCGTGCCCGGGCTGCCTGACCTGGCCGGCGTGCCCGACCCAGGGGTCCTGCTGCCCGGCCTGGTCGGGGTAGCTCCCGGCCTGGCCGGGGTAGCCGCCCTACCCGCCGCGGCGAACACGGCCATGTCGGTCGTGTACGGCGTCGTGGGTGTCGGCTCCAGCGTCGTAGGCCTCGGCACCGGCGTCGTGAGCACGGTCACCAGTCTCGCCATAACGATCGCTCTGCTTCAAAACGACGGGCTCCTCCCGAAGAACCTCGGGGCGGCTGTGCCCTCGATATCCGGATTGGGTCTCCCCTCGATCTCCGGATTGGGTCTCCCTTCGATCTCCGGGGTTAGTCTCCCCGCCGCTGCGGCCGCCATCCCCGCCGCTGCGGCAGCTGTCCCGGGGACAGCGGCAACCCTGCAGGCGATGACCGCGGCCGTCCCGCCGGTGGGTCTCCCGGCGGCACCCGCGCTACCGGCGTTGCCCGCGCTACCGGCGGCACCCGCGCTACCGGCGGCACCCGCGCTACCGCCGTTGCCCGCAGCAGCCGCCCTGCCGGCGTTGCCCCCACTCCCGGCAGCGCCACCGGCTCTGCCCGCGCTGCCCGCGCTCCCCGCGGCCCCACCCGCCCTGCCGGCCCTGCCGGCCCTGCCGGCCCTTCCGGCGCCTCCCCCGCTGCCGGCTCCCCCGCCCCTCCCGCACCCGCATTTGTGCACGCCCGGAATCGGCCCCTTCAAGGCCTGCACGCCCTGACCCGGCTGGCGACTCACTCGCGGCGTAATTGCAGAACGGCGTCGTAGAGCTGGCGCGAGCGCACGTCCGGATGAGCTGCGGCCACCTGGCTGCAGGCGTCCTTGACGCGCACCCCGCCGGCGACCAGCTCCTCCACTTGCGCCACCAGAGACGACAAGTCGGCGCGCGGCGTCGCGCCGGCGAGTACGACGGTGATCTCGCCGAGCACCCCGTCGGCCGCCCACGTCGCCAGCTCGTCGAGCGGCCCTCGCACCACTTCCTCGTGCACCTTGGTCAGCTCCCGGCACACGACCGCCTGACGCGCACCGCCGAGCTGCTCCACGGCATCGCGCAGGCAGGCGCCCAACCGGCGCGGCGATTCAAAGAACACACAGGTGCGCCGCTCGTCGGCCAGCGAGGCCAACCACGTTCGGCGCGCCGACTTCTTGCGCGGCGCGAAACCCTCGAAGCAGAACCGTTCCGACGGCATACCGGAGACGACCAGCGCGGTCGTCACCGCCGACGGCCCGGGAAGACACTGCACCGGCAGGCCGGCGTCCACGCACGCCACCACCATTCGGTAGCCGGGATCGCTGATCAACGGCATTCCCGCGTCGCTGACCACCAACACCGTCGCGCCGGCCTTGATCGCGTCGACCAGGGCGGGCACCCGCACGGCCTCGACCCGGTCGTACAGGCTGACCAGCCGGCCGGTGATTTCGACGTCGAGCGCCTTGGCCAGGATCCGCAGCCGGCGGGTGTCCTCGGCGGCCACCACGTCGGCGCGACCCAGCGCGTCGATCAGCCGTGGCGAGGCGTCCGACGGCTCGCCCAGGGGCGTCGCGCCCAGCAATAGGCGACCAGAGGTCATGCCGGACAGCCTACGATCGACGTGATGACCGCCCCGCCCCGCGAAGCCTCCGTCGTTTTGGAAAACCGCGTCGAGCGCGTCGTGCCCGTCGTCAGCCCCGGGCCGCTGGTTCCGGTCGCGGACTTCGGGCCAACCGACCACATCCGCGGCTGGGTCGCAACCGGCGTGGTCACGCTGCTTGCCACGGTGACCCGGTTCCTCAACCTGGGCTCGCCGACCGATGCCGGCACTCCCGTCTTCGACGAGAAGCACTACGCGCCTCAGGCCTGGCAGGTGCTGCACAACCACGGCGTGGAGGACAACCCCGGGTTCGGCCTGGTCGTCCACCCGCCAGTCGGCAAGCAGCTCATCGCGATCGGTGAGGTGATCTTCGGCTACAACGGGGTGGGCTGGCGGTTCGCCGGCGCGCTGCTGGGCGTGGTCATGGCGGCGCTGGTGATGCGGATCGTCCGGCGGATCAGCCGCTCGACCTTGGTTGGCGCGATCGCCGGCGTGCTGGTCATCTGCGACGGCGTCAGCTTCGTCACCGCGCGGACCGCGTTGCTCGACGGTTTGCTGACCTTCTTTGTGGTCGCGGCGTTCGGCGCGCTCATCGTCGATCGCGATCAGGTGCGCCAGCGACTGCACATCGCGCTGATAGAGGGCCGCAGCGCCGAAACCGTGTGGGGTCCGCGGCTGGGTGTGCGTTGGTGGCGGTTCGGCGCCGGCGTGTTGCTCGGATTGGCTTGCGGCACAAAGTGGTCCGGTCTTTACTTCGTGCTGTTCTTCGGCGCGATGTCGTTGGCGTTCGACGTGGCGGCGCGGCGGCAGTACCAGGTAATCCGACCATGGCTGGGGGTCTTCCGGCGTGACTTGATCCCCACCGCGTATGCGCTGGCGCTCATCCCGTTCGCGGTCTACCTGGCCAGCTATGCGCCGTGGTTCGCCTCCGAGACCGCGATCGACCGCCATGAGGTAGGGCTTTCAATTGGCCAGCACTCGATCGTGCCGCTGCCCGACGCCATTCGGTCGCTGTGGCATTACACCGCCAAGGCTTTCCAGTTTCACGCGGGCCTGACGAATTCCGCCGGCAACTACCACCCGTGGGAATCCAAACCGTGGAGCTGGCCCATGTCGTTGCGGCCGGTTCTGTACGCCATCGACCAGCAGAACGTTCCCGGCTGCGGCGCGCAGTCGTGCGTCAAGGCCGAGATGCTGGTGGGGACTCCGGCCATGTGGTGGCTCGCGGTGCCGGTGCTGGTCTACACGACGTGGCGAATGCTGGTAAGGCGCGACTGGCGCTACGCCGCCGTCTTGACTGGTTATTGCGCGGGGTGGCTGCCGTGGTTCGCCGACATCGACCGGCAGATGTACTTCTTCTACGCGGCGACGATGGCGCCGTTCCTGGCCATGGCCATCGCGCTGGTCTGCGGCGACATTCTCTACGCGCGTCGTCAAAACCCCGAGCGGCGAACGCTGGGGCTGATCGCGGTGTGCTCTTATGTTGCTTTGGTGGTGACCAACTTCGCCTGGCTGTTCCCGGTGCTCACCGGCCTGCCAATCTCCCAGCAGACGTGGAACATGGAGATCTGGCTGCCCAGCTGGCGATGACTTTCTCTTGCTTTGCGCAAACTAGTGAACCGGGTCGCGCGCGACGGGACAGGACATGCACCGCGGACCGCCGCGGCCGGTGCCCAATTCGGACCCCGCGATGGTCAACACCTCGATGCCCGCATCCTGCAGGCGGGCGTTGGTCTGCACGTTGCGCTCATAGGCGACCACGACCCCGGGCGCCAGGGCCAGCGTGTTGTTGCCGTCGTCCCACTGCTCGCGCTCGGCGACGAGCGGGTCCACCCCGGTGTCGATCACGCGCAGCTTGTCGATGCCCATCGCCTTTGCCGCGGCCTCGAGGAATGGAGCCTCGTCGCTGATGGTGACGCCATCGGGGGTGCGCTGGATCGTGAACGCCGACAGCGTGTCGACGATGTTCGCGTACATCACCACGGTGTCGGTGTCGACCATCGTGCACACGGTGTCCAGGTGCATTTGGGCGCGCCGCTGGGCGATCGGCACCGCGAGCACCGTTTCCGCGAGGTCGTCGTCAAAAAGGCTGCGCGCCAACGCTTCCGCACCGGCCGGGGTGGTCCGCTCGCCCACCCCGACCGCGATCAAACCGGGCGCGAGCAGCAGCACGTCGCCACCCTCGACGGGGGCGGTGCGCGACTCGTAGGCGCGCCGCACCCCGGTGAACCGTGGATGGTGGGCATAGATCAGATCGGTCAACGACGCCTCGCGGACCCGGGCCCGCAGCGCCAGGGTCGGGATCACGACCCGCGGCCCGATCCATATGGATGAGTCACGGGTGAACACCAGGTTCGGCAGTGGGTCGATCACGAAATCCGCCCCGTGGTGCATCCGAAGCACCAGCGAGACGTCGGTCCGGGTGTCCGGCGGCAGCTCGTTGAACGTCATGCCGGCCATCAGCGCATTGGCCAGGCCGACCGGGTCCAGGCCCCGAAGATAGGCCGAAAGCTCTTGTGCCAGCGGCACTCCGAGCCGACGCGCATCCACCGCGGCGGCGACACCCTGCATTCGGGCCGCGCCGCTGTGGTGGAGGGCCTGGGTCAGCAGGTCGGACATCAGCAGCACCTCGACGCCACGGGAGCGCAGCAGTTCAGCGAATTGGTCGTGCTCCTCTTGCGCCCGCGCGACCCAGGGCAACCCGTCGAACAGCAGCTGGTCATTGTTGCGCGGGTTGAGTCGGCGCAGCTCCGCGCCGGGGCGGTGCACGATGACGACGCGCAGCGCGCCCACCTCTGAATTGGTGCCCAGCTCGACAACACCCACGGTGAAAACGGTAGCCGGTCGCTCAGCCGGACCCATCCTCATCGAACGGATGTGCGATAAACTCGTCGCCGTGGGCATCGCGGTACAGGGCTCGCTGTTCGAGCACACCGAGCGCAGACAGCTCGGTGACGGCGCCTTCGTCGAGATGCGCGCCGGCTGGGCGACGGATGCCGATGGCCTGCTCGACGCCCTGCTGTCGACGGTGCCGTGGCGGGCCGAACGCCGCCAGATGTACGACCGGGTGGTCGACGTGCCGCGGCTGGTCAGCTTTCACGACCTGACGGTCGAGGATCCTCCACACCCGCTGCTCGGGCGCCTGCGGCGGCGGCTCAACGACATTTACGGTGGCGAGCTCGGTGAGCCCTTCACCACGGTCGGGTTGTGTTGTTACCGCGACGGCTCCGACAGCGTGGCCTGGCATGGCGACACCATCGGGCGCAGCAGTTCGCAGGACACCATGGTGGCGATCGTCAGCCTCGGTGCCACGCGTACTTTCGCGATGAGGCGACGCGGCGGCGGCCCGTCGCTGCGGCTGCCCCAGGCACATGGCGATCTGCTGGTGATGGGCGGGTCATGCCAACGAACCTGGGAGCATGCGGTACCCAAGACGTCGGCCCCCACCGGTCCACGCATCAGCATCCAGTTCCGTCCGCGCGACGTGCGCTAGCTGCGGACCGCGGCCACAGCCTTGACGAGCAGGTCGCGGGCGCGTTGGGTGTCGATCTTTGCCACCGGCTGGTCCGGAATGACCAGCGGATTGGCGATGACGATCACCTGGTACTCACCGAATTGAGCCGAATAGTCGTATAGCTCGCCGGTGCGAGCTCCACCGGCCACCACCGCCTGCAGGACTCGGTGCACGCCCGTCGTGCGAGCCCCGTCGATGTGCGGCGCGTCGATAACTTCGATGCCGCCCCGCACCCCGGCCCCGGCAAAGGCGACCTTGGTGCAGTCCTTCCCGGGGTCGTTGAACGGCAGGGCTTTTGAGGTCTCAACGGCGATGACGACGAACCGGTTTCCGTTGCCCTCGGCGGAGACGGCGGCCATATTGCCCTGCAAGTCGGGCGGCATGTCCGGTCCCACCGCCACTTTCGCGCAGTTCGCGGGATCGAAACTCAGCCCATCGGGCAGCTTCCGGGCCGATAGCAGTTTAGGGTCGATCGCCCTTTCGGAGATGTCGGCGACTTTGTAATCGGGCCCGAAGCTTGACTTCACGTCGGTGACCCTGCCGATGTCCGCCTTCACCGAGGAAGGATCGCTACCCGATGAGCAGCCGGCGAGAACACACACGGATGCGATCGCGAGCAACACCTTCAACATCGTGGCCAATCTACCCAAAGCAGACGTTCAGCTGCGCAACGTGGACACCGTTTTGACGAGCAGATCGGCGGCGAATTGTGGTGGCAGCGTCGGGAGTGCCGAACCCGGATCCGTGATCAATGTCGTGAACGCGTAGTAGTTGCCAAGGTAGGCGGTGAACGTGTATGAACGCGAATCGATTTCGGTGCCCGACTCGACCGATGACTTGGTGTCGGCCACCACGCCCAGGGTCGCCACGCCGTCGATACGTGGAGCGTCGATGAGGCGAACGCTGGCCGTGGTGTGCCCGTCGACCATGGTCCACCGGCCACATGCCCCGACGGCCCCCGGGTCGAGGTCTACCGGCCCCGGCAAAGCCACCACCACCGCGTCGACGATGCCGCCGGGACCCGACCCGGAGAAGCCCTGTGCGGATTGGTCGCGTCCGTTGCCGGGGTCGGCCAGTGTGGCGCATTGCGGCGGCTTCGCCTTCGCATCGGCCTCGAGACTCCAGATCACCCTGGGCGAGGCCCCGCTCGGGATGCCCGTAGTCATCTCATAGTTGGGTGGTAGCTCGCGGACGACCCGCTTGATGTTGGCGGGGTTTACCGCGGTGTGTTGCGTCGTCGGCGACTTTGTGGACACGCCCGATGGTGAGGGCGCCGGAGAGTGCGCGCACCCGGCCAGCAGCACGGGAATCGCCACCGGGCCAATCCAGAACGGCCGCATGCCCGTTCAGCCGACCGCTTCGATCACCTGACGGGCGACGCGCCTGATTCGATCGGCCATGCGGCGCCCGAAGTTCAGCTGGCGGGGCACGTCGATGACGGTGGTGATGACGCCGACGTCCTCGCGCTGCCAGACCGCGCCGCAGTGGTCCATGATTGCGCGCATCGGCGCATTATCGGAAAGCATTCGCGCCGAGAACTTTTCGACTCCGTCAACCCTGGCGGCGATGGACAACGCGCTGATCAGGAAGCTACCGATCCCCCGCCCCTGATAGTCGTCCGCGACGGTGAACGCGATCTCGGCGACCGTCGGATCGGTCTCGTCACGAACGAAGCGCGCATCGGCCACGGGGTCGTCCCGGTCAGTCACCACCCAGACGAAGTGGTCGACGTAATCGACCTCGGCCAGGTACTGCAGCAACGCCGGCGTGGGAACGCGGGCCGTCATGAACCGCCGATACAGCGTCTCGCTGGAGAATTGGATGTGGCCGTGCATGGTCCGCTCGTCGTCGCCGGGCAGGACCGGGCGCAGCATCAGGTGGGTCCCGTCGCGGACCCGTATCGGGATCGGCGTGGTGAATGCGGCCAGGCGCTGGCGGACCGTGCGCACCAGCCGCGGCATCACCCCGGGGATGTGCAGCAACCGGGTGAAGGCGTCGTTGTCGCCGATCCAGCCGGTCAGGGGTTCGGCCGTGGTGACCGTGGCGATCCGCGGGGCGCCCCGCAACAAGGCGATCTCTCCCACGATGGTGCCGGGAGACAGCTGTCCGATTGCGACCGAACCGTCCCTTCCGACGTGCCTGATCTCCGCGGTACCCGACGAGATGAGCAGGAAGGAAACGGCCTGCTCGCCCTGTTGCATCAGCACCTGGCCGGCCGCGGCGCGCAGCGGTTGGAGATGGGCCGCCAGCGGCACCAGGTCCTCGGTAGCGCAGCCCTCGAAGATGTCCATTGTCGCGAGCTCTTCTGCTCGCGCGCCGGTCAGTTCGGGCACTGCGATCTCCCGCCGGAGTTGTCGCTCTACAGGGGGTGAAGCTGGCGACTCGCGATAACCGCTGCGCCCTGACCTTCCCGCCTGCGTTGCCGTCGTCTGCCGCGCCAGGCCGAGACTACCTGGACGCGGTCGGGTCTTGCTCAGGTTATGAGGCGGTTTTGGGCTGCGGCAAGGATCGTCGGTGAAGGGGCGGTCTCTGCGTGATGCGAAGCGCGGCAGTCACATGGATGCTTCTCGCCGCGTTCGGCCTCGATTCGGTGCCGGAGGTCGGCGGCCTTGGTGCGCCTGCGTTTGCGGTGTCGTCGCCCGACGATGGGGTGCCTGGCGCCGTACAGGCGGCGGCGGTTCCGCGGTGGGCAGCGGGCGGGGTGGGACTCGAGGGATCAGTGCGGTTAATCGATTCGTGTTGTTGGTGTGAATCCGCAGGTGAGGAGCCTTGGGAGTGCCGGCAGCCAGCAACAGCGGAGCAACCTCGCCGATCGCCGCCCACTCCCGACTCGTGCTGATCGCTCCTCGCGGCAACCATTCGCACCGCGCGCTCACGCGGGTCAGGCGCATATCTCCTCGAGGAACTGCCCGACCAAACCGCGCGGTCTGTTAACTACCCAGTATCTCGGAGGTGCCGATGCTTTCTGCGGCCGTATAGACTAAATGTCGGCTATCTGCTTCTATTATCGTCTAATAGTATGTAAGCTAGCGCTCAGGTGGATCATCGGTATATACACACCTCGCACTCAAGCGTCGGCGTAACAACCCGGGTTGGGCTGCTTCCGTTAGGAGGAACACATGTCGTTGGTGACCACACAGGCAGAAGTGCCATTTGGCTGCCTGAAAACGTGTGCCCGCAAACGACGTGACAGGTCCGGCCGCCCCTGGCGCGAGCGTTCTTCGCGCCCAGCTGCTTACCAGCCCATATCTCAACTTCGAGGTGCGTGCATGGGACGTGTCCGATGATCGAGATGGCCATCGTGGGGCTCGGCTCGTGGGGTCTGTGCGTCCTGGAGCGGACGGTGAGCCGGGCCCGGCGGGTAGGGACGCCTGTGCGGGCGCACGTGATCGAGCCCGCTCAGCTCGGAGGCGGGGTTTACGCCGCCGAGCAGCCCGACTTCCTGGTGCTCAACAACGCCTGCGGTCAGCTCTCCCTCTACGCCGCCCCCGACGGGGACGTCCTCCCCCCCTACGCCGTGGGCCTGCATCAGTGGGCGGTGGTCTGCGGCTACCGCTGGGTGGGCTACGAGTGCCGCATCGGCGCCGGGGGTGACCCCATCCTGCCCACCGACTACCTGCCCCGGCGGTTGATGGGCGAGTACCTGGCCTGGTTCTACGACACCCTGGTGGACTACGCCCCGCCCAACCTCGAGATCGTCCGGCACTACGCGGCGGCTGTCGACATCTCGCAGGCCCTCCAGGGCCGCGAGGCGGTGCTGCTCGACAACGGCACCACCCTCACCGTCGACCACGTGGTCCTGACGTCGGGGCACACCTGGAACCACGAGCCCGGGCCCGACGGGGGCGTGCACTACCAGCGGGCCTACCCCATCGAGTGCCTCGACCAGAGCGCTCCGGCCGGATCCTCGGTGGCCGTGGCCGGCATGGGCTTGGTCGGCTTCGACGTCCTCACCGCCCTCACCATCGGCCGAGGCGGGACCTTCGAGGACCGGTGCGACCGGGCCGACCGCTTGCGGTACGTGCCCTCGGGCCGGGAGCCGACCATCACCCTCTACTCGCGCTCGGGCGCGCCGTACTGCGCCAAGTCGGCCACCGGCGTCGACCCCTACGGCCAGTACGAGCCGGTGGTGTGCACCCCCGAGGAGTTCGCGGCGCTCACCAATCCGGGCGGGTCGCCGGTGCGGCGGCACGTGGACTTCCGGGCCGAGCTTCTCCCGCTCATCTTCGCCGAGATGCAGGCGCGCCACTACATACAGGCCGCCCTGCTGGCCGGGGGCGACGTCGAGTCGACCGAGGTCCGCACCGTCCTCCGCCAAGGCTGGGTCGACGGGCACTACGAGAAGATCGTCGACGGTCTCGAGCCGCGCTACGGGCGCTTCGATCCGGCCACCCACCTCTTCGCCGGGTCAGACCGCCACTACACGTCGGCCGCCGACTACCAGGGCCAGGTCTACGACATGATCGAGGAGGACCTCACCGAGGCCCTGCGACCCGGGGGGAGCCCGGTCAAGGCGGCCCAGGAGGTGCTGCGCATCCTCCGGGACCAGCTGCGTTCGGTCATCGAGTTCGGTGGTCTCTCCCTCGACTCCTACGTCGAGTTCCAGTCCAACGTCCGGGGCCGCA
>Ga0335076_10000100_pt1 | contig 68896 bp, 58 predicted proteins | sample Lox_Sample_25_FD_206717 | JGI IMG/M metagenome (GOLD analysis project Ga0335076, IMG submission 206717) | Soil microbial communities from Loxahatchee National Wildlife Refuge, Florida, United States - Lox_Sample_2.5 | ecosystem: Environmental > Terrestrial > Soil > Wetlands | place: USA... | reverse complement strand
CCGAAGTCCACCACCGAGGTGATGCCGGCCCGGAGGTAGCGCCGGAAGGTCTCCGGGAGGGCGGCCCGGACCCGCTCGACCTCCTCGCGGTAGGGGACGCGCGCGGTGAGATCGATCACGTCCGGGCGGGTGTAGAGCCCGCCCGACTGGAAGAAGTGGACGTGGGCGTCGATGAGGCCGGGGATGACGAAGGCGCCCGGGCCGCCGATCACGGCCGCCCCGGGCGGCACGTCGATCTCCGCGGCGCTCCCCACCCGTGCGATCCGGTTCCCCTCGACCTCCACCACCGCGCTCTCGAGCGTGCTTCCGTCCGCGAGGACGAGGGTACCGCGGACGAAGAGGGTCGCCGCGGACTGGACCGGGGCGGCGGGGACGGCCGCGCCGGAGGGCCGGCCCGTCTGGCAGGCGAGGAGGAGGAGCGCCCCGCAGAGCGCCGTCGAGCGAAGGGAGGAGGTCGTCACGCCCGGAGCCTAGCCGATCCCGCGGGGCCATGCCGTGCCCGGTGAGCGCTCCCCCGGGGGAGCCGGTCGCCGCCCTGGAGGCCCCGGGCCGGTGATCTCTCCGGCGCGCGCCGCGAATCCGGCGGTTTCGCGCCGCCCGCTCCCGGCCTAAGCTCCAGGTCCGCCCGGGCGCCTTCCCATCGCGTCCGGAGCGCGCGGAGGCCGGGATGAAGGTGCTCCAGCAGTGCTTCGAGGCGAACCGGGCCTGGGCCGCCCGGATGCGCGAGCGGGACCCGGGGTTCTTCGAGCGGCTGGTGCGGGCCCAGAGCCCCGAGCTGCTCTGGATCGGCTGCTCGGACAGCCGGCTCCCGCCCGACCAGGTGGTGGGGCGGCTCCCCGGCGAGATCTTCGTCCACCGCAACGTGGGGAACGTGGTGGTGCACACCGACCTGAATTGCCTCTCGGTCCTCCAGTACGGGATCGAGGTCTTGCGGGTACGCCACGTCATCGTCTGCGGCCACTACGGCTGCGGCGGCGTCCGCGCGGCCATGAGCCCCGAGCCCCTCGGCCTCATCGACAACTGGCTGCGGCACGTGCGTGACGTGTACCGCGCCAACCGGGAGGAGCTCGAGGCGCTCGCCGACCCGGTGGCTCGCCAGAACCGGCTGGCGGAGCTGAACGTGGCCGCCCAGGTGCAGAACGTCTGCCACACCACCATCGTCCAGGACGCCTGGCGTCGGGGGCAGCCGCTCGCGATCCACGGCTGGATCTACGACCTCGTCGACGGCCTGCTGCGCGACCTCGACCTCGTGGTCCAGTCGGCCGATCAGATCCCGGAGGCCTACCGGATGGGCTGACCGCGCTGCGCGCGGGGAGGTTGGCGACGCCATGTTCACTCCGGGCCTGGATCGGCAAGGAGCCGATCGGGCTCGCGGCCCTTTCCGCGCCGGAGGGGACGGCGCAGGCGCGCGCCAGGGGGAAGCCCGGGGGTCGCGGCCGGCGGCGCCCGGGGCCAAGCGGCGCAGAGAGGGCGCGGGGATCGGTGCGATGTTCACCCGGTGCCGCCGCCCGGAGTCGCCGATCGCCGGATGGTGGCGGCGGTGGCCGGCGGCCTGGCCATGGGGAGCGCGCGCCTCGCCGTCGACCTGAGCCGCGCGCCCAGGCGGACCGGGGCGATCGAGGCGCTGGCGCGGGCGGCGGCCGAGGCCGCCGGCGGGCGCTGCGCGGTGGACCTCGTGGTCCCCGCGGTGACCGTCGCCTGGGTGGAGCGGCTCGGCCTCCCGGCGCGCGTCGTGGCCGGCGCCGGGCCCTGAGCGAGACGCGGTCCCTGCGCGGCGTCCTCTGGCCGCCGAGGAGGGCGCGCCGGCCTGATCGCCCCGACGGGCCGAGCGCGGGCCTCCTCTAGACCGGCTCGGGGACCGGCCGCGGCGGCGCGGCGGGGGCGGCCGCCGTCACCACCAGCCTGAGCCGCTGGCCGCCGTCCTCGACCTCGACCCGCACCAGGCCGCCGTCGTGCAGCTCGCCGAAGAGGATCTTCTCCGCGAGCGGCTTCTTGATCTCGTTCTGGATGAGCCGCGCCATGGGGCGGGCCCCCATCTTCCGGTCGAAGCCGTGCTCGGCGAGCCAGCCCCGCCCTTCGGGCGTGAGCTCGATCCGGACCTTCTTCTCCGCCAGCTGCCCCTCGAGCTCCCGCACCAGCTTGTCGACCACCTTGAGGATCACCTCGGGCGGGAGCGAGTCGAAGGCCACCCAGGCGTCGAGCCGGTTGCGGAACTCGGGGCTGAAGGCCCGCTCGATGGCGTTCCGGGCGTTGCCCGGCTCGGACATGTCCTGGCCGAAGCCGAGCCGCCGCGCGGAGAGCTCGTGGGCGCCGGCGTTGGTGGTCATGATCAGGACCACGTGCCGGAAGTCCGCCTTGCGCCCGTTGTTGTCGGTGAGGGTGGCGTGGTCCATCACCTGGAGGAGCAGGTTGTAGACGTCCGGGTGGGCCTTCTCGATCTCGTCGAGGAGGAGGACGGCGTAGGGGGTCTTGCGGACCGCGTCGGTGAGGAGGCCGCCCTGGTCGAACCCGACGTAGCCGGGCGGCGCGCCGATGAGCCGGGAGACGGTGTGCTTCTCCTGGTACTCGGTCATGTCGTAGCGCAGGAACTCGACCCCCAGGATCCTGGCCAGCTGCTTGGCGAGCTCGGTCTTCCCCACCCCGGTCGGGCCGGAGAAGAGGAAGTTCCCGATGGGCTTCTCGGGAGAGGCCAGCCCGGAGCGGGAGAGCTTGATGGCGCCGGCGATCGCCTCGATCGCCTGGTCCTGGCCGTAGATGACCTTCTTCAGCTCGGGCTCGAGCGCGTGCAGGGCGACCTGGTCGTCGGCCGAGACCGTCCGCTCCGGGATCTTGGCGATCTTGGCCACCACCCGCTCCACGTCCCGGGCGGTGATCCGGCGCTTGCGCTTGGCCTCGGCGCGCATCCGGTCGCGGGCCCCGGCCTCGTCGAGGACGTCGATGGCCTTGTCCGGCAGCTGCCGGTCGTTGATGTGCTTGGCGGAGAGCTCGGCGGCCGCCCGGAGCGAGCGCCGCGTGTAGACCACCCCGTGGTGGTCCTCGTAGACCTTCTTCAGCCCGCGCAGGATCTTGACGGTGTCCTCCACCGACGGCTCCTGGACCTCGATCTTCTGGAAGCGCCGGGCCAGGGCGTGGTCCCGCTCGAACGTCTGCTTGTAGTCGTGGAAGGTGGTGGAGCCGATGCAGCGCAGCTCGCCCGATGCGAGGGCGGGCTTGAGCAGGTTGGAGGCATCCATCGACGAACCGGTGGTGGCCCCCGCCCCGACGATGGTGTGGATCTCGTCGATGAAGAGGATGGCGTGCGGGGTCTTCTTCACCCCTGCGATCACCCCCTTGAGGCGCTGCTCGAACTCGCCCCGGAACTTGGTGCCGGCGAGGAGCGCCCCCATGTCGAGCGAGTAGATGGCCGCCTTCTCCAGGACCGCAGGCACCCGCCGCTGGTGGATGCGCAGCGCCAGGCCCTCGACGATCGCGGTCTTGCCCACCCCCGGCTCGCCCACGAAGACGGGGTTGTTCTTCCGCCGACGGCAGAGCACCTGGATGGTCCGCTCGATCTCGGCCTCCCGGCCGATCAGGGGATCGATGAGCCCCTGCGCCGCCCGCTCCACCAGGTTGACCGTGAAGGTGTGGAAGGGGTCCTTCACCGGCCGCGGCCCGCCCTCCTCGCCCTCGCCCTCGCCGCCCTCTCCCTCCTCGCCGCCCGGGGAGGGGTCGCGCCCGATGCCATGGGAGATGTACTGGAGGATGTCGAGCCGCCGGACGCCCTGCTTCTCCAGCAGGTAGACGGCGTGCGAGCCCCGCTCCCGGGTGATGGCCACCAGGACGTCGCCCGCGTTGAGCTCGGTCCGCCCGCTCCCCTGGACGTGCCAGGCAGCACGCTGGAGCACCCGCTGGAAGGCGGCGGTCTGCTCCGGGTCCTGGCCCCCGTTCACCGACTCCAGGGTCCGGTCGAGGTACTCCTCCAGCTCCTTCTCCAGGAGCTTGAGGTCCGCGCCGCAGGCGAGCAGCACCTCCGAGGCGATCTTGTCCTTCGTCATCGCGTGCAGGAGGTGCTCGAGGGTCACGTACTCGTGGCGCCGCCGGCGGGCCTCGGCCACCGCCGCCTGCAGGGTCTGCTGGAGCTCCTTGGACACCGTCACCATCGCTTCTCCGCTACTCCGGCTCGATCGTCACGAGGAGCGGGTACTCCGCTTCCCGCGCCAGCGCCATGGCCTTCTGCGCCTTGGTCTCCGCGATCTCGTAGGGATAGATACCGGCCACGCCCACGCCGCGCATGTGAACGTGAAGCATGATGCGGTGGGCGGACTCGGGGTCGTGGTTGAACACCGTCACCAGCAACCAGTCCACGAACTCCTGGGTGGTGTAGTCGTCGTTGTGGAGCAGGACCTTGTAGAGCTCCGGCCGCTTGGCCTGCTTCTCCGCCTTGGTCCTGGGGACGGTGACGGCGGTGTCGCCCCCGGGTCGGCTCGGACCGGCCATGGGGCCATTCTAAGCCGGGGGCGCGGCCTCCGCGCAGGGGCCGGCCCGCCTCCGCCCTGCCGGGGGCGGGGCGGCCGCCGGGCGCCCGCTCAGGGCGGCGGGCGCGGCGGGCGGGGAGGGGCGGGGTCGGCCTCCCCGGGCCCGAGCTCCCAGCGCCCCCTCAGCGTCGGCCGCCGGAGCGCCGCCTGGAGGCGGGAGAGGAACTCCGCCCGCGGGATCTCGCGGGCGCCGAACCGGGCAAGATGCTCGGTCCGGACCTGGCAATCGACCAGGCCCACCCCGGCGCCGGCGAGCCACCCGACGGCGGTCACGAAGGCGACCTTGGAGGCGTCGGGCCGGTCGGCGAACATCGACTCCCCGAAGAAGGCCGCCCCGAGCGACACGCCGTAGAGCCCGCCCACCAGCTCGCGCCCCTCCCAGGCCTCGAAGGAGTGGGCGAGCCCGAGCCGGTGGAGGCGCTCGTAGGCGAGGACCATGTCCGGGGTGATCCAGGTGCCGTCCTGGCCCGGCCGCGGGCGGGCGGCGCAGCGGCGGATCACCCGCCCGAAGGCACGGTCCGCGGTCACCCGGTAGCGGCCGCGTCGCAGGGCCCGCCGCAGGGACCTCGGGACGTGCAGGTCCCCCGGCTCGAGCACCAGCCGCGGATCGGGCGACCACCAGAGGATGGGGCTGTCCTCGTCGAACCAGGGGAAGATGCCCAGGGCGTAGGCGGCCAGGAGCCGGTCCGGGGAGAGGTCCCCACCCACCGCCAGGAGGCCGTCCGGGTCCGCCCGGGCGGGATCGGGGAAGACCGGCTCGGGCGGGAGGCGGTGGATCGGCACCTCCCGAGTGTATACGCGCCGCGGCGCGGGGCGCGAGCCGCCCCGGCGCCGAGGCCACCGTCACGCTGGGTGGAACGCCCCGTGCGGCGCGGGGCGGCCGCCCGCTCCCGGAGGGAGGCCGGCGGCGACGGGGACCGGGGAGTTCCCCCCGGGCGCCCGGCCGGCGATCGCGCGGAGGGGGGAGCCTCGCACCCTTCAGAGACCTTCCGCCGGACGGGGTTGCCGAACAGTTTACGCCCCAGCGCGGGCCCGGTTTCACCGAGTGGGAGAGACGTCTGCCCGAAGGGCGCGCGCGCACGCGATGAGCGCACTGTTCTCCCCGAGATCCAACGCTCTCTTCCGCCTCGTCCTCATCGTCGTGCTCGCCGGCGCGGGCGGGACGGTCTCCGCCCTGATGCTCTACTGGCGCACGCCCTACGGCACCGGCCAGCAGGAGCAGGTCATGCAGCCGGTGGAGTTCGACCACCGGCACCACGTCCAGGACGACCTGATCGACTGCCGGTACTGCCACAGCACGGTGGACCGCGCCGCCTCGGCCGGCATCCCCTCGACCCAGCTCTGCCTCAACTGCCACTCCCAGGTCTGGAACAAGAGCCCCAAGCTCGACCTGGTGCGGGCCAGCTGGTTCGCGAACCGCCCCATCCCCTGGGTGCGCGTCCACAAGCTCCCGGACTTCGTCTACTTCAACCACGCGGCCCACGTGAACAAGGGGGTGGGCTGCGTCGAGTGCCACGGGCGCATCGACCAGATGCCGGCCGTGGAGCAGGTCCAGCCCCTGACGATGGGCTGGTGCCTGGACTGCCACCGGAACCCCTACTCCCGCCTCCGCCCGCTCGAGGAGGTCACCCACCTGGCCTGGAGGCCGGCGGGCGACCCCGAGGTGCTCGGCCGGGAGCTGGCCAAGAAGAACGACGTCAAGCCGAGGACGAGCTGCACGACATGCCATCGCTAGGGCTCCCCATCTACGGCCAGCCGCGCGCCCCCGACCTGGAGCGCCCGCGCTGGCGCAGCCTCGAAGAGCAGGCCCGCGGGCCGGGCGAGCCGGTGCGCGAGTTCGGCGAGGGCGCCGACCGCGCTCCCGAGGGGCTCGGCCGCCGCAGCTTCCTCCAGATCCTGGGTGCGTCCGCGGCCCTGGCCGGGCTGGAGGGCTGCAAGCCGCCCCGGCAGAAGGTGGTGTCCTACGTCCGCCCGCCGGGCGCCGTCACCCCGAGCGTCCCCTCCGCCTACGCCACCGCCGCGAGCCACCTCGGCCGGGCGGTCGGCCTGGTGGTGACGAGCTGGGAGGGGCGGCCCACCAAGGTGGAGGGGAACCGCGAGCACCCGGGCAGCCGGGGCGGCACCGACGTCCTCCTCCAGGCCTCGATCCTCGATCTCTACGACCCGGCCCGCCTGCGCGGCTTCGACCTCGCCGGCCGCGCCGCCGGGCGGCCCGCCCTCCTCGCCGAGCTCTCCCGGCTGGCGCACTCCCACGCCGCCGACGGCGGGGCGCGGCTGCGGTTCCTGGTCGAGCCCACCAGCTCGCCCACCCTGGAGGCCCTGCGCACCCGGATCCTGGAGCGCTTCCCGCGGGCGCGCTTCGACGCCTGGGCGGCGGTGGACGACGACGCCGAGCGGGCCGGTGCGGCGATCGCCTTCGGCCGGCCGCTCGCCAGCGTGATCTCCGTCGAGCGGGCGGACGTGATCCTGTCGCTCGAGTCGGACTTCCTCTGGCTCGAGGGGGAGCCGCTGCGGCAGGCGCGCGAGTTCGGGGCCCGGCGCGAGCCCGGCCGGCTCAACCGGCTCTACGTGGCCGAAGCCGGGCAGACCATCACCGGGGGGATGGCCGACCACCGCTTCCGGATGCGGTCGGCCGAGGTGCTGGGCTTCGGCCGCGCGGTCGCCGCCGCGCTCGCCGCCCGCCACGGCCTCGCCCAGCTCGCCCCCCTGGGCGCCCCCGCCGCGGCCGAGCAGGCCCGCGCCGCCCAGGCGGTGGCGGCCGATCTCTTCCGGGCGCGCGGGCGGTCGCTGGTCCTGGCCGGAGCGCGGCAGCCGGCGGCGGTCCACGCCCTGGCGGCGGCGCTCAACGAGGCCCTGGGCAACGTCGGCGAGACGATCACCTGGCGCCCCCCGGCCCTCCTCGACCCCGAGGCCGGGCCGGGCCGGCTCGCCGCCCTCGCCCGGGAGCTCGACGCCGGGCGGGTGGACACCCTGGTGGTCACCGCCTGGAACCCGCTCCACACCGCGCCGGCCGACCTCGAGCTGCGCCGCGCCTTCGCCAGGGCGCCTCGCACCATCGCCCTCGCGCTCCGGGGCGACGAGACGGTCCGCGCCGCCGCCTGGAAGCTGGCGCGGAGCCATCCCCTCGAGTGCTGGGGCGACCTGCGCGCCCGGGACGGCAGCGTCTCCATCGTCCAGCCGCTCGTCGCCCCGCTCCACGAGAGCCTCACCGAGGTGGAGCTCCTGGCGGCGTTCCTCGACGACGCCGGCCGCGGGGACTGGCGGATCGTCCGCGAGGGCTGGCAGGCGCGGGCCGGCGAGGCCGGGTTCGACCGGCGCTGGGAGGAGTGGCTGGCGGCCGGGGTGGTGGCCGGGACCGCGGCCGCGCCGGAGGCGGTGCGGGCGGACCTCGCCAGGGTGGTCGCGGCGGTGGCCGCCGTCCCCGCGCCGGGCCCGGGGATCGAGGTCGGCTTCGTCCCCGACTACAAGGTGCTCGACGGACGCTACCTGGAGAACGCCTGGCTCCAGGAGCTCCCGCACCCGGTCACCAAGCTCACCTGGGACGGCGCGGCGATGCTCTCCCCCGCCACCGCCCGGCGGCTCGGCGTCGGCTTCGGGGACGTCCTCGAGCTCGCCTACCGGGGGCGGAAGGTGACCGCCCCGGCGCTCGTCGTCCCCGGCCACGCCGACGACGCGGTCACCCTGCCCATCGGCTACGGCCAGGCGGTGACCGGGGCGGTGGGGGAGGGGACCGGCTTCGACGCCTGCGCCCTCCGGACGGCCGACGCCCCCTGGTTCGGGGCCGGGCTGGAGATCCGCCGCACCGGCGCGGTCCACACCCTGGCCCTCACCCAGGAGCACTTCTCGATGCACGGGCGGGCGATCGCCCTCGCCCTGGACGCGGCCGAGCTCCCCCACGCCGGGGAGGAGCTGGACCGGCACCGGGGGGCCCAGCCCACCCTCCTCGCCCCCGTCGACTACTCGCAGCAGGAGTACCGCTGGGGAATGGCGATCGACCTCTCCCGCTGCATCGGCTGTGGCGCCTGCACCGTCGCCTGCCAGGCGGAGAACAACATCCCGGTGGTGGGCAAGACCCAGGTCCTGCGCAGCCGGGAGATGCACTGGATCCGGGTGGACCGCTACTTCGAGGACGGCCCGGAGGACCCGCGCTCGGTCTCCCAGCCGCTCGCCTGCCAGCAGTGCGAGGCGGCGCCCTGCGAGTACGTCTGTCCCGTGAACGCCACCGTCCACTCGGACGAGGGGCTGAACGAGATGGTCTACAACCGCTGCGTCGGGACCCGCTACTGCTCCAACAACTGCCCCTACAAGGTCCGCCGCTTCAACTGGCTCGACTTCCACGAGCACATGGAGCCGGGCCTCCAGATGCTCCAGAACCCGGACGTGACCGTCCGTGCCCGGGGCGTGATGGAGAAGTGCTCCTACTGCGTGCAGCGGATCGAGCGGGCGCGGATCGGCGCGCGCTCGGCCGGCCGGAAGATCGGCGGGGACGAGGTGGTGTCGGCCTGCCAGCAGGCCTGCCCCGCCGAGGCGATCGTCTTCGGCAACCTGAACGATCCCGGCTCGGCCGTCTCCCGGCGCCACGCCGACGAGCGTCGCTACGACCTCCTCCACGAGCTCGGTACCCGGCCGCGGACCGCCTACCTCGTGAAGGTGCGCAACCCGAACCCCGAGCTCGCATGAGCACCGCCCCCCGGACCACCGAACCGCCCGCCGATCCGCTCGAGGCCGCCCCGGTGCTGGTGGGCCGGCCGGACGACCGGGCCCTGACCGAGAGCCTCCTCACCCCGGTGCTCGGCCCGGTGAAGCGGGGCTGGGTCCTGCTCCTCCTCGTCCTGCTCTGCGGGATGGGCTTCTGGCTCCTCTCCCTGACGGTGACGCTCTTCGTCGGCATCGGGGCCTGGGGGAACAACATCCCGGTGGCCTGGGCCTACGACATCACCAACTTCGTCTGGTGGATCGGGATCGGCCACGCCGGGACGCTGATCAGCGCCATCCTCCTCCTCTTCCAGCAGAAGTGGCGCACCTCCATCAACCGCTTCGCCGAGGCGATGACGCTCTTCGCCGTGGCGATGGCGGGCATGTACCCGATCATCCACCTCGGCCGGCCCTGGCTCTTCTGGTGGCTCATCCCGTACCCCTCGACCAACCTCATCTGGCCGAACTTCAAGAGCGCGCTCCCCTGGGACGTGTTCGCCATCTCGACCTACGCCACGGTCTCCTTCCTCTTCTGGTACCTGGGGATGATCCCGGACCTGGCCACCCTCCGCGACTCGGCCACCCGCCGGGCGCAGCGGATCGTCTACGGGATCCTCTCCTTCGGCTGGCGCGGCTCGGCCCGGCACTGGCAGCACTGGCGGATCGGCTACCTGCTCCTCGCCGGTCTCTCCACCCCGCTGGTGGTCTCGGTCCACACCATCGTCTCCTTCGACTTCGCCATCTCCCAGCTGCCGGGCTGGCACACCACCATCTTCCCCCCCTACTTCGTGGCGGGCGCCATCTTCAGCGGGTTCGCGATGGTGGTGACCCTGATGATCCCGGCCCGGAAGGCCTTCGGCTTCGAGCACGTGGTCACCGCCCGCCACCTGGAGAACATGGCCAAGGTGATCCTGGCCACCGGGCTGATGGTGACCTACGGCTACGCGATGGAGTGGTTCATCGCCTGGTACTCGGGGAGCTCCGTCGAGTGGTTCACCTTCGTGAACCGGGCGGTCGGCCACTACCGGTGGGTCTTCGCCATGCAGATGTTCTGCAACGTGATCGCCCCCCAGGCGTTCTGGTTCCCGCGGTTTCGCCGGAACCTGGTGGTCCTGTTCGTGGTCTCGGTGCTGGTGAACTTCGGGATGTGGGCCGAGCGGTTCGTGATCATCGCCGTCTCGCTCACCCGCGACTTCGTCCCCTCGTCCTGGGCCAACTACACGCCCACCTGGGTGGACTGGGGGCTGCTCTCCGGATCGATCTGCACCTTCGGCGTCCTCTTCCTCCTCTTCCTGCGCTTCCTGCCGCCCATCCCCATCTCCGAGGTCAAGGAGCTGCGCCGCGAGCTCGCGGAGCGGGACCATCTCCGGGCCGGCGGGGCGCACGCGGAGCGGCCATGAGCACCTTCGTCCTGGGAGAGTTCGCGGAGGAGAGGGCGCTCCTCGACGCCGCCCGGACGCTGCGGGAGGCCGGGGGCGCCACCCTCGACGTCCACTCGCCCTATCCCCTGCACGGCACCGACGAGGCCCTCGGGCTGCGCCCCTCGACCGTCCCGCTGGTCGCCCTGATCGCGGGGGTGACCGGCGCGGTCAGCGGGTACCTGCTCCAGTGGTACACGGTGGCCTTCGACTGGCCGCTCAACGTCGGGAACCGGCCGCCCCACAGCGCGCCCGCCTTCATCCCGGTCACCTTCGAGCTCGGCGTCCTCTTCGCCTCGGCCACCATCTTCGTCGGGCTGCTCGCCTGGTGGTTCGGCTTCCCCCGCGTCCACCACCCGGCCTTCGAGGTGGAGGCCTTCCGCTCCGCCAGCATCGACGGGCTGTGGCTCTCGGGCGAGGTGGCGCCGGAGCGGGCCGAGGCCTTCGCCGCCGAGCTCGGGCGCCTCGGTGCGCGGCAGGTCTACGTGGTCCCGGAGGGCGCGACGCGATGACCCGCCGGCTCGCCCTCGCCGCCCTCGCGCTGCTCCTCGCCGCCTGCCCGCGGCTCGACCCCATGCAGCGCCAGGCCAAGGTGAAGGCCTACCAGGAGGCCCCCTGGTTCGACGACGACCTCGGCATGCGCCAGCCGCCGGCCGGGACGGTCCCCTACGGCCCGCTCCTCCCTCCGGCGGTGGCCACCGGCCGGGGGGCGGACGGGAAGCCGGTCGCGCTCCTCCCGGTCAAGGTGGACGCGGCCTTGCTCGCCCGGGGCCGCCAGCGGTTCGACGTCCACTGCGCCGTCTGCCACGGGCTGCTCGGCGACGGCCAGAGCCAGGTGGCCCTCAACTTCTCCCTCCGGCGGCCTCCCTCGCTCCACGACTTCCGGGAGCTGCCGGACGGCTACCTCTTCCAGATCATCTCGGAGGGCTTCGGGTTCATGCCCTCCTACGCCGGCGAGCTGTCGGTCCAGGACCGCTGGGCGGTGGTCGGCTACCTGCGGGCGCTCCAGCTCTCCCAGCACGCCCCGGCCGACCAGCTGCCCCCCGACGCCCGCCGGCGGCTCGACGAGGAGAAGTGATGACCCTTTCCCCCTGGCAGGGCGGACGGCGCCTGATGACGACCTCGGCCGCGATCGGCGTGGCCGGGCTCGCCCTCACGGCGGTCGGGGCGGCGCTCGACCCCCGGCGTGCCCTCTACGCCTACGACGTCGCCTTCGTCTACTGGCTCGGGATCGCCCTCGGCCTCCTGATCCTCCTCGGGTCCTTCCACGCCTCGAGCGCGCGCTGGCCGGTGGTGCTCCGGCGCTTCCTGGAGGTGGCGGCCACCGCCCTGCCCGTCTTCGCGGTGCTCTTCCTCCCGGTCCTCCTCGGGCGGCGGACGCTCTTCCCCTGGGTGGACCTCTCCCGCTTCCAGGGCGAGGAGCTGCACCTCCTGGAGCACAAGGCGCCCTACCTCAACGTCCCCTTCTTCGTGACGCGGGCGGTCCTCTACTTCGTCTTCTGGATCGCGGTGGCGTTCACCCTCCGGGCCTGGTCGGTCCGCCAGGACGCCCAGGGGGGCGTGTCCCTCACCCGCCGCCAGCGCATCCTCGGGACCGGGGCGCTCCCCTTCCTCGCCCTCACGATGACCTTCGCGGCGTTCGACTGGATCATGTCGCTCGACCCGCGCTTCTTCTCCACCATCTTCGGCGTCTACTGGTTCGCCGGCAGCTTCGTGTCCGCCTTCGCCGTGGTGATCCTGGCGGCCCGGGCGACCCGGTCCGATCCCGCCCAGTTCGGCCACCACATGACGGTCGAGCACTTCCACTCGCTCGGGAAGTTCCTGCTCGCCTTCACCGCCTTCTGGGCCTACGTCGCCTTCTCCCAGTTCATGCTCATCTGGATCGCGAACCTGCCAGAGGAGGTCCCCTGGTACGTGCTCCGGATCGACGGCGGCTGGCGCTGGGTGGGAGCGTTCCTCGCCCTGGGCCACTTCCTCGTCCCCTTCTTCCTCCTCCTCAACCGGCGCGTGACCCGGAACCCGGCCGCCCTGGCCCGGGTGGCCGTCTGGATCCTGCTGGTCCACTGGATCGACCTCTACTGGGTGATCATGCCCCACCTCGATCGGGCCGGCCCGCGCCTCTCGCTCTGGGACCTGGCCGCCTTCCTGGGCGTGGGCGGGGTCGCGGTCGCCTTCGCGGTCTTCCGGATGCGCGGCACGGTCGCGGTTCCCATCCGGGACCCCTATCTCGAGGACTCGCTGAGGTACCTGCCCCCATGAGCGAGCACGCCCCCGAATCGCACGGCGTCCGGTCCGAGGACGATCGGGTCTCCGCCCTCCCCATCGCGGCGGTGGGGGCCGGGTCGCTCCTCGTCTTCTTCCTCGCCTCGCTGGCGACCGTCTCCTTCCTCCGCCTCCGCCAGCGCGAGAACCCGCCCATCCCCCTGCCGGCGGAGCTGGGCCAGTCCAAGATCGGCCTGGTGGAGCAGCAGATCTTCGAGCTCGCCGACCGCGGCGAGCGCCAGCGCGCCGCCCAGCGGGCCCGGCTCGGCTCCTACGGCTGGGTGGACCGCCAGGCGGGCGTGGCCCACATCCCCATCGACCGGGCGATGGAGCTGGTGGCCCAGGGGATCCGGCCCATGCCCGCACCGCGGACGCCGGCCCAGGGGCTCGACCGCGAGCCGGGGGGGCAGCCGTGAGCGTTCGCCTCCCCGCCCTGGTGGCCTGCGCCGCCCTGGTCCTCGCCGCCGGGCCGGCCCGGGCCCAGTTCTGGCGGCAGCGCGACCACGCCGGCGGCCCGCCGCCCGGGGTGGCGCCGGTGGCCCTCGACGACGTCCGGGTCGACGAGCGGCTCGACGCACGGGTGCCCCTCGAGACCCCCTTCACCGACTGGGCCGGGCGCCCGTACGTCCTCGGCCAGGCCTTCGACGGCCGCCGGCCCGTGGTGCTGGCGCTCGTCTACTACGACTGCCCCATGCTCTGCGGCCTGATCCTCTCCGGCCTGGCCAAGACGATGCGGGAGAACGGGCTGGTGCTGGGGCGGGACTACCAGGCGGTCACGCTCTCCTTCGACCCGGACGAGCGGCCCGGCCTGGCGGCCGAGCGGCGCCGCGGGTACCTCCAGTCGATGGGGATCGAGGACCGGGTGAGCGGCGACTGGCCGTTCCTGGTGGGGAGCGGCGAGGCCTCGCGCCGGGTGGCGGACGCGGTCGGGTTCCACTTCAAGAAGGACGAGGTCTCGGGCGAGTGGGCCCACGTGGCGGCGATCTTCGTCCTCACCCCCGACGGCCGCGTCTCCCGCTACCTCTACGGCATCGAGTACCCGCCCAAGGACTTCCGGCTGGCGGTGGTCGAGGCCGCCGGCGGCAAGGTGGGCACCAGCTTCGATCGCCTGCTCCTCACCTGCTACCGGTACGACCCTGCCTCCCGCAAGTACGAGCCCTACGCGCTCGGCATCGTGCGGGCCGGGGCGCTGGCGGTGCTGGTGGCGCTGGCGGGCCTGATCGCGGCGCTGCTCGTCCGCGAGCGGCGCGCGAGGAGGCAGACGGCATGAACGACCTCCTCCGCAGGCTGCTCTTCCTCCCCGAGCAGGCGAGCGCCCACGCCCGGAGCGTCGACCAGCTCCACTTCTTCGTGATCGTCACCACGATGATCGCGGCCACCGGGGTGTTCGGCACGGCGCTCTACTTCTTCGTCCGCTACCGCCGGCGCTCGGAGGCCGACGTGACCCCGGTGGTGAAGCCCACCGCGATCCACGAGGCCCTCTTCATCGGCGTCCCGCTCGCCTTCTTCCTGCTCTGGTTCGCCATCGGGTACCCGCAGTACGTGTCGCTCTCGCAGCCGCCCCCCGGCGCGATGGACGTCTACGTGCAGGGGAAGAAGTGGATGTGGAAGTTCGCCTACCCGGGCGGCCCGAGCTCGGTCGACACCCTGCGCGTCCCCGCCGGCCGGCCGGTGAGGCTCCTCATCACCTCGCGGGACGTGATCCACTCCTTCTTCGTCCCCGCCCTCCGCCTGAAGCAGGATGCGCTCCCGGGCCGGTACACTCAGACCTGGTTCCAGGCCGACAAGCCGGGGCGTTACGAGATCTTCTGCGCCGAGTACTGCGGCCTGGCCCACTCCGGGATGCTGGGGGAGCTGGTGGTCCTCCCCGCCTCGGAGTTCGACGACTGGGTCGCCGACCAGCGCCGCGGCCTGGCGCAGGCCCAGGACTCGGCCCCCTCGCCCGGCGAGCCGGTGCGCCCCGCCTCGAGCGTGGTCGAGGAGGGGCGGCGGCTGTCGGCCGAGCAGGGCTGCCTCAAGTGCCACTCGGTGGACGGCTCGCGCCACATCGGGCCGACCTGGGTCGACCTCTACCACCGCCAGGAGCGGCTCAAGGGAGGCAGGATCATCGACGCCGACGAGGGGTACCTGACCCGGTCGATGATGGACCCGGGAGCGGACATCGTCGAGGGCTACCAGAACGTCATGCCCACGTACCAGGGCAAGCTGGCGCCGCCGGAGGCGGCCGCCATCGTCGAGTACATCAAGTCGCTGAGGACCTCGGCGGTGCCGTCCGGCCCGTCGGAGGGACCGGTCTATGAGCCCATCCCCCGCAAGTGAAGCCCCGGCGATGAACCCGCGGAGCTACCTGACGGAGCCCGCCACCGGGTTCCGCTCCTGGGCGCTCACCCGCGATCACAAGCGGATCGGGGTGATGTTCCTGGTCGCCACCACCATCGCCTTCGCCCTGGGCGGCGTCTTCGCCATGCTGATCCGGATCGAGCTGCTCACGCCCGGCCCGACCATCATGGACGCGATGACCTACAACCGGCTCTTCACCCTCCACGGCGTGGTCATGATCTTCCTCTTCATGATCCCGGCCATCCCGAGCGGTTTCGGAAACTTCCTCCTCCCCATCATGCTCGGGGCGAAGGACGTCGCCTTCCCGCGGCTCAACCTCCTCAGCTTCTACGTCTACCTGCTGGGCGCGACGGTGGCGCTCTACGGGATGATCCACGGGGGCGCCGACACCGGCTGGACCTTCTACACCCCGTACTCCACCACCACCGTCACCAAGGTGGTCCCCATCCTCCTCGGGGCCTTCATCCTCGGCTTCTCCTCGATCCTCACCGGGCTGAACTTCATCGTCACCACCCACACCATGCGGGCGAAGGGCATCGGCTGGATGCGCCTCCCGCTCTTCGTCTGGGCGATCTACGCCACCAGCATCATCCAGATCCTGGCCACCCCGGTGCTGGGGATGACGCTCCTCCTGGTGGCGGTGGAGAACGCCTTCCACTGGGGGATCTTCGATCCCGCCCGCGGCGGCGACCCGGTCCTCTTCCAGCACTTCTTCTGGTTCTACTCGCACCCCGCCGTCTACATCATGATCCTGCCGGCGATGGCGGTGATCTCCGAGGTGGTCTGCGCCTTCGCCCGCAAGAACATCTTCGGCTACAAGGCGGTCGCCTACTCGTCGCTGGGGATCGCCTTCGTCGGGTTCTTCACCTGGGGCCACCACCTCTTCACCTCGGGGCAGTCGGCCTTCGACGCCGGGATCTTCGGCGTCCTCTCGATGTTCGTGGGGATCTTCACCGCCATCAAGGTCTTCAACTGGACCGCCACCCTTTACAGGGGCTCCATCTCCTTCAAGGCCCCGTTCGCCTACTTCGTGGGCTTCCTCTTCTTCCTGGTCTTCGGCGGCATGACCGGGGTGGCGCTGGCCACCGTCTCCCTCGACGTCCACTGGCAGGACACCTACTTCGTGGTCGCCCACTTCCACTTCATCATGGTGGGGGGCGTGATCATGGCCTTCCTCGCCGCCCTCCACTACTGGTTCCCCAAGATCACCGGGCGCACCTACCCCGAGGGCTGGGCGCTGGTGGCCGCCACCCTGGTGATCCTCGGCTTCAACTTCACCTTCATCCCCCAGTTCCTCCTGGGCAACGAGGGCATGCCGCGCCGGTACTTCTCCTACCCGGAGCGGTTCTGGGCCCTGAACGTCGCCTCCACCGCGGGCGCCTCGGTCCTCGCCTTCGGGCTCGTCCTCGTCCTGGGCTACATGCTGATCTCGCTCCGCTGGGGAAAGGTGGCGGGGGCGAACCCGTGGGGCTCGCGCGGCTACGAGTGGGAGACCCCCTCGCCGCCGCCGGTGGAGAACTTCGAGGGGACGCCGGTCTTCACCCGCGGGCCGCACGAGTACGACGAGGAGGCCGTCGCCAGCCCTGCCCACGTCAACGCCGTCCCCGAGCCGAAGCATGCAAGCTAGCCCGCTCGCCCACCACTTCGAGAGCCTCGAGAAGCAGACCCACGCCGCCCGGCTGGGCATGTGGCTGTTCCTCGCCACCGAGGTGCTGCTCTTCACCGCGCTCTTCGCCGCCTACGGCGTCTACCGCTTCCTCTACCCGGAGGGCTTCGCCCAGGCGAGCCGCTCGATCGAGACCTGGATCGGCTTCGTCAACACGCTCATCCTGGTGACCAGCTCCTTCACCGTGGCCATGGGGCTCGACGCCGCCACCCGGGGCAACGGCCGCCGGACCGCGCTCCTCTTCGCCGTCTCGGTCCTCCTCGCCCTCGCCTTCCTCGGGCTCAAGGCGGTCGAGTACTCGCACCACTTCCAGGAGGGGCAGCTCCCCGGTCGCTTCTACACGTTCGAGGGGGTGCAGGCGCCGGGGGCCTCGCTCTTCTTCGCCCTCTACTTCCTCATCACCGGGCTTCACGCCATCCACGTGATCATCGGGATGACGGTGCTGATCGTGATCGGGACCCGGGCCGGGCTGGGCGCCTACAGCGCCGAGTACCACGTCCCGGTGGAGCTGGCCGGCCTCTACTGGCACCTCGTCGATCTCATCTGGATCTTCGTCTTCCCCCTCATCTACCTGATCTAGGGACCTCGGGAGCCGCCGCCCATGGCCGAACAGGGAAGCTCGCACGCCGGAAGCTCCGGCCACTCGCACCTCGGGCGCTACGCCGGGGTGTGGCTGGCGCTCTGCGTCTTCACGGTGCTCACCTACTCCGTCTCCCGCGTCCACCTGCCCAGCCCTTGGCACATCACGGTCGCGCTCCTCATCGCCATCGCCAAGGGGAGCCTGGTGGCGCTCTTCTTCATGCACCTGTGGGATCAGCGCGGGGCGAACCGGCTGGTCTTCGCCACCTCGCTCGTCTTCGTCGCCCTGCTGATCGGGCTCACCGTGGCCGACAACGCCACCCGCTTCCCACTCGCCAACCCGCCCGGCTCGGCCGGCGCGCTGCCCCTCGGCGGCTCCGCGGGGGAGCCGCCGGGGATCGACGGGCGGTAGCCGCTACCGGATCGCAACTGCCAACCCGGTGCCGGCGCGAAGCTGACCGCGGGGCGGTCTCCGCGGGGACTGGGGCAACGTGACGTCGGGCGGCCTCCGTCGCCGTCGCTGCGCCGCGAGCTCGCGCGCGAACCTGAATTCCACGTGCGCCGAGGACCCACGCGGCGGAGCGGCGGGGCCCGGAGGCTGCCCACGGAACCGATGCCCAGACGAGCCTCCATCTCCAGGACTACTCGCCGCCGTCCAGCAGCGCCGCGTACACCTCCGCCTGCTCGCTCCCGAAGCAGCAGAAGATCACCTGCTCGAGCGCCGGCCGGGCGGCGAGGCCGGCCCGGACCTCGCGCACCGCGATGCCGGCGGCGCGCTCGAAGGGGAAGCGGTAGGCGCCGGTGGAGATGGCGGGGAAGGCGATCGAGTGGAGCGAGCGCTCGGCGGCCAGCCGCAGGGCATTCCGGTAGCAGGAGGCGAGCAGCCCGTCCTCGCCCTGGCCGCCCCCGTGCCAGACCGGGCCGACCGCGTGGATCACGTGGCGGGCGAGGAGCCGGTGGCCGGCGGTGAGCTTCGCCTCCCCGGTCTGCGCCCCGCCCAGCGTCCGGCACTCGTCGAGGAGCGCGGGCCCGGCCGCCCGGTGGATCGCCCCGTCCACGCCCCCGCCCCCGAGCAGCGAGGCGTTGGCCGCGTTGACGATGGCGTCGACGTCGAGCCGCGTGATGTCCCCGACGGCGACCGCGATGCGCCCGCCCAGCCAGGTGCGCTCCATGCTCGGTTGGTATGCCGCGGCCGCGCCCCAGGCAAGCCGACCGACGACGGACACGGGACCCGGGCCCGCAGGGAATGCGGCCCGCCGGGCGGCGGCCCGCGGCAAGGTGGACGCGGAGGGAGGCCCAAGCCGAAAATGGCAGCGATTCCTGGCCTTGAGCCACCGGGGCGACGGGGACGGGAAGAGGGCTCCAGGGGCGGTGCAATTCGTGCGCGCAAGAGTGTGCCTGGGCCGGGTACGCGAATTGCTTGGTCCTTCCGGGGTCCACATGAGGCGCGACCGCATCCTGGTGATCGACGGCAACCCGCTCGAGGCCGCCGCCCTGCGGGCCGCCCTGTGCGAGCTCGGCTTCGACGCCGTCGAGGCGGGCGGCCTCGAGGGAGCCCTGGCCCTCGTCCCGAGCTTCGCGCCGGGCGCGATCCTCGCAGACGTCACCGTGCCGGACTGCGACGGTCCCACCCTGATCGCCCGGCTGCGCGAGCTCGGCTCCGACGCGGTCGTGGTGGCCGCCGCTCCCTCCGGGCGGACCGACGCCGCGGTCGGCGCGCTGCGGGCCGGGGCGGACCGCTTCCTGATCAAGCCCCTCGACGCCGGTCAGGCCGCGGTGGCGCTGGAGAAGGCGCTCGACTGGCGCCGGCTCTCCCGCGATCGCTCCGGCCTCCGCGAGCAGGTCCGCAGCCGCGCGGCGATCGTCGGGGCCGCGCCGGAGATCGAGACCGTGGTGGAGGTGGTCCGGCGGGTCGCCCCCACCAAGGCCACGGTGCTGGTGGTGGGCGAGCCGGGCACCGGCAAGGAGCACGTCGCCCAGGCCCTCCACGAGGCGTCGCCGCGCCGCGACCGGCCCTTCGTCCGGGTGACCTGCGCCGCCCTCTCCGAGGTGCTGCTCGAGTCGGAGCTCTTCGGCCACGAGCCGGGCGCCTTCGACGGGGCGGAGGCCCGCCACCTCGGGAAGCTGGAGCAGGCCGGGGGCGGCACCCTCTTCCTCCACGAGGCGGCGCGGCTCCCCTCCTCGGTGCAGGTGAGGCTGCTCCGCGTCCTGCAGCAGGGGGAGTTCGAGCGGGTGGGCGGCCGGGAGACGCTTCGCGCCGACGTGCGGGTGGTGGCCGGGGCCTCGCGCGATCTGGCCGAGGAGGTCCGGGCCGGCCGCTTCCGCGACGACCTCTACTACCGGCTCAACGTGGTGACGCTCGCCCTCCCGCCCCTCCGGGAGCGGAAGGGGGACATCCCCGCCCTCGCCGCCCATTTCGTCGAGCTCCACTCCCGCGGCCAGGGGCGGCCCGTCGCCGGCGTCACCCCGGGGACCCTCTCCGCCCTCTTCGCCTACGACTGGCCGGGTAACGTGCGCGAGCTCGAGGCGGTGATCGAGCGGGCGGTGGCCTCGGCCCGGGGGCCGGAGATCGTGCCCGAGGACCTGGCGCCGGTCCTCCACGGGGCCCGGCCCGAGGAGCGGACCGCCTCGCTGCTCATCCCGGGCGCCTCCTTGTTCGAGATCGAGCGGGAGGCGATCCTGCGCACCCTGGAGCAGTGCGGCGGCTCGACCGCGCGCGCCGCCGAGGTGCTCGGGGTCTCGGTGCGGAAGATCCAGTACCGGCTCAAGGAGTACCGGAGCGGCGGCGCCGGGCGGCGGCACGCCGGCCGGGAGCGGCCGCTGGGGGAGGTCTCGAGCGGCTAGCCGGGCCAGCGGGGCGGCCTGCCGGCCGCGCCCGTGCCTCGCCCCGCGCTACCCGCTGTAGACGTGAGCGCTCTCCTCGGCGGTGGGGAGCAGGTGCATGCCGAGGTAGGTGAACATCACCACCGCGAAGCCGATGATGGCGATCCAGGCGGCGCGCTCGCCCCGCCAGCCGCGCACCTTGCGCAGGTGCAGGTAGGCGCCGTAGACGAGCCAGGTCACCAGCGACCAGTTCTCCTTGGGGTCCCAGACCCAGTAGTCGCCCCAGGCGCTCTTCGCCCAGACCGAGCCCATCAGGAGGCCGAGGGTGAGGAGGACGAAGCCGAACCGGATCAGCTCGTAGGTCATCCCCTCCAGGTCGGGGACCTCGCCGGTGAGGATCGTGCCCGCCTTGAGGGTGGTGAGCCGCTGGATCGCCGGGACGCGGGCGGCGAGCAGCTGCATCGCCGCCAGGGCGGCCGCCAGGGCCACCGCGGCGTAGCCCACGAAGTAGACCATCACGTGGGGGACGAACCAGGGCGACTGGAGCGCGGGCGGGAGCTTGACGATCTCCGCGTCCCAGCGGGCCAGGGCGTAGATCAGGCAGCCCAGGGAGAGGGCCATCGCCGGCACGCCGAAGACCCGGGTCCGGTAGATGGTCTCGAAGACCAGGTAGACCGCCACCAGGCAGAAGGAGAAGAAGACCAGGGACTCGAAGAGGGACTTGAGCGGCGCCCGGCCGGCCTCGTGCCAGCGGAGCAGGATCAGGGCCAGGTTGAGGAGCAGGGCGGCGATCATCGTCACCGACGCGGCCTTGGCCACCATCCGCTGGGTGGAGCGCCAGGCGGCGGCGTAGCAGGCCAGGGCGGCGGTGTAGAGCGCGCCGGTGGCGACGAAGAACGGGTGCTCGGCGAGGACGTACTGGAGCATGGGATCCCTCTAGGTCCGGGCCGCCGCCGGGGCCTTCCTCGCCCGCAGCCGCGGCTCCACGTAGAACATGTAGAAGACCCCGGCGCAGATGAGGCCGAAGCCGGCGAAGACCCAGAGCACGCCTGGATCGCGGACCGCCTCCAGGCCGGAGTACGTCGGGTCCTGGGGGTTGTAGTTCACCTGGTAGAGGGTCCAGCCGCCCACCGTGAAGGGCTCGTTCACCGCCACGCGCGCGTGGTCGGCGAGCCGCTCGCCGTCCCGGATCGCCGAGACGGTGGAGAGGAAGGCCTTCACCTCCTTGTCGCGCTTCTCGAACACCAGGGCGCGGTCCTCGTCGATGAAGAGGGCGCCGGGCGGCTCGGCGGGGAGGAGCTTCTCCCGCGTCCGGCCACCCTGGGTGAGCTCGGCCTGGACCACCGGCCGGCGCCACTCCTGCGAGGCGGTGGCCGGCTCGAGGGCGGGGGTGCCGTCCGGCCCGAGCCGGGCGGGGTTCGGGCGCGGGGCGAAGTCGGGCCAGATGCCGCTCAGCCGGAAGGAGTCGCCGTTCGGGAGGCGGTGCTTCTCCCGATCGGGATCGAAGCTCGCCTTGAGCCGCCACTCGTTGTGGGCGGTCCCGGTGCGCGGGTCCCGCTCCAGCACCTGCTCGTAGTAGCCGATCCGGTACTCGGTCTCGTAGCGGACCAGGCGGAAGTCGTCGAGCCGGAGGTCGAAGCCGAGCGGGGCCAGGCCGCCCGTGTCCATGCCCGCCTTGGTGACGCGGACGTGGCTGGCGGTCTCGCCGCCGGCGTGGAGGTCGATCCGGCCGCGGATGGAGAGGGTAGCCGAGGCGGCCGCGCCCGCCAGCGAGATCATCAGCCCGACGTGGCAGACGAAGAACCCGGCCTTCTTCCAGGACAGCGGCCAGCGGAGGGTGGCCGAGGCGATCACCGCCGCGCCGAAGAGGGCCATCAGGCCGGCGAAGGGGAGCCCGTGGAAGATGTCGTCGAGGCGGAGCGCCCGGATCAGCCCGGCCACCGGCCCGTAGCGCTCCTCGTAGAACTCGGGCGGCTTGCCCTGGAGCACGAGCGTGCCGAGCACCGCGAAGATCGCCAGGGCGATGAGCAGGGTGGAGGTGAAGCGGAACCCGGCGATCGTCTCGCGCAGCTTCCCGGGGTTCAGGAAGGAGGCGACCAGCACCACCGCGCCCGCCAGGGCGCTCCCGGCGACCAGGGTGAGGCCGCCGGGCGGGACGAGGACCTGCAGGACTGCGCCCGCCAGCAGGGCGCCGGTGACGAGGAGGGACGTGAGCCGCACCTCGCGCTCGGCGGCCGAGACGGCGGCCGGTGCGTTGCCGGGCTGGGCGGCAGGAGAGGATTCGAGAGCCAAGAGATGACCTCCGTAGCCGGCCCCGCCGAGCAAAGGCTGTGCCCCGGCTCCATTCCGTAACCACTTGAAACACGGGCGGAATCAGGTGAGTTTCGGCGGTCGGGCCGCAAAAGAGGCGGACTTGTCCTGGATCAGCGCAAAGGCTGCGCGGATCGGCTCCACGCGGCGTGCGCCCCGCCGCTGCCCCGAAGCGGCAGCGCGCCGCGGAGCCCAGACCGGAAAAGAAGACGGCCGGGCAGGAGCCCGGCCGTCGTATCGATGCGCGGGGGTCTCGCGGGACCGACCTAGGCGCCCGGAGGCGGCACGGTCGGGTTGGTCGGATCGGCCGGCGCGGGAGGATCCTGGGGCGTGAGGCCGCTCGAGTCGCCCGGCTCCGCCGAGGCGTCGCTCGGGTCGGGGGTCGCGCCCGGGCCGGCCGGCGCCTGGAACTCGGCCGGCTCGGTGGTGAGCGCGCAGCTGTCGCTCCAGGTCGTCCCGGCCGTGCCCGCGACCTGGGTGCCGACCGCGTCCCGCCAGGCGGCCGCGGTCCCGCCGAGGCAGGCGAAGGGCGTCTGCGAGCGGGGGCAGAGGAACCACTCCTTGAACTTGGGGGTGGTGGCGGCGGCCGCGTAGCAGGAGCGGCTGAAGTAGTACGCCGGGGTGGTGCCGTCCGGCATGTTCGGCACGTCGCCGTTCAGGCCGCTCGCGTCGGTGAAGTTGGTGACCACGGAGAAGGCGCGGCCGCCGAGCAGCGGGTTGTAGACCAGGTGGGCGAGGCCGAGCTCGTCCGGGTTCGGGTTCGAGCCGGCCACCAGGTCCTTGATCCCGGCCACGCGGACCCGGGAGGTGCCGGCGGCGGTCTTGAAGCCGCGGAAGGCCACCGTGGCGGGCGGGTTCGTGCCCATGGTGAAGCCGACCAGCTTGAAGACCAGGCTCTTCGCGATCGGGCCGTTGGCGAAGCCGGCCAGGAAGTACCCGTGGCCGCCGAAGTCGGTCGAGCTCGGCACCGCCGCGCGGAGGTTCTCGAGGTTCACCGCCAGCTGGCCGACGCCGCGCCGGTCCATCACGCCGCGGGCCATCCAGCCGACCATCACCGGCTTCGGGGTGCCGGCCGCGTCGACGCTGAGGAGGAAGCCGAACGCCAGCGGGTAACGCTTGACGGTGAGGGTGAAGGTGGCGAGGTCCCCGGCCGGGCAGGGGGTGGTCTCGACCACGCACCTCTGGGCCGGGCCGTAGACCTTCACGTCCCCGGGCTGGGGCGTCCCGCCGGTGGCGGCGGCCGCCTCGACCTGGCCGAACACCGCCTTGATCGCCTGGTTCACGTCCTTGATCTTGGCCTGGGCGTCGGCGAGGTCGTCGTCGGTGGTCGGGGTGGGATCGCCGCCGGGGACGGCGATGGCGGCGGTCGCGACGCCCTCGGCCGGGACGTCGGCGACCAGGCCTTCCTGGGCGGTGCCCTTGATCTCGAGGGTGAGCCCCTGGGCGTCGGGCACGGACTGCAGATAGGTGTCGGGGCTGCTGGACTTGCCGCAGGCGGCGAGGAGGAGCGTGGCCGCAGCCAGCGTGAGGAGGTGTCGCATCGGGGTCTCCGTGTCGGGGCTGGGGATCGGTCGGTTCGCCCCTCGCCCTCTCCAACACGGGCAGCCCCTCCGGGTTGCGGACCGGGGCGGAGGTGAAAAAGCCGTGTGGAGGAGCGCACCTTGACGGTGGCGGCCGATGTCGTAGAAACTGACCCTTCCATGTTCGAACGGGAGACAGCGGCTCGGCCGGGCGCGCGGCGCGCCGGGCGCGGTGAAGCATTCCCGAAGGACGCCAAGGCTTGAAGATGAGCGAGACGGGCTACCCCCAGCGGCAGGGGCTCTACGATCCCCAGTACGAGAAGGATGCTTGCGGCTTCGGCTTCGTCACCGACCTGAAGGGCCGGCCGTCGCACGACATCGTCGAGAAGGCGCTCACCGTGCTCGTGAACCTCGAGCACCGGGGCGCGGTGGGCGCCGAGAAGAACACCGGCGACGGGGCGGGGATCCTGCTCCAGACCCCGCACGCCTTCCTGGCCGCCGAGGCGGAGCGCCTGGGGGTGAAGCTGCCCCGGCCGGGCGAGTACGCGGTGGGCATGGTGTTCCTCCCCCCCGGCGAGCAGGGGCGCGAGGCCTGCGTCCGGATCTTCGAGCAGGTGGTGAAGGAGGAGGGCCAGCAGGTCCTCGGCTGGCGGGACGTCCCCTCGGACAACGCCACCCTCGGCCCGACCGCGAAGGCGAGCCAGCCCGTCGTCCGGCAGATCTTCGTCGGGCGCGGGCCCGGCTGCCCGGACGAGGCGGCCTTCGAGCGCAAGCTCTACGTGATCCGCCGCCTGGTGGAGAAGAAGGTCTCGCGCTCTGCCATCCCCGGCCGGACCCACTTCTACGTCCCCTCGCTCTCCTGGAAGACCGTCGTCTACAAGGGGATGCTCAACGCCGGCCAGCTGCGGGAGTTCTACCTCGACCTCTCCCGGCCCGAGGTGGTCTCGGGCCTGGCGATGGTCCACTCGCGCTTCTCGACCAACACCTTCCCCTCCTGGTCGCGCGCCCACCCCTACCGCTACATCTCGCACAACGGCGAGATCAACACGCTGCGGGGCAACATCAACTGGATGCACGCGCGTCAGTCGATGATGCGCTCGCACCTCTTCGGCGAGGACGTCCAGAAGATCCTCACCGTGGTCGACACCGAGGGCTCCGACTCCGCGATGTTCGACAACGTGCTCGAGCTGCTCACGCTCTCGGGCCGCGAGCTGGCGCACGCCATCATGATGATGGTGCCCGAGCCCTGGACCCGGCACGAGTCGATGAGCCCGACCAAGCGGGCCTTCTACGAGTTCCACTCCTGCTTGATGGAGCCCTGGGACGGCCCGGCCTCGATCGCCTTCACCGACGGCGTGCGGGTGGGCGCGGTGCTGGACCGGAACGGCCTGCGCCCCTCGCGCTACTACGTCACCAAGGACGACCTGGTGGTGATGGCCTCCGAGGTGGGGGTGCTCGACATCCCGCCCGAGCGGATCCTGAAGAAGGGCCGGCTCCAGCCGGGCCGCATCTTCCTGGTGGACACGCGGGAGGGGCGGATCGTCGACGACGACGAGCTCAAGGAGCGGATCGCCCGCGAGAAGCCCTACGCGGAGTGGCTCAAGGAGTACACCGTCCGGCTCGACGAGCTCCCCAAGCCGGCCCGGGTGATCGAGCCCGATCACGAGACCGTGCTCCGGCGGCAGGAGGTCTTCGGCTACACCGCCGAGGACGTGAAGATGCTCATCACCCCCATGGCCACCGAGGGCACCGAGCCCATCGGGTCGATGGGGAACGACGCCCCGCTGGCGGTCCTCTCCGAGAAGCCGCAGCCGCTCTTCGGCTACTTCAAGCAGCTCTTCGCGCAGGTCACCAACCCGCCGGTGGACGCGATCCGCGAGGAGATCATCATGGCGGTGGAGACCGCCGTCGGCCCGGAGGGGAACCTCCTCGAGCCCGCGGCGGAGAGCGCCCGCCAGCTCTCCCTCCCCACCCCGGTGGTGCGCAACGAGGAGCTGGAGAAGCTCCGCGGCCTCGACGGCGGCGCGGCGTCCAAGGGGCTCAAGGCCATCACCCTGCCCATCCTCTTCCGCGCCAAGGACGGCGGGGCGGGGCTGCGCAAGGCCCTGGAGGATCTCCGCTGGAAGACCTCGGAGTGCATCTCCGAGGGGTACAACATCATCATCCTCTCCGATCGCGGCCACGACGCCGAGGACGCGCCCATCCCCTCCCTGCTGGCGGTCTCGGCGGTCCACCACCACCTGATCCGGGAAGGGACCCGGACCCGGATCGGCCTGGTGCTCGAGTCGGGGGAGCCGCGCGAGGTGCACCACTTCGCGCTCGTGGTGGGCTACGGCGCCTCGGCGGTGAACCCCTACCTGGCCTTCGAGACCATCCACGACCAGGTGAAGCAGGGGCTCATCCCCGGTCCGGCCTACGAGGCGGAGAAGAAGTACGTGAAGGCGGTGAACAAGGGGATCGTGAAGGTGATCTCGAAGATGGGGATCTCCACGATCCAGAGCTACCACGGCGCCCAGGTCTTCGAGGCGATCGGGCTCAACCAGGACTTCATCGACGAGTACTTCACCTGGACCGCCACCCGCGTGGGCGGGGTGGGAATCGACGTGGTGGCGCGCGAGGCGCGGATGCGCAACGACCGCGGCTTCCCGCCCAAGCGCCCCATCTTCCACACCAGCCTCCCCGCCGGCGGCCAGTACAAGTACCGGGCGGGCGGCGAGCACCACCTCTTCAACCCCGAGACCATCCACCGGCTGCAGTACGCCTGCCGGACCGGCGACTACAAGCTCTTCAAGGAGTACTCGGCCCTGGTCGACAACCAGAGCCGGAGCCTGTGCACCCTGCGCGGCCTGATGGACCTGGTGAAGGGGCCGAAGCCGGTGCCCCTCGACGAGGTGGAGCCGGTCGAGTCGATCATGCGCCGCTTCAAGACCGGCGCCATGAGCTACGGCTCGATCTCCAAGGAGGCCCACGAGGCCCTCGCCGTGGCCATGAACCGGATCGGGGGCAAGTCCAACACGGGCGAGGGCGGCGAGGACCCGGAGCGGTACGAGCCGCTGGCCAACGGCGACTCGAAGAACTCGGCCATCAAGCAGGTGGCCTCCGGCCGCTTCGGCGTCACCAGCCAGTACCTGGTGAAGGCCCGCGAGCTGCAGATCAAGATGGCCCAGGGGGCCAAGCCGGGCGAGGGCGGCCAGCTCCCCGGCTCCAAGGTCTACCCCTGGATCGCGCGCGTCCGGCACGCCACCCCCGGTGTCGGGCTCATCAGCCCGCCGCCCCACCACGACATCTACTCGATCGAGGACCTGGCCCAGCTCATCCACGACCTGAAGAACGCCAACCACCGGGCCCGGATCTCGGTCAAGCTGGTGGCCGAGGTCGGGGTGGGTACCATCGCCGCGGGCGTCGCCAAGGCCCACGCCGACGTGGTGCTGATCTCCGGCCACGACGGCGGGACCGGGGCCTCCCCGCTCACCTCGATCAAGCACGCGGGCATCCCCTGGGAGCTGGGGCTCGCCGAGACGCACCAGGTCCTGGTGATGAACGACCTGCGCTCCCGGATCGTGGTGGAGGTGGACGGCCAGCTCAAGACCGGCCGCGACGTGGTGATCGGGGCGCTGCTCGGGGCGGAGGAGTTCGGCTTCGCCACCGCGCCGCTGGTGGTGCTGGGCTGCATCATGATGCGGGCCTGCCACCTCAACACCTGCCCGGTGGGCGTCGCCACCCAGGACCCGAAGCTCCGCGCCAAGTTCACCGGCGATCCCGCCCACGTCGTGAGCTTCATGCGCTTCATCGCCCAGGAGGTCCGGGAGTACATGGCCGAGCTCGGCTACCGGACCATCGACGAGATGGTGGGCCGCTCGGAGCGGATCGAGATGCGCCGGGCGGTGGAGCATTGGAAGGCCCGGAACCTCGACTTCAGCCGGATCCTCTTCAAGCCCACCGTCCCCAAGCACTACGGGCGGACCTGCCAGATCCCGCAGGACCACGGGCTCGACAAGACCCTCGACGCCACCACCCTGCTCGAGCTGGTCCGGCCGGCGCTGGAGGAGCGGAAGCCGGTCAAGGCCACCCTCCCCATCCGCAACACGAACCGGGTGGTGGGCACCATGGTCGGCTCCGAGCTGACCCGCCGCCACGGGGCGGCCGGACTGCCCGAGGACACCATCCACCTCCACTTCCAGGGCTCGGCCGGCCAGTCGTTCGGCGCCTTCGCCCCCCGGGGGCTCACCCTGGTGCTGGAGGGCGACTCGAACGACTACGTGGGGAAGGGGCTCTCCGGCGGCAAGATCGTGGTCTTCCCGCCGCGCGAGGCCACCTTCGTCCCGGAGGAGAACATCATCGTCGGCAACGTGGCCTTCTACGGGGCCACCGGCGGCGAGGCCTTCGTCCGCGGGCTGGCGGGCGAGCGGTTCTGCGTCCGCAACTCCGGCCTCACCGCGGTGGTCGAGGGGGTGGGCGACCACGGCTGCGAGTACATGACCGGCGGCAAGGTGGTGGTGCTCGGCCCCACCGGCCGGAACTTCGCGGCCGGAATGTCCGGCGGCGTCGCCTACGTGCTCGACGGGGACGGCCAGTTCGCCGCGCGCTGCAACAAGCAGATGGTGGCGCTCTCCCGGGTCGAGGACCCGTCGGAGCTGGCCCAGGTGCGGGCCCTGGTGGAGCGCCACGCCGCCTACACCGAGAGCGCCCACGCGCGGCGCCTGCTCGATCGCTGGGCGGAGACCGCCGGCAAGCTGGTGCGGGTGATGCCCAACGACTACCGGCGGGTCCTCGAGGCGCAGGCGAGGATGCGCGAGAAGGGGCTGCCGCCCGACCAGGCGGAGATGGCGGCCTTCGAGCTGAACGCGCACGACGAGGCGCGGGTCGGCGGCAACTAGGGAACCACCACATGGGCAAGCCGACGGGATTCATGGAGTACGCGCGGGAGCCGAAGCACGACCGGCCCCCGCTGGAGCGGATCAAGGACTGGAGCGAGTCGCACCCGCCCTACGCCGAGGACACCCTCCGCGCCCAGGGCGCCCGGTGCATGGACTGCGGGATCCCCTTCTGCCACACGGGCAAGCTCATCGCCGGGATGGCCTCCGGCTGCCCGGTCAACAACCTCATCCCGGAGTGGAACGACCTCGTCTACCGCGGGCAGTGGGAGGAGGCGTACATCCGCCTCGCCAAGACCAACAACTTCCCCGAGTTCACCGGGCGCGTCTGTCCCGCCCCCTGCGAGGGGAGCTGCACCCTCGGGATCAACGAGCCCCCGGTCACCATCAAGATGATCGAGTGCGAGATCGTCGACCGGGCCTTCGAGAAGGGCTGGGCCCGGCCCCAGCCGCCCTCGGTCCGGACCGGGAAGCGGGTGGCGATCGTGGGCTCCGGTCCGGCCGGCCTGGCCGCCGCCCAGCAGCTCAACCGCGCCGGGCACGTGGTGACGGTCTTCGAGCGCGCCGACCGGATCGGCGGCCTGCTGATGTACGGCATCCCCAACATGAAGCTGGACAAGCGGCTGGTTGAGCGGCGCGTCCGGCTGATGGCCGACGAGGGGATCCGGTTCGTCACCCAGACCGAGATCGGCAAGCACGTCCCGGCCGAGCGGCTGGTGAAGGACTACGAGGCGGTGGTGCTCTGCGGCGGGGCCACCCAGGCCCGCGACCTCCCGGTGGAGGGCCGGCAGCTCACCGGCATCCACCTGGCGATGGAGTTCCTCCACGCGAACACCAAGTCGCTCCTCGACTCGGGCCACCAGGACGGGAAGTACATCTCCGCCCGCGGGCGGCAGGTGGTGGTGATCGGCGGCGGGGACACCGGGACCGACTGCGTCGGCACCTCGATCCGGCACGGGGCGAAAAGCGTCACCCAGCTCGAGATCCTGCCGCGCCCGCCGGACCAGCGCGCCGCCGACAACCCCTGGCCCCAGTGGCCCAAGGTCCTCAAGGTGGACTACGGGCAGGAGGAGGCGGCCGCCCTCTGGGGGGCCGACCCGCGCCAGTTCCAGGTCCTCACGAAGCGCTTCGTGGGCGACCCCCAGGGTCGGGTGAAGGAGCTGCACCTCGTCCAGGTGGAGTGGGCCAAGGGGCCGGACGGCCGCTTCGGCCCGCGCGAGCTGCCCGGGACCGAGCGCGTCCTCCCCGCCGACCTGGTCCTGCTCGCCCTCGGCTTCGTCGGCCCGGAGAAGCCGCTGGTGCAGCAGCTCGGGGTGAAGCTCGACGAACGCGGCAACGTCTGGACCGACGAGAACAAGATGACCAGCGTCCCGGGCGTCTTCGCCGCCGGGGACATGTCCCGGGGCCAGTCGCTGGTGGTCTGGGCGATCCGGGAGGGGCGCCAGGCGGCCCAGGCGGTGGACCGCTTCCTCTCCTACGGTGACACCGTCCTCCCGCCGTAGGGCGGCCCGGCCTCAGCCCCCGATGCCCCGCATCGGGAGGAGGACCAGCGCGCCTTCCTCCATGTGGTGGCGCGGTGCCTTGCGCGCCAGCGCCCCGCGCACCGCGGCGGCCAGCTCCCCGTCGTCCGCTCCGGCGCGCGCCAGGTCGCGGAGGTTCACCCGGTCGCGCCCGCCCAGGCAGGCCTGGAAACCGCCGTCGGAGGCCACCCGGGCCCGGTTGCAGTCCTCGCAGAAGTTCTCGGTCATCGCCCCGATGAAGCCGACCAGCCCCCCCCGCCCGTCCCGGTCGCGGGCGCGCATGTGGCGGGCCGGGCCCCAGCCGCGCCAGCCGTCGGACACCAGCCGGAAGCCGTCGGCCTCGAGCCGGGCCCGCACCGCCGCGAGCGGCACCGGCGCGCCCCCGCCGAAGGGCATCTGCTCGATGAAGCGGGGGAGCGCCCCCCGATCCCAGGCGTGGCGCACCAGGGCCCCGAGCTCGTCCTCGTTCACCCCCCGCATCACCACCGTGTTGATCTTGAGCGATCGGAAGTGGCCGGCGGCGGCGTCGATCCCCTCCAGGATCCGGTCGAGCCGTGCCCCCCTCCCGCTCACCCCCCCGAGCCGCTCGGGGACGAGGGTGTCGAGCGAGACGTTCAGGGACCCGAGCCCCGCCGCCCGGAGGGGCGCCACCAGCTCGGCCAGCCGGTGTCCGTTGGTGGTGAGGGCGACGTCCTCCACCCCGGGCGTCCCGGCCGCGTCGGCCACGATGCCCACCAGGTCCTTCCGCAGGGTGGGCTCACCGCCGGTGAGCCGGATCCGCCGGACCCCCAGGCGGGCGAAGAGCCGGAACAGGCGGGCCAGCTCGGGCCGGGTGAGCAACCCCTCCGGAGCCTCCTGCTCCGCCGGGGAGCAGTAGGTGCAGCGGAAGTTGCAGCGATCGGTGAGGGAGACCCGCAGGTAGCGGATCAGCCGGCCCTGCGCGTCGACCAGCCCGGGGTCCGCCGGGGCGGGGCCGGATCGGCCCGCCTCCTCGAGGAGCTGCTCCATGGTGGGACCGACTCCTTCCGTCCGCGTCGGTCCTTCTCCTAGCGAGGGGCGCGCCGCCGCGCCCGTCCGGTTCAGGCCACCGGGGGGCCGGCGAGGCCGAGCCGCTCGCCGTGGGCGTAGACGTTCATCCGCTCGCCTCGGACGAAGCCCAGGAGGGCGACGCCGGCGGACCGCGCCAGGTCCACCGCCAGGCTGGAGGGGGCCGAGACGCTCGCCACCGCCGGCACGCCGGCCGCCGCCGCCTTCTGGACGATCTCGAAGCCCGCCCGGCCGCTCACCGCCAGGAGGCGCGGCCCCGCGCCGGGCGCCGCGCGCGGCCCGATCCGGCCGGTCCGGAGGAGCGCCCCCACCGCCTTGTCCACGGCGTTGTGCCGGCCGACGTCCTCGGCGGCGGCCAGCACCGCCCCGTCCCCGGCGAGCAGCACCGCGGCGTGCAGGCCGCCGGTCCGCTCGAAGACCGGCTGGCTCCGCCGGAGCGCCTCCATCCCCCGGCGGACCAGCTCGGGCTCCAGCCGCAGGGCGGGGTCCACCGGGCGGACCCGGCGGAGGAGGTCGTCGATGGTCCGCCGCCCGCACACGCCGCAGGCGCTCCCCACCCGGACGAACCGCTTCCCCTCCAGGACCCGCTCCGGGTCGATCCGCATGCCGCCCGCGGAGCGCACGTCGAGGACGTTCCCGTAGCCCTCCTCGCCCGGCCGGCCGCAGTGGACCAGGCTCCCCACGTCCTCGGCTCCGGCCAGGATCCCCTCGGCGAAGAGGAAGCCGAGCGCCAGATCCGCGTCCGCCCCCGGCGTCCGCATGGTGGTGGCGATCGGCTCGCCGTCCACCCGGATCTCGAGCGGCTCCTCCACCGCCAGGGCGTCCTGCTCGACCGCCCCGCCGGCGCGCAGCACGGGGCGGGAGGCGACCGCGCCGGGCGGGGTGGGGGGAGGGACGGTCGGGGCCATGATCGGAACCTAGCCCGGTGCGCCCCGGCGCGGCCGGGAAAACGCGGGGGCGGGGCCGGGCGGTCCGGCCCCACGCCCCCGGAGCCGCCGCCGTGACCCGGCGGCCGAGGGACACCGTAGCCCACGCGGCCCGCCGCGCCGGTGACCGTCGCGTGAACTCGACCGTCCGCGTCGAGCCGCGCGCCCGCCCCCGGCGCGGACCCGCGTCCGCCGGACGTGCAGGCGGGGGGGAAAAGGCTTAGAACACGTCGATCTTGGCCAGGAAGGGGACAGCGGCGTTCGCCGATCCGGCGCTCGACGGGCTCACGCCCGAGGAGCGGGAGATCGTGGCCGAGGAGGATCGCCTCCTGGCCGCGGTGCGGCAGGCGCTCGCCCTCCGGCGCGGCGGCTCCGTCGAGGGCGACCTGGTCGGCCGGCTGCGCGACCTCCGCGAGGAGGCGCTCGAGGCCACCCCCAAGGACCTCCCCACCGTGTTCCAGGAGATGGGGCTCGTGCGGGCCGTGATGGAGCGGCAGCGGCCGGACGCCATCCCCGACCCAGCCGCCCCCTACTTCGCCCACCTCCGCATCCGCGACGGCGGCGAGCTGCGGGACTACTGCCTCGGGCGGCACACCTTCGTGGACCGGGCCGCCGGGGTGCGGGTGGTCGACTGGCGCTTCGCCCCGGTGGCGGGGCTCTTCTACCGGTACCGGGAAGGCGAGGAGTTCGAGGAGCCGTTCCCGGGGCGGGTGGCGCGGGGCGAGGTGGTGGCGCGCCGCGTGGTGGTGGTGTCGCGCGGCGTCCTCACCCGCGTGGCGGCCGGGCGGCGGACGCTCGAGCGCGGCCCCGACGGCCGGTGGCGCGCGTCCGCCGCCGAGGCGGCGCTCGGGGGCGGGGCGGGCAGCGCGGCGCGGGCCGGTGCGCTCGGGACCGGGGCCGGCCAGCGGGGGCGGGCGGAAGCGCCCGAGGTGACGGCCCTCCTCGACCCGGAGCAGTTCGAGGCCGTCTCCGCCCCGGCCGATCGCCCCCTGCTCGTCCTGGGGAGCGCGGGCAGCGGCAAGACCACCGTCGCCCTCCACCGGCTGGCCCGGATCGCCTTCGAGGACCCTCGCCGCTTCCCGCCGGCGCGGCTGCAGGTGGTGGTGCCCGAACCCGGCCTGGCCCGGCTGGCGGCCCGCCTCCTCGAGCCGCTCGGCCTCGACAAGGCGGCGGTCCGGACCCTGGAGAGCTGGTCGAGGGGGGCCTTCCAGAGCGCGTTCGGCGCGCCGCCCCCGCGCCTCTTCTCCGACACCCCGGCGCTGGTCTCCCGCCTGAAGCGCCACCCGGCCCTGTTCGAGCTCCTCCGCCGCCGTCCCCACCTCGCCCGCAGGCGCCGCCCCACGCTGCTGGAGCTGCGCCGGGAGCTCTCCGACCTCCTCGTCGATCGGGCCTTCCTCGCGGCGGTGGTGGCGGCCGCCGCCGGCGACCTCCCCACCACCGCCATCGAGGAGACCCTCCGGCACACCCGGCTCCAGCTCGCCCCGCCCTCGGACGAGCGGCTCTCCGGGGTGGACGCCGACCGCCGGGAGACCCTGGACGGCAAGGGGCTCGACGAGGACACGCCCGAGGAGGCGGCCGGGACGCTCGATCCCGAGGACCTGCCGGTCCTCCTCTTCCTCTCCGCCCTCCGCGGCGGCGCCTCCGGGCGGCGCGCCGCGCACCTGGTGGTGGACGAGGCCGAGGACGTCACCCTCTTCGAGCTCTACGCGCTCGGCGCCAGCTTGACCGGCCACAGCGTGACCCTGGCTGGCGACGAGAGCCAGCAGACCTTCTCCTCCTACGCCGGCTGGCCCCAGGCCCTCCGGGCCCTGGGGGCGGAGGGCGCCGCCACCGTCCGGCTCGCCACCACCTACCGCTGCCCGCGGCCGGTGGCCGAGCTGGCGCAGGCGGTTCTCGGGCCGCTCGCCCCGGCCGGCCCCCCGCGGGCGGGGAAGGAGGGGGTCCCGGTGGCACGCTTCGACTTCCCCACCGAGGCCCACGCCCAGCTCTTCCTGGTGGGCGCGCTCCGCGACCTCCTCGAGCGCGAGCCGGAGGCCTCCGCCGCCGTGGTCTGCAACGGCCCGGAGCTGGCGCGGGGCTTCCACCGCCTGCTCGCCGACCTGCCCGAGGCGCGCCTCGCGCTCGACGGCCGGTTCAGCTTCCGCGCGGGCGTCGACGTGACCGACGTGGCGAGCGTGAAGGGGCTGGAGTTCGACTACGTGGTCGTGCCGGACGCGAGCGCCCGGGCCTACCCGGACTCGGACGAGGCGCGGCGGCGGCTGCACGTGGCCGTCACCCGCGCCGCTCACCAGCTCTGGATCGCCTGCCCGGGCTCGCCCACGCCCATCCTGCGCGGGCTGCCGCAGTAGCGTCCCCGGAGGGGGTCCGGCCCCATCGGCCGGCGAGCGTCCGGGCCGGGCCGTGGTTACACTCCACGCCCGATCGAGGGATTCCGGCGCGAGGGAGGGGGCCTGGAGGCTCCGGCGCCGTCCACCGCAGTGAACCGCGAGCGCGGCGCGCCCCGGCGTCGCCGCGACAGGAGAACGGAAATGGCCCAGGTGACGCTCAGAGGGAACCCGATCCACACCAACGGCGAGCTGCCGGCGGTCGGCGCCAAGGCGCCCGACTTCACCCTCACCACCGGCGACCTCAAGGACGTGACCCTCGCCGACTACAAGGGGAAGAAGAAGATCCTGAACATCGTCCCCAGCCTCGACACCCCCACCTGCGCCACCTCCACCCGCAAGTTCAACGAGCAGGCGGGCAAGCTCCCCAACACCGTGGTGCTGGTGGTCTCGGCCGACCTGCCCTTCGCCCAGAAGCGCTTCTGCACCACCGAGGGGCTGCAGAACGTGATCCCGCTCTCTCTCATCCGCGGCAAGCACATGGCCAAGGACTACGGCGTGCTCATCCAGGACGGCCCGCTCGCCGGAGTGACCGCCCGGGCGGTGGTGGTGCTGGACGAGAACGACAAGGTCATCCACCGCCAGCTGGTCCCGGAGATCGCCCAGGAGCCGGACTACGAGGCGGCGCTCAAGGCCGTGAAGTAGCGCGGCACGGGCCGGCAGCATGGCGCGGGGGGGCCACCTGGCTCCCCCGCGCGCGTCTCCGGCTCCTAGGGGCTCGCCGGGAGGGCGCGCGCGCAGCCCTCGCTCACCCCGAGCTCGCAGGCCCGAAGCGCGTCGGCCCGGGCCTCCGCGACCTGCCCGAGCTGGTACCGGGCGCCTCCCCGCTCGAGGTAGGCGCGGCCGCAGTCTGGGTGCGCCGCGAGGTACTCGCTCCAGAGCCCCACGACCCGCGGGAGCTCGCCGCGTCTCGAGAGCAGGGCGTCGACGCGCCGGAGGACGTCCACCTCGGCGGGCGTGGCGCGCGCCGTCCGCAAGAGCTCGGCCACCGCCTCCTCCGAGGGCTCCACCCCGGCGGTGAGGGCCGCCTCGCGCCGCCTCTGGACCTCCGGATCGTCCGGGGCGAGCTCTGCGGCCAGGTCGAGCAAGCGGACCGCGTCCCTCCACCGGCCCGCCTCCAGGTGACGGGTCGCCTCGCGCACCAGGCCGCCGGCGACGTTCGCGGGGAGGTCGCCTCCGACCATCGGGTCGGCCATCAGCGCCGCGCGGAGGTCCCGCGCCGCCGCCTCCCAGCGCTTGCCCGTCACGTGGATGACCGCGCGAGCCATCAAGGGCGCCACGTCGCCGGGGCGCAGCGCGACGGCCTTGTCGGCGTCCGCCAGGGCGCCCGCGGGGTCGTCCCTCCGCCGGGCCTGGGCGCGCCTCACGAGGAAGCGGACATCCAGCGAGGCGGCGCAGGCCCGGTCGATCGCCGCGAGGGCCTCGACGTGCCGCCCTGCCTGGGAGAGCTGGTCGGCGCGGGCGATCTCCACCGTTCCGAGCATCGCCCCGCGGCGTGGATCGCCCCGGGGGAGCGCGTGCTCCGCGAACTCGCTCATCTGGCCGAGGCTCCCGCCCCATTGCGGCTGCAGCGCCCACAAGGCGACGAGCCTGGGGTCGAGGCAGGAAGGGCAGGCCGCAAGGGAGCGCTGGAGGAGCGCGGCGAAGAGCGGGTCGTCCCCACCGACCTTGGCGACCATCATGCCGGAGACCATCGCGGCCACCAGCCCGGGGCGCAGGGCCGCGGCCCGCGAGAGATCGGCCTGCGCCAGGCGAAAGGCCTCCCGCATCGCTTCGAAGTCCGCGTCCGGTGTGTCCTTGGCGAGGCGGTGTCCACGGCGCACCCAGCCGACCTCGAGCCAGTGCGTACCGCGGGCGAGCCAGGGCGCGAAGGACTCGGGCGCGGCGGCCACCCAAGCGTCGAGGAGCGGCACGAGGTCGGGCTCCGCCGTCCCCAGGGCCTGCGCCGCATCGGCCGGCCAGGGCTCGCGCCGGGGGTCGGCCTCGAAGGCCGCCTGGAGCTCCTCCACCGCGCGGGTCAGCTCCGCATGCCGGCGGTGCCAGAGCAAGCTGCGGAGCGCGGGGCGATCCACCCATCGACGCGGCAGCCCGTCTGGGCCCAGGCCGCCGTCGCCGAGGAGGGGCAGGCCGGAGGGCAGAGGCGCGGGGGCGAGGCGCGCCACGGCTTCCTCGCGCCGCGCCCGCTCGTAGTCTGCCTTCTCGCTGGCGAGCATGAGCAGGGCGGCGAGCAGGGCGAGCGGCATGGGAACCTCAGCGGCACGGGCCGGGCGTGCGGGGGAGCTCGACGGTGATCGTCTGGTCGGCGCCCTCGGGGAGATCGATCACCTTGAGGGCGCAGCGCGGCGGTGTCGACTGGTCGTAGGCCAGGACCGTGTACCGGTCCGGCGGCAGGTTCTTCACGCCGTCGAACCCATCCGCGTAGTGCGGCGGCGCCCCGGCCAGCAAGGGCCCGAGCTCGAGTCCGGCGGGGACCTCTCCCGGGATGACGACCAGCCAGGCCGTCTGCCCCCGGCGATCGGGCGGCGCCAAGGCCAGCTGCAGGCGCGAGGGCTCTCGGGGGATCCGGTATCGCAGGGCCACGGTGCTCCCTGCGCCGACGTTCACCTGCATCTGGGAGACCTTCGGGGTGCCCTCGCCCGGTGGATGCAGGAGCGCGAAGACCTTCAGCCCGGGAGCCAGGCCCGTGAAGACGCAGCTCCCGGCGGCGTCGGTCACGCAAGGTGCCAAGACGAGAGTGTCGACCTCGGCTCCGGCGACGGGGCGTCCCTCGGCGTTCTCCACCCGCACCACCACGGTTGCCCCGGGCGAGAGCCGGACCTCGAACTCGTCCCGGGAGGCGGGCAGCCGCAGGTCTTCGGTCTGGAGGCCGAGGTGGCTGATCGAGAGCAGGATGTCCCCGGACGAGACCTGAGGCAGGTCGAGCCTGCCGGAGTCATCGGACGTCGCGAGCGCATCGGTCCCCCATCCCGCCACGCCCAGCCGGGCGACGGCGCCGGCGACCGGGTGACCGGCGGAGTCCACCACCCGGCCACGGACGGAGCGCCCGGGGGTGAGGACCACGTTGCCGAGGATGAACTCCTCGCCGGCGGGGAGGTCGAAGCGGAGCATGGTCGAGGCGAGGCCAGGCGCGGAGATGATCACCGGCAGCCCCTTCCAGGCCATCTTGACGGGGATCTCGAAGGAGCCGTCCTCGGAGCGCACCGTGAGGCCAGGGAAGCCCTTCGACTCCACGTGGAACTCCCGGATCGGAGTCGCGGCGCGGTGGTCGTCGCCTCGGAACACCCGGCCGCTGATCCACTGGCCGCGGACCACCGGGACCAGGATCGGGGACATGTCGGTTCGCACCGGGAGGCCCGCCGTCCCGCCCACCTCGCACCGGACCGAACGGCCCTTGACCGTCAGCCGGTACGCTCCCGGGCGCAGGCCGGCCAGCCGGAAGGTCCCATCCGGGCGCGTGGTGGTGCGCGCGAGGGTGGCGTCGCCGCTCAGCGATCCCTCCTCGTCGGGATCCGGGCGGGCGGTGATCTGGACGTCGGCGACCGGGTGATCCTTGGCGTCGCGCACCAGACCGTCGAGCTCGACCCCCTGGTCCAGGCGGACCCGGACCCTCGCGCCCCGGGGACCGACCTCCAGCGGGACCGCGCGAGCCAGCAGGTCGCTTCCGGCCACGATCGCCACCACCGCGACGCGCCCGGGCGAGGCCTGGACGCTGAAGTGCCCGGCCGCGTCGGTCCTCACCGAGGCGCGCCCCGGGAGCGGGATGCGTCGGACGTCGAGCGCCCCTTTGTACTCCGGGAGCACGGTGATGGCCGCGTCGGCGACCGGTCTGCCACCCGCGTCGACGACCTCGCCCGAGATCACGGCCGGGCCCGCGCCCGGCGCCTGCCAGCCAGCAGCGATCAAGAGCGACGAGACGAGGATCAAGGCGGTCATGTCACCTCCCCGTTCGACGCTACCGGACGTGGAGGGGATCGCCTTGATCTGGGTCCCGGAAGGTCACCCGGCGCCGTCGGGCGCGTCGTGGGCGCGCCGCAGCTCCTCCAGCCGCTCGGCCGCCGCCTCCCACTCCCCGTAGCAGCGGGCCAGCTCCTCCTTGGCCGCGGCCTGTCGCTCGATCCAGGGCTTCGCCCGGGCGAAGTCGTCGTAGAGGGCGGGGTCGGCGAGGGCGGCGGTCGCCTCCCGCTCCTCCACCTCGAGGGCGGCGATCCGCTCCTCGAGCCGCGCGATCTCGTCCCGCACCGGCCGCTCGCGCCGGGAGCGGGCGTTGCGGGCCTCGGCCTCGGCCCGGCGCCGCTCCTTCTCGGAGAGGGGCGTGGCCGGCCCCGCGGCCGGCTCGCTCCCCGGCCCCGGCCCGCCGGCGGCGAGGGCGGCCTCCGCCAGCTGGCGCTGGTGGTAGAGCCAGTCGTCGAGGTTCCCGGGGGAGGCCAGCACCCCGCCGTCCTTCACCTCCCAGATCACGGTCGCCAGCCGGTTGAGGAAGCTCCGGTTGTGCGAGACGAAGAGGAGCGTCCCCTGGAAGGCGGCCAGGGCGTCGATGAGGGCCTCGGAGCTGTCGAGGTCGAGGTGGTTCGTGGGCTCGTCCATCACCAGGAGGTTCGCCGGGACGAGGAGGAGCTTGGCGAGCGCCACCCGGGCCCGCTCCCCGCCGGAGAGGACGCCGACCCGCTTCTCCGCGTCGTCGCCGGAGAAGAGGAAGGACCCGGCCACGCTGCGCACGTAGGCCTCGCCGCGGTCGGGCACCAGGTCCCAGAGCGTCTCGAGGATGGTGCGGTCGGGGTCGAGGGTGCCGGTCCCCGAGGTGCGCATGGCGAGTGGGTGATCCGGGGAGGCCGGCATCATCGGCCCGCCCGCGGGAACGGCCTCGAAGTGATGCTGGGCGTAATACCCTGCGATCACCCCGTGGCCGAGCTTCACCGCGCCGCCGTCCGGCGCGAGCTCGCCCGCCACCAGCTTGAGGAGGGTCGACTTCCCCGCGCCGTTGGGGCCGATCACCCCGACCCGCTCGCCGCGCTGGATCGCCCCGTCGAGCGTCCGGTAGACGACCCGCGTCCCGAAGGCCTTTCGCACCCCCTCGAGCCGGAGCACCTCCCGCCCGGAGCGCGGGGCCTCGGCGAAGTGGAAGCGGAGGGTGGCCCGGTGCTCGAGCGTCTCCACCTCCTCCATCCGCTCGAGCTGCTTCTCCTTCGAGCGGGCCTGGCGCGCCTTGGTGGCCTTGGCCCCGAACCGCTCGATGAACCGCTCCAGCTGGGCGCGCTTCGCCTCCTGGCGCTCTGCCTGGGCGAGGAGCCGCTCCTCCTCCTCGGCCCGCTGGCGCCGGTAGTCGTCGTACGTCCCGGCGTAGCTCCGGAGCCCCTCGGGCTCGAGCGCCAGGACCCGCTCGATCTGCCGGTTCAGGAAGTCGCGGTCGTGGGTGACGAGCAGCAGCGCCTTGCGCGTCGCGCGGAGGAAGGCGTCGAACCAGGTGAGGGTGGGGACGTCGAGGTGGTTGGTGGGCTCGTCGAGGAGGAGGAGGTCCGGGTCCTGGAGGAGGAGCCCGGCCAGCGCCGCCCGCATCTTCCAGCCGCCGGAGAGGGTCCGCGCCGGCCGGTCGAGGTCGCCGGCCTCGAACCCCAGGCCGCCGAGGATCCGCTCGGCGCGGCGCCGGCCGAAGTGCTCCTCGAAGTGATCGAGCTCCTCGTGCAGCTCCGCCAGGGCCTGGGCGAGCTCGAGCTGCTCCGCCGGGCCGGGGGCGCCGGCCAGGGCCGCCCCCGTGGCCGCCAGCCGCTCCTCCAGCGAGGCGCGCCCGGGGACGCTCGCCAGGACCGCCTCCACCAGGGGGAGGTCCGGCAGGGCGGCCACGTCCTGGGGGAGGTAGCCGATCCGGGCCCCCCGCCGCAGGACCAGCTCCCCGGCGTCCTGGGCGACCTGGCCGGCCAGGATCCGGAGCAGGGTGGACTTGCCGGTGCCGTTCGCCCCCACCAGGCCGATCCGGTCGTGGGGGCCGATGGCGAAGCTGGCCCGGTCGAGGAGGACCTTGGGGCCGTAGGCGAGGGAGAGCTGGTTCGCGCCGACGAGGCTCACCGTGCCCGCTTAACCTTTCTTCAAGATCCGGACAAGCCCGGAAGACGGAGGGAGACCATCCTTGCACCGTCGCGCCCGATCCCCGGGCGCCGCGCCGGCCGGGACGGCCGGAGACACGGGAGTCCGCCATGAAGAAGAAGCCCCTCGCCTCGGTCGCCGGCCTCGCCCTCGCGCTCGCCGGCTTCGTCCTCCTCACCGGGTTCCACGGGGGCTGCGGCCACCACCCGCGCACGCCCGCCGAGATCACGGCGGCGGTGAACTCGCACCTCGACGACGCCCTCGACGACCTCGACGCCACCCCGGCCCAGCGCGACCAGATCCACGCCCTGGTGGCCCCGCTCCTCACCCAGGGGCTCCAGCTCCGCGCCGACGGCAAGGCCGCCCACGCCGAGCTCCTCGCCCAGTGGCAGAGCGACACGCCCGACCGGGCCAAGCTGCACGCCCTGGTCGACCAGCGGGCCGACGCCATGCGGGCCTTCGCGCACGCCGCCGTCGACGCGGCGGTGGACGCCCACGGAGTCCTCACCCCTGCCCAGCGCGCCAAGGTGACGAAGAAGATCCAGCGCCACATGGGGGAGTGACGGGAGCCGGCCCGGCCGCGGGAGGCGCTAAGATGCCCGGCGTGACCGCCGCCCCGACCCCCGAGCCGGCGCTCCTCGCCCTGCTGGTGGAGGACGACCTCCGCCTGGCCGCGCTCACCCGCGAGTACCTGGAGGGGCACGGGGTGAGCGTGGTCCACGTGGCCGACGGCCGCCGCGGCCTGGCCGAGGCGCTCGCCGGGCGGTTCGACGCCGTCCTCCTCGACCTCATGCTCCCGGGGAAGGACGGCCTGGAGGTCTGCCGCGAGCTCCGGGCCCGCTCCGACGTGCCGGTGATCGTGCTCACGGCGCGCGGCGAGGAGGCGGACCGGGTGATGGGGCTCGAGCTCGGCGCCGACGACTACCTGGCCAAGCCCTACAGCCCCCGCGAGCTCCTCGCCCGGATCCGGGCGGTGGTCCGGCGCGCCCGGGGCCGGGCCGGACCGGCGCGGGCCGCGGTCCGGGTGGGCGGGCTGGTGGTCGATCCGGCCGCCATGCGCGTCACCCTGGACGGGCGCGAGCTGGCGCTCACCGCCTACGAGTTCGCGCTCCTCGAGGCGCTCGCCCGGCGGGCCGGGCGCGTCCTCTCCCGCGAGCAGCTCATGGAGCTGGCCCGGGGGAGCGCCGAGGAGGCCTTCGACCGCTCCATCGACGTCCACGTCTCCCGCCTGCGCCAGAAGCTCGGCGACGATCCGCGCCGGCCGCGGCTCATCAAGACGGTCCGGGGCTCCGGCTACGTCCTGGCGGGGGAGACGGCGTGAGACGCTGCCACCGCCACGGGGGCCGGCACGGCGCCCTCTTCTGGCGGATCTACCTGCACGGTCTCCTCCTGCTGCTCCTCGTGGCCCTGGCGGTCGGGGCGGTCGGGCTGGCGGCGCGACCCGGCCCATGGCGCGACCCGGAGCGGTACGCCGAGTACGCCGCGGCGCGCGTGGCCGAGCTGTCGGGGGACCCGGTCCGGCTCCGGGCGGAGCTCGAGCGGTTCCGCGAGCACTTCGGGGTCGAGGCCACCGTCTACGGCCCCGGCGCCGCCGTCGTCGCCTCCAGCGCCGAGGCGCCCCTCGCTCCGGTGCTCCCCGCGAACGCCACGCCCGACGGGCCGGTCCGGATCCGGCACCACGGCTTCGGCTGGGCGGTGCCGCTGCCGGGGGGCGGCCACGCGGTCTTCGTCGCCCCGCACGTCCCGGACCCGACCCGCGCCCTCCTGGTGATCGGCGCGGTGCTGGTCGCCCTCGCCCTCGGCTCCGCCCCCCTCGCCCGCTCGATCGCCGCGCCGGTGGAGCGGCTCACCCGGGCGGTCCGGGCCTTCGGGCAGGGCGACCTGTCCTCCCGGGCGCGGGTGAGGACCCGGGGGGAGGTGGGGGAGCTGGCCCGGGCCTTCGACGAGATGGCGGAGCGGATCGAGGCCCTGGTGCGGAGCGAGAAGGAGCTGCTCGCCAACGTCTCCCACGAGCTGCGCACCCCGCTCGCCCGGATCCGGGTGGCGCTCGAGCTCGCGGCCGAGGGCGACCTGGAGCGCGCCCGCCGCTTCCTGGGGGAGATCGGCGCCGACCTGGCCGAGCTCGATCAGCTGGTCGAGGACGTCCTCGCCGCCGCCCGCCTCGACCTCGCCGCGAGCGCCGAGCTGCCGCTCCGGCGCGCCCCCCTGGACCTGGCCGCGGTGGCCGAGGCGGCGGCGGCCCGGTTCCGGGCGGGCCGGCCGGACCGGCGGCTCGAGGTCGAGCTGGGGGGGCCGCTGCCCGCCCTCACCGGCGACGCCGCCCTGCTCCGGCGGCTGGTGGACAACCTCCTCGACAACGCGGGCAAGTACTCCGAGCCCCCCGCCCCGGTGCTCCTCGCGGTCCGCGCCCGGGAGGGGGTGGTGGAGCTGGAGGTGCGCGATCGCGGGATCGGGATCGCCGCCGAGGATCTCCCGCGGCTCTTCACCCCGTTCTTCCGGACCGATCGCAGCCGGGCCCGGGGGAGCGGCGGGGTGGGGCTCGGGCTGGCGCTGGCGCGGCGCATCGCCGAGGCGCACGGGGGCCGGATCGCGATCGCCTCCCGCGAGGGGGAGGGGACCACGGTGACGGTGGTCCTCCCGGTCCCGCCCGAGGCGCCCGCTACCTCTCCTTCATGAACGGGTACTCGTAGCGGGTGGGCGGGTCGAAGGTCTCCTTGATCGCCCGGATCGAGACCCAGCGCAGCAGGTTGGCCATGCTGCCCGCCTTGTCGTTGGTCCCCGAGGCCCGCGCCCCGCCGAACGGCTGCTGGCCCACCACCGCCCCGGTGGGCTTGTCGTTCACGTAGAAGTTCCCGGCCGCGTCGGTGAGGCGCCGGGTGAGATCGGCGATCGCCTCCCGATCCCGGGCGAAGACCGCGCCGGTGAGCCCGTAGGGCGAGGTGGTGGCGCAGAGCTCGACCGCCTCGTCGAGCCGGATGTCGGCGTAGACGTAGAGGGTGAGGACCGGGCCGAAGATCTCGTTCTCCATCAGCTCGAAGCGGGGGTTGACGGTCTCGATCACGGTGGGCTCGATGAAGAAGCCCTTCGAGTCGTCGCAGCGGCCGCCGGCCAGGATCTTGGCCTGGGAGGAGCTGCGGGCGAGCTCGATCGCCTTCTTGATCGTGTCGAAGGCGCCGCGGTCGATGACCGCCCCCATGAAGTGGGTGAAGTCCTCCACCTCGCCGACCTTGATCTCGTTCACCATCCCGAGGAGCCGCTCGCGGAGCTGCGGCCAGAGGCTCTCCGGGACGTAGGCGCGCGAGGCGGCCGAGCACTTCTGCCCCTGGTACTCGAAGGCGCCGCGCACCAGCCCGACCGCGGCCGCGTCGACGTCCGCCGACGGGTGGACGAAGACGAAGTCCTTCCCGCCGGTCTCGCCCACGATGCGCGGGTAGCCGCGGTAGCGGGGGAGGTTCTCCGCCATGGTCCGCCACATGCCGTGGAACACCGAGGTCGAGCCGGTGAAGTGCACCCCGGCCAGATCCGGGCTGGCGAGGGCGGGATCGCCCACCGCCCGGCCCGGGCCGGGGACGAAGTTGATCACGCCCGGCGGGAGGCCGGCGGCCTGGAGGAGCTGGAGGAGGTGCCAGGCGGAGTAGACCGCCGAGGAGGCCGGCTTCCAGACCACCGTGTTCCCCATCAGGGCGGGCGCGGTGGGGAGGTTGGCGGCGATGGCGGTGAAGTTGAACGGCGTGACGGCGAACACGAACCCCTCGAGCGGCCGGTACTCCATCCGGTTCCACTGCCCGGGGGGCGAGAAGGGCTGGTCGGCGTGGATCCGCTGCATGAAGTGCGGGTTCCAGCGCCAGAAGTCGATGGTCTCGCAGGCGGAGTCGATCTCGGCCTGGTGGGCGGTCTTGGACTGGCCGAGCATGGTGGCGGCGTTCAGGGTCGGCCGCCAGGATCCCGAGAGGAGGTCGGCGGCCCGGAGGAAGATCGCCGCCCGGTCGTGCGGGTCGAGGGCCGCCCAGGACCGGCGGGCCTGCATGGCGGCCTCGATGGCCGCCTGCACCTCGGCGGGGCCGGCCTGGTGGAACCGCGCCAGGCGCTGGGCGTGGCGGTGCGGGACCCGCACGTCCGCCAGGCGCCCGGTGCGGACCTCTCGCCCCCCGATCACCAGCGGGATCTCGATCTCCCGGGCGGAGAGCTCGGCCAGCCGCGCCTTCAGGGCGGCGCGCTCGGGGGTGCCCGGCGCGTAGGAGAGCTGGGGCTCGTTGCGCGGCTCGGGGACGACGAAAATTCCGTTCGGCATTGCAGGTGCCTCCGTGGGCGCGAGTCTAACCCGGATGCGCTCGCCCGGCCCGGGGAACCGCCCCGGGGGAGCACGGACCCGGGGTCCGTGGAGCGTCTCCGGGCCGCGCGCTAGCGTCCGCGCGGCTTGGCCTCCACCTACCAGATCTTCGAGCGCGCGGAGCGGATCGAGCTCGTGGCGGCCGCCATCTATCAGGCGCTCGCCGAGCGGTTCGCCGCGGATCCGGAGGCGCGCGCCTTCCTCCAGCGCCTGCAGGCGGAGGAGCTCCAGCACGCCAGCCGCGTCCGGCTCCTGGCGGCGCGCTACCGGCACGACCCGCGCCTCCTCGATCGGCTGGTGCCCGGGGTCCGGGAGCTCGAGTCCCTGGAGGCGGAGTGCGAGGCGGTCCTGGCCGCCGCCCGGGCCGGCCAGTGGGGCCGGGACCTGGAGGACGTCTACCGCCTGCTGGGCGCCCTCGAGGACCGCTTCGCCCGCGCCCACGCCGACCTGATCGCCCGGGAGGGGAACGCCGAGCTCCGGGCCTTCTTCGTCCAGCTCGCCGCCCAGGACCAGGCGCACGCGCGGATCGCCGGGGGGCGCGCCGCCGGCGCGGCGCCGGAGCCCGACGCGGACCTGGATCCCCGGGACGGCGGGCGCGAGCGCTGACCGGCCGGCCTCACCCTTCCTCTTCCCCGCCTAGCCCGTACTTGCGGAGCTTGTCGTGGAGCGTCACCCGCGACATCCCCAGCCGGCGCGCCGCCTCGCTCCGGTTGCCCCGCGTCGAGCGGAGCGCGTCCACGATCAGCCCGCGCTCGTACGCCTCGACCCGCTGCTTGAGGGGGAGCGGCGCGCCCGGGTCCGGGGCCGGGCCGGCGCCCGGGGCGGCCTCGCCCTCGCCGGGCAGCAGCGACAGGTCGAGGCCCTCCGCGGGGGAGAGGGCCACCAGCCCCTCGATGGCGTTCTCCAGCTCGCGGACGTTGCCCGGCCAGGCGTGGGCCACCAGCCGGTCGAAGAGCGCCTGGGGGACGTGGAGGGGAGAGACCCCGAACCGCTCCGCGAAGCGATCGAGGAAGTGGCGGGCGAGGGCCGGGACGTCCTCGGGCCGCTCGCGCAGCGGCGGGATGCGGAGCTGCACCACGTTGAGCCGGTAGAAGAGGTCCTCGCGGAACCGCCCCGCCTTGACCAGCTCGTCCAGATCCCGGTGCGTGGCGGCGATCACCCGCACGTCGACGATGCGGGCCTTCTCCTCGCCCACCGGCCGCACCTCGCCCTCCTGGAGGACCCGGAGGAGCTTCCCCTGGGCGTTCGGAGCCAGCTCGCCCACCTCGTCGAGGAGGATGGTGCCGCCGTCGGCCTCCCCGAACAGGCCGGGGCGGGAGCGGATCGCCCCGGTGAAGGCGCCGCGGGCGTGGCCGAACAGCTCGGCCTCCGCCAGCTCGGGGCTCAGGGCGGCGCAGTTGAACCGGACGAAGGGGCGATCGGCGCGGCGCGAGGCGCGCACGATCGCCTCCGCCACCCGCTCCTTCCCCGTGCCGCTCTCCCCGAGCACCAGGACGGTCACGTCCTTGGGCGCCACCCGGGCCACCAGCACCGAGAGCCGGCGCATCGCCTCGGAGGCGAAGACCATGGTCCGGGAGAGGACCAGCTCTCCCTGCAGCTGCTCGTTCTCGTGGGCGAGGCGGACCGCCTCGACCGCCCGGCGCACCACCGCCAGGAGCTCCTCGGTCTCGAAGGGCTTCTTGAAGTAGTCGAAGGCGCCGGCCTTCATGGCCAGCACCGCCTCGCGCTCCGAGCCGTGCGCGGTGATGAGCACCACCCGGGTGGAGGGGCTCTTCGCCAGCACCTCGCGGAGCAGCTCCATCCCGTCCAGGCGGGGCATCCGGAGGTCGGTGAGCAGCAGCGGGGCGGGCCGCGCCTGGAGCCGCTCCAGGGCCTCCACCCCGTCGCCCGCCTCCTCCACCTCGAGCCCCTCGCCGGCCAGGATCTCGCGGAGCGTGTAGCGGACCCCGGGATCGTCGTCCACCACCAGCACCCGGGCGAGCGGCGCCCGCTCGGCCGCGGCCGGCCGCCCGCTCACGCCGCCCTCCCGTCGCCCAGTTCCGCGGCCGGGAGGGTGAGCTCGGCCACCGTGCCGCCGCCGGGCCGGGGGCCGAGGGTGAGGTCCCCGCCGTGCTGGCGGGCGAGGGAGCGGGCGATGGTGAGGCCGAGGCCGGAGCCGCTCGGCTTGGTGGTGACCCCGGGGGAGAAGACCGCGTCGGCCAGGGAGGCGTCCAGCCCGCGCCCCCGGTCGAGCACCCGAAGGCGGGCCCCCCGGCCGCGGGCCGGCGCGGCCTCGATCTCCACCGCCGCGCCGGCCGGGCTGGCGTCGAGGGCGTTCTGGACCAGGTTGATCAGGATCTGCTGCACCTTGCGGGGATCGCAGCGGACCGGGATGGGCGCCTCGGGCACCCGCAGCTCGAGCCCCACGCCGCGCTCGCGGGACATCCCCTCGTGCAGGGCGGCCACCTCGCGCACCAGCGCCCCGACGTCGTTCTCCCCGAGCGCCAGCGGGACGAGCGGCCGCGAGAAGTTCAGGAACTCGTCCAGGATCACCTGCATCCGGTCGACCTCGCGGCGCAGGACCGCCAGCCGCTCGGCCGCCTTCCCCTCCGGGACACCCTGGGCGAGCAGGCCGGCCAGCCCCTTCACGCTGGCGAGCGGGTTCTTGAGCTCGTGGGCGATCTCGCCGGAGAGCGCGGTCAGCTCCTCGGCCCGCTCGGCGTGGGCGCGGAGCGACTCCTGCTGGGCGGCGAGCCGTCGGCGGAGGATGCTCTCGAAGCTGCGCCGCACCGCCCGGCCCACCCCCTGGGTGACCACCAGGACGAAGGCCAGGATCCCGGCGTGCCACCAGAGGTGGCTCGCGTCCTGGCCGAGGCGCGGTCCGCCTCCGAAGCTGGCCGGGTTGAAGTCCGGGATCGCGCCGCTCGCCCCGATCCAGGCCATCACCGCCAGCGAGGCGAGCTGGAAGACCGGGACCAGGTACTGGCCCGGGGCCCGGATGAAGAGGGCGGAGAGGATGCCGAGGGGGATCTGGACGTAGAGGAACGGGCTCTCGATCCCGCCGCTGGCGAAGATGATGGCGGTGACCCCGAGGATCGCGCCGGCCAGGTTCTGGGTGATCGCGGCGGGGGCGAGCCCCCGGCGCCGGTAGCGGAGCCACTCCAGCACGAAGACGCTGCTGATGGTGACCACCACCGCGGCGAGCAGCGTCCGGCGCCAGCGGGCCGGCTCGATGGCGATCAGCCAGCCGATCACCGCCACGCCGAGGGGCAGCAGGCGGACCCGCGCCCCCACCAGCCGGCCGAAGAGGCCGGACAGCTCCTCGCGCTCGATCTCCTTCTGCCCCGGGAACGGGCGGGGCTCGCAGCCGCTCATGCGGTCCTGGAACATACGCTCCCAGCGTGGTGCGCGCACCTGGCGCCTCCTCACCCGCGCCCGATGGCGCGGAGCAGCTCGAGCCGGGCCTGGGCGAGCCGGGCGCGGGCGGCGGCCAGGTTGACGTCGGCGGTGAAGAGCCGGTCGTTGGCGTCGATCACGTCGAGGCTCGAGGCCACCCCGGCCTCGAAGCTCCGCCGGGCGGAGGCGGCGGTCTCGGCCGCCAGGCTCCGCCGCTGGTCGGCGAGCTGGAGCTGCTCGCGGGCCACGCCGAGGTCGCGGGAGGCGTCGTGCACCTCCTCGAGGACCGCGAGCCGCTCCGCCTCGGCCGCCGCCCGTGCCCCTGCGGCCTGCGCCTCCGCCTGCTCCCGCTTCCCCCAGCCGAGCCCGCCGTCCCACAGGGTCCAGGTGAGGTCGAGGCTCACCCGCCAGCCGTCGTCCTTCCCGGTGGGGTAGGGGACGTCGGAGACGAAGGCCGAGCCGGAGGCGCTGAGCTGCGGGGCGAGCCGGGACCAGGCCGAGCGGATCCCGGCGTCGGCCGCCTCGATCTGCGCCGCCTGGACGACGAGCTCGGGGCGGCGCGCCAGCGCCTCGCGCGTCAGCCCCTCCTCCGGCACGCCCGGCTCGGCGAGGAGCGCCGGCCCGACCTCCGGGACCGTGACCCGCACCGGCCCCTCGCGGCCGAGGAGCACGCCGAGCGCGAACCGGGCCCGGTCGACGTCGGCGCGGGCCCGCACCAGGTCGCTCCGCCGCGCCACCTCCTCGGTCCGCGCCTTGAGGACGTCGAGCGGGGCGGAGGTCCCGGCCGCCACCCGCCGCTCGGCGCTGCGGGTGAGCTCGGCGGCGTCCGCCAGCGCCCGCTCGGCCGCGGTCACCACCTCCTCGGTGGCGAGCGCCCCGTAGGCCGCCTGGGCGAACCCGGTCCTGACCTGGAGCCGGGTGACGTCGGCGCCGGCGTCGGCCGCCCGGGCCGCGCTGCGGGCCTGGGAGAGGTCGAACCAGGCGGTGGGCACGATCAGGGGGAGGCGCACCGCCCCGGTGGCGCTGAGCTGCTCGAGCGGCTGGATGGTCACCCCGCCCGCGGGGAGCCCGACGCCGGGGCCGAGGGACGGGGGGAGCTTGATGGCGAAGGAGTCGCGATAGCGGACGTAGGACCCCGAGGCGGTCACGGTGGGCACGATGGGCGAGGCTGCCTGGCGCACCACCCCACCCGCCTCCGCCGCACGATCGCGGGCCTGGGCGAGCGTGAGGTTCTGGTGGTCCAGCTCCTCGAGGGCCGCGGCCAGCGCGAGCTCCCGCGCCGGGGCCGGGCTGCCCCCCTCGGGGCCGGCCGGGGGCGGCCCCGGGAGAGGTTCCGTCGGGGCCGCGAGCCACAGGGCGAGGCCGAGGATCGAGAGGTTCACCATTCGCGTCTCTCCGGGGCGCGCGACGGCGCGCGTCGCCGGGAAGGGAGCAAGGACGGTGCCGCCGCCGAAGGGCCGATTCCGCGCGCCTTTCCACCCGGGCGGGCCCGCACCACGCGTTCGGCCGGTCGTCGGGGTGTCGAAAAGCCTTACGCCGCGCCGGCCTGGGAGGGGACGAAAGCCTGCGTGGCGGCGCGGCTCCTCGCCTGGATGGGCGGCGGCACGAAGCTTGCCACCGGCGAGGGGAGCCGGCGGCCGCCGCCGGGAGAGGAGCCACCGATGCGCAGGGTCGCGACCGTGCTGATCACCCTCACCGTGGTGCTGGGCGGGCTCATCGCCCTCCGGCTCTGGACCCAGGCGCGGGCCCTCTCCGCCCCCTCGGGCGGGTCGGGGGAGATCGAGGGGACGACCGTGGACCTCTCCTCCCGCGTCGGCGCGCGGATCGTGGAGCAGCGCGTCCGCGAGGGGGACCGGGTCCAGGCCGGCGACCTCCTCCTCGCCCTCGACTGCGCCGACCCGCAGGCCCAGCTGGCGGAGGCCGAGGCTCGGGTGGCGGCGGCCAAGGCCCAGGCGGCGGCGGCCATGGCCCAGCTCTCGGTCTCGGAGCGGAACCGCGTGGCGGCGAGCGCCGGGCGCGAGGCGGCGGAGGCCTCGGCCGAGGCGCTGGCGGCGCAGGCGGCCGCCGCCGAGCGGCAGGCGCGCCGGCTGGCCGGCCTCCCCTCCGACGTGGCAGCCTCGAGCATCGACCAGACCGAGGCGAGCGCGGTGGGGCTGGCCCGCCAGACCGCCGCCGCCAAGGCCCAGGCGATCGCCAGCGAGGCCCAGGCGCGGGCGGCCGAGGTGGGGATCAAGGCCGCCTCCGCCCAGGCCGAGGCGGCCCTGGCGCAGGTGCGGGCGAGCGAGGCCTCGGTGGCGCGCTCCCGGATCCTGGTGGACGAGTGCCAGATCCGGGCGCCCCGGGCGGCCGAGGTCGAGACCCTGCCCCACGAGGTCGGCGAGCTGGTCGCGCCGGGGGCGGTCCTCGCCCGGCTGGTCGACCTCGCCGAGGTGAAGGCGACCTTCTACCTGCCCAACGCCGAGGTGGCGGCGGTGAAGCCGGGGGCGAAGGCCCAGGTGGTGGCCGACGCCTGGCCGGGGGAGGAGTTCCAGGGGGTCGTCCGGACGGTGAAGCTCGAGGCGGAGTTCACGCCCAGGAACATCCAGACCCGCACCGACCGCGACCGGCTCGTCTACCCGGTCGAGGTCACCGTCCAGAACCGGGACGGCAAGCTCCGCGCCGGCATGCCGGTGCAGGTCACGATCGCGCGGGCGGGGAGGTAGCGTGGCCGCGGACGCGCCCGCCGCCACCACCCTGGAGGCGCGGGGGATGGTGCGCCGCTTCGGCGCGGTCACCGCCCTCGACGGGCTCGGCTTCGCGCTCGCCCGCGGCGAGCTCTTCGGGCTGGTCGGGCCGGACGGGGCGGGGAAGACCACCGCCATCCGCGCCCTGGCGGGGCTGATCGACCTCGACGAGGGCGAGGCGCGGGTGCTCGGACAGCGGCCGGAGGCGGTCCGCGAGCGGCTCGGGCTCATGCCCCAGCAGTACAGCCTCTACCGGGACCTCTCGGTGGGGGAGAACCTCGACTTCTTCTCCCGCCTCTACGTGCTGCCCCGGGCGGTCTTCCGCCGCCGCGCCGAGCGGCTCCTGGAGATCACCCGCCTCGGCCCCTTCCTCGACCGGCGGGCGGACGCCCTCTCCGGCGGCATGTACAAGAAGCTGGCCCTCTCCTGCGCGCTCCTCCACGAGCCCGAGGTCCTCCTCCTCGACGAGCCGACCAACGGGGTCGACCCCGTCTCCCGGCGCGAGCTCTGGGCGCTGCTCCACGAGTTCGTCGAGGGAGGCATGACCGTCCTCGTCTCCACCCCGTACATGGACGAGGCCGAGCGCTGCGGCCGGGTGGCGCTGGTGCACCGCGGGCGGCTCCTGCTCGAGGGGGCTCCGCCGGCGCTGATCGCCGGCTTCGAGGACGAGGCCTACGAGGTCCGGGGCGGGGAGCGCGAGGCGGTGGATCGCGCCCTCGGGGCGGCGCCGGCGGTGCTCGCCGCCTCGCCGGCGGGGGAGCGGCTCCGGGTGGTGGTGGCGCGGGGCGGGGGGGCGGAGGTGGCGCGCGCCCTCTCGCCGCTCGGCGCCCGGCTCGAGCCGGTGGCCCCCGACTTCGAGGACCTGTTCCTCTCGCGCCTGCGGGAGGCCGCGTGACCGCCTACGCCATCGAGGCCGAGGGGCTGACCCGGCGCTTCGGCGAGTTCACCGCCGTGGACGCGGTCTCCTTCCAGGTCGAGCCGGGCGAGATCTTCGGCTACCTGGGGGCGAACGGGGCGGGCAAGTCCACCACCATCCGGATGCTCAACGGGCTGCTCGCGCCCACCCGGGGGACCGCCCGCGTCGCCGGCCACGACGTGGCCCGCGACCCGGAGGCGGTCCGGGCTGCGATCGGCTACATGTCGCAGCGGTTCTCGCTCTACCTCGACCTCCCGGCGATCGAGAACCTGCTCTTCTTCGGCGGCGCGTACGGCCTCTCCGGCGCCCCCCTGCGGCGCCGGGCCGAGGAGCTGCTCGAGCTCACCGGCCTCGCCGGGCAGGCAGGGGCGATCACCGGCGCCATGCCCGGCGGCCTGCGCCAGCGGCTGGCGCTGGCCGGGGCGATCCTGCACCGGCCGGCGGTGGTCTTCCTCGACGAGCCCACCGCGGGGGTGGACCCGGTCGCCCGGCGCGGCTTCTGGCGGCTGATCCGCGAGCTCTCCGCCGGCGGGACCACGGTCTTCGTCACCACCCACTACCTGGACGAGGCCGAGTACTGCGGCCGCATCGGCCTGATGGTGGACGGGCGCCTGGTGGCGCTCGACACGCCCGCCGCCCTCAAGCGGACCTGGGTGCCGGACCGGGTGCTGGTGGCGCGCGGCCAGGGGCTCGGCCCGGCCGCCGCCGCCCTCCGCGCCGTCCCCGGGGTCCGCTCGGTCGAGCCCTTCGGCGCCGGGCTGCACCTCCGGGTGGACCCGGCCCGGGTGGGCGAGGGCGAGGTGGCGGCGGCGCTCGGCGCGGCCGGGGCCCGCCAGGTCGTGGTCGAGCGGGGCGAGGCCTCGCTGGAGGACGTCTTCCTCGCCGTGGTGGGGCGGGGCGCGGGCGGCCCGGAGGCGGCGCCATGAGGGAGCGGATCCGGCGATCGCTGGTGCGCATCGGGGCGATGGCGGGCAAGGAGGCCCGGCACGTGGTCCGGGATCCGCGGACCCTCTACATGTCGCTGGGGATGCCGGTGGTGATGCTGTTCCTCTTCGGCTACGGCCTCTCCTTCGACCTCGACCACATCCCGGTGGCGGCCATCGACCAGGATCGGACCGCCGCGTCGCGGGAGCTGATCCGCGCCCTGACCGTCTCGGGCGAGCTCGAGTACGCAGGGGAGGCGGCCGATCCGGCGGCGGCGCTCTCCGGGTTCCGGAAGGGCGCGCTCGTCGGGGCGGTGGTGGTGGATCGGGGCTACGCCCGCGACGTGCTCGCCGGGAAGCGCGTGCCGGTCCAGCTCCTGGTGGACGGCGGCGACCCCAACGTCGCCAACCAGGTCCTCGCCAAGGCGGACGCCCTGGTGCGGGCCGAGACCCGGCGGCTGGCCGGGCCCGACCTGGCCGCCCAGGCCCCGCCCGTCCAGGTCCAGGTCTACACCCGCTACAACCCCGAGGGGCGCTCCGCCCTCTTCCTCGTGCCCGGCCTGGCCGCCTACCTGATGGCCATCACCGCCGTCCTCCTCACCGCCCTCACCGTCGCGGGCGAGTGGGAGCGCGGCTCGATGGAGCAGCTCTTCGCCTCCCCCATCGGCCGGCTCGAGATCGTGCTCGGGAAGCTCCTCCCCTACCTGGTGATCGGCCTGCTCGAGTTCCTCCTCGTGGTGGCCTTCGGCATGACCGCCTTCGACCTGCCGCTGCGCGGGAGCGGCCTCGTCCTCACCCTGCTCGGCTTCACCTTCCTCGTGGGGATGCTCGGGCAGGGGCTGCTCGTCTCGGTGATCGCCAAGAACCAGACCGTCGCCACCCAGGCCGGGATGCTCTCGTCGCTCCTCCCCTCGCTGCTCCTCTCCGGGATGATCTTCCCCCTCGAGAACATGCCCCTGCCGCTCCGGGCGCTCTCGCGCGTGATCCCGGCCCGCTACCTGGTCCACGGGCTCCGCGGGGTGCTCCTCAAGGGGAACGGCCTGGCGCTCCTCTGGCCCGACCTCCTCGCCCAGGTGCTCTTCGCCGCCGCGGTGATCGCGCTCGCCACCCTGCGCTTCCGCCGGAGGCTCGCGTGACCGCCCTCGCCCGCGCCGCCGTCCGGGCCGCGCCGGACGCTCCCGCCGCGCCCCCGCCGCTCCGCCCGTCCGCGCGCGTGCAGCTCGCCGCCGTGTTCCGCAAGGAGGTCCAGCAGACCGTCCGCGACCGGCGGATCATGTTCCTCCTGATCGTCGCCCCCCTCATCCAGACCATCGTCTTCGGCTACGCGGTCGACTTCGAGGTGGACCTCGTCCCCACCGTGGTGGCCGACGCCGACCGGACGGCGGAGTCGCGGGGCGACGCGCGCCGGCTGCTCGCCGACGGGACCCTCCTCCGGGCGGGGAGCGCCACCGCGGCCGAGCCGGCGGCCGGGCCGGCCATCGACGAGGGCGGCGCCGGCGCGGCGCTGGTGATCCCTCCGGGGGCGACGCGGGACCGCCTCTCCGGCCGGGGCGAGCGCCTCCAGGTGGTGCTCGACGGCAGCGATCCCAATCGCACCACGGTCACCGGCGCCGCCGCCTCGCGCTACTTCGGCGACCTGGGCGAGCGGCTCGCCCGGGAGCGGCTCGCCACCGCCGGCCGGGCGCCCCCCGCCCAGCTGGTCCTCGTGCCGCGGGTGGCCTTCAACCCCCGGCTGAAGACGCCGCCCTTCATGGTGCCGGGCATCGCCGCCATGCTCCTCGTGATCGTGACCGCCTTCACCTCGGCGATGGGGTTGGCGCGCGAGCGGGAGATGGGGACCCTGGAGCAGGTGCTGGTGACGCCCATCCGACCGCTGCTCCTCCTGGTGGGCAAGATGGCCCCGTTCGTGGTGATCGGCCTGTTCGACGTGACCCTGCTGGTGGCGGCCGGCACCTGGCTCTTCGAGGTCCCGATCCGCGGGAGCCTGGGGCTCTTCTACCTGGGGACGGCGCTCTACCTGGTCTCGACGCTCGGGATGGGGCTCCTCATCTCCACCGTCTCCGCCAGTCAGCAGCAGGCGTTCCTCGGGGCCTTCCTCTTCACCATCCCGGCGGTGCTCCTCTCCGGGCTGATGACGCCGATCCGGGCCATGCCCGGCTGGCTCCAGCCCATCACCTGGGTGAACCCCATCCGCTGGTTCGCCGAGATCTCGCGCGGGATCCTGCTCCGCGGCAGCGGCCTGGCCGAGCTCTGGCTCCCGTTCCTCGCCCTGGCGGTGATCGGGGTGGCCATCCTCACCAGCGCCACCCTCCGGTTCCACCGCCGCATCGCCTGATCACCTGCTACATTGCCGCCCCGCATGACCCCGGTCGTCCGGATCCGCGGGCTGGAGAAACGCTACGGCGCCCTGTCCGCGCTCGGGGGCGTGGACCTGGACATCTCGCCGGGGGAGATCTTCGCCCTGCTCGGGCCGAACGGGGCGGGCAAGACCACCCTCATCTCCATCGTGGCCGGCCTGGTGCGGGCCACCGCCGGGACGGTGAGCGTCCTGGGCAAGGACGTGGTCCGGGACTACCGCGAGACCCGCCGGGCGATCGGGCTCGTCCCGCAGGAGATCAACTTCGACCCCTTCTTCACGGTCGAGGAGACCCTCCGCATCCAGGCGGGCTACTTCGGGGTCCGCCTCTCCGAGGCCCGGCTGGTCGAGCTCCTCGACGCGCTCGACCTGGCCGCCAAGCGAAAGGTGAACAGCCGGGCCCTCTCCGGGGGGATGAAGCGCCGGCTGCTCATCGGCAAGGCCCTGGTCCACGAGCCGAGGGTCCTCTTCCTCGACGAGCCCACCGCCGGGGTGGACGTGGAGCTGCGCCGCTCCCTCTGGAGCTACGTGCGCGGCCTCCGCGATCGCGGGACCACCGTGGTCCTCACCACGCACTACCTCGAGGAGGCGGAGGAGCTGGCCGACCGGATCGGCGTCATCGACCGCGGCCGGCTCCTGGTCCTGGAGCGGACCGAGGAGCTGCTCCGGCGCCACGGAGCGAAGACCCTGCGCCTGGCGCTGGCCCGGCCGGTGTCGGAGCCGCCCGCCTCGCTCGCCGTCCTGGGGGCGACGGTGGAGGACGGCGGCGGGGCGATCTCGGTGGAGGTCTCGGCCGGCGGCTCGTTCGGCGAGGTGCTGGCGGCGGCCTCCGCGGCCGGCCTGGTGGTCCGGGACGTCGAGACGCGCCGGACCACCCTGGAGGACGTGTTCGTGCGCCTCCTGGCCGCCGACCACGCCCGGGGGGAGGGGCGGTGATCTCGCTCGGGCTCAGGACCCTGCTGGTCAAGGAGATCCGGCGCTTCATGCGCGTGCCCGGGCAGACCCTGGCCGCGCCCCTCGTCACCACCACCCTCTACTTCGTGGTCTTCGGCTACTCGCTCGGGAGCCGCCTCCGCGAGGTGGAGGGCGTCCCCTACGCCCGCTTCATCGTGCCGGGCCTGGTCGCCCTGGGAGTGGTCACCAACGCCTACCTCAACACCGCCTCCTCCCTGTTCGTGATGAAGCTCCAGGGGACGGTGGTGGACCTCCTGGTCTCGCCCCTCTCCCACGGCGAGGTGCTGGCCGGCTTCCTCGGGGCGGGCGTGGTCCGCGGCCTGCTCGTCGGCGCGATCATGTGGGCGGTGGCCGGGGTCTTCGGCGGGTTCGAGCTCGCCCATCCCCTCCTCGCGGTCGCCCTCCTCGCCCTGGCGGCGATCGCCTTCTCGGCGCTCGGGTTCGTCACCGCGGTCTGGGCCCGGACCTTCGAGCAGGTGAACTTCTTCCCGACCTTCTTCATCACCCCGCTCACCTTCCTCGGCGGGGTCTTCTACTCGACCTCGATGCTCCCCCCGGCGCTGCGGTGGCTCACCTCGCTCAACCCGGTGTTCTACATGGTCGACGCCCTGCGCTACGGCATGCTCGGGATCTCCGACGCCTCCCCGGCGGCGGGCGCGGGCATGCTCCTCCTCCTCGCCGCCGGGTCGGTGGGTGTCGCACACGCGCTGCTGAGGTCGGGCTACCGCCTCCGCGGCTGACTCCAGCGTCAGCCGTCTGGCCCGCGCGGGGTGGGCGCCCGGACGCTCGCCACCCGCATCCGGCGGGCGATGGCCGCGGCCGCCCCGGCCGGCCAACTTCGGGATCGAATTTGTCCCGGGTTGGGTTTATGCTACGCCCCCTCGAATCAGGGTACTTGCCTAACCCTCACGCCTCACGGAGGTCTGTCCAAATGCGTCGTATGTCCGTCGTCCTGCTCGTCGCGCTGGCCGTGGCGGGATGCAAGAAGCCGGAGCCCGCGAAGCAGGAAGCGGCGGTCCCGGGCCAGGCGCCGGCGGCCGAGGCCGCCCCCTCGGCCTCGATCAAGGGCAAGGTGGTGGAGCGGCTGGACGCCCCGCCGTACAGCTACCTGAAGCTGGCGACGGACAAGGGCGAGACCTGGGCGGCCGTCCCCAAGACCGAGGTGGCCGTCGGCGCCGACGTGACGGTGACCGGCGCCATGCCGATGAACGGCTTCGAGTCGAAGACCCTGAAGCGGAAGTTCGACGTGGTCTACTTCGGCACGATCGGCGGCGAGGCCCCGGCCCCGGCCGGCGCGCCCGGTGCGCCCGCGATGGGAGCGATGGGCGGCGCCAGCCCGGCCAGCATGGCGGAGGCCCACAAGGCCGCCGCGGCCGGCCCCGCCGACGTGGGCGACGTGAAGGTCCCGAAGGCCAGCGGCGCGGACGCCCGCACGGTCGCCGAGATCTACGCGCAGAAGGCGGCGCTCAAGGAGAAGCCCGTCACCCTGCGCGGCAAGGTGGTCAAGTTCAACGAGAACATCATGGGGAAGAACTGGCTCCACCTCCGCGACGGCAGCGGCGCGGCCGGCAAGGACAACGACATCACCGTCACCACCGGCGACAAGGCGGCGGTGGGCGAGGTGGTGGTGGTGAAGGGCACCGTCCGGACCGACAAGGACTTCGGCGCCGGCTACGCCTACCCGGTGATCATCGAGGACGCCAAGCTCGGCAAGTAGGCGCGAGCGGCCTCCGCCTCTCGACGGGCGTGGTCCTCCGGGGCCGCGCCCGTCGTGTTTCGGGGAGCGCATGCCGGCGGTGCGGTCCTGGCCGGGGCGCCCCGATCCGGCTCGCCGACGTGCGAGGGCCCCGCGGGCGGTCTTCCCTTCCGGCCCGAGGTCCGGCCCTTCTGGTAGATTGCCGCGGCCGTGAGCCCCGGAGCGCGCGCCATCGAGGAGGAGGTGGAGGCGATCGCCGGAGCGGTCGCCGAGGCGGGCGGCGATCCATCCGCGCGCCGGGCCTGCGCCGACCGGCTCGAGGCGCTGCGCGGCCGGTGGCGCGCCGCCCCCGAGCTCTTCGCACCCCCGGTCGTGGAGCGGCTCCGGGAGCTGGCCGCCGCGCTGGCCCGCGGGGTCGCCCCCCTCCAGCTCCCGCTCGCGCCCCCTCGATCCGCCGGCCCGGCCCCGGCCGACCCGCGGCGGGTCCTGCAAGAGGTCTTCGGCCACGCCGGCTTTCGCCCCGGCCAGGAGGAGATCGTCCGCGCCGTCCTCTCCGGCCGCGACTGCATCGGGGTGATGCCCACCGGGGCCGGCAAGTCGCTCACCTACCAGATCCCCTCCCGGCTCCTGGGCGGGACCACGCTCGTGATCTCCCCGCTCATCGCCCTGATGAAGGACCAGGTCGACGCCATGGCCCGGGTCGGGCTGCGCGCCACCTTCCTCAACTCGAGCCTCGGGCCCGAGGAGCGGCGCGAGCGGGTGCGGGCGCTCCGGCGCGGCTCGGTGGAGCTGCTCTACGCGGCCCCCGAGGGGCTGGAGGCCTCGGTGGGGAGCGCGCTCGAGGGGATCGGGCTCTCGCTCATCGCGGTGGACGAGGCCCACTGCATCAGCCACTGGGGGCACGACTTCCGGCCCGCCTACCGGAACCTGGCCGGGCTCAAGGAGCGCTTCCGGACCCCCGTCCTGGCCCTCACCGCCACCGCCACCCGGGAGGTGAGCCGGGACATCGCCGCCCAGCTCGGCATGGCCGATCCGCTCCTCGTGCGCGGCTCCTTCCTCCGCCGGAACCTCCGCATCCACGCGCGGAAGAAGGGGGAGGGGCTCCGGACGCGCGACGCCCTCCTGCGGCTGGTGCGCGCCCGGCGCGGCCAGAGCGGGATCGTCTACGCGCTCTCCCGCCGGTCCGTGGAGGAGACCGCCGAGCTGCTCCAGGGCCACGGGGTCCGCGCCGAGGCCTACCACGCCGGCCTCGAGCCGGAGGTGCGCGCCCGCGTGCAGGACGCCTTCCAGGCGGGCGGGATCGAGGTGGTGGTGGCGACGGTCGCCTTCGGGATGGGGATCGACAAGCCCGACATCCGCTTCGTGATCCACCGCGACCTCCCCCGCTCCATCGAGGCCTACTACCAGGAGATCGGCCGGGCGGGCCGCGACGGCGCCCCCTCGGACTGCGTCCTGCTCTACTCCTGGGCGGACGTGATGAGCTGGGAACGGCTGCTGGACGAGGCCGAGCCGGAGGTGGCGGAGTGGCAGCGCCGCCAGGCGCGGGCGATGTACCGGCTCGCCGAGGAGGACGGCTGCCGGCACGAGCGGCTGGTGGGCCACTTCGGGGAGGTGGTCGAGCCCTGCGGCGACGCCTGCGACCGCTGCACCGGCGCCGACCCGATCGCCTCCGCCCCGGCCGTGGAGGGCCGGCGGAGAGGGGGGCGCGAGCGCCGGGCGGGGAAGGCGGAGGGCGGCGGGGGGCGCCGTCCCGGGCCGGCCGAGGCCGACGCCGGGCTCTACGAGGCCCTGCGGGCCTGGCGCGCCGGGGAGGCCCGCGCCCGCGGCGTCCCCGCCTACGTGGTCTTCGGCGACGCCACCCTGGCCGAGATCGCCCTCCAGCGCCCCTCGAGCGAGGACGCGCTCCTCGACGTCAAGGGGATCGGCCCCCGGAAGCTCGAGGAGTACGGCGCCGCGCTGCTGGCGCTGGTCCGGGCGGCGGGCTGAGGAACGATCGGGCGGGGCGGCGGTCCAGCTAGAGCTGGTGCCCGTAGTCGTACGTCACCTTCACGTAGAAGGTGGCGCGCACGTCGGCGGTGAAGGCGGGGGTGGGAGCGTCGTAGGTGAGCTTCAGCCGCACGTGGATCTTGCCCGACTGGAGGTAGGGGGAGAGATCGGTGTCGGCGCTCCCCTGCACCGCGATCGACTGGACGTTCGAGGCCGAGGCCGGGCGGGCGTAGGAGGCGACCAGCACCGCGTCGGTCCCGTTCGGCGCCACCACCTCCACCTTGGCGGAGGCGATCCCGTCCAGGTTGGAGGCGCCGGCGGTGAGCTCGATGCCGAGGTCGGTGAGGCGGACCTCGGAGGTGGTGTGGGCGGCCCCCAGGATCCCGATCTGGCTCCCGAGATCGTAGTCGAGGTCGGTCTGGACGCAGCCGTTCGGGTCCCCGGTGCCGCACTGGTTCACCACCAGCGAGGCGGCCGGGAAGCTCTGCTGCGGGAGGACGAGCGCGATGGTCGGGATCTCGACGTCGGCGGTGAGCGCGCATCCGGAGACCAGCAGGAGCGCGGCGGCGGCGGCGTGGCGCATGGAGGGTCCTAGAAGAAGTACTGGAAGCCGAGCTTCACCGAGGGGCTCACCGCCCGCACCTTGGGATCGGTGACCGTCACGACGGTGCCGTCCGAGGAGGTGGTCTGCGAGGTGCCGCGGGCGGCGAGCTGGGCCCAGGCCAGGCCGGCCCGCAGGGAGAACGTGAACCCGCGCTGCGACCCGACCTCGAACCCGAGGTGGAGGGCGGCGTACTGGTAGCCGACGTCCTGGAGCAGCGACTTGAGGTCGAGGTTGCCGCTCGAGTGGACGAACCGGGAGGCGCTGGCGTCGAAGTACCGCCCCACCTCGCCCTCGACGCAGGGGGCGACCTTCCAGTCCCAGGGGGAGAACGACATGCCGCCCTGGACGCCGAAGCTCAGGTAGTCCCAGGCCGGGCCGGCGAAGACGCGGAACCAGCGGATCGGGCGGTAGACGAGGGAGAGGCTGGAGCCGGCCGGGACGCCGAGATCGAGGAGGACCCCGAGCGGCGGGAGGCGCGCGTCGGCGGCGTCGGTCGAGGGGGCCGTCCCGGGCGGCTCGGCCGCGGGCGCGCTCGCCGGGGCCGGGGAACCGGGCTCCACGGCGGGGGCGGCCGGCTCGCCGGCGAGGGCGAGGCAGGGGAGGAGGGCGAGGAGCAGGGCTGGCCGGGCGAGGGACATCGAGCCTCCGATCAGGCGCCCGGAGTCTAGACGGCCGTGCGTGTATGGAACCAGGGTGGGCCGGTAGGCCTCGCTTTTCGGACCGGGATGGGCGATCTCTCCCCCGATGGCGCTCCCCTCCACCCTCCACCACCTCGATCTCCGCCTCTCGAACGTCGACCGGGGAATCGACCGGGAGCTCTCGCTCAAGGTCGCCCGGCACCCCTCGGAGAGCATGGAGCGGCTCTGGCTCCGGGTCCTCGCCCTCGCCTGGCAGTTCGAGGAGGGGATCGGCTTCGGCCCCGGCCTCTGCGAGCCGGAGGCGCCGGACGTGCTGGCGGCGCGGCTCGACGGCACGCCCTCGGTGCTGGTGCGGGTGGGCAAGCCGGATCCGGAGCGCGTGGCGAAGGACGTCTCCGGGGGCGGCGGGGCGCGGGTGGCGGTCCTCTTCGAGTCCCCGCGGCGGCTCGAGGCCTTCCTCGAGGAGGCCCGGCAGGCGCGGCTCGACCGGATCGCCCGGGCCGAGCTGGCGGCGGTCGATCCTCCCCTCCTCGCGGCGCTGGCCGCGCGGGAGGAGCGGAGGATCCGGGCGGGGGTGACCCTCGTGGCGGATCACCTCTACCTCGACCTGGGGCGGGAAACGCTCGACGGCCCGCTCCACCGCGGGACCTTCTAGGAAGCCCGGCGGCCGGAGCCCATCGCGTCCGGCCGGTAAACAACCAAATTATTTCAACAGCTTGCCAGCCGGCGGCGCCGGCGTGGCCCCGGGGGTGCTTCCGCGTGAAATCCCGGGAGGACCCGTTATTATTCTGCCTATCTGGACTGGTTAGGTCCATGATGGCTCCCGCGGGGACCCGGAGCCGGCTGGGAGGCGCCGGATGATACGGATGTCCAAGCTCACCGACTACGCGATCGTGCTGCTCGCCCACCTGGCGCGGGGCGGCGGGACGGTCACCGCCCAGGACCTCGCCTCCCGCTCCCGGGTGCCGCTGCCCACGGTCTCCAAGCTCTGCAAGGAGCTCTCGAAGGCGGGGCTGGTCGTCTCCCACCGGGGCCGGCACGGGGGGTACGGGCTGGCCCGCCCGGCCGAGCGGATCTCGATCGCGGAGATCGTCGAGGCGCTGGAGGGGCCGATCGCCCTAACCCAGTGCGTCGAGCCCGGCGCCGCCACCTGCGATCTCGAGGCCACCTGCGTCGCCCGCGCCAGCTGGGATCCGGTCTCGCGCGCCATCCAGGGAGCGCTGCAGAACCTGCCGCTGTCGGCGATCGCCCCTCCTCCCGATCCGGCCTCGGCCGAGCCCGCCCCCCTCGTCGTCCTCGGAGCCCACGCCTCATGAGCACCGCAGAGCAGCTGAAGGAGCTGACGGAGCAGCGCTACCGCTACGGCTTCGTCACCGAGATCGAGGAGGACCGGGTCCCCAAGGGGCTCTCGGAGGAGATCATCCGGCTCATCTCCGCCAAGAAGGGGGAGCCGGCCTTCATGCTCGAGTGGCGGCTCGGCGCCTACCGGCGCTGGCTGGAGATGGAGGAGCCGGCCTGGGCGAACGTCCGCTACCCGCGGATCGACTACCAGGACATCGTCTACTACGCCGCCCCCCGGCCGAAGAAGCAGCTCGGCTCGATGGACGAGGTGGACCCGGAGGTGAAGCGCGCCTTCCAGAAGCTCGGGATCCCGCTCGAGGAGCAGATGCGGCTGGCGGGGGTGGCGGTGGACGCGGTGTTCGACTCGGTCTCGGTCGCCACCACCTACAAGAAGAAGCTGGCGGACCTGGGGATCGTCTTCTGCTCCTTCAGCGAGGCGGTGCGCGAGCACCCGGCCCTGGTGGAGCGGTACCTGGGCTCGGTGGTGCCGGCCACCGACAACTTCTTCGCCGCCCTGAACAGCGCGGTCTTCTCCGACGGCTCCTTCGTCTACGTCCCCCGGGGCGTCCGCTGCCCGATGGAGCTCTCCACCTACTTCCGGATCAACGCCAAGGACACGGGCCAGTTCGAGCGCACCCTGATCGTCGCCGACGAGGGGGCCTACGTCTCCTACCTGGAGGGCTGCACCGCCCCGCAGCGGGACGAGAACCAGCTCCACGCCGCGGTGGTCGAGCTGGTGGCCCTCGATCGCGCCCAGATCAAGTACTCGACGGTGCAGAACTGGTACCCGGGCGACGCCGAGGGGAAGGGCGGCATCTACAACTTCGTCACCAAGCGCGGCAAGGCGATGAAGGGGGCGAAGCTCTCCTGGACGCAGGTGGAGACCGGCTCCGCCATCACCTGGAAGTACCCGTCCTGCATCCTCCAGGGCGACGACTCGGTGGGCGAGTTCTACTCCGTCGCCCTGGCCAACCACCGCCAGCAGGCCGACACCGGCACCAAGATGATCCACGTGGGGAAGAACACCCGCTCCACCATCATCTCGAAGGGGATCAGCGCCGGGCGGGGGCAGAACACCTACCGCGGGCTGGTGAAGGTGCTGAAGGGGGCCACCGGGGCGCGCAATTACTCGCAGTGCGACTCCCTGCTGGTGGGCGACCGCTGCGGGGCCCACACCTTCCCGTACATCGAGGTGCGCAACCCGACCGCCAAGGTCGAGCACGAGGCCACCACCTCGAAGATCGGCGAGGACCAGCTCTTCTACTGCCGGCAGCGCGGGATCTCCGAGGAGGACGCGGTCTCGATGATCGTGAACGGCTTCGCCAAGCAGGTCCTGAAGGAGCTGCCGATGGAGTTCGCGGTGGAAGCGCAGAAGCTGCTCGGCATGTCACTGGAAGGGAGCGTCGGATGACCATGCCGGGCAGCTTCGAAGCGTTCCCATGGCCGCGCAGAAGCGCATTGGGGATGAACCTCGAGGGGAGCGTCGGCCAGCGATGACGACGAAGGCGGACACCATGCTGCGCATCAAGGGGCTCCGGGCGGTGGTCGGCGAGCAGGAGATCCTGAAGGGGGTGGACCTCGAGATCGGCGCCGGCGAGGTGCACGCGATCATGGGGCCGAACGGCTCGGGCAAGTCGACCCTCGCCGGCGTGCTGGCCGGGCGCGACGCCTACGTGGTCACCGGCGGCGAGGTGGCCTACGAGGGGCAGGACCTGCTCGCCCTCGCGCCCGAGGCGCGGGCGGCGGCCGGGGTCTTCCTCGGCTTCCAGTACCCGGTGGAGATCCCGGGGGTCGCCAACCTCTACTTCCTCCGGACCGCGCTCAACGCCGTCCGGCGCGCGCGCGGCGAGGAGGAGCTCGACGCCATGGACTTCCTCGCCGTGGCCAAGGAGCGGATGAAGCTGGTCGAGATCGACCCGGCCTTCGGGAGCCGCTCCGTCAACGAGGGCTTCTCCGGCGGGGAGAAGAAGCGGAACGAGATCTTCCAGATGGCGGTGCTGGAGCCGAAGCTCGGCATCCTCGACGAGATCGACTCCGGGCTCGACATCGACGCGCTCCGGGTGGTGGCGCGGGGGGTGAACGCCCTCCGCCGGCCCGACCGGGCGCTGCTCCTCGTCACCCACTACAAGCGGCTCCTCGAGCACGTCCGCCCGGACAGGGTCCACGTGATGGCGGGCGGCCGGATCGTCCGCTCGGGCGGGGCCGAGCTGGCGGACGAGCTGGAGCAGACCGGGTACGCCTGGGTGGCCGACATGCCGCCCGAGGTCCCACGCCCGGTGGGGGCGCTCTCGTGACCGCGGCCGCGGAGAGCCTGGTCGCCGCCTTCCGCCCGGGCCGGGCCGAGCCGGCCTGGCTGGGAGAGGGGCGGGCCGCCGCCCTGGGGGCCTTCCGGGCCCTCGGGATCCCGACCACGCGCCAGGAGGACTGGCGCTTCACGAGCCTCGCCCCGCTGGCGGCGGTGGCCTTCGCCCCCGCGCCGGAGGCGGGCGGGCCGGCGGCGTCGCTCCTGGCGGGCGCCCCCCCGCCGGCGGGGGCGCGCCTGGTCTTCGAGAACGGCCGGTTCCGGCGGGACCTCTCGACCGGCGCCCCGCTCCCGCGCGGCGCGGTGCTCGCCAGCCTGGCGGAGGCCCTCCGGCACGCCCCCGAGGCGGTCCGGCCGCACCTGGGCCGGCTGGCGCGGCCCGACGGGCTCGCCTTCACCGCCGCCAACGCCGCCCTGCTCGAGGACGGCGCCTTCCTCCTCCTGCCGCGCGGGGTCGAGGTGGAGGCGCCCGTCGAGCTGGTCTTCCTCTCCGGGGCGCCGGGCTCCCCGGTGGCGGTGCACCCGCGGGTGCTGGTGGTGGCCGAGGCGGGCGCGAGGGTCACCCTGGCCGAGACCTACCGGGGCACCGGCGACGTCTACCTGGTGAACGCGGTCACCGAGCTGGTGCTGGGCGAGGGGGCGGTGGTCGAGCACCTGAAGCTCCAGGAGGACGGGACGCGCGCCTTCCACGTCTCGACGGTGTTCGCCGAGCAGGCGGCCGGCGCCCGGCTCTCGGCCCACTCGATCGCCCTCGGCGGCCAGGTGGCGCGGGGCGAGGTCCGGGCCCGGCTCGCGGGGGAGGAGGGGGCGGTCGACGTCTCCGGCCTGTACATGGCCGACGGGAGCCGGGTCACCGACGCCTTCTCCTGGGTGGAGCACGCCGTCCCGCGCTGCACCACCCGCGAGGCGTACAAGGGGATCCTCGACGGCCACGGCCGCGGCGTCTTCTCCGGGCGGATCAAGGTGATGCCGGGGGCGCAGAAGACCGCGGCCTACCAGCAGAGCTCGAACCTCCTCCTCTCGGAGGACGCGGTGGTGGACGCCAAGCCGCAGCTGGAGATCTTCGCCGACGACGTGAAGTGCGGCCACGGCGGGACGGTCGGGCAGCTCGACGAGGGGGCCCTCTTCTACCTGCGGAGCCGGGGCGTGCCCGAGGCGGAGGCGCGCAGCCTGCTCATCTGGGCCTTCGCCGCCGAGATGGTGGAGCGGATCGGGCCGGAGAGCCTGCGGGCGCGGGCGCGGACCCTGGTCGCCGCCCGCCTGCCGGCCGGCGGCCGGATCCTGGAGGCGGCCTGAGATGACCACGCACGCGCTGGAGCAGCCCCAGGCCCCGGCCCGCCCCGCCGCCCGGCGGGAGCCGGCCGTGGAGGCCTACGACGTGGAGCGGATCCGGGCGGAGTTCCCCATCCTCTCCCAGCGGATCCACGGCCACCCGCTCGTCTACCTGGACAACGCCGCCACCACCCAGAAGCCGCGGGCGGTGATCGACGCCGTCCGCCGCTACTACGAGGAGGACAACGCCAACGTCCACCGCGGCGTCCACCTCCTCTCCGAGCGTGCCACCCGGGCCTACGAGGGGGCGCGGGTGAAGGTGGCGCGGTTCCTCGGCGCCGCCGACCCGCGCGAGGTGATCTTCGTCCGCGGCACCACCGAGGGGATCAACCTGGTGGCCCAGACCTTCGGCCGGCAGCGGGTCGGGGCCGGCGACGAGGTCCTCGTCACCGCGCTCGAGCACCACTCGAACATCGTCCCCTGGCAGCTCCTCTGCCAGGAGAAGGGGGCGACGCTCCGGGTGGTGCCCATCACCGACGCGGGCGACCTCGACCTGGACGCGCTCGACGCCCTGCTCGGGCCCCGGACCCGCCTCCTGGCGGTGGCCCAGGTCTCGAACGCCCTCGGCACCGTCAACCCGGTGGCCGAGCTCGTGGCCCGGGCCCACGCCCGCGGGGTGACGGTCCTGGTGGACGGCGCGCAGGGGGCCCCCCACCTCGGCTTCGACGTGCAGGCGTCGGGGGCGGACTTCTACGCCTTCAGCGGCCACAAGCTCTACGGGCCGACCGGGATCGGCGTCCTCTGGGGACGGCGCGAGCTGCTCGAGGCGATGCCGCCCTGGCAGGGCGGAGGGGACATGATCCTCTCGGTCACCTTCGAGAAGACCACCTTCAACGACCTCCCCTACAAGCTCGAGGCGGGCACGCCGCACATCTCCGGGGCGGTGGGGCTCGGGGCGGCGCTCGACTGGGTGGCCGGGGTGGGGCTCGAGGCCGTGGCGGCGCACGAGCGGGCCCTCGTGGCCCGGGCGGTCGACGCCCTCGGCCAGGTCCCCGGGATCCGGCTGGTGGGGACGCCGCGGGAGCGGGCGGGGGCGCTGTCGTTCCTCCTCGGTGACGTGCACCCGCACGACGTGGGGACGGTCCTCGACCGGCAGGGGGTCGCCGTGCGGGCCGGGCACCACTGCGCCCAGCCGCTCATGAAGCGCTACGGGGTGGCGGCCACGGTGCGGGCCTCGTTCGCCGCCTACAACACCGCGGCCGAGATCGAGGCGCTCGTCCGCGGCCTGCACAAGGTGCGGGAGGTGTTCGGGTGACGGGGCGGCGGATCGGCGGAGGGCGGCGGTGAGCGAGCTCACGGACCTCTACCAGGAGGTGGTCCTGGATCACGGGAAGCGGCCGCGGAACTACGGCCCGCTCCCCGGCGAGACCCAGCGCGCCGAGGGGCTCAACCCGCTCTGCGGCGATCACCTGCTGATCCATGTCCGCCAGGCCGGCGGCCGGGTCGAGGAGATCCGCTTCGAGGGGAGCGGCTGCGCCATCTCCAAGGCCTCGGCCTCGGTGATGACCGGGGTGGTGAAGGGGCGGACCGCGGCGGAGATCGACCAGCTCTTCGAGCGGTTCCACCGGCTGGTGACGGAGGGGGCGCGCCCCGAGGACCAGGAGGCGCTCGGGAAGCTGGCGGTGTTCGCGGGGGTGCACGACTACCCGACCCGCGTGAAGTGCGCCAGCCTCGCCTGGCACGCGCTGCGGGAGGCGCTCCGGGGCGGGGGCGCGCCGGTGAGCACGGAGTAGGCCATGGAACGCACCCCCCTCCACCTCCTGCGCGACGTCGAGGCCCTCCAGGTCCCGAGCGGCTACCTGGCGCGGCTCCCCGCCGGCACCTGGCTCGTGGTCCAGCAGGCGCTGGGCGGCCAGTTCACCGCCATGACCGAGCTGGGCGGGCTGGTCCGGATCGAGGGGAGGGACGCCGACGCGCTCGGCCCGCCGTTCGTGGAGGAGGCCCGGCGGTTCGAGGCGCAGCGTGCGGCCACCGCCGAGGGGCCCTTCGACGAGCAGAAGGTCTGGGAGGCCCTGGGGACGGTCTACGACCCGGAGATCCCGGCCAGCATCACCGAGCTCGGCCTGGTCTACGCGCTCGCGTCGGAGCCGGTGGAGGGCGGCCACCGGGTGCGGATCACCATGACCCTGACCGCGCCGGGCTGCGGGATCGGGCCGGTGCTGGTGGACGACGTGCGCCGCAAGGTGCTGGGCGTGCCGGGGGTGAAGGAGGCCGAGGTGGAGCTGGTCTTCGACCCGCCCTGGGACCCCTCCCGCATGTCCGAGGCCGCCCGGCTCCAGCTCGGGATGATGTGAGCCCGCCGCGCCCCGCCTCCGAGGGTTGTCGGGCGGGGCGGGGCGCCGTAGGTTGACGCGTGGCGAACGTGCTCGAGGTCGAGCGGCTCTCGGTCCGCCTGGGCGGGGCGGACGTCCTCCCCGAGCTCACCTTCGCCGTCCCCGAGGGCAGCGCGCTGGCGGTGATCGGG
>Ga0335076_10000099_pt1 | contig 69021 bp, 59 predicted proteins | sample Lox_Sample_25_FD_206717 | JGI IMG/M metagenome (GOLD analysis project Ga0335076, IMG submission 206717) | Soil microbial communities from Loxahatchee National Wildlife Refuge, Florida, United States - Lox_Sample_2.5 | ecosystem: Environmental > Terrestrial > Soil > Wetlands | place: USA... | reverse complement strand
GACATGTCGCCGCGGCAATTGGCCGATGCCTATGGCCGCCTGCGCAACGAGGCGGTGCCTGATATCAATGGCGACACCGAGACCGGCACGGCGTTGCGGCATCAAACACAAGACGAAAAGAACAGCGCATGATCGGACAAGGCTCGTCCTCGGACTTCATCCGGGGGTGGGCGCAAGCGTTCCGAAAAGACCGCGCTTTAAAGACCGCGCTTAAAATCTAACCCACCGCTATTGCGGCGCCGGACCGCCGTGACAGGCGCGCGGCGCCGTCAAGTCCGGCACGTCGCATTTGGTGCAGGCGCCGAGCGCAAGCGTCAGGCCCAGCAAGACACCGATTGCCGCCACGGCCCGCACGGCGCCGCGCAGCGAAGCACGTCGCCATGATGTGCCCGAGGACGAGTCGAATCGGGCGAGGCGCAGGCTAGACGCTTCGCTGCCAGACACTTGGCTGTCAGACATCACACTCGGCATCGTCCACTCACTGCTACGCTACGCCGCCCCACTCAGCGTCGCTGCAGCAATGCGACCGCGCCTGCCGCAAAACCACGAGACGCATCTTACGCTTGAATGGCACAGTATCGTGGCCGAATTTCCATTATCTTACCGGCTGGCGCATGATCCGGGAACGTGAACACCGGTTTTCCGAGAAGATCAATCGCAGTCGAAAAGCAGGAGACGACCATGGACATTCACCCTTGCGGCTCGCGGCCGTCACGCCGCGGGCCGGCCGACAGCTTTACCGGCACCGTGTGGCAGGAGCCGATCGTGGAAGCGCCGTCGCCGGCGCGCGTGCGCTCGGGCCTGGTTCGCTTTGAGCCCGGGGCGCGCACCGCCTGGCACACCCATCCGCTCGGCCAGACATTGTTTGTGATCACCGGCAAGGGCCGGGTGCAGACTTTCGGCGGCCCGGTGCGCGAAATCCGCGCCGGCGACGTCGTGTGGATTCCGCCGCATGAGAAGCATTGGCACGGCGCCGCGCCCGACACGAGCATGGAGCATGTCGCCATGCAGGAGGCGCTCGACGGCAAGCATGTCGAGTGGCTGGAGCACGTCACCGACGAGCAATACAAGGCGCCGGTAGGCTAGGCCGGCGCTGCGGCGCTGATTCCGCTCGTCCCCGCGCAGGCGGGGATTCGGTTTCTCTGGATGTCCGCGGGCGCGGGAATGAGCGGGGCGGGAGGAGACGATGCGCTACGAACTTTACTACTGGCCGACGATTCAAGGCCGCGGCGAATTCATCCGCCTGGCGCTGGAAGAGGCCGGCGCCGACTATGTCGACGTCGCGCGCCGCGGCAAGAGCGGCATGGCCAAGATGACGCGGTTGCTCGAAGGCAAGGGCACGACGCATCCGCCTTACGCGCCGCCGTTCCTCAAAGCCGGCAAGCTCGTGGTCGCTCAGACTGCGGAAATTCTGTTCTATCTCGGCCCGCGTCTTAATCTCGCGCCGCGCGACGAAATCGGGCGGCTCTGGGCGCATCAATTGCAGCTCACCATCACCGATCTCGTCGTGCGCATTCACGACACCCATCATCCGGTTTCGGGCTGGCTCTATTACGAGGAGCAGAAGCCCGCGGCGCGGCGGCGGACTTTGGATTTCTGGCGCTACCAGGTGCCGAAAATGCTCGGCTATTTCGAGCGCGTCCTGAAGAAAAACGGCGGCAGGTTTATTGTCGGGAACAAGCTGAGCTATGTCGACCTGTCGCTGTTTCAGATCGTCGAAGGCATGCGTTATGCGTTTCCCAGGCGCATGAAGCGTTTCGAGAAGAAGATCCCGGGCCTCGTCGCGCTGCACGACAAGGTGGCGCAGCGCCCGCGCATCAAGGCCTATCTCGCCTCGAAACGGCGCATTCCCTTCAGCCAATGGGGCATCTACCGCTACTTCAAGGAGCTCGACGGCTGACGCCGCGCAGGTTCAGACCCATGAACCAAAGGGACGCGCCTCGGGCCAAATAGCAATCCGTGATCGGTCGCGCTAAGCTTGGGCGACACGGGGCGGGGAAAAAGGACCCAGGGGGAAATGCACAGTCTCGCGCAAAGCTTCGATCTCACCAATGAATTTAACATCCTGCGCCTGATCTGCGGGCTGTTCTTCATTCCGCACATCTACGCCAAGTTCTTCGTGCCGGAGGCGCTCGGTTTCTTCAAAGCCGCCAAGCTCAATCCGCCGGCGGTATGGATGTATACGGCCTGCGTGATCGAGAGCCTCCTCGCCATCGGGCTGATCTTCGCGATCCTGCCGTTCTATGCCGGCGCCATCGGTTGCTTCCATCTGCTCTTTGCCGGCTATCAGGTGCACAAAGTGACCGAGGGCAAATGGCTGTGGAATATCGGCGGCTGCGAATATTGCCTGTTCTGGGCGATCTGCTGCCTGATCGTGGCGATGCATTACCGCGCCGAATTCGTCCTGTGGTGATGATGCGTCGTTGGCGGACTTTGGGCGCGCGTTAAAGGGAGTTTGCGCACATGATCAATGCAGCCATTGTCGGGCTCGGCTGGTGGGGCAAGACGCTGGTGGAAGCCGCCGCGAACAGCGGCGCCATCCGCTTCATCTCCGGCACCACGCGCACCGTCACGCCGGACACCGAAGCCTTCGCCGGGAAATACGGCTTCAAGCTCGCGCCGAACTATGAAGCGGCGGTTGCCGATCCCGATATCGACGCCGTGGTGCTCGCCACCCCGCACTCGATGCATGCCGCGCAGGTGATCGCCGCGGCCAAGGCGAAAAAGCACGTTTATTGCGAGAAGCCGTTCACCCTGACCAAGCAGGAGGCCGAAGCCGCGGTCGCCGCCGTCAAGCAGGCCGGCGTCACGCTCGCGCTCGGCTATAACCGCCGCATCCATCCCGAAATGATCAGGCTGCGCGACATGATCCGCGGCGGCGAGCTCGGCACCATCCTGCATGTCGAAGCGACCATGACCTTTCCCAATGTGCTGTTCATCAATCCGAGTCATTGGCGTGCCGACCCGCATGAGACGCCCTGCGGCGGGCTGATGCCGATGGGCGTGCATGCGGTCGACGGCATGATCGATCTCTGCGGCCCGATCGATCACGTCTTCACCCAGAGCTTCCGCCGCGCCGCGCCGATCGCGGCCGACGACACGACCTCAATTCTGTTCCGCATGAAAGAGGGCATGTCGGGCTATCTCGGCACCATGACCACGACCGGCCCGGGCTTCTCCTTCCAGGTGTTCGGCTCGAAGGGCTGGCTGCGGCTTGAAGGCGTCACCCATGTCGCCGGCGCCTCGTCGGAAGAGCGGCGCACCCGGCTGTTCGGCGCCTGCAAATTCCAGCCGGTGAAGGGCGAGCCCAAGACCTGGCAGGCCGAGACCATGGATATCTCGCGTGCCGCGCTCGAGGCCTTCGCCAAGGCCGCCGAGGGCGGGCCGGCTTATCCCATTCCCTACGACCAGGCCATTCACGGCGTCGCCGTCACCGAAGCCATCATCCGCTCCGCGGCGTCGCAGAAGATCGAACCGGTGGCCTGAATCCGCTGCTCATCCGCATGCGGACCGGGCGCCGGGCCGCTGCGGCATCGGGCTTGGAATCCTCATTCGCGTCCCGGCCGCCACCCTTCGATCCGATAGCGATCGGTCAGCCCGAGTTCTTTCTTCACGGCCGCCAGAAGGCGGAGCAATCGCCGTTCGTCTTCTTCGGAATGCGCGCCAGGCGAGAGCTTCGAGTCGGCCACGCGCTGAAAGGCCGTGGTGACCAGTGCGAACAATTCGCGCTCGCGCAGGAGGTGATAACTGGCCGTCTCGCGTATGCGCTGACGGAGTTGCCCGGCGGACATGTTGCCGAGGAAATAGTCCTTGATCTGTTCCAGGACGAGCATGTGCTGGGCCCGGCGTCGGCGCCCCAGGCCAGCAAGAAAAATGAATATGAGGACCGCCAACAGAACGGCGCCGCTCAGCGCCAGCGGAATGGTTTCCGGCGTCAACAGCATTCGCGCCTCCAAGTCGTCGATTCCAAGTCGTCGGTTCCGCGCGAACTTCTTTGGTAGGTTACGCCGTTTACGGAGCGCAGGCCACCCGCGGCCGGGGAATGAGGCGGAATATTCGGCATGGACTGGCAGAATGCTGTAGATGTAGCCAAGTCCAAATGTGGCCGAGTCGGGGATTGTTCGCGTTCGGCGAATAGACCATTTGGTGTCTTGCGGTTGTCGAATCGATCCCGCGTCTCCATCTCAGCGCGAGCAACCGGTTGCGCGATCGCGCCAAGACAGAATTTCAAGACAGAATTTCAAGACAAAATCTCAACACAAAATCTCAAGACAAAATCTGGTGTCATGTTACTCCGCCTGATCAGAGCCAGCTTTGCCACCGGGGTGCTCGCTGCGGCGATGCTTCACCATCCGCCACACGGCTTTGCGGCCGAATTGCAAAGCTCGAGTACCCTGATCCGGCACCGGGAAATATTGGCCGAACGCTCGATGCCGGCGGTGCAACCGCCGGCATCGTCCGAACCGTTCGGTCAAGTCGCGGTCACGCTTGTTTCCGGCGATGTGCCGGAGAAATGGCGGCTGATCGAGACCGAGATCGCCGCCGAGAATGTGATTCTCGACGGCTGCCGGGCGCATCGGGAGTGTCCGCGGCCGGCGCAGGAACTGCTCGACATTGTCGCGCTCGGTCGAGAGCGCCAGGGCCTGGCGCGCATCGGCGTCATCAACAGGGCGGTCAATCTCGCCATCACGACCACAAGCGACATGAAACAATGGGGTGTCGCCGATCATTGGAGTCCGCCCCTCGAAACACTGGCGACGGGGCGTGGCGACTGCGAGGACTACGCGATCGCGAAATACGTTGCGCTCTTGGACGCGGGAATTGCCAAAGAGGACGTGAAACTCGTGATCGTGCGCAGGCGATTTCCCGACGAGGAACACGCGGTCGTGACGGTCCGCGTGGACGGCGGCTGGCTCATTCTTGACAACCGGACGCACATGCTGGTGCCGGCCATCGAGATGCGTGGTGCGAGCCCGCTGTTCATTCTGGATTCCGTCGGCGCCAAAATCCTCGTTGCCGGAACGAGCGGAGTTTAGCCCCTTGGCGGCTGAGGATCGCGACCGGCGCCCGGGTCACCACGAATATTTCAGCATCTCGGTGCCGCCCTGTCCTCCAATCGCCGTTTCGGACTTGTCACTGTTTTGTTGACATCGGTCACCGATTAAGATACATGATTGCGAATCGAATCTCGCTCGTGAAGGACGCCTTTGGGAGGTAGACCTGAAGGCCGGAGCGAGTGCGGTGCCCGCGGGCGGAGTTACGATCCGCACCCGGGCGGCTTTGGGCATCAGCCGCCGGTAAGCGTGGCCGGCCGTGCGGTGCGCACTGGACTGGGACAGGCAGGGGCGGGTAACGCCCGTCTAGCGAAATAATTGTGGCGGCCGCGTCCCAGGAAGCCTGGCCTGAAGCTGGACGGAGATGTTCCGACATCTCCGGGAAGAGCCGCAGTGGAACGCCGACAGGCGAGCGCGCCCGCAGCGGCGGGTCGGCGCAAGCCGATCGCTCCGTGGCGCGCCCCGCACCCGCTGGTGCGGACAGTCTCACCTGCGTCTGCCGGCGTTCCGCTTCCTTCGTTTGCTTGTCGTTCTTTCTTCGCCGCCCGGATCGAACGCAGTGCAATCCGGGAGCGTTCAAGCTTCACCGTCGTTTCCGGATCGCGCGGAGCGGGTCATCGGGCCCGTCCCATTGGCTCCTTGCGGGCTGCGGACGCCCGCGATCGACGCTGGAACAAGCGGCTTTCGCCGCTGCCGAAACTTGGCTATCCAGGTCCGGAACAACCGTGACAATAAATTCGTAAAGCAGGAAACGCGATATGGATCTCGGTAACGGACTCGGCCACCTGACCTATTCGACGCTGGTGCATCCAGCCGACAACTGGGAACAGCTTTACAATTCGCTCGTCACCTACCTGCCGAGAGTGAAGGAGCGGATCGCCGGCAACAAGGCGTTCGGCGTGTGCATCCGGCTGTCGGCAAGCTCGGCGGACACGCTCGCCAACAGCGCGGCGGAGCGCGCCAAGCTGAAAAAATTTCTCGATGACAACGACATGTACATCTACACCGCAAATGCCTTCGTCTACGGCCATTTCAAGGGCGACAAGGTGAAGGAGCAGGTCTACGAGCCGGATTGGCGCGGCGAGGAGCGCACGCAATACACCGTCAATGTGGCCAACGTGCTCGCCGACGTTTGCCCGGCCGGCATCGCGCCGTCGATTCAGAGCGCGCCGCTCGGCTTCAAGCCGCGCGTGACCGGCAACGACGTCATCGCAAGCTACACCGATCACGTGCTGCGCGTGGTCGCGCATCTCGTCGCGCTGGAGGACAAGACCGGACGCAGCGTGCAGCTTGCGCTCGAGCCGGAGCCGTACTGCTTTCTCGAGACCACGGACGAGACCGTCGCCTATTTCCGCGATCATCTTTATTCGGGCGCATCGGTCGAAAAGCTCGCCAAGCTTGCGCGCGTGCCTGTTTCCGAAGCCAACGAAGCGCTGCGCCGCCATGTCGGCATCGTGTATGATATCTGCCACCAGGCGGTCGAATACGAGAATATTTCGGAATCCTTGCAGAAGCTCGTCGACGGCGGCGTTCCGATCTTCAAGTTCCAGGAAGCCGCCGCGCTGCACATCCCGGAAGTGACGCAGGACGTCGTCAATACGCTCAAGCGCTACGCCAAGACCATCTATCTGACGCAGACGATTGAGAAGAAGGACGGCAAGCTGACGAAGTTTCTCAACGTCGACGACGCCATTGTCGCGTTCGAGAAGGAGCCGGGGCCGCGGGAATGGCGCACCCACATCCACGTGCCGGTGTTCCTCGACGATCTCGGGCAGTTCCGCACCACGCGCTTTGCCATCGAGGACGGCTTGCGCTTCCACAAGCAAAATCCCCTGTCGCGCCATCTCGAGGTCGAGACCTATACCTGGGACGTGCTGCCGGAGAACCTCAAGAAGGGGGACATCGTCGACAACGTGTGCCGCGAGCTCGAATGGGTGAAGGGGCAATTGGTTTGATCGTTTTCCGGGACGACACGCAGCACCAAAAAGCCCGTTCACGCGCGTCTTGCGCGCGCCATGGTGCCGCGCCGCAGACCCGCCTATGCCGGAACTGGAGACACGCATGAAAGTCGGATTCATCGGGCTGGGCCGCATGGGCTCGGCCATGGCGCGCCGTCTGATCGAGGCCGGCCACGACGTCGGCGTCTACAATCGCACGCCGGAGAAGCTCAAGGACCTGATCGCGCTCGGCGCCAAGCCCGTCGACTCGATCAAGGCCGGGGCAACTTACGGCGAGGCGGTTTTCACCATGCTGGCCGATGATGCCGCGGTGACCGATGTGGTCGGCCGCGCCGGCGGGCTTCTGGCGTCGCTGCCCAAGGGCGGCATTCACATCTGCGCCGGCACGCACAGCGTCGCCTGCATCCAGGCGCTCAAGAAAATGCACGGCGACGCCGGGCAAATCATGATCGCCACGCCGATGCTCGGCCGGCCGGAAGTCGTCGCCTCGGCCCAGGCCGGCATGGTGCTCGGCGGCGACAAGGCGAGCGTCGACCGCTGCCGGCCGCTCTTTGCCGCGATCGCGCGGCGCACATTCGAGGCCGGCGCCGATCCGGTTGCGGCCGCCGCGCTCAAGATCGCCAATAATTTTGTGCTCGGCTGCGCCATCGAGGCGATGGGCGAGGGCTTCTCGCTGGTCCGCAAATACGATGTCGTGCCCGACGTGTTCTATGACGTGATGACCGACGGGCTGTTTGCGTGCTCGGCCTACAAGATCTACGGCAAGCTGATCGCGGAAGAACGCTATCTGCCCGCCGGCCAGCGCGCCATTCTCGGCTTGAAGGATGCCAATCTCGCGCTCGAAGCCGGCGGTGCGGTCGGCGTGCCGCTGCCCAGCGGCAATGTCTGGCGCGATCGTCTGGTCGGCGCCGTCGCCCACGGCGAAGCCGAGAACGACTGGGCGGTGATGGCCAAGGATCAGGCGCGGGCGAGCGGCTTGGCCTAGTTGAGGAACTCAGTCTGTCCGTGGCGCGCGTTCTTCATTTGCGTGGAGGAGCGGAGTACGGCGCTTGCCCGTCTCGGATCGGAGCCAAGGGCGTGCTTTTGCCGGACATGCGCGCCGCAATCTATCCGAGCGCGTGCACGCCGGCTTGTGCGACTTGTTCGTCCTCGTGCGATTGCACGCCCGACACGCCGATCGCGCCGGCACAGTCATTGTCGTGGATGATCGGCAGACCGCCCTGAACCAGAATTCCGGCGGGGAAATTGACGAAGGCCGGACGCTCCTTGACCCGGTCCTCGAAGAACTTGCTCGGCCGCTTGGTCATGGCCGAAGTGCGCGCCTTGCCGGTCGCGACCTCCGCCGTGATCGCGGAGGCGCCGTCCATGCGGGTCAGTCCGAGCAGAAAACCGCCGTCATCGACGACCGCAATCGATACCGCCCATTTGTTCTTGGCGGCTTCTGCTTCGCAGGCGGCAAGAATCTTCTTGACGTCGGCCGATGTCAGGCATGGCTTGGTGCGCATCGTGATTTCCTTCCCCGCGGTACGACAATGTCGCGGAAGCAAATGATCAGGGCTCTTCAGGAGTGAAAGAGATTGGAACGGTGAGATTGATTTCGGATTGCGTCATGCTTTCGGGGAAAGGTGGCAGTGGTTGAGCGCGCTCGATCATCGACGTGGCTTCGGCGTCGAGATCGGAACGACCCGAGCTTTTCTCGATCTCATGCGACAACACGTGGCCGCGGCGATCGACGGTGAAGCCCACTTGGACGACAACGGCCCGTGTGACCGCTTTCGACGGGACGCGCTTGAAATGCTCCAAGCGCCGGACGACTGCGGTGATCCATGTCGGCGGCACCGGCGGCGCGCCGCCTTTGGTGCGCGCCACTTGCGGCGCTACCGACTGCTGCTGTTGTTCGACCTTGGGCGGCGGAGGCGGCGGCGCCTCTGTAATCGCCTGTGGCTGAGGCGGCGGGGGCTGCTGCTGCGGTTCCGGCGGCGGCGGCTCGTCCGGCGTTTGCGGAGTCGGCAAGACCTCGGCCTGATCGACGGTGTCGTTCGAGGGCGACAGATCAAGCGATATCGGCGATGTATTGTCGCCGAGCTCTTGTTCCGGATGGTAGAAGTAGACGTACGGGCAGAGAACGAGCACATGCAGGACGACAACAATGGCCGCGACGATGGCCCAGCGCCGGATCTCATCCGGGTGCTCTTCCTCGGACCATGTCGTGACCTGCGCGGTCATTTCGTCTTACCGCGCTTCCATGCCGACAAGGGCGAGCTTGAGATAACCGGCGTCACGCAGCGCGTTCATCACTTGCATGACGTCGCCATATGACACGGATTTGTCGCCGCGAACGAAGATGCGCTGATCCTTGTCGCCTTGCGTTGCCTCGGCGACCGCGCTTGCCAGCGAATCGCGCGATATCGGATCGTCGCCGATGGCGAGGCTGCCGTCGCCCTTGATCGTGACGTACACCGGCTTCGGCGGTCGCTGCTGCGGTTGCGCGGTCGAGGAGGGCAGGTCGACCGGTACGTCCACGGTGGCGAGCGGAGCCGCCACCATGAAGATGATGAGCAGCACCAGCATCACGTCGATGAACGGCGTGACGTTGATGTCGTGGACTTCGGTGAGTTCGTCGGTGCCGTGATCGAGCCGAATAGCCATAGGACTAGCTCATGCCTGATTCGTTACTCGGCGGCCTGCGACAGCGGCAGCTTGGCGCGATCGAGGTCGCGGCTGACCAGCCGCATCACCTGCGCCGAAGCGTCGCCGAGCAAGGCGCGATACTGCTGGGTCTGCCGCGCCAGCACGTTATAGACGACGACTGCGGGGATCGCCGCGACCAGGCCGAAAGCGGTGGCAAGGAGCGCCTGCGCAATGCCGGGAGCGACGACGGCGAGATTCGTCGTGTGCGCGTTCGAAATGCCGATGAAGCTGTTCATGATGCCCCACACCGTGCCGAACAGGCCGACAAAGGGTGCGGTCGAACCGATGGTGGCGAGGATGCCGGTGCCGCGCGAGACCTTGCGGCTCACCGACATTTCGATGCGTTCGAGCTGCAGCGCGATGCGCTCCTTCAAGCCTTCCGCGCGCAATGTCGCCGACAACCGGATTTCCTGCGCGGCCGACTGCATCAATACCGCGACCGCGCTCTTGCCGTCGCGCAATTGCTCGTGCGCCTGAGCAATCGTTGTCGCCTCATTGAGGACACCGAGATCGCGACGAGCTTGGCTGCGCGCGCCGCGCAGCTCCAGCGTCTTGGCGAAAAACACCGTCCAGGTGATCACGGATGCCAACAGCAGGCCCATCATCACGATCTTCACGACGATGTCGGCGTTGAGGAACATGCCCCACGGCGAAAGGTCGTCCTGCAATTGTGCGCCGCCCATCGTCACCGGCGCCGCCGCCGGCGCTGCCTGCGCGGTGGGACTCTCGGCACCCGTCGCCGGGGCGTTTGGGGCCGGCGCGCTTGCCGCCGGGGTGTTTGACGTGCTCGTGGTTGGAGCGCCGCTCGCGGGAGCATTCGTCGCCGGTGCGCTTGTCGCCGGGGCGCTTGCGGTCGGAGCACTCATGGGCGTTGGCATTGTCGTTGCCGGCGCGGCGGGCGCCGGAGCGGCAGCGGAATTGTCCTGGGTCTGCGGTGAGGTCTGTGCCAAGGCCCGTCCTTGGCCGCCGACAACAGCGAGCAGAAAAACTGCTGCGAGGAAGACCATGGCGGGCCCGGCCCGGAAGCTTTGGCGCGGGCCTGAGGCCCGCACGCGATCAGTCTGCTGCGTGTCGTCTTTCACAGTTCACGTCCCATTCTTTGCCGTCGCGGCACCCCCGCCAGACCGCGGCTATCCACAATGTCGGGGAAATATGTCCCCAAGATGTAACATTATTACGTTCGATCCGGCGATACCCTAATGAAAGGCCCGGCAGGCCCTCACATTGGAATAATGAAAAACTACTGTCTTTTCAGTATCTTGCGTTACCCTTCGAGGCCCGGTCAAGCGCTCGCGGCGAGCAAGGCTCAAAAGCGCTGTGAATCTTGCTCAGGCGGCCGGTGCCGTCCTTGGGTCCGCGATCAACCGACCAACCGTCGTTTAACACCGCGCTTCGCGCTTCGTCCACGACAACCGCCGTGCACCGCACATTATTATGTCGATTATGTCGCCAGCCATTATGTCAGCATGTCGGCGGGCACGCCGGTTCCTCCGACGCGGCCACTTTCTTTCGTCACTTCCTTTAGTGTCCCGCCCGCATGCGGGCCAGAAGCTCAGTGGTCGGATAAGAATCCGCAGGCAGGCCGTATTTGATTTGCATGGCCTTGACGGCCTGCCGGGTCTTCAAGCCCAGAAAGCCGTCGATCGCGCCGACGTCGTAGCCCGCGTGCGACAACATGGCTTGCATCGCTTTGACATCGGCGAAGGGCAGCGCCGGCGGCGGGTGGCCACGATGCAGCGGCGGCGCGCCGGCAATGCGGGTCGCGAGATAGGCGGCGGTCGTCGAGTAGACCAGCGAATTGTTCCACTGCAGATAGACCTGGAAGTTCTGATAGACGAGAAAGGCCGGCCCGAACCGTCCCATCGGCAACAACAGCGAGGCGGGAAGATTATCGGCCGGCAGCGGCTGGCCGTCGGCAAGCGTGACACCGAGCGACGCCCATTTCGCTCTCGGCAATTGAATGTCGAGATCGGCCTGGTCCCAAGGAAAGTTCGGCATGCCGGCCGGCACGCGCACTTCGGTGAGCCAAGGCTCGCCGCGGCGCCAGCCGAGTCCGACCAGATAATTCGCGGTCGAGCCGAGCACGTCGGGCGCGCTGCGCAGCAGATTGCGCTTGCCGTCGCCGTCATAGTCCACGGCGTATTTGTAATATTCCGACGGCATCATCTGCGTCTGGCCGAGCTCGCCGGCCCAGGAGCCGATCATCTCCTGCGGCGTGAGATCGCCGCGTTCGATCAGGTGCATGGCGTCGAGCAGCTGCGACCGGAAACGGTCGGCGCGGCGGCAATCATAAGCCAGCGACGCGATCGAGCTCAGCGAATGATAGTTGCCCATATTGGCGCCGAAGTCGCTCTCGAGCGCCCAGAACGCGACGATCACCGGCGCCGGCACGCCGTATTGCCGCTCGATGCGGGCAAACACCTGCGCATAGGCTTTGATCTTCGCCTGGCCCATCTGGATGCGATAGCCGGCCGCCATTCGGTCGGAAAACTCCAGAAAGGTCTGAGTGAAGACGCGCTGGCCGCGGTCGATATAGACGATGCGCTGGTCGTAAGTGAGAAACGGCGCGGCCTCCGCAATCGTGCGCTGGGAGACGCCTTGCGCCATGGCTTCACGCTCGAAATCGGCGAGCCATTTGTCGTAGGGCCCGCTGGTCCGGCACGGCACGGCCGCCGCTGCCGCGCCGCTCGCCGACATGCCGATCAGCAAAAGCAGACAGGCAATTATTTTGCGGCTGAACATTGCGAATACCAGTCGAGAATCTCTTCGCCGTTCCAATGCAGCACGCCGTCGAACTTGCGCACGTAATCGTAGATCGCTTCCAGATATTTGATGCGGTGCGGCTGGCCGCTGAGATAGGGATGAATCGCGAGCGAGACGATCTTGGCGCGCTTTTCGCCCTCGGCATAGAGCCGGTCGAACTGATCGATGAAGCGCTTGAGCAGATAGTCCGCCTCGTGATGCTGCACCGCCATCATCGGGATGTCGTTGAGCTCCATGGTGTAAGGCAGCGTGACCAGTGGGCCGCTTTTGGTGCGGATCGTGGTCGGCTCGTCGTCATAGACCCAGTCGCCGATATATTTGATTCCGGCGGCCGCCAGCAGATCGGGCGTTTCCAGCGTCTCGGTCAGGCCCGGACCGAGCCAGCCGACCGGGCGCTTGCCGCAGAATCTTTCCAGTACGTCGAGTGAGCGCGCGATCATCGCCTTTTGATTCGGCTCTTTGTGAATCGGGCCCTGCTGATAGGAGTGGCCCATGAATTCCCAGGCAGCGCTCCTGGCTTCCTGCGCGACACGGGCATAGTCCTCGCAGACGCGCGCGTTGATCGCCAGCGTCGGGCGGATTCTCTCGCGCTTGAACAGATCGAAGAAGCGCCACACGCCGACCCGCATGCCGTATTCGTGCCAGCTCCAATTGGGCACGTCGGGAAGCTGCGTGTCGCCGGTGGGCGGCGCCAGGACCTGGCGCGCCATCGGCTTGCCGATGTCCCAGACTTCGAGATTGACGATGGTCCAGAATACAATGCGGGCGCCGTCGGGCAGCTTCAGCGGGGGACGGTCGACGATCGCCGAATAGTCGGCCCGCTGGCGCGGCAACATGGCTTTGGCCGCACTGGATTTCCGCTTTCTTGTCACACGTTTAGCCATTAATTTCCCAACCTCCAGACACCCACTTGTCAAACGGCGGGCGAAACCATACGTGGCCTGTCTGGGTTTCGCCAAGTTTCGCCGCCCGGCCGTCCACGTTTGGGGGCTGCGTTGTGCGATCACAAGCGCGTTAGATCGGTTCGAAGAGCGTTGTAGTCGTCGGCCGCCGGTGGATTTATGGAACCAACCTGCCGGGGACCGATTATCGTCCAGCCTTTGCGATTTCTGGCCTAATCTTGTCCATTGCGGACTGCCATCATGCCACACTCGGCCGCTTCTACGCGTGTTCGCTCTGCTGACACGGCCTATCCCGCACCTCATTCCAGGCCGGCCGAAAGTGCGGGCGAGCATTCGCGCGCCGGCGGCCGGCACGGCGGGCAAGACGATTCGCGAGGCAAATGGCTGAACGCGTTTCGCGCGGTGCGCGCTGAGACCGAGCGCCGCGCGGCATTTTTGTCGGCCGAAGATCAGGTCGTGCAATCGATGCCCGACGCCAGCCCGACGAAGTGGCACCGCGCGCATGTCACATGGTTCTTTGAGCAATTCCTGCTGCGGCCGCATCTGAAGAGCTATCGCGTCTTCGATGAACGTTTCGCCTTTCTCTATAACTCGTATTACGTCTCGGCCGGTCCGCGTCAGGCGCGCCCGCAGCGCGGCATGATCACCCGACCGTCGATGGCGGAAGTCGCCGGTTATCGCGCTCACGTCGACAGCGCGGTCGTGGAATTGATCGAGACGGCGAATGACTTTGCCGAGCTGATGCCGACCCTCGAGATCGGGCTGCAGCACGAGCAGCAGCATCAGGAATTGTTGCTCACCGACATTTTGCATGCGTTCTCGCTCAACGCGACGAATCCGGCCTATGACCCGGACTGGCAGTGGCCGCGGGATGAGCAGGCGTCTGTCGCGAGCGCGCGGCTCGAAGGCATTCACAGCATCGGGCACGGCGGGGCAAATGGCGGCGGCGGTTTCTGTTTCGACAACGAACAGCCGGCGCATCAAGTCCTGCTGCAGCCGGTGCGGCTGTCGCCGGCGCTCGTGACCAATGGCGAGTGGCTCGAATTCATGGCCGACGGCGGCTACACGACGCCGACGCTGTGGCTCTCCGACGGCTGGGCGACCGTCATGGCGCAAGGCTGGGACGCGCCGGGCTATTGGCGCAAGGTCGACGGCGCCTGGTTTGCCATGACGCTTGGCGGCCTGCGTTGCGTCGCGCCGGAGCAGCCGGTGTGTCACGTCAGTTATTACGAAGCCGACGCGTTCGCGCGCTGGGCCGGCAAGGATCTGCCGACGGAAGCGGAATGGGAGGTCGCCGTCAATCACGGCGCGCTCGCCGACGCCTTCGGCATTGTCTGGCAGTGGACGCGCAGCGCTTATTCGCCATATCCCGGCTATCGGGCGGCGCCCGGTGCGCTCGGCGAGTACAATGGCAAGTTCATGGTCAATCAATTGGTGCTGCGCGGCTCCTCGCTCGCGACACCGGCCGGCCATTCGCGGCCGAGCTATCGCAATTTCTTTTATCCGCAGGCGCGCTGGCAATTCTCCGGATTGCGGCTTGCAGACTATCAAGACTGAGAAAACCCCTCAAAGAGCTGAACAATGGCCACTGCAGTGCAAACCGCGCTCCGCGCGGCATCGTCCGTCGAAACCGCGGATTCATTTGCCGCCGACATCCTCGAAGGCCTGACCGCCAAGCCGAAGCGGCTGTCGCCGAAATATTTCTACGATCTCGCCGGCTCCGCTCTGTTCGAGCGCATCACCCAGCTGCCCGAATATTATCCGACGCGCTGCGAGATCGCGATTTTGCGCCAGCACGCGCCGGCGATCGCCTCGCTGTTTCCGCAAAACTGCGCGCTGATCGAATTCGGCGCCGGCTCGAGCCGCAAGGCGCGCATCCTGCTTGGTGCCGCCGCGACCGTCGAGGCCTATGTGCCGGTCGATATTTCCGGCGACTTTTTGCAGAACGAGGCGGTGCTGTTGCGGCGTGACTTTCCGCGCCTCGCCGTGCATCCGGTGGTCGCCGACTTCACCCAGAGCTTCGCGCTGCCGGCGCCGGTCGAAAATCTGCCGCGGGTCGGCTTCTTTCCGGGCTCGACCATCGGCAATTTCGAGCCGCATGAAGCGGCAAAATTCCTGCGCCACGCCGCCGACACGCTGGGCGAGGGCGCGGTGCTCGTCATCGGCGTCGATCTGATCAAGGACATCAAGGTGCTGTGTCCGGCCTATAACGACGCCGAAGGCGTGACGGCAAAGTTCAACCTGAATCTTCTGGCGCGCATCAATCGCGAGCTCGGCGCCAATTTCGATCTGACGGCCTTCGAGCATCACGCCTGCTACAACAGCGAGCAGAAGCGGATCGAGATGCATCTCGCCAGCACCAAGCGGCAGAAGGTCAAGGTCAACGGCAAGGCGATCAATTTCCGCGCCGGCGAGACGATCCACACCGAAAACAGCTACAAATATACCATCGAGTCCTTTGCGGCGCTGGCGCGCGGCACCGGCTGGTCGCCGCTGCAATCGTGGAGCGACGGCATGTTCGGCGTGCTGGCGCTGAAATTCGACGGTCCGCAACCGGACAACGGCGCGCACGCTTAAAGGCCGGGCGAGCCGTCGGGAGAGCGGTCGTGCCAGCGGTCGTGCCAGCGGTCATGCCGATGTGTGAAGCCGATGCCGATTTGCGAAGCTGACCCTTGGCGGCTGCAATATTTCGCCCACGTCGAGACCGACGCCAATATCCCGACCGAGGATTGCGACGCCTGGCAATGGTTTCCGCGCCAGCGCTGGGTCTATGACCGGCTTGCGGTGGCGCTCACTCAAGGTCTCGATGCCGGACCGCATGGCACTCAGCCGCCGCGTTTTCCGGTCTTCTCCAAGCCGATCATCAATCTCAAAGGCATGGGCGTCGGCAGCCGCCTGCTGCACTCGCAGGCCGACTACGACGAGCACTATGCGCCCGGCCATTTCTGGATGACCAATCTCGAAGGCCGGCACGTGTCGTCGGACATTGCCATCGTTGACGGTGCGCCGCGCTGGTGGCGGCATGTCACCGGCAAGCCCGCGGGTGGGGGCACTTTCGACTACTGGCTCATTCATGCCGAGCCCGATCCCGGCCTCGAAAGCTATTGCGGCGCCTGGGTCGAACAGAATCTGCGCGGCTATACCGGCATGCTCAATCTCGAAACCATCGGCGGCAAGATCATCGAGGCGCATCTGCGCTTTGCGGATCAGTGGCCCGATCTCTATGGTCCGGGCTGGGTCGATGCGCTGGTCGGTCTCTATGAACGGCAGGACTGGGAATTCGACGACGACGATCGCAGCGAAGGCTATAGCGTCGTGCTGTTCGGTCCGAGCGGACGGCGCTACCGGCATCCGCCGCTCGAACTCACCAGAGATATCGCACGCATGCCGGGCATCACCTCGGTGCAGATCACCTTCCACGAAGACCGCGCGCCGGAACGCCACGCCATGCCGCCCGGCGGCTTCCGTCTCGCCGTCGTCAACGGCTTCGACCTCAACGCGGCGCAGGCGGCGCGCGAGCGGCTGAAGGCCCATTTTCTCGGCTGATTCCGGGTGATCCTCGCCCGGGTGGATTGCCGCGGGCGAGCCCGATATAGTCCCGGCCGCCCGCGAGGCGTTTGGCACGATCGATCAAGGAATCACAGCATGAAAATCGTTGCGTTCGAAGGGCAGGGAGGCCCGCATCTTGGCGTCGTCGAGGGCGATCAGGTGGTGGATCTGCAGGCGGTGGACGGCAAGATCCCGAGCGACCTCGGCGAATGGCTCAACAAGAATAACGGCGACACCAAACAACTCGCCACCATTGCCAAGAGCGCGCCGGCCTCTGCGCGCCGGCCGCTCGCCGGCCTGAAATACCTGCTGCCGGTCGGCAAGCCGGGCAAGATCATCTGCCTCGGACTCAATTATCTCGAACACGTCAAGGAAGGCTCGCAGCGCGACAATATTCCGAAATTTCCGACCATCTTCTTTCGCGGCCTCACCTCGATGGTGCCGCACGGCCAGCCGATCATCCGGCCGAAAGTGTCGGAGACGCTCGATTATGAAGCCGAACTGATCCTGGTCGTCGGCAAACGCGCCAAGCATCTGACGCCCGCCAATGCCACGTCCTGCATTGCCGGTTATTCCTGCGGCAACGAAGGCTCGGTGCGCGAATTTCAGCGTAAGACCACGCAGTGGGACATGGGCAAGAATTTCGACCGCACCGGCGGCTTCGGCCCGTGGCTCGTCACCGCCGACGAATTGCCCGACGGCGCCAAGGGATTGAAGATCGAGACCCGCCTCAACGGCAATGTCATGCAGTCGGACAACACCGACAACATGATGTTCCCGGTGGTCGAGATGCTGGTCTACATCACCCAAGGCATCACGCTCGAACCGGGCGACGTCATCTTCACCGGCACGCCGTCCGGCGTCGGCCATGCGCGCAAGCCCAATCCGGTCTGGATGAAGGCGGGCGATACGGTCGAAGTCGAAGTCCAAGGCGTCGGCATTCTGCGCAATCCGATCGCCGACGAATAAGACGCCGGGCGGCTGGCATGTCGCGCTTTATGTCGTGCTTCCTGTCGCGCTTCCCGGGTCGAGACGCACTGCGGCGGCGGAGCAAGCCGCTGCGGTGTTACTTTGCGGCTTGCCTTCTCACCGCAGCGATCTCTCCGGCCATGGCGCAAGGCCAGGTCAAGGTCGGTTATGGCTACGGGCTCGCCTTTCTGCCGATCTATATCTGCGAGGAATTGAAACTCATCGAGAAGCACGCCAAGGACGCGCATCTCGACATCAAAGCGGACTTCCAGCGTTTCGCCGGCGCCGCCGAGATGCAGGCCGCGCTCGCCTCGGGTGAGATCAATGTGGCGCCGTTCGGCACCGCGCCGTTCCTTGCGGCCTGGGCCGGCGGCATGGAAAAGGCCAAGAACAAGCCGGGTCAGGTTCTCATCGTTTCCGGCATGACGTCATTGCCGCTCACGCTCTTGAGCAATCAGCCGGACGTGGCGTCGCTGGGCGACATCAAGCCGGGCGATCAGATCGCCATGCCGACGCTGACCTCGCCGCAAATGTATCTGCTCGAGCTGCAGTCGGAGAAGGCTTTCAACCGCTATGATCAGTTGGCGCACCAAGTCGTCGCGCTGTCGCATGCCGACGCAATCAACGATCTGGTCGCGGGCACGGGACCGGTGAAAGCCTATTTCGCCTCGCCGCCTTATGCCGAGCTCGCGCTGCGCGATGCCAAAGTGCACGCCGTGCTCGGATCGTCCGATGTGATGGGCGGCAAATCTTCGTTCCTGTTGCTGGGCGCCACCAAGGGCTATGTCGACGCGCAGCCCCAGGTGTCCGACGCGATCGCCAAGGCGATGGATGACGCGGCGCGCGTCATTCACGACGATCCGCGCCGCGCCGCGCAGATCTATCTGACCCATGAACCGTCCGATGTGATGAACGGCGCCGCCATGGAAGCGGTGATCCGGGCGATCCGCGACGAATTCGGCAGCCCGGTCTATGGCGTCAAGACGATCGCCGATTTCATGGGCCGGCATGGCGAGCTCACAACGGTGCCGCAGAGTTTCAGGGACGTCGTTGCACCCGCGTTGGTCAACACGGCGAGCAACTAAGAAGCAGCATCCAGAGGAACACGATATGGCCGACCTCAACGTCATCACCATTTGCGGCAGCCTGCGCAAAGGCTCCTATAATCGTATCGTCATGAATCTATTGCCGAGCTACGCCCCGGCGGGAATGAAAGTCACCGAGGCGCCACCCTGGGCCGATTTCCCGCTTTATAATGCCGACATCCAGAACGCGACCGGCTTTCCCGAGCCGGTCGAGAAGCTTGCCGGTGCGGTGCGTGCGGCCGACGGCGTCATCGTCGTCTCGCCGGAATATAATTACTCGATCCCGGGCGGCCTGAAGAATGCGATCGACTGGGTGTCGCGGGTGCCGAACCAGCCGTTCGTGGGCAAGCCGGTGGCGCTGATATCGGCTGCGGGCGGCCTTCTCGGCGGCGGCCGCATGCAATACGACCTGCGGCGCTGCATGATCTTTCTCGACGCCATGACCATGAACAAGCCGGAAATCTTCATCGGCAACGTATCGGCGCGGATCGACGACAAGACCGGCCAGATCAAGGACGAGCAGACCATCGGCTTCATCAAGCAGCAGCTCTCAGCTTTCGCGAAATTCATCGTCGCTCACGGCGGCAAGGCCTGAACAGGCGCCAATAACAAGGGCGCCGATAATAAAAGGGGGAAGACATGGCCCGTCTTGAGGACCGCGTGGCACTGCTGACGGGAGGCGCCAAGGGGATCGGCGCCCATTATGCGCGCCGGCTTGTCGCCGAAGGTGCGCGGCTGATGATCGCCGACCTTGCCGACGGCAAGGACCTTGCCGCCGAGCTGGCGCAAAAGAACGGCGCCAATTCAGTGGCGAGCCGCGTTACCGATGTCAGCGACGAGAGCGCGGTGAAGGCGCTGGTCGCCGACACGATGGCGCGGTTCGGCAAGATCGACATTCTCATCAACAATGCGGCCCTGTTTGCGCCGCTCGCCGAGCAGGGCTGCACCGAGATCGATGCCGCGGCGTGGGACCGCGTCATGGCGATCAATCTGCGCGGGCCGTTCCTGCTGGTGAAGCACGTCGTGCCGCACATGAAGGCGCAAGGCTACGGCAAGATCATCAATATCGGTTCCGGCACGGCGTTCCGCGGCATCCCCTGGATGCTGCATTACGTCACCTCCAAGGGCGGCATCCTGGCGATGACGCGTGCGCTGTCGCGCGAACTCGGCGAACACGGCATTCGGGTCAATACGCTCGCGCCGGGTTTCACCATGAGCGAGACGGTCATCGCGGAGAATCCGGGCCATGTCGAAACCGCCCGCGCCCGGGCCGTGGCATCGCGCGCGCTCAAACGCGACCAGCACCCGGAAGACCTTCTCGGCGCGCTTGTCTTCCTTGCCAGTGCCGACAGCGACTTCGTGACCGGCCAGACCATCGCGGTCGACGGCGGCAACGTTAACACCTGAGCAATATTTCCGCATTGGCGGGGGCTTGGACGGGTCGCGGCCTCGTCCGCCGCATGGCAGCCCCGCCGATAGCCGCATTTACGCGGTATTTTCGCCGGCCGCTGCACTGGCTATATTCTGCGTAAGCAAGTCTTGGATTTCTTCGAGGAGGACACCCCATGGCGGTCGCCGCCGCAACTCAGAGCCCCAGTTCCAAACACAATATCGAGGCGATGCGGGAGGCTTTCTACGCGCGGATCGCCAAGAAGGACATGGCGCCGCTCTGGAAGGTGATGAAGAACGTCGTCACCAAGGAGCCGGTGACCCGCACCAAGCCGCATGTCTGGCATTTTGACGATGTCAAATCGCTGGTCATGGAATCCGGCGGCCTGATTACCGCCGAGGAAGCCGAACGCCGCGTGCTGATCCTGGAAAATCCGGGGATGCACGGCGAGTCGCGCATCACCAATACGATGTTCGCCGGCGTGCAGATGATCATGCCGGGCGAGGTCGCACCGGCCCATCGCCACGTCTCGTCGGCGATCCGCTTCATTCTCGACGGCGAGGGTGCCTATACCGCGGTCGAAGGCGAAAAGGCCTTCATGGCGCCGGGCGATTTCGTCATTACCGCGAACTGGGCGCCGCACGACCACGGCAATCCGTCGGACAAGCCGATGCTGTGGCTCGACGTGCTCGATTTCCCGGCGGTGAATTTCTATGAAGCGTCCTTTGCCGAACATTTCGACGATGCCGCGCAAGAGACGACGCGCAAGGACGGCGACTCGCTGTCATTCTATGGCTCGGGCGTTCTGCCGGATGGCACGAAGATCATGAATCGCAGCCCGGTGATCAATTACACCTATGCCCGCACCCGCCCGATCATCGAGCGCATGATGCAGTCCGGCGATATCGACAAGCGCCACGGCGCGCGCGTGCGCTACGCCAATCCGGTCACCGGCGGGCCGGTGCTGCCGACCATGGGCGCCTATCTCGCCATGCTGCCGAAGGGCTTCAAGGGCGAACCGTACCGTTCGACCGACGGCACGATCTTTGTCTGCGCCGAAGGCCGCGGCACCACCACTGTCGACGGTGAAGTGCTCGAATGGGGCAAGAACGACGTCTTCGTCGTGCCGCCGTGGAAGCGCTATGCGCATAACGCGTCGGAGCTCTCGGTTCTGTTCTCGATCTCCGATCGCCCGGCGCAGGAAGCGCTCGGGATCTGGCGCGAGGGCTAGGCCCTCGCGGTCCTGAGCGCGACGGCATCTCGGTAAAGCCTCCGACGCTGCCGAACGTCAGCGGCCTTGCGAAAAAGTTCTGCTGGTCGTGATCGATTTGCCTGCCGAAGCGGCTGGCATCCTCGGCGTGGCGATGTAAAATATTGTCGCGTGACGGGGCGCGGCGGGGCGAACGATTTCTGGACAGGGGACGTAAAATGGGTGGGATGTCGATTGTGAAAATTGCGTTATTGGCCGGTGCGTTGGCTGCGATGAGCTTGTCCACAGCCTCGGCCAGGACCATCAAGCTGCCGCCGGGCGCGTGCGCCTTCGAAAAGGTTGCGGTCGCCAACAACAGCTTCTGCTCGTTCGATTGCAATCCGGCGACGGGCTGGTGCTCGCAGCAACTGTGCTCGAACGGCACGTTGACCAAGGTCGTGCCCTGTTATGGCACTTTCTGCACCGCCAAGTGCGGCGGCTAAGACCTCTTTGCTGATCTGACGCCGGCCGGCTCGCCCGGTTGAAGGCGGGCAGAGGGTCCCTTTGGCCATCTTGCCCTCCGCCGTGGAAGCGCGTAACCGCTCGGCTTACGGAGGCCGCGATGGACGCACCGGCGAAAAAATCAAAGCTGATCAAGGGCGCAACCGGCGCCTGGGAAGTCATCGTGGGCATGGAAGTTCATGCCCAGGTCAGTTCCAAGGCCAAGCTGTTCTCCGGCGCCTCGACGGAATTCGGCGGCGAGGCGAATTCGCATGTCTCGCTGGTCGACGCCGCGATGCCCGGCATGCTGCCGGTGATCAACGCCGAATGCGTTCGCCAAGCGGTGCGTACCGGGCTCGGGCTGAACGCCAAGATCAATCTGAAGTCGGTGTTCGACCGGAAGAACTATTTCTATCCGGACCTGCCGCAAGGCTACCAGATCAGCCAATACAAATCGCCGATCGTCGGCGAGGGCGAAGTGCTGGTCGACCTGCCGGACGGCGAGACGGTGCGCATCGGCATCGAGCGGCTGCACCTCGAGCAGGATGCCGGCAAGTCGCTGCACGACCAGAATCCGACCATGTCGCTGGTCGACCTCAATCGCGCCGGCGTGGCGCTGATGGAAATCGTGAGCAAGCCCGACTTGCGCTCGTCCGAGGAGGCCAAGGCCTTTGTCGCCAAGCTGCGCAGCGTCCTGCGCTATCTCGGCACCTGCGACGGCGACATGGAGAAAGGCAGCTTGCGCGCCGACGTGAACGTCTCGGTGCGCAAGCCCGGCGCGCCGCTCGGTACGCGCTGCGAGATCAAGAACGTGAACTCGATCCGCTTCATCGGCCACGCCATCGACCACGAGGCGCGCCGGCAGATCGACATCATCGAAGACGGCGGCCGGATCGAACAGGAGACGCGGCTGTTCGATCCGGACAAGGGCGAGACCCGCTCGATGCGCTCCAAGGAAGAGGCGCACGACTATCGCTATTTCCCCGATCCCGATCTCCTGCCGCTTGAATTATCGCCGTCGCTGGTCTCCGAACTCCAAGACGGCCTGCCGGAACTGCCGGACGGCAAGAAGGCGCGCTTCATCCGCGACTATGCGCTGCCGGCCAACGACGCGGATGTGCTGGTGGCCGAACGCGACACCGCCGAATATTTCGAAGCCGTTATCCGCGGCTCTGGCGCCACGCCACGCCGCGATCCGAAGCTCGCCGCCAATTGGGTGATCAACGAGCTCGGCGGCCGGCTCAACCGCGAGAACAAAGACATCTCGGCCGCTCCGGTGTCCGCACAGCAGCTCGGCGCTGTTCTCGATATGATCGGCGACGGCACCATCTCCGGCAAGATCGCCAAGGACGTGTTCGACATCGCCTGGACCGAGGGCGGCGATCCTCGCGCCATCGTCGAAGCGCGCGGCCTCAAGCAGGTCACCGACGTCGCGGCGATCGAAAAGGTCGTCGACGAGATCGTAAGCAAGCATCCGGACAAGGTCGCCGACGCCAAAACCAATCCGAAGGCCATCGGCTGGTTCGTCGGCCAGGTCATGAAAGCGTCCGGCGGCAAAGCCAATCCGCAAACCGTCAACGATCTGCTCAAGTCGAAGATCGGCATCTGACGCCGCCGCTTCCGGAACAGGAATCGGACGCAGTCGAGATGCGTGACGACACCTCATGCACCTCGCGAATGGTCGCTGCGAGGGGCGAATCAGCGAATCGAATTGCACCGATTCGCGCGTTTTGCGGCCCGTAAGGCCGGTCAACACGCCAAGAAAAGCGTCCGGTGCATAATTTTTTTTTGTGCCGCCGGACGCGCCGCGGCGGCGCGTTGCCGCACCTGGAGCGGCGTGTCGCGCCATCGCGCCGCCGCCGCCGCCCGCGACGAATTTCAGCGATCAGCAAGCAAAGAAAGCCGCATGACATCGGCACTTCTTTCACATCGCAAAAAAATCGCACGCGCGCGCGCGAGCAAAGAGTCTCGCTTGGTGTTTGTTCGAGTCGCAGCGCGCGTTGTGCGTCGCGTGCAACAGCGGGGCGCGCGGCTTACACACAAAATTAAGTGGAGTCACTGTTATTTTTTTTTCGCTGTAGTAATCGGAATGGAGTGCGGATCGATTCGCGACTGCACTGCACCGATATCGCCACCCACTCAGGCTAGGAGGGCAGCAATGGCGAAGAAGAGAAAAGCGAAAGCTAAGGCGAAGAAGACGAAGAAGGTAGCCCGCAAGAAGAAGTAGTCGGGCGCCGTCTTTGGTCTTCGATTCTCATAAGTCGGAGACCGGGGCTCACACGGACCGGCCGATGTCGAGAAGGTCATGACGACCGATCTGGGCTGGCCGGCTCCGGTGAACCGCAGGGGGCGTCGCCGGGACGGAGGCGTAAGCTTCACACTCGCATCACTCCACGCGATGGTGACGATGAGATACGGCAAAGCCCGATCTCGCTCCGGTTCTCAGCCGGCAGACTTAATCCTTCAACCATCTCGCCGACGCCCTCGGACAACCTCTTGAGATCTTACCTGGCGCCCTGGAGCCTCTCCATGGCGCCTTTTTTGTTGGACGTCAGGTACACTCTGAATGCCGCGCACAATCGGCAAAACGCGATCCGGCGGCAAGGCCAAAGTCGGGGCCAACACGGCGGCCAAAGTCGGTGCCAAGTCGGCGGCCAAGATCGAAGCTGCACGCAAAACAGGGCCCGCGCGGCCGCGCCGGAGCGGCAAGCCGATCGAGCTCCATTACTGGCCGACGCCGAACGGCTGGAAGATCTCGATCATGCTCGAGGAATGCGGTCTGCCCTACATCGTGCGTCCGCTCGACATCTCCAAGGGCGAGCAGTTCACGCCGCACTTCCTTGCCATCTCGCCGAACAATCGCATGCCTGCGATCATCGATCCGGCGGGACCGGGCGGGCGGCCGATCTCGGTGTTCGAGTCAGGCGCGATCCTGCAATATCTCGGACGCAAGAGCGGCAAGTTTTATCCGCGCGATGAACGCGCGCGTACCGCCGTCGAGGAGTGGCTGTTCTGGCAGGTCGGCGGCCTCGGGCCGATGGCAGGGCAGGCGACCCATTTCCGCCGCTACGCGCCCGAACAGATCCCTTACGCGATCGCGCGCTACAGCGATGAAGTGAACCGCCTCTACGGCGTGATGAACACGCGGCTTGCCGAGCACGAGTTCCTCGCCGGGCGTTATTCGATCGCCGACATGGCCTGTGTCGGCTGGGTGCGGCTGGCCGAACGGCAGGGTCAGGACCTCGCGCAGTTCCCGCATCTCAAGCGCTGGTTCGAAACCATCCGGGCGCGGCCTGCGGTCAAGCGCGCTTTCGCTGTCCGCGTCGAAGCCGCCTCGAAGGTCGATGTGAACGACCCGAAGGTGCGCGCGGTGCTGTTCGGCCAGCGCGCCAGATAGCGCATGTCCCGGAAAGTGAGTGCCAGTTTTCCGACAGGGGACATGGGCCAGTCTGGAGTTCAATTTCCCTTCGCCGCGATAGTCCTGTAACCTCCGCGGCCATGGCCACGCAGACCACAATTCCTCAGTCACAACAGATACTTGCCCGCGCATTCGCGGCCCATCAAGCCGGCAATGTCGCGCAGGCCGAGTTTCTTTATAAGATGGTGCTGCAGGCCGACAGGAAGCAATTCGATGCGCTGCACATGCTCGGCCTCATCGAGGCCCAGCGCGGCAATTTCGCCGCCGGCCTCGCGCGCATTCAAGACGCGCTCCGTGTGCGGCCGAACGCGCTCGAGGCCCTGATCAATCTCGGGCGGATCCAGAGCGAACTCGGCGATCAAGCGGCCGCGGTTGCGACCTACAAGAAGGCGCTCGCGGCCGATCCGAAATCGGCGCTGGCGCACAGCAATCTGAGCATCTTGCTGCGCAAGGAGGGGCAGAGCGAAGAGGCGCTCCGTCATTGCGACGCCGCGCTTGCCGCCTTCCCCAATTATGCCGACGCCCACAGCAATCGCGGCAACGCGCTGCGCGATCTCGAGCGTCACGAGGAGGCGCTGACCGCCTATAACAAGGCCGTGGCGCTCGCGCCCAATCACGCGTCCGCCCATCTCGGCCGCGGCCTTGTCTTCAAGGCGCTGGAGCGCCCGGACGATGCGCTGGCAGCTTATGATCGCGCCGTCGCCAACGACCCCAATCTCCTGGAAGCGTGGCTAGCGCGCGGCAACCTGCTCAGCGACTTCGGCCGCGACGACGAGGCCCTGGCGTGTTTCGAGCGGGCGCGTCAGCTCAGACCCGATTCCGCCGAGGCCTGGCTCGAATGCGGCAACAGCCTGCTTTTCCTTAGGCGCCACGACGAAGCGCTCGTCGCCTATGACCGGGCCTTGGCGTTGATGCCCGACCTGCCCGCCGCCTTGCTCGGTCGCGCCAATGTGTTCGTCGAATATAGACGCTTTGCCGAAGCCTTCGCGTCCTACGACAAGGCGCTGAACCTCGACCCCGAACTCGCCTGGCGGTTCGCCGCCGGTCACCGGCTCTTCGCCAAGCTGAATATCTGCGATTGGAATGAGCTCGACGCCGACGTGACTTACCTCTTGTCGGCGCTGCGCGAGGGCAAGCCGGTGAGTTACCCGTTCCCGATCCTTTCGCTGCCGTCGACGCCGGCGGATCAGCTGCGCTGCGCCAAGCTCGCCGTTGCCGATCTGCCGCCGGCGCGGCCGGTTTGGAACGGCGAGGTCTATGCACACGACAGGATCCGCGTTGCTTATCTGTCGTCCGATCTGCGCGAACATGCCGTCGCCTATCTGACCGCCGGGCTGTTCGAACATCACGACAAGTCGCGCTTCGAGACGACCGCGATCTCCTTCGATGCCGGCGGCCGCGATTCCGGGATCGGCCGCCGCATCAGGGCGGCGTTCGATCGCTTCATTGAAGCGCCATCGCAGACCGATCAGGAGATTGCCGGTCTGATCCGGCATTTGGAGATCGACATCGTCGTCGATCTCAACGGCTTCACGCGCAATTCGCGGCTTGGCGTATTCACGCGGCGCCCGGCGCCGATCCAGGTGAACTATCTCGGCTATGCCGGCACAATGGGCGCCGATGTCTATGACTATATCGTTGCCGATGCGACCGTGATCCCGCAGGAACATTTTGAATTCTATAGCGAAAAGATTGTCCATCTGCCCGGCGCATTCATGGCCAATGACGACAAGCGCGCCGTCGCCGAGCGCAGGCCAAGCCGCGCCGAGCTGCAATTGCCGCAGAACGGATTCGTCTTCTGCAGCTTCAATCAGCCGTACAAGATCGAGCCGATCATGTTCGACGTCTGGATGCGGCTTCTTAAGGCCATCGACGGCAGCGTGCTGTGGCTGAAGGACAACGGTTCGACGGCGACCGGCAATCTTCGCCTCGAGGCCGAGCGGCGCGGCGTTGCGCCCGAGCGCCTCGTCTTCGCGCCTTCGCTGCCCGATATCGCCGATCATCTGGCGCGGCAGGGCTGCGCCGATCTGTTCCTCGACACGCTGCACTATAACGCACACACGACGGCAAGCGACGCGCTGTGGACCGGTGTGCCGGTGCTGACATGTCTGGGCCGGGCTTTTGCCGGACGTGTTGCCGCAAGCCTCGTCCGCGCCGTGGGCTTACCCGAACTCGTGACGCAATCGCTTGCCGACTATGAGGCGCTGGCGCTCAAGCTTGCGCGCGAGCCCGCGCTTCTGGCCGCGACAAGGACCAAGCTTGCGGAAAATCGCAAGACTTTCCCGCTGTTCGATACCGGGCGCTTCACGCACGACATCGAAGCCGCCTACATCACGATGTGGCAGCGCCTGCGCCGCGGCGAGCCGCCGGAAAGCTTTGCCGTCCTGCGCGAATAAATTTGCGCAGCGGCCGCTATCTCGCTCGCGCTACTTCGCCCGCGTCCAAGTCTGCGACTTGCACAAGATGCTGAGCACGCAGCCTTTCAGTTCCGCGGTATTGGCGTCGGTCATGGTGAAAGAGCCGCTATAGGTCTTGCCGTCGGAGGCGTTATAGACGTTGCCTGACCATTGGTTCGGCGTTCCGCTCGGCCTCATGCCGAGCACGATCGGCACGCCGAGCAGCGGCCGGCTCTGCTTGCTGGCATCGGCATTGTTCTTGTCGGTCTTCGGGCGGCCGGTCGCCGGATCGTTCGGCACCTTCAGCCATACCAAGTTACCGCAGAGCGCACCGCCGCAATTTGTGATGCGCACCTGACTGTCTTTGTCGCCGGTGTACCAGGTGCCCATGGGATCGGCTGCGAATGCAGGTCCGGCCAGCCACGCTCCGCCGCCCAGAGCGATCAGCGCGAGCCGAAGTGCTAACGCGGCTTTACGGTAATTTTTCATTGCTGCCTCGCTGGTTCCTGTCAGGCGCGGCGGACCATAAACGACGCGCCGTCGATTGCATAGTTGTCCAAGAAAGTCGCGGGAAAGTCGCAATTGCGGCATGCCGTCAACACGCCGAGCCGCGCGGCGTTTCTTAATGGCGTCTTGCCAAAATCGCGGTGCTTGCAGGCCGTGGTTCAGAATCGATTCATCGCATTGCTTAAACCACCATTCAAATCTTCCGATGATTATCCGCAAATCGGCTGGGGCAAAAAGCCGATGAACACGCGAGAGCGTTTGGGGTCTCGAGGTGTAAACAGGGGAGTGGGCAAAATGGCTCGGTTTGAGATTCTCGACAGCACGATGGCGCCGCTCGGCGAAGGGCCTGCTGCGGGCGACGTGCTCTTCGAGCTCGGCATGATGTATTCGATTGGGCGCGACGCGCCGGTCGATCTCGTCGCCGCGCACAAGTGGTTCAATCTCGCGGCGATGAAAGGCAATGCCGACGCCGTCCGGCTGCGGCGCGAAGTCGCCGATCAGATGTCGGATGCCGAGATCGGTGCCGCGCAACGCGCGGCGCGCGATTGGCTGCGCAGCAACGAAGTGCCGGCAGTTCCGGCAATCGCGGCGGCTGCTGCGCCGGCGCTCGCGGCCTAATGCAGCGCCGGTACGGTGGGCATTAATCCGGGCGCGCGCGTTCGCGGCACGATCGTCGGGATGCGCTAGGGGCGCGCACCGGGTTTGTGCACCCAGAACCGGTACATGCTGATGAATGTTTGGGGAAACTCGGTCTCGAAGTCATGCCAACGATCGAGATCGGCGAAGGCATCGAAGCGAGCCTTGTCGGCGAGGCTTACGATCTCGGGATAGCGCCGCGTGAAGCGATCCGAGGTCAGCGCATCGACGATGAATCCGGCGAAGCGCAAGTCATTGGCGGAGAGAAAGCGCTTGATCTCGGGCAACGATGTCCGGTGTTCCTGCGGATGAAAGAGCAGATCGCGACACTCGCTCATCGTGAAGAAATCGCCCCACTGGCTGATTGATTTCAACAAATCATCGTTTGATGCCGCCACGATTTCGCGAAGGCGCCGGATGTCCTCGGGGATCGGCCGGTAGCCGCGTTCGGCGATCAGGGCGCGCGCTGCGACAACGTTTTGCCGCGCCGTCTCGCTGTAAAGGCCGACCTGCATGATGCCGTCCGGCCGCAGCAGCGACAGCAGCGCGCGCCAGCCGGCCCAGGGGTCGGCCATGTGATGCAGCACGCCCGATGAATCGATGAAATCGAACGTCCGGCCGAGCGAGCCGAGCTTCATTAGGTCGGCTTGTGCGAACTCGATATTCGTCACGCCGAAACTGTTCGCCATCCGCTTGGCGTAGCTCAGGCTCGAAAGACTGAGATCGATCGCGAGGAAGCGGGCCTGCGAAGCCTTCCGCGCGAAGCCGAGCGTGAAAAATCCAGTGCCGCAGCCGGCTACGAGCACGTCGGCGATCGGCTCGGGACGCCGCGCGAGAATGCCCGGTTGAACCGGAGGACCGCCTTTGATCCAGCGCGGATAGGGACTCTCTTCGTATTGCGAACGGACCAGCTGTGAAATCTCGTCGTCGATGGCAGTCAGAACAGGCAGCGCGGCCTTGATCCGGCGTTCCTGTACGGGTTCCTCGATCTGCTGAACGAGCAGCGCACCGACCGCGTGCGGCCAGGATCGGTCGAGAAGGCGTTCCGCGTTCGACAACTCATGCAGCGGGAGGTAGGCGCCGATCACGGCGAGATGCAGCGGCGAGATATCGACCCCCACCGCAAGCGCGGCTTCAACGGAGACGCGCAAAGCCTGGGCCCGGGCGCTTTCGCCGTCCGTCATCGCGAACACGTACTGATTGATGAAGCACTGCCGCGATATGGCGCAGCAAAAATCGAGCAGACGCTGATCCGGCTTCCGGTCTTTTGGATCCTCCGTCAGCCCATAGAGCAGCGCGTGACGCACGTTGGCGATGAGGCGCTCAAGCCCGATATCGGTGACCGGATCGCATTCCAAAACGTCTCGCAGCAGGTCGTCATCGAAAAGCCGAGCAATTTCCGCACTTTCGAGGAGGTCCTTCGCGGCGAGGCGTGTGGGCCACAGCCGATCGGCGCGTCCGATCATTTCGCTGATGACGGGATCGAGCCGGATAAGGCTGATGCAGGCGCGGGAGAGATCGCGCGGCACGGCCCAGGCCTCCAGCAGCGCCCGCCGCATAAGCTTTCTAAATCGACCGTTGGGGTCGGAAGTGAAGTCGGCAAAGATCGCGGATTGCGCGAACAAGGCCTTGCCGTTTTCTGTTTCGTTCAATTCGACAGCGCGGGCGGCAGTCGAGATCGCCGATTGCACGTCACCGGCGGAAATATAGGCTTTGGCAAGCTCTTCAAGTGCGCCGGGGAGGTTCGGGTTGATAGCGATTGCCCGCTCGATCGCCGTAATGGCTTCGCGCGGCTGCCCTTGCGCTAAATTCACCACTCCGAGCCCAACCAGCGCCTCAGCGTGGTTCGGCACCAGCGCCAAGACCTGCCGATAATTGGCGGCCGCCGCATCAAGGCGGCCTTGCTCCGACAGCATGTTGGCAAGATTGAATCGCGGCGCCGGCGAATTCGGGCTGAGCGCCAGCGCGCGCTCATAGCACGCGATCGCCTCGGCGAGGCGGCCTTGCTCACGGCGCACGTTGCCGAGGTTGACATGCGCGAGTGCATAATCGCCGCGCAAGGCGATCGCACGCTCCAGATGCGCGGCGACTTGATCCGGCTGCGCCAGCGCACGCCAGGCCAGCGCGATATTGTAGTGATATTCGGCCTTGCGGTTATCGGCGGCGATGGCCTTTCCGATCAATTCCACGGCTGATGCGGCATTGCCGGCATTGAGCGCGATGAGTCCGAGATTGTGTAGCGCGTCCGCATGCGCCGGCGCCTGCGCCAGTATGATTTGATAGCGGCGCTCCGCTTCGGCCAGCGCTCCCTGCTGATGCAGCGCTGCAGCGGCGCGAAACTGGTCGGCGATCGTGCCCGCGGACACCGCAGCCGAAAATGGTGATTCTGGTGGCCCCGAGCCGCGCCGTTGGTCCCGGTTCATTACTGCCTGCGACGTGCGTCGGGTTGCGAAACTGGCCTGCCACCCGTAGCCCAAAGGGGCGAAGGATGGCGGAGAGGAAGGGATTCGAACCCTTGATACGGCTTTAGACCGTATAACGGTTTAGCAAACCGCCGCCTTCAGCCACTCGGCCACCTCTCCGAACGCGGAAATGCTTATAGTTTCGGCATTTATGCGTCAATTCAAAGAACTCCAATGTGGCGCTTTGCGGCGTAATTTTTGGGGCGCAACATTGCTGTGCTCCATTTCGACGCGTTCCCGGCACGGCCGCGGTGTCGCAAAAAGTGTGACGGCGCTGACGGCGAGGTTTCGCTAAAGCCGGCGCCCTCATTGCCGTCGAGCCGCACGCCAGCGAACGTGCGGTTTGTGCCGCGCCGTCGTTGAATGCAGCGCTGCAGCGAGCGCGCGGGTATCGACACTCTATAGCGACATAGCGGCAAGCTTTCCGCAACGCGCTCTGTTCCACCGTTTGCCTGGAACGGTCGCCCGCCCGCTGTTCGAGGTTCCGTTCCGCGCCGAGGAACCGAGGATATGTCTCATGCGGAGGCAGGCGCGGCGGCCTGCCGGGCCTGACCCGGCTCATATGACTTTGCTTCTCGATTTCTCGATCATCGTCGCAAGGGCAGAATCGGTTTCGGCTGTGACGCAGAGGCTGGTTCGGCGGCTCGCCGCGCGCCGACGCAATGCCCTCAGGTCATGCCTCGGAGCTTAACCAGATGGGTCCTGCCGACCCTACGGTCTGCTCCACGGGTATTCGTTATAAAGTACTGATAACGTTAAGTTATTTTTATATGAGCGGAAGCTTGTCATCTTGCGTCTCGCGCTCAGCCAAGCATCATCGCTTGCGTGTTTTTTACGCAACACCTCCCTGAAATCGGTCAAACCGGATTGTGACTTGGGCAGTTCTTCATTGCACGGAGGAACCTGTTGGTTAATGTGGCAGTGCGACGGAGGGGGGAACCCCAAGTCGACCCGACCGGTGTTTTCGGGACAGTGAAGAGACCGGGCGGTTTGGGGACCAAAGGGGACTTTCCAGGGGTGTATGCCACCCGACGGAGCGAACCCTCCCACGGCAACAACTGGAGGTTCAAATGAAGATGGTGAAAAGCCTCCTCCTCGGAACTGCAGCGGGTCTCGTTGCAGTGACAGCAGGTCAGGCAGCTGATCTTCCCGTCAAGGCCAAGCCGGTCGAATACGTGAAGGTCTGCAGCCTCTACGGGGCAGGATTCTACTATATGCCCGGCACCGATCTCTGCTTGAAGATCGGCGGCTGGGTCCGTGCCGAAGCGGTTTGGGGCACGAACGGCAACTTCGCCTGGGGTCCGTTTAACGGCAACCAGAACAGCCGTGCGACGAACAATCTCGCATTCCGCGGCCGCGGTTACATCACCGCTGACGCGCGCGAGCAGACCGCCTACGGCACGGCGCGCGGCTATATTGCGGTCGGCGTCAGCACCAACGACGTCGGTCTGAACACTGCGGCGAACCAGTTCAGCGCCAACCGCGCCTTCGTTCAGTTCGCAGGGATCACGGCCGGTATCTCGCAATCGTTCTACGATTACTACAGCGTGCCGGCGACCTCTTACTCGGGCGACTTCGGCGCGTCGGATACCGGCGATCCAGGCTGGACGGTGTTCGGTTACACCGCGCAGCTCGGCAACGGCATGTCGGCGACCCTGGCGGTGGAACAGCGTCGTACCACGCAGATCATCGATGCGTCGGGACTTGCTGTTTCGGGGGCTGCGGGTTCCGCCGCTGCCGGTAACATCAACATCGGTGGCTTCACCACCACCATCCCGGGCGTATCCGCCAACAACGGTGCCTACGGCGGCATGCAGATGGGCGACATCGTCGGCAACATCCGCCTCGATCAAGCCTGGGGCGGTGCCCAGATCATGGGCGCCTTGCACGACGTCAACGCGACCTACTACAGCTCGGCCGTCGGTGGCGGCCCGGCTGCGGGTTTCCCGGTCTCGGGACATCCTGGTGATTCGTGGGGTTGGGCGGCCGGTGCCGGTCTGCGCCTGAACTTCCCGATGATCGGTCAAGGCGACTATTTGCAGACCCAGGTCAACTACACCGAAGGCGCGGCGCGCTACGTCATGTTCACCCCGGACAGCAACTGGGGCAAGCAGAACGGCAGCCAAATCGCTTACGGCGTGTTGAGCGACTGCGTCTATGGCGGTATCGTCAGCGCTGGCACCAGCACTGGATGTCAGCTGACCACGGCCTGGGGCTTCAACGCGGCCTACGAACATCACTGGAGCCCGGCATGGCAGACCTCGCTGTTCGGTGGCTGGGATGCGATCAGCTACAACAGTTCGGCCAACGCAATGCTCTGTTCGGCTGCCGGCTTCGGCTCCGGAACGGGCGGTGGCGCGCTGGCTAACGCGGGCTGCAATAACGACTGGTCTACCTGGTTCATCGGTAGCCGGACCCAGTGGAACGTGAGCAAGACCTTCTACATGGGCGTTGAAGTCATGTACTCCGACCTCAAGAGTGCAAGCACCGGCTCGACGGCTATCGGCGGCTACAACGGCTGTACCACTCTCACCACCGCAGCGGGTTGCGGTGGGGCCGGCGGTTTCCAGACCGAAAGCAGCGCCAGCAACTGGCAGGTCCGCTTCCGCATGCACAAGGACTTCCTGCCCTGATCGTCTGATCGAGGTTTGATTTCCGATGTCCCCGGCGGGGTTCACTCCGCCGGGGATTTTCTTTTTGGACAGACACGCTCGATTGCCCAGGGTGGCGGCGAATCGGAATCGACCGATTTCGTTCAATTGGCTGCGCTGCAGGGCAGTTCTGGCCGGAGCCGCACGTTGTTGCAGGACAGCGCTCCGAAGTCGCCGGCGTCACGTCCGCGACGAGGTGGACTTCGTCGCCGCGGCGATGGCACAATTGATCATAAGTTCCACCGGCGGGCGTTCATCCCTGCTGATGCCGCGGCCGTCATTGTAGGGTGGCGGGTAGCCCGCCCTCCGATCTGATCGACCCTGAAGCTAGAAAGTCCCGAGAAGCGGCGTGATCTGCGACGACGGGTCGAACAGAAGCGGCCGCTTGCATGTCCAGAAACCGCACCCCCCCGCTAGATCCCCGGACGGACCCGCGCTTTCTTAAAGCGCTGCGCGGACTTGAAGAGGCCGTACAGTGCCAGCAGGCCGGACGTCACGACGAAGCCGACAAGCTTTACGCCCGCGTCATCAAGAAAAATCCGGACTACTTCGACGCGCTCAATCTCTACGGGCTGTTCAATTACCAGCAGGGCAGGCTGCCTAGAGCAGCCGAGTTCCTGAGGAAGGCGGTCAAGCTCAATCCGCGCTCCGTAAGCGCGTTGAACAATCTCGGAATCGTGCTCTGCAATCTGAAGCGACCGCAGGAGGCGCTTGAGGCGTTCGACCGCGCGCTGCTGCTCGGTCCGGATCATGTGCACTCGCTCAACAATCGCGGCAATGCACTGCTCGATCTGCGGCGGCCGGCGGAAGCGCTGTCCGCTTTTGAGAGCGCTCTGAACCTGCAACCCGCGCTGGTGATTGGATACGTGAATTGCGGTCGGGCACTGCTCCAGCTCGGACGTTATGAAGCGGCTCTGGCCAATTACGACCGGGCGCTGACCTTCGCGCCCTTTGAGCCTGACCTTCACAACAACCGGGGCGGTGCGCTCAAGAAACTCAACCGGCTGCCCGAAGCGCTGGCGTGCTTCGAACGAGTGATTGCGCTTAAGAGCGGCCATGCAGAAGCGCACTACAACCGAGCAAAGGTGCTGAGCGAGCTTGGTCGGCACGATCAGGCGGTAGCGGGTTATGAGGCCGCGTTATCACTCGAGCCGCGCCACCGCGAAGCCAGAATAGGCCGTCTGCAAAGCAGACTGCATCTCTGCGACTGGACCGATTTTGCAGCGGACGTGGCGCACCTGCGGGAATCGATTCTCTCCGGCATCCCGGTTTCGCCTTTCGATGCTCTTGCCGTCCTGTCTTCGCCACGCGAGCAGTTCGAATGCGCCAAGCTGTTCGGCAGCGTGGAGTGCCCGGCGCCGATGTCGCCACCGCTTCCACGAGCGACGACCCACGGTCGCGAACGGATGCGCGTCGCATATCTTTCAGCGGATTTCCGCGATCATCCGATTTCATTCCTGATGGCGGGAGTATTCGAACAGCATGATCGCGGCCGGTTTGAGACCATCGGCGTCTCGTTCAACCGCGCTCCGCAGAGTGAGATGCATCAGCGGATAAGCGGATCGTTCGACCACTTCATCGACGCCGAGGGCAAAAGCGACTTTGAAGTCGCAAGTCTGCTGAAAGAGCACGACATCGACCTTGCGATCGATCTGATGGGTTACACGAGATCCTCGCGCCCCGGAATCCTGGCGCAAAGACCGGCTCCGGTGCAGATCAACTATCTTGGCTTTCCGGCGACCATGGGAGCCGGCTTCATCGACTATATCCTCGCGGACCGACGCGTCATCCCCGAAGCGCTTCGGCAGTTCTATAGTGAAAAGATCGCCTATTTGCCGGATGTCTTTCAGGCGAACGATTCAAGGCGTCCGTCCGACGGGCGGCTGCCATCCCGCTCCGAAGCGGGGTTGCCGGAAGCTGGCTTTGTGTATTGCAGCTTTAACAACAGCCAGAAAATCACCCCGGCTATTTTTGATGTCTGGATGAGACTTTTGCGCGACGTCGAGCGCAGCGTGCTTTGGCTCCTGGGCAGCGGCGCGCAGGTGGAGCGGAATCTCCGCCTCGAGGCTGAACGCCGGGGCGTCGATGGACAAAGGCTGATTTTTGCATCCCGTGTGAGCTATGCCGATTATCTCGCCCGCTATCGGTTGGCGGATCTGTTCCTGGACACATGGCCGTTCAACGCCGGCGCCACGGCAAGCGACGCGCTCTGGGCCGGATTACCGGTCGTCACCGTTGCCGGTGAAGCGTTCGCGTCGCGGATGGCCGCCAGTCTCGTCCACAGCATCGGCATGTCCCGGCTGATTGCCGATTCGCTCGAAGGCTACGAACGGCTCGCCCGTGATCTTGGCTGCGACTCGGCATTGATGGCCGCAACCAAGACGGAACTTGCGCGCAATCGGTTTCTCAGCCCGCTCTTCGATACGAGCCGGTTCACGCGGTATCTTGAGGATGCCTACGCAGCGATGCATGCCCGCAGTCGAGCAGGTCTTTCTCCCGAAGACCTTGTTGTTCCCCCCTGATCCGCCGCCGGCAACGGTATGGAACCGAGGCGCGATGTCTAATGAGGCCCTGAGCCGAGCCCGACCGGGAATTATGCCACATGCTCGAGGGCTTAGCGCGACGCAGGGCCCTCGCAACTGATCGAACTGGACGAGGTGACAGTGAAGGCTTGCGGCGACTCGCCGCGTTGGTGCCGTTCCCGCATCATCGAAAAAGCAGTCTCAAGATGGCGTGTGAAACGCTCGGTGTTGAACAAAGGCCATGTGCCGCGGTTACATGCGAGCCGGTTCTCGAAAGCCGCAAGATGAGACGGCGTCCGAGCCAATTTCAGCGCCAAGGCCTCGTAATCTTCCAACGAGTCCGTAATGAGTTCATTCAGACCGACAGCTTTTAGGAGACTGGCGGCAACGCGTCCCGCAAAGGTCGCGCCGAGACAGGTCAACACGGGCAAGCCGGCCCAAAGGGCATCGCTTGTGGTGGTGTGGGCATTGTATGGGATGGTATCAAGGAAGAGATCGGCATGCCGGTGACGTGCAAGGTGATCGGCCAATGGCATTTTGCCGGCGAAGATCAATCGTTCCGGTGCGACGCCGCGGCGGCGCGCTTCGCGCTGCAGATTTGCCATGGCGGTCGGGCTCGCCTCTAGGAGCCATAAAACACTGCCGTCGACGGCCTCGAGCAGCCGCATCCATATGTCGAATATCGCCGGCATGATCTTGTAGTTGCTGTTGAAGCAGCAGAACACGAAACCGGAGTCCGGCAGGCCGCATTGGGCGCGGCTCGGCGTGCGATCGGAAATCACCAGCCGGTCGTCGGTAACGAAGTAGCTGTCCGGCATGAAAACGACCTGTTCGCTGTAGAAGGCGACGTCGTGTTCCGGGATGACTGTCCGGTCGGCGATGATGTAGTCGATATAGGGCGCGCCCATCGTGCCGGGATAACCCATGTAGTTGACCTGAATGGGAGCGGCCCGCCGCGCCAGGACATTAAGCCGGTTGTCGGCCGTGAAGCCCATCAGGTCGACGGCGATATCGGTCTCGCTGCGGCGCAAGAGCTCGGCGATTTCCCGATCGGTATTACCGGCAACATCGACGAAGTGCTCGAACGCGTCCTTTAGCCGTAATCGCATCGGCGAATTGCGCTCGGCGCCGAACGATATGGCCGAGACCTCGAAGCGCGACCGGTCGTGCCGTTCGAACATGCCGGCCAGCAAATAGGTCATTGCGCTTTCATGGAAATTATTTGAGAGATAGGCAACGCGAATGCGATCGTGACGATAGCTCTCGCCGCGCCAAATCGCCGGCACGGCCGGCTGGTCCTGCACGTAGCGCCTCGCGCATTGCAATTGGTCGGCGGGCGATGATGGAATGGCGACTAGCACGAAGGGAACGCTGGCGGATTTGCCGTCGCGCACCATTGCCCGAAGCTCTGCGACGTCGGTTTCCAGACCGGTCCAGTCCGACCTATAAAGCTTGGCGTTGAGGCGCAGGCCGGCCACGTAGGGAAGCCCGGGGTCGAGCCGCGCCACACGGTCATAAGCGGCGAAGGCCTCGTCATAACGCTGAAGCTTCGTGAAGGCGTTGCCGCGGCTCGACCAGGCTTCGGCGAGATCAGGTCTGAGCGCCAGCGCATGATCGAAGGCGACAAAGGCGTTATCGTAATGGCCGAGATCGGCAAAGACGTTGCCGCGGCCGAGCCACGCTTCCGCCAAATCGGGCTTTAGACTCAGCGCCCGGTCATAGGCGGCGGACGCTTCGTTGTAGCGTTTAAGATCCGTGTAGACATTCCCGCGGCCGAGCCAAGCTTCCGTCAGATCAGGCGCCGTGCCCAAGGCTCGATCGTAGGCCGCCAAGGCGTCGTCGTATTGTTTGAGATCGGCGTGTACATTGCCGCGGCCGAGCCACGCTCCTGCAAGATTTGGTTTCAAGCTCAGCGCTCGGTCATACGCGGCAAAAGCCCTGTCGTGTTGCCTGAGCTCAGCATGAGCATTGCCACAGGCGACCAGGGCGTCCACCAGATCGGGCTTTAGGCCGAGGGCCTGATCGTAGGCAAAGAGCGCCTCATCGAATCGTTTGGCTTTCGCCAAAGCGTTTCCCTTATTGTAGTACGCCTCGGCATAATTGCGATTCAGCGATATTGCTTTGTCGAAATCAGCAACAGCTTCGTCGTATCGACCGAGATTATTTAATGTTGCGCCGCGGTTGTTCCACGTGTCCGGTACCTTCGGGTTGATCTCCAATGCGCGGTTGAATTGCTCAAGCGCTTCACCAGCTCGGCCGAGGCCCTTGAGGATGATGCCGTAATTGTAGAATGCCGCGTCGGACGGCGCGCCTTCTCTCAATGCGCGTCGCATATAGGTTTCTGCTTCCGCGAGATTTCCGGATTTGATCAGCAAAATTGCGAGCAAGTTGAGCCCGGCAACATTTCGCGGCTCTGCAGCGACGAGCTTCTTGAAGAGGTTTTCGGCCTCTCTCGTCTTCCCCGTCTGGAGAGCCGAAAGAGCATGACGAAACATCTCCGATTCCGGCATGGATTGAGGCCCAAATCTTGCGCACGTTTTTTGTCCGGTTGCACACTAGGTACAAACGTCGGTCGAGGCAAAGGATTCGGTCTCCTTTTTCGTTACCGGCGGCAGCGATGGACGTCAGGCGGTGCCGGCGGAATTTGAGCTCTCGCCGGCCGGGAATGCTTTTCTCAGGCGGCGCGTCCGAACAACGCGGCGTACGCGACGCTGACGCGCTTTATAACGGCCGTCCATGGTTCGCCGCGATTCTGCCGGAACAGGCGGGCGCTCGGATACCAGGGGGTATCGTCGCGCTCCAAAAGCCAGCGCCAATCGGCGTTGAACGGCAGCAGGATAAAGACCGGTTTGCCCATCGCGCCGGCGAGATGCGCCACGGCCGTATCGACGGTGATCACCAGATCCAGGCCATCGATCACGGCCGCCATGTCCGCAAAATCCCGCCATTGGCCGGCGAAGGAGACGAGCTGAGGATACGACGGCGACGGCACGTGGTCGTATTGAAGGGAGAGCCAGTGTGCGGCCGCGGTAAACAGCGGCGCCAGCACGTCGAGGTCGATCGATCTGTTGCGGTCGTTCTTGTGCGCTGCGCTACCTTTCCAGGCGATGCCAATTCGCGGCTTGTTCGGCGCCGGCAAGCGCGCTTCCCAGTTCTCGCGCAATCCTGCGTCCGCAACGAGGTAGCGCGGTTCGGCCGGAATGGTCGTCAGCGTCGTCGCCAAGGCGAGCGGCAGGCTCATCATCGGGCAGTGATAGTCGAAATGCGCCGGTGTTTCGCCTTGGCCGATGATGTCGATTTCCGGACGCAGCTGTGCAAGGAGGCGCTGTAACGGCTCCTGCACCGACATAACGACATTTGCTCCGAGCGCCTTGAGCAACCTGCCATAGCGGCAAAACTGTATGGTGTCGCCAAATCCTTGCTCGCTATGAACGAACAGAGTCCGGTTTGAGATGTCCTCTCGTCCGATCCAAAGAGGCCGCGGGAACGTGCGGTTGCCGACCGGGACCGGGAGCTGCTTGCGCCATTCGTGCAGGCGCCACCCTTCTTCGAAACGGCTCGTCTGCAGATAGCAATAGGCCTGGTTGGCATAGGATTCCGCGCGCTCCGGATGAATCCGTATTGCCGCGGCATAGGCCCCGATCGCTTCATCGAGGCACAGCATATCTTGCAGCACCGCGCCGCGGTTATGGTGAGCCTCGGCATAGTCGGGACGCAGCGCGATCGCGCGATCGAAGCTTGCCAGCGCCTCGTCGAAGCGGCCCAGATCGTGCAGCGCCACGCCGCGATTGTAGAAGGCCGCTGCATAAGCAGGATCGAGCGCGATTGCCGTTTCGTAGCCGATGAGCGCGTCGCCGGGACGCCGCAGCTCGTTGAGAGCCGTGCCGCGGTTGTTGTGAGCGCGCGCATTGTCCGGTTTCAACGCGATGGCCTGATCGAAACTGGCGAGTGCTGCGTCAAGTCGGCCGAGTTCCTGCAGCACGATGCCGCGGTTGTTATGACCTTCGGCGTAATCCGGCTTGAGGGTAAGCGCGCGGTCGAAGCTGACAAGCGCATCTTCATGGCGCCCGAGACTCGCAAGCGCGATGCCGAGGGAGTTGTGCGCCTCGGCGAAGCCGGGATTGATCGCGATGGCGGCATCAAAGGCCCGCATCGCTTGCACAGGGTCGCCCGATCTCTGCAGGGACAGACCCCGTTCATAGTGCAGTTGCGCATTCACTGTTGCCGCTCCGGAATGTAGCTGCTGCAAGATGCCATAGGGGCACAACTTGCGCTGTCACGAAGCCACGGATGGCTCGGGGGCGGGACGCGAAGCGGCGGCCGCGTCGCACGTCTCGACGAAGACCGCGATTTGACCGAGCAGCGCATCGCCGGCCAGGAGCGGAACATGTCCCTGGTCCGGCACCTCGATGAGCTCCATCGCCGGATCGTGTTCTTTCATCTGCGCCACGGTTGCGGCGGACAGAATGTCGGAATTCTCGCCGCGGATGACGAGCACCGGCACGCGCGCGAGCGCGTCGAATTCAGCCCACATCGACGGCAACGGGCGCTCGATATCGACTTCGGCGAGCGGCTGCGCGAGCCGCACGTCATAGGTCGGCACCAGCAGCCCGTCGGCAACTTTCCAGGTGCGCCGAGCCGCCGCGAGCCAATCTTCGGCCGTCAGCTTGGGGAATTGGGCGCTGAACAGGCGGCGAAGGACTTCCGCTCCCTCGGCGAAGTCGCGCGGCTGCGGCAGCTTGCCGACATAGCTTTTGATGCGCGCCAATCCTTTCGGCTCGATCACCGGCCCGATGTCGTGCAACACTGCGCCGGCAATGAAGGTCGGATGCGCCACCGCAAGCAGCATGGTGAGGATGCCGCCGCGCGAACTGCCGACAAAAACCGCTTGCCCGATGCCAAGTGCCGAAAGGATCGTGACGACGTCGCCGAGCTCGACCGCCACGTTGTAATTTTCCGGGTGCTTGTCGTATTCGGAGCGGCCGCGGCCGCGCGAGTCGATGGCGATGACGCGCCGGGCCGGTCTGCCTTTCGCCGTGCTGGCGTTCGCCAAGGCCGGCGCCAGCGCCTCGAAATCGGCAACGGTACGCGCCAGGCCCGGCAAGCAAACAACTGGAAGCACGGCCGCATTGCGCGGGCCGTATTCGCGCACATGCAGCCGCAATCCGTCCTGCGCGGTGACGAAAATGCTTGTTGGATCGCTTTTGTCTGCTGTCGGCATGTCTGGTGCGGCGCTGGCGCGGCGCGGGAGGTTCAGCGGGTCAATGTAACGGCCGGGCCCAACCGACGCAATTCCCGGAGTGTTTTCAAAATCGCGAGTTTTATTGAATTATTTCAGCATCTTACGAGCGTATTTGAGAGTCCGAACTCAACCGCCGCGGCGCAGGTCAGCGTCGATCATGAGCTTGGGATTGTTCTCGATGATCGCGCGATAGACCTGCATGTTCTCGACCACGCGCTCGACGTAATTGCGCGTTTCCGAAATCGGGATGCGCTCGATCCAGTCGATCGGATCGACTTTGGGATCGCGCGGGTCGCCGTATTGCTCGATCCATTCCTTGGCCCGGCGCGGGCCGGCATTGTAGGCGGCAAAAGCGAGGATATAGGAGCCGCGCCAGCTGGCGATCTCGTTGCCAAGCTCAGCGCTGCCGAGCTGGGCATTATAGGCGACATCGTTCATGAGCCGGCGCTGGTCGAAGGCAACACCGAATCGCTTGGCGGTGTCGCGGCCGGCGGCCGGCGTCACCTGCATCAGGCCGATCGCATTGGCGCTGGAGACGACGCGCGGATTGAAGGCGCTTTCCTGCCGCACGATGGAATAGACCACGCAAGGTTCGACCGGCGGACCGATCGGCCGGTATTCCGGCACGCCGAAATTGGGGAACGCAAATCGCTCCATCGGGTAGCCGCGGCCAAGCGCCAACTTGCCGATGAGGAGCATTGCCCGCGCGTCGTTGTGGCGCGCCGCGATGTCGGCCAGCGTCACCAGCGCGCCGACATCGGTCGCCTTGTCGCCGAGATCGGCGGCCATGGTGGCAATCAGGTCGCGATTGTCGGTGGCGTAGAGGATCTCGAAGACGCGCGCGAGTTCGAGCATGTGGCGTTCGGGCGAGGGCGGCGGCGGGTCACGCAGTTCGACCTCGTCAAGCCCGAGCCGGGCGCGGGCGAGCTGACCGTAATAGGCGGTCGGATAATGCGCGGCGGCCTCGAACAGCGAACGCGCATCTTGTTGCCGGCCCAGGGCTTCCGCGGCGCGGGCCTGCCAATAATACGACCGCGCCAAGGTGATCGGATTGGTGGCGCCGTCGGCGACGCGGGCAAAATGCGCCATGGCGATACCGGGCTCGCGCAGGAAACGCAGCGCGATCCAGCCCGCGGTGAAATGCTGCTCGGCGCGGAAGTTTTCGCTGTTCGGCGGCGCCGCGCTATTGACGACGTCATAGGCCATTTTCGGCTCGTCGAGGTCGAGAAGCTTGCGCGCAACCAGGCGCCGCTCGACCCACCACGGGTCCGGATTGATGATCTTTTCCGGATCGCGCGGCGCCGCAAGAAGCCACTGCGCCGCGTCTTTGATCTTGTCCTCGCGCCGCAGCAACTGGATGCGACTGAACATATAGCCGGGATCGTGACGCGCCGCTTCGGGCACGGCATCAAGCAACGCCTTGGCATTGCCGGTCTGGTTGATGACGGCGGCGCGCGCTTTGGCGACGGCCATCGCCGTCGAATTGAGATGTTGCGCCGCGCGCAGGCCGGCATCGTCGTCGTCGACATAGAGTCGGGCGTCCATGCGCACGGCATCATCTTCCGGCGTGATCAGGCCGGCAAAGGTGGCGCGCGCTTGCGCTTCAAGGTCGGCCGAAAAGCCGTCATTGCGCCAGGTGTCGCGCAGCGTTGCGGCCGCGCCGGCGCTGTCGCCCTGCGACATAAGCGCCCGCGCCAGTGCGAAATGTCCTTTGACGGTATGCGGCGGTTCGCTGCGGAAGAAGCTGATCACGGTCTGCGGGTCGACGCGCTCTTCCCAAAGCACGCCTTCGGCGCGGCGGCGCAGCAGCGCGATGCCAGGCCAGCTCGGATTGGCGGCGATGAAATTGACATAGCGCGAGAAATCCGTCGTGCCGCTGTCGCTGCGCAGGATCAGCCATTCAACGAGCTTGCGGGCCAGCGGATCGGAAATGGTGCCTTCGATCGAGGTGGCATCGTCGGTGCGGTTCTTGGCGACGAGATCGATCGCTTGTTTGACGGCGCTGATATCCATCGGCGGCGTCGACGTGGTGGTCGCCGCCGCCATGGGCAGCATCGGCGGCTGTGGAACAGGCGGCCGCCGCAACGGCAGGGCCCCGGGCGCGGCCGCGACCGGAACCACAGACGTCGTGCCGGTGGTAAGCGAGCCGCGGATCGCCGGCCGAGGCTTGTGCGCGGCAGCCTTTTCCGCCGCGAGCTTGGCGGCAGGCGTCGCGCTGGTTTTGACATCCCTCTTTTCGGTGATTTTGGCGCCGGGCTTTTCACCCGACTTTTCGCTTCGCTTGATGGCCGACGTCGCCGCCGAGGCGGAACTCGTCTTGGGTTCTTTCTTGGGTTCTTTCTTGAGTTCCTTCTTGGCTTCTTTCTCGGCCCCTTTGGTCTCTTTCTTGCCGGCCTCGGTTTTCTCGGTCTTCTTGTCCTTCTTCTCTGCCACTCTGGCCCGAGTTTTCGTTTCCGCTCTGGCGCCGGACTTGGCGTTTTTGTCGCCGGGCCGTACCGCCGGCAGCGGCACGCCCGATACGCCTTTTGTCGATGTGCCACTGGCCGAGGTCTGCGCCGACGCTCCGGTCATGAGCACGCCACACGCCAGGATGCCGCAAGCGGCAAGCAGGATTGAAAGCCGGATTCCCTGCACGGTTCCTCCCGCGGCGAATGCGCCTCTAGCTCTTCGTCCGGTAAGATTGAGAAAAGCCTAATTACGCAATCATCACGCGACAATTTACAGTTTTACGGCAAAAGCGGGGCCAGCGGCCGCACAAGATGGGGAGCGGCGTTCAACAATAAGGCCGGATATGGCGCGTCGCCGCATTCGGCTGCTAAAAGTCGCAAAGGGGTGCTGTTGCAGGGAGTGTTCATGGCGGCAATCGACCAGGCGCTGACCGCCCATCGTAACGGCGATATTGCGAGCGCCGAGGCGCTTTACCGCCGGATTCTCCAGGCGGATGCCCGCAATTTCGACGCGTTGCATATGCTCGGAATCATCTGCGCGCAGCGCGGCAATTTCAGCGAGGCGGAGCGGCACCTGCGTGCCGCGGTGGCCATCGACCAGGCCGTGCCGCCGTGCTTGCACAGTTACGGCAAGGTCCTGTCCACGATCGGCCGGCACGATGCAGCGATCGAGGCTTTCAACAAGGCGCTTGCGCTCGCGCCCAACTATGTCCCGCTTTATTCGGACCGCGGCAACGCGCAATTGGCCGCCGGCCGCCTCGAAGCGGCGCTCGACAGCTACGACAAAGCCATCGCACTCGAGCCGCGATTTCCGCCGGCACACTATAACCGGGGCACCGTGTTGGAGCGGCAGCAGCGGCATGCCGAAGCCCTGGCAAGCTACGAGCGTGCCTTGGCGCTGCATCCGCATTATGCGGAGGCCGAGACCAATCGCGGCGGCGTTTTGGAAAAACTCGGCCGCTACCAGGATGCGCTCAAAAGCTGCGACCGCGCGCTGGCGCTCGCGCCCAATCTGGCGCAGGCCCATTGCACGCGCGCCATCGTGCTCGATCGGTTCAACCGCAGCGCCGAGGCGCTGCAGAGCTGCACGCGCGCCTTGGCGCTCGATCCGAATTCCGCGCAGGTGCATTGCTTTCACGGCTCGCTGTTGGTCAAGGCCGGGCGTTACGCCGAGGCGCTGCAGAGCTGTGACCGGGCGCTCACGCTCGATCCCGGCCTCGCACAGGCGCATGGCGAGCGCGGCGTCGTTCTGGCGAAATTCGCCCGCCATCAAGAGGCGCTGGAGGCTTGCGATCGCGCTCTGGCGCTGGCTCCCGATTATGCGCAAGCGCATTCCAATCGCGGCTATGTTCTGGAGCGGCTTCGGCGCTATCCGGAAGCGCTCGAGGCTTGCGACCGCGCGCTCGCGCTGCAGCCGGATCTGGCGCAGGCGCAGTGCAATCGCGGCGTCGTCTTCACCAAGCTCAACCGGTTCGCCGACGCACTCGAGTGCTTCGATCAGGCCGCATCGCTCGACCCAAATCTCTCGCAGCTGCACTGCAATCGCGGCGCGGCATTGCGCCATATGAATCGCCTCGACGAGGCCATGACGAATTTCGAAAAGGCGCTCGCGCTCGAACCGGAGTCCGGCGATGCCCATTTCAGCCTGGGTGAGCTTAAGCTTCTGACCGGCGATTTTGCCGGCGGACTGCCGGAATACGAATGGCGATGGCGGAGCGGGCCGTCTGTTGCCGCCCCACGGAAGTTTTTGCAACCGTTTTGGCGCGGCACAGACCCGATCGAGGGCAAGACGATCCTCTTGCACGCCGAGCAGGGACTCGGCGACACGATCCAGTTCTGCCGCTACGTGCCCCTTGTCGCCGAGCGCGGCGCGCGGGTCGTGCTCGAAGTGCCCGGCCCGCTCGTCGAGTTGATGCGCGATCTGCCGGGCGTGACGCAGCTTGCCGCCAGCGGCGGCCCGCTTCCGGCCTTTGACCTGCAGTGCCCGCTGGCGAGCCTGCCGCTCGTCTTCGCGACGCGGCTCGAAACCATCCCGGCGGATGTTCCTTATCTCGCGGCTTCAGCGGCGCATCTGGACAAATGGCGATCCAAGCTTGAGCCGGGAGCGGATCTGAAGATCGGTCTTTGCTGGGCCGGCAATCCCAATCTCCCCAACGATCATATGCGTTCGATCGATCTGCAAGCCCTGACGGCGCTGTTCGCCATGCCGGGCATGCGATTTTTCAGCCTGCAGAAAGACCTGCGGGAAGGCGATGCCGCTTTGCTGCGCGCCCATCCGCAGGTCACGCATCTGGGCGACGAGCTGGCGTCGTTTCCCGACACCGCGGCCGTCGTCTCTCTGCTCGATGTGATCGTTTCGGTCGACACGGCGGTGGCGCATCTCGCCGGCGCTTTGGGGGCGACGACCTGGATCCTGCTGCCCCATGTCGCCGAGTGGCGCTGGCTTCTCGGCCGTTCTGACAGTCCCTGGTATCCAACTGCACGCCTGTTCCGGCAGCCCGCGCCCAATGACTGGGCGGGCGTCGCGGCTGCGGTCGGCGAAGCGCTGCGTGATGTCGGTCGAGGCCGTTCCGGACGCGTTGAGGTCGGGCGAGTTTCGGCGTGACGCGAGCGCTTTTCTTGCGGCGCGGTCGTTCAGGGCAAGAATGTCCGGGCCCGCCGATGCCAGGCGAAGGCTTGTCGCAGAGCGGCGCCAAAGCCCGGTCCCAAACCGGGGCCAAAACTTTGGGGCCAAAACTTTTGGGCCAAAACTTTTGGGCCTATGTCCACCATTCCGCTTGCAGACGGCTGGGAGGGGCTTTCAGAACCGCACTTAAGGCGATATTTATGGCCGGATCGGCCCGTCCATCGCCGCATTATGCGGGTGCCAGAACGGCGTGACGGGGACCGTATGCCGGGGATCGTATCATGGCTGCCAAGACACGCTTTCGAGGCTCATTCACCGCGCTGGTCACCCCGTTCAAGAACGGCTCGGTGGACGAGAAAGCGTTCCGTGATCTGGTCGATTGGCAGATCGCCGAGGGCACCAATGGGCTCGTGCCGGTAGGCACGACCGGCGAAAGTCCGACGCTGTCCCATGACGAGCACCGCAAGGTGGTCGAATGGTGCGTCGAGCAGGCGCGTGGCCGGGTTCCGGTGGTCGCCGGCGCCGGCTCAAATTCGACCAAGGAGGCAATCGATCTCGCCCAACACGCGGAGAAGGCCGGCGCCGACGCCGTATTGGTGGTAACGCCCTATTACAACAAGCCGACCCAGGAAGGGCTCTATCAGCATTACAAGGCGATCAACGACGCGATCGGTATTCCTGTTCTCATCTACAATATTCCGGGCCGTTCGGTGATCGACATGTCGGTCGATACGATGAAGCGGCTCTACGAACTTCCGAACATCGCCGGCGTCAAGGACGCCACCGCCAATATGACGCGCGTGTCGCAGCAGCGCGCGGCGATGGGCGAGGACTTCAACCAGCTCTCCGGCGAGGACATCACCGCGCTCGGCTTCATGGCGCATGGCGGGCATGGCTGCATCTCGGTAACGTCGAACGTGGCGCCGCGGCTCTGCGCGGAATTCCAGGCAGCGTGCCTGAAGGGCGATTTTGCCTCCGCGTTAAAGCTCCAGGATAAGCTCGCGCCGTTGCATGTGAATCTCTTCGTCGAAACCTCGCCGGCGCCGATCAAATATGCGATGTCGCTGATCGGCAAGTGCTCGACCAATGTGCGTCTGCCCATGGTGCCGGCGAGCGAGAAGGCGCAGGCCGCCGTGCGCGAGGCCATGGTTCATGCCGGGCTGATCAACTGACGGGTTTCGCGTTTCGTTGTTGGCGCCGCGGTGCGGCGAGCGGGAACGAATCTGTGCCGGGCGGCGGCGTCCGGCTGCCGGCCAATTAAAGCGGGGGATGGGTCCTGATGCTTGAGGAATTCAAGAAATTCGCCATGCGGGGCAATGTCGTCGATCTCGCCGTCGGCGTGATCATCGGCGCGGCGTTCGGCGCGATCGTCAATTCGCTGGTCAACGACATCATCATGCCGATCATCGGCGCGGTGACCGGCGGACTCGATTTCTCCAATTATTTTCTGCCGTTATCGGCGAAAGTCACGGCCAATTCTCTGGCTGAGGCGCGAAAGCAAGGCGCTGTGCTGGCTTACGGCAGCTTTCTCACGATATCTATTAACTTTCTGATCATCGCCTGGGTGCTGTTCCTCTGCATCAAGGGCATCAACAAGCTCAAGGCGCCGGAAGCTCCGCCGGCGCCGGTAGGGCCGTCGCCGGAAGTGCAATTGCTCACGGAAATCCGCGACACGCTCAAGAAGAGCTGAGCAGGTGAGCGCGCGGGCGCAGGCACGAAAATGGCGGCCAAAGATGACAAGAAGCTCCGCGTTGTCGCCGACAACCGCAAGGCGCGCTTCAACTATTACATCGACGAGACCTTCGAGGCCGGCGTCTCGCTGACCGGCACCGAGGTCAAATCGCTGCGCCAGGGCAAGGCGACGATCGCGGAATCCTATGCCGATGCCCGCGACGGTGAAATCTGGCTGATCAATTCCAACATTCCGGAATATCTGCAGGCCAATCGCTTCAATCACGCGCCGAAGCGGCCGCGCAAATTGCTGCTGCACAAGCGCCAGATCAATCGGCTGGTCGGCGCGGTCGAGCGCGAGGGCATGACGCTCATACCGCTGAAGCTCTATTTCAACGAGCGCGGCCGCGCCAAGCTCGAGCTTGCGCTGGCGCGCGGCAAGAAACTTTATGACAAGCGCGACACCGAGAAGAAGCGCAGCTGGGACCGCGAGCGTGGCCGCTTGATGCGGCAGAAAGGCTAGGAATGTTGCCGACGAAGCTCGATCATTGCGTCATTCATGTTTCCGATTGGGATCGCTCGAACGCGTTCTATACGGCGGTGATGGGCGCGACGCTCGTCGAGCGGCCGGTCGGTTTTGCCTATCGCTTCGGCGACAAGCAGCTCAATGTTCACGGGCCGGGCGTGAAGCCCGCCGAGGTGGCGCGGCTGCCGGTGGCGCCCGGCAACAGCGATCTGTGCTTTGAATGGATGGGGCCGATCGCGGACGCCGTCGCGCACCTCAATCACCATGGCATCAAGATCGAAAGCGGCCCGATGCAGCGCTTTGGCGCGAAGGGAGCGGGCACCAGCGTCTATTTCCGCGATCCCGACGGCTCGCTGATGGAGTTCATGTCTTATTCTTCCTAGAGGCGCCATCTTCCCAGAGGCGACATGGTTTCTCGGAGGCGAAATGGCCGAAGCTCCCGGAACGCACGACCCGACACGCCTGCCGCCGGGAATCCCGGCACCGCAAGACGATGGCGGCGCGCGCCATCTGGCCGGCGCGAAGTTTCCTGACGTCTCGCTCGCGGCGACCAATGGCGCAGCGGTCAATCTGTCAAAGCTTCCCGGCCGTACCGTGCTCTACATCTATCCGCGGACCGGCGTACCGGGTGTTGACGCGCCGCCGGGCTGGGACGAGATTCCCGGCGCGCGTGGCTGCACGCCGCAATCCTGCGGCTTTCGCGATCATTTCGCCGAACTCAAGGCGCTCGGTGTTGCCCATCTCTACGGCCTGTCGACGCAGGACAGCGATTATCAGCGCGAAGCCGTGGCGCGGCTGCATCTGCCGTTTGCGATCCTGTCCGACGCCGATCTGAAACTCGGCCGCGCGATGAGGCTGCCGACCTTCGCGACCTCCGGCATGACGCTGTTCAAGCGGATGGCGCTGGTGAGCGACAATGGTGTGATCGTCAAGGTGTTCTATCCGGTGTTTCCGCCGGACAAGAATGCCGCGGAGGTCGTCGCCTGGCTCCGCGCCAATCCTGCGTGACGATCACGCGCCGACACCGGCCGCGGCGAAATAGCGGGTCATGAAGTCGTTGAATGCCAGCACTTTGGCCGAGCGCTGCTGGCCGACGGGATAAACGGCGTAAATCGTCGCTTCGGGCAGCTTGAATTTCGGCAGGACCTCGACGACGCGGCCGGCTTTGAGATCCTCGCGAAAGAAGATGACCGGCCCGTACGCAATGCCAAGCCCGCGCACCGCCGCGGTTTTGAGCACCTCACGGTGGCTGGTTACGATCGGTCCGCTGATTTTGACCACGCGTTCGCCGTCATGGCCGATGAGATGCCATTCGTCGGGCGGCTCCAGGTAGCTGTAGGTCAGGCAAGCGTGCTGCGCGAGGTCTTCCGGCCGCCGCGGTGTGCCGCGCCGCGTCAGGTAATCCGGCGCCGCGCACAGGATGCGCCGCGACGAATTGAGCTTGCGCGCGATCAGGCTCGACGAGGCTCCGCGCGGGCGGCCGACGCTGATGGCGATGTCATAACCCTCGGCGATCGGATCGGTGACGTGGTCATTCAAGGTCAGATTGATGCGCAGCCGCGGATAGGCGAGGGCGAGGTCGGTGATGGCCGATCCGATCTCCGCCAGTCCGAAATTGGTCGGCGCGATGATGCGTAATTCACCGCGCGGCTCGTTGTGCAGTTCTCCGGCCGCGCGTTCGGCGTCTTCAAGCTCGGCGAGGATGCGGCGGCATTGTTCGTAAAATGTCCGGCCAGGTTCGGTCGCGCTGACCCGCCGCGTGGTGCGATTGAGGAGGCGTGCGCCGAGCCGCTCTTCGAGCTGCAAGACATGCTTGCTCACGGCGGCGCGGGACATGCCGAGCCGTTCCGCTGCGGCGGTGTAACTTCCGGCCTCGACCACGGCGGCAAAAACCCGTGTGTTCTCGAAGCGATCCATTTGACCGTCGATTGTCAATCAAATGTTGACAATCTATTTCCCGGCGCCGCGCTGATCAAGTCAATTCGCTCGGCTACGCTGCGGGCAAAGCCGCAGACCAAAAGCCGCAAACAAGGACTGCCGAACGGAGGACGCCATGTCGGAGAACAAGTTCGTCGTCGCACCGCACTTCCGCCTGCACGAATGGGTCGCCGAGGAGAAAGGCTATTTCGCCGCCGAAGGTCTCGATTACGAATTCCGCGAGACCATGGATTCGAGCTCCGGCAAGGGGCACCATATCGGCAACAAGGTCGGCGCCTACCAGACGCTCGAGGCCGGCCGTACCTGCAATGTCAGCGGCGCCTGCCACTGGACCATGAACGTCGCCGCCTCGAACGGCCACGGCAAGCTCTATGCCGATGCTTATTCGGTGTCGCCTTGCGGGGTGTTCGTGCCGCCGGATTCGCCGGTCAAGACGCCGGCCGATCTTGCCGGCGTGCCGATTTCCGTCGGCTACCAATCCGGCAGCCATTACGCCACCATCCAGGGGCTCGAACAATATCTGCAGCTCGACCGGATCAACCTGTCGTTCAACGACGGGCTGTTGTTCAGCCGCATGGAACTCCTGATCGACGGCAAAGTGCCGGCGGCATCGTTGTTTTCAGGACCGTATTATTTCGTCGAACAGCTCGGTTTCCGCAAAGTCATCGACACGACCTTCATGATGGCCTCGATGGTGACCGGCACGCCCGATCCCGAAGACGTCCGGAAGTATTTCCGCGCCTTACGCCGCGCCCAGCGCGACATCGATCTGCGCCCTGAACTCTTCACGCACTACTACAAGAAGGAATTCCCGGCGCGCTTCCACGGCCAGATGGATACGCGCCGCTGGGGGCCCGGCGAACGGCTGGTGTTCGAGCCCTATTCGAAACAGACCTTCGAGGAATCCTTCGAGTGGATCGAACAGCACGGCATCTTCCCGCGCAGCGAGATGGGCACGGGCAGATACGAAAGCTCGATCTTCCAGTAAGAGGCTGCAAAAGCATGATCCCGAAAACTGGGAACCGGTTTTCGGAAAAGATCATGCTTAAAGCAAAGAGCGATCAGGCGCCAAGCATTTTGCGCACCTGCGCAAACACGTCGCGGAACATCTGCGGCGTGAGCACGCCAGTATTGGTGTTGTAGCGTGAGCAGTGATAGCTGTCGACCAAGGTCAGCGCGCCGATCTTGTGCACGCGGCCGTGGGCGAAAGGGAACTGCGCGCGGCGCTCGCCGTTGGCGCTGACGAAGGTTTCATGCGCGATGCGTCCGAGCGCGACCACGATGGAAAGTCTGGTCATCTCCTTGAGCGTCGCGGCCAGAAAATCGCGGCAGGTGTTGATCTCGGCGGGCGTCGGTTTGTTTTCGGGCGGCACGCAGCGCACCGCATTGCTGATCCGGCTGTCGATCAGTTCAAGCCCGTCGTCGGGGCTCGCGGCATAGGTGCCGCGGGCGAAGCCGAATTCGATCAAAGTCGCGTAGAGCAGGTCGCCGGCGTAATCGCCGGTGAAGGGCCGGCCGGTGCGGTTGGCGCCGCGCAGGCCGGGGGCGAGACCAAGCACCAGTAAACGCGCATCGGCCGACCCGAACGAGTCCACCGGCGCGTTGAACCATTCCGGCTCGAGTTCCCGCCAATGTTCGCGAAAACTGACCAGGCGCGGACAGCGCGGACAGTCGCGGCCGGGCACGCCGCTGGGGCGCGACATGGGCGCCGTCTTGGTGCTGGTCACGGTGTTCAATCGTCTTCGAATTCGTCTTCGACATCGACCCGCTGCGAGGTCGGGCTGCGCTGCAGGAACTGCGGGGTGTGCCGGGCCACGTCACGCTGGTCGCGCGGCTCGCTGCGCGTCTCGCGGGGCTCGCGCGTCGGACGCTCGTTCGGATCACGGCCGATCTTCGACTGCAGCTCGATGATATCGATGAACTGATCGGCCTGCCGACGCAACTCGTCGGCGACCATCGGCGGCTGGGTCGAAACGGTCGAGACCACGACGACGCGCACGCCGCGCCGCTGCACCGCCTCGACCAGGGAGCGAAAATCGCCGTCGCCGGAGAACAGCACCATCTGGTCGATATGCGGGGCGAGCTCCATGGCATCGACCGCAAGCTCGATATCCATGTTGCCTTTCACCTTGCGCCGGCCGGTCTGGTCGACGAATTCCTTGGTCGCTTTGGTGACGACGCTGTAGCCGTTGTAGTCCAGCCAATCGATCAGCGGACGGATCGAGGAATATTCCTGATCCTCGATCACGGCGGTGTAATAGAAGGCGCGGACCAGATAGCCGCGCGACTGGAACTCGCGCAGCAAGCGCTTGTAGTCGATATCGAAACCAAGCGACTTGGCGGTGGCGTAAAGATTGGCGCCGTCAATGAATAACGCGATTTTTTCAGTTTGTGCGGACATGATTTTTCTCGCGATGAAAGGTGCGTCTCGTGATTAAACCCGGAGCGGCTGCAATCAACGATGCCGGCGGTCAATAAATCGTCTCGTCAAGGAAACGTGCTGATGCCCAAGCGGTATTTCAAGCGGATGTCCTATCGCCACATTGTGCCGTAGCAAGCGGCACGCGCTCGAAAGCACTTGCGGCACGCCGTCGCGGCAGTTCCCAAATATTGATTCAGGAGACCGCGAAGCAGTTCCGGAAAATTTTCGGCAGCAGATTTCGGTAACAGAGCAGACCCCCAATCGCCAAGTTAATTATCGGAAGCATTTCCACGACGGCGTCCGGACGGCGATAGTGCCCCCTTGGCGGGGCCGGATTTGGCCGAAGGCCGGGCAAAAATCGGCCGGATAACCAAGCACAAAATCAGGCTTGCGCATCGGCGCTGCGGACGTTAGTTAAGCGCCACATTAAGGGACCTTGCCCTAGTTTGCGGGACTCTCGCCGGGAAGACCGGCCCTTTTAGGCCCGTTTTTAAGGCTCCAAGCCATCGAAACACCGTTGAATGGGAATATCGCCAAATGGCCCGTGTCACCGTTGAAGATTGCATCGACAAGGTCGAGAACCGGTTCGAGCTCGTTCTGCTGGCCGGCCACCGCGCCCGCATGATCTCGTCCGGCGCCCAGATCGCCGTCGACCGCGACAACGACAAAAACCCGGTTGTCGCGCTCCGGGAGATCGCGGATCTGGCGGTGTCGCCCGAGGACCTCAAGGAGGAACTCGTGCATTCCCTGCAGAAATATGTCGAGGTCGACGAGCCGGAGCCCGAGACCGTACCGCTTATCGGGGCGCCGGGCACCGGGGTGGATGTCGACGATACCGACGTCACCACCGACCGCATGACCGAGGAAGAGCTGCTCAAGGGGCTGGAGGGGCTGACGCCTCCGGAAAGCCAGCCCGAGCCGGATGTCGGCGACGAGGAAGAATAAGGCTCGCCCGCGGCGGCGTGCCTTCGGGGCTGTCTTCGGGAAAGCTTAACCAAGCCCAGCGGATTTGATTTGGTGTCTGCTGCATCGCACGCGCGATGCCGGACGTAAAATCCCGCGTGTCTTGTAGCGCGCGCGCTGCTCCATGATATCTTCATAGGGAGAAGCGGCCGAATCTGGCGTCCAGCCGGGGGCGGCCGCGTGCCCAGTCCATCACCAGTCCATGGCTAGGCACGAGCCACGGGACCACGATGCCGCGTTCGCCGATCGATCTGCCGCGCATGCAGAACCAGCCCCGTTCGCGGGGTCCGCTGGCGCGCGCGCCGAGCCTGGTGCCGGCGGTCGAGGGGGCCGAGCCGCCGCCGGTCAAGTCACGCAAGCCAAGGACGCGGCAATACGACCTGATCGAAGACGTCAAGAAGTACAATCCCGCCGCCAACGAGGACCTGCTCAACCGCGCCTATGTCTATGCCATGCGGGCGCATGGCGAGCAGAAGCGAGCCTCCGGCGACCCCTATATTTCGCATCCGCTTGAAGTGGCCGCGATCCTGGCGGGCCTGAAACTCGACGATGCCACGATCGCCGCCGCGCTCCTGCACGACACCATCGAGGACACCGACGCCACTCGCGCCGAGATCGACCGCTTGTTTGGTCACGAAATCGGGCTTCTGGTCGAAGGCCTGACCAAATTGAAGCGGCTCGATCTCGTGTCCAAGGAGGCCAAACAGGCCGAGAACCTGCGCAAGCTTCTGCTCGCCATCGCCGACGACGTGCGGGTGCTGCTGATCAAGCTCGCCGACCGGCTGCACAATATGCGCACGCTGGAATATCAGCCGCCGGCCTCGCGACGACGCACCGCCGACGAGACCCTCGACATCTACGCGCCGCTCGCCGGCCGCATGGGCATGCAGGAGATGCGCGAGGAACTCGAGGATCTGGCATTCCGCGAGCTCAATCCCGAGGCCTACAAGATCCTGACCGAGCGGCTCGAAACGCTGGCGGCGAAATCGAGCGGCTGGATCACCGAGATCGAGGATCAGCTCGCCCGCAAGCTCGCCGACCGCGGCATCACCGCCGAAGTCACCGGCCGGCGCAAGCGCGCCTACTCGATCTGGCGCAAGATGGAGCGCAAGGCGGTCGGCTTCGAGCAGCTCTCCGACATATTCGGCTTCCGCGTCGTCGTCGGCGATGTCGGCGAGTGCTACCAGGCGCTCGGCATCGTGCACACGACCTGGCCGGTCGTGCCGGGGCGCTTCAAGGACTATATTTCGACGCCCAAGCAGAACGATTATCGCTCCATCCACACCACGGTAATCGGGCCGGGCAAGCAGCGCGTCGAGCTGCAGATCCGCACCCGCGACATGCAGCAGATCGCCGAATACGGCATCGCCGCGCACGCGCTCTATAAGGACAGCGCCAGCTCGCCGACCGAAATGCTGTCCCGCGAATCGAGCGCTTACGCCTGGCTGCGCCGCACCATCGAACTGCTCGCCGAAGGCTCCAATCCGGAAGAATTCCTCGAGCACACCAAGCTCGAACTGTTCCACGACCAGGTGTTCTGCTTCACGCCCAAGGGCAAGCTGATCGCTCTGCCGCGCGGGGCTACGCCGATCGATTTCGCCTATGCGGTCCATACCGATGTCGGCAACATGGCGATCGGCGCCAAAATCAACGGCAAGATCGGTCCGCTGTCATCGGCACTGCAAAACGGCGACGAGGTGCAGATCCTGACCTCGAAGGCGCAGGTCGCGCCGCCGTCGGCTTGGGAATCCATCGTCGTGACCGGCAAGGCGCGCGACGCCATCCGCCGCGCGACGCGCGACGCAGTGCGCAACCAATATGCCGGTCTCGGCCGGCGCATCGTCGAGAAGCTGTTCCACCGCGCCAAGATCGATTTTTCCGACGAAAAGCTCGAAGGCGCGCTGCCGCGGCTGGCGCGCGGGTCGATCGAAGACGTGATGGCGGCCGTTGGCCGCGGCGAGATGAAGGCCTCCGACGTCGCGCGCGCGATGTATCCCGACTACAAGGACGAGCGGGTGACGCCGATCGCGCCGAAGCCCGACAGCGGCTGGTTCGGCCTGAAACTCGGCAGGGCGGTGAAGTTCAAGGTGCCGAACGAGGGCGAGAACGGCACGGCGATTCCGATCCGCGGCATCAATTTCGATCTGCCGGTACGCTTTGCCCCGCAAGGCGGCGCCGTCCCGGGCGACCGCATTGTCGGCATCATGACGCCGGGCGAGGGCATCACGATCTATCCGATCCAGTCGGAATCGCTCAAGCAATTCGAGGACGAGCCGGAACGCTGGCTCGACGTGCGCTGGGACGTCGACGAGCAGGCGCCGCAGCGGTTCCCGGCGCGGCTTGCGGTGCAGTCGGTCAACGAGCCCGGAACCTTGGCGCAGATCACGCAGGTGATCGCCGAGCACGACGGCAATATCGACAACATCCGCATGACGCGGCAATCGCCGGATTTCACCGAACTGACCATCGATCTCGAAGTCTACAACCTCAAGCACCTCACCTCGATCATTTCGCAATTGCGCGCGAAGAAGGTCGTCGCCGCCGCCGAACGGGTCAACGGATAGGCATGCCTGGTTCAGCCATCCGCCTTGGCGTCAATGTCGATCATGTCGCGACCGTGCGGAATGCGCGCGGCGGCCGTCACCCCGATCCGGTCAAGGCCGCCGAACTCGCCATTGCCGCCGGCGCCGACGGCATCACCGCGCATCTGCGCGAGGATCGCCGCCATATCGTGGATGACGACGTGCGGCGCCTGAAGGAGCGCCTCAAGAAGCCGCTCAATCTGGAAATGGCGGCGACCGCGGAAATGATCGACATTGCCTGCAAGCTCAAGCCGCATGCCTGCTGCATCGTGCCCGAGCGACGGCAAGAGCGCACGACCGAAGGCGGCCTCGATGCCGCCGGCCAGCGCGACGCCTTGCGGGCCGCCATAGGCCGACTTGCGGGCGCCGGCATCCGCGTCTCGTTGTTCATCGCCGCGGAGGCTTCCCAAATCGAGGCCGCGCACGCCGTCGGAGCGCCGGTGATCGAAATTCACACCGGCGCCTGGTGCGATGCGCTCGCGGCCGGTCAGGCCGCCGCGGCCGACGCCGAGTTCGAGCGCATCAGGCGGGGCGCCGCGACGGCGAAGGACCTGGGGCTCGAGGTCCATGCCGGCCACGGGCTCGATTTCATCACCGCCGAACGGGTCGCCGAATTGCCTGAGATCGCCGAGCTCAATATCGGGCATTTTCTGATCGGCGAGGCGATCTATTCCGGCCTCGATGGGGTCGTGCGCAGGATGCGCGCCGGCATGGAGCGCGGCCGCGGCCGAATCGGAACCAGGCCTTGACCGGACAAGTTATAATGAGAGCTCACTCATGATCCTCGGCATCGGATCCGACATTTCCGACGCCCGCCGCATCGCCAAAGTGCTGGAGCGCCACGGCGATCGCTTTATCGACCGCGTCTTCACGCCGGTCGAGCGGGCCAAGGCCGAGAAACGGCGCAACCGGATCGAGACCTATGCCAAGCGCTTTGCCGCCAAGGAGGCTTGCGCCAAGGCGCTCGGCACCGGCCTTCGCGCCGGCGTCTGGTGGCGCGATATGGGCGTCGTCAACCTGCCATCGGGACGGCCGACCCTGGAACTGACCGGAGGCGCCAAGCGCCGCCTGCAGGCGATCACGCCCGCGGGCTATGAGGCGCGAATCGATCTGACGATCACCGACGAAGGACCGATGGCGCATGCGTTCGTTGTCATTTCCGCTGTCGCCATAGGAGCCGGGCGGGAGTAAGTTCGGCCGCTGGTCCGGCTTGGCTGCGGGCCGTGCCGGAAAGTTGTCGCCGAACCATTGCGGCCGGGCAGATTCGCCCCAATTTCATCCCAACTAATTTTGCGTTGCGAGCGCGGCGACAGGTGCCAAGGAAGGTCTGGAAACCGGCGGTAACCGCATGGTATCCTTGAGGAAAATCGTATTCGCAAAAGCTGCGGCGAATTCCCGCCTGCAATTGCTTGTGGGTGACGCAGCCGCTACAAGATCGCTGGCGGGCGCGACCGATGGAAGATGACAAGCCGATGAGCGTGGGGACAGACTCCAAGCGAAATGAAGGCGGGTTCGCCGAGACGGTGCGCGTGGTCATCCATGCGCTGATTATCGCGCTCGTCATCCGCACCTTCTTGTTTCAGCCGTTCAACATTCCCTCGGGCTCGATGATCCCGACCCTGCTGGTCGGCGATTATCTGTTCGTGTCCAAATACTCATACGGCTATACGCATTATTCGTTTCCCTTCTCGCCGCCGATCTTCTCCGGCCGCGTTCTCAGCCGCGAACCGCAGCGCGGCGACGTCGTCGTGTTCCGCCTGCCGAAAGACGATTCGATCGACTACATCAAGCGCGTCATCGGATTGCCGGGCGACAAGATCCAGATGATCGACGGCGTGTTGAACATCAACGGCCGGCCGGTGCCGCGTCAGCGTGTCGAAGATTTCATTACCGACGACGACGGCGTCGTCGAGCGGGTCAAGCAATATCGCGAGACGCTCCCGAACGGCGTGAGCTACAACACGCTCGACCTCACCGACAACGGCTTCTACGACAATACGCCGGTCTACACCGTGCCGCCCGGCCATTACTTCATGATGGGCGACAATCGCGACAATTCGACCGATAGCCGTGTGCTCAGTCAGGTCGGCTACGTGCCGTTCGAAAATCTGGTCGGCAAAGCGCAGATCATCTTTTTCTCCATCCGTGACGATGCCCATGCGTGGGAGGTCTGGCGCTGGCCTTGGGCGGTTCGGTGGGAGCGGCTGTTCACGCTGGTGAGATGAGTGGCCGCAAGAAAGCAAAGTCGGTAGTCACGCGCAAAGACGCGCCGGCCCTTGGGCCTGCCGCGGCGGCCGTCGACGGCGTACTTGCGGTCAAACAGGCTCCCGCTGCCAAAGAGCCCGCTGCCAAAGAGAAAGAACCGCGGCGCCGCAAGCGCAGCGCCACCGAACTCGAGGGTCGCATCGGCTATCGCTTCAACGACGGCACGCTGCTCGAATGCGCGCTCACGCACATTTCGGGGCTGAAGGGCGCGCGCAATCGTGCCGGCAGTTATCAGCGGCTCGAATTTCTGGGCGATCATGTGCTCGGTCTCGTGATCTCCGACATGCTGTACCGGACCTATCCGAAGGCCGACGAAGGCGAGCTGTCACGCCGCCTGGCCGATCTGGTGCGCAAGGAGACTTGCGCCGAGATCGCGCGCACCATCGATCTCGGTCCCGCGATCCGGGTCGGCGCCTCGGAGGCGAATGCGGGAGCGCGCTCGCGTCTGGCCATTCTTGCCGACGTATGCGAAGCGGTGATCGGCGCAGTCTATCTCGACGGCGGCTACAAGGCCGCGGAGGAACTGGTCGTGCGGCTGTGGCAGGCGCGCATGCAAGCGACCGCGCAGCCGCTGCGCGATCCAAAAACCGTGTTGCAGGAATGGGCGCAAGCGCGCGGCTTGCCGACTCCGGCCTATCGTGAGATCGCGCGTTCCGGGCCCGATCACGATCCGGAATTCCGCGTCGCCGTGCAGCTTCCGGCGTTCGCGCCGGCCGAAGGGCTTGGCCGCTCCAAGCGCGCGGCCGAACAGGCCGCGGCCTCCGCCATGCTGGTGCGCGAAGGCGTCGAACGCACCCGCCGCCATGGTTGAGCCCCATCACGAGCCCGCGGTCGAGACGACAGCGGAGCCTGTGCAGCAGGAGACGCGCTGCGGGTTCGTCGCGCTGATCGGTGCGCCGAATGCCGGCAAGTCGACGCTGATCAACGCGCTGGTCGGCAGCAAAGTCTCGATCGTCACGCCGAAGGTGCAGACCACGCGCGCGCTCATTCGCGGCATTGCGATCGAGGGCGCGTCGCAGCTGATCTTCGTCGATACGCCGGGCATTTTCGCGCCGCGGCGGCGGCTCGACCGCGCCATGGTCGGCACCGCCTGGGGCTCGACCCAGGACGCCGATCTGGTCGCGCTCCTGATCGACTCGAAGAAGGGTTTCGGTGAAGACGAGGCGGCGATTGTCGGCCCGCTCGCCGAGATTCGCGCGCCCAAGGTTCTGGTGCTCAACAAAGTCGATTTGATCGCCAAGCCCGAACTGCTCGCACTGACGCACACGCTCAATGAGCGCGCCAGCTTCGCCGCGACCTTCATGATCTCGGCGCTGTCGGGCAACGGTGTCGGCGATCTCAAGTCCTGGTTTGCGGCGCATGTTCCAGCCGGACCCTGGCTCTATCCGGAGGATCAGATTTCCGACGCGCCGCTGCGCCAGCTTGCCGCCGAGATCACCCGGGAAAAGCTCTATTTGCGGCTGCATCAAGAGCTGCCTTATCAGTCCACGGTCGAGACCGAGGTGTGGAAGGAATTGCGCGACGGATCGGTCCGCATCGAGCAGACCATCTATGTCGAGCGCGAGAGCCAGCGCAAAATCGTGCTCGGCAAAGCCGGCCAGGCCATCAAGGCGATCGGCGCCGCCGCGCGTGCCGACATTGCGGAAGCCATCGAGCAGCCGGTGCACCTGTTCCTGCACGTGAAAGTGCGGGAAGGGTGGGGCGACGACCCGGAGCGCTATCGCGAAATGGGTTTGGAATTCCCGAAAGAATAATTCGTCATAGCCTATGGAATGGACCGACGACAGCATCGTGCTCGGCGTCAAGCGTCATGGCGAGACGAGCGTCATTCTCGAACTGATGACGCATGCGCATGGCCGGCATCTTGGCCTGGTCCGCGGCGGGACCGGCGTGCGCCAGCGCGGCGTGCTGCAGCCGGGCAATGCACTGCGCGCGACCTGGCGGGCGCGGCTTGACGAGCATCTCGGCAATTACACCGTCGAAGGCCTCAATCTGCGCGCGGCGTCGTTTCTGTCGGCGGCGCATGCGGTGTACGGCGTGACGCATCTCGCGGCTTTGTGCCGTTTGCTCGCCGAGCGCGAGCCGCATGCTGCGATCTATGACGCGCTCGAGATCATTCTCGAACATCTCAACGACCCGCGCGCCGCGGCGCCGATGATCGCGCGTTTCGAGCTCGATTTTCTCGCCGAGCTCGGCTTCGGCCTTGATCTGTCGTCGTGCGCGGCCACGGGCACGACCGCGGATCTCATCTACGTTTCGCCGAAATCGGGCCGTGCGGTCTCGCGCGATGCCGGCGAAGCGTATCGTGACCGATTGCTGCGGCTGCCGGCCTTTCTGCATTCGGACGCGGAACCGGAATCGGCCGGCGATCTTGCCGACGCGTTCTCGCTCACCGGCTTTTTTCTCGATCGTCACGCCTTCGCGCCGCGCGGCCTCGCTCTGCCCGAGGCGCGCGCGCAATTCGTCACCGCGCTCGCGCGCGCGGCGCATCACATATAGCACGAGTCATTGCGGCCCCATCCCCGGTAGCGGCCATTGTAGCAATGATGTCCCCAATACGGGCCCCAGACATAATAACGCGCACGGGGCGACAGCGGCGCATACCAATAATGCCGCGGATACCAGTAGGTCCCGCGCCAAGCCCAATAACGATGGTGCCGCCAATCATGCGCCCGCGTGACGGCGCTGGATGTCTTGGCCGCCATGCGAATTGCTGCATGCGAGGCGACCGGCATCGCCGTCGCCGGCTTCGCAGGCGCCGCCAGGACGAGAATTGCCGCCGCGGCCAATGCCGCATGAAGCGCTTTGCGCATTGCTGATCTCCCCGACGTTGCAGGTTCAAAACAAATCCAACGACGTGTGCGCGCGCAGGCGAGGCATTTTACCTCGGCCTCGCGCCGCGTCCACGCTCGCCGTGTTGCGCCTGCGCGGAAAAGGATCACGCGAGGCGACGCGATTCATTTTCGCAATCGGCATCTCGAAAGAATTCTGGAGCGCAATCGCTTGCAAATGAAGCGATTGGCGCTCCAGCATTCAGGCCAAAGCCGCGATCAGATTACCAGCGGCGCCAGCCCCAATAGCTATGCTGCCAGCCCCAATGATGCGGCCGCCAGTAAGGCCCGTTCCACCACACGCGCCGACAGCCGTAATAGCCGCAGACGACCGCAGCTTTTTGGACAAGGTTCGCGTCAGCGGACGTCGCCAGCCCAAGCTGAGTTGCCGAGATTGCAGGCATGGCGGCGGGCATCGCAGCGGCCTCGTTCGTGACCGCTCCGATCGACAGCACGGCCGCAACCGCAAGCATAGTCTTACGCATGCTAGTCCTCCATGACGTTCCGGCGCGAACCGAGGGAGCGTGCGTCGGTGCTCGCAATGATGTTAGCGAACTCTTTGATCTTGCGGGATTAATTATGTTTCATCTTGTGGCGCCGTTTGTTCATAACGGGTTCAGGTCCGTAGTCCGGTAGGGCCGCCAATGCGAATTTCGGTTCGACCAGAAGCCGCATCGCGCGCGCCATTTTGCTAGTATGATTGGTGATTCCCATATTCGCTCCGAGCACGCGGTTTGCGCGCCGTGCTCGTTGGCGCGTTCCGAAATCGAGAGACGAACCCAGCCGTCATGAGCAAGAAAGCCAGTCCTCCTCCTTCCGAATCGAATGGCGTGCAGGAGATCGCGCTGCGCGAAGCGCTCGAGGAGCGCTATCTCGCCTATGCGCTCTCGACCATCATGCATCGCGCGTTGCCAGACGCGCGTGACGGATTGAAACCGGTGCATCGGCGCATTCTCTACGGCATGCGGCTCCTTCGGCTCGATCCGGGCGCGGCGTTCAAGAAGTCGGCAAAGATCGTCGGCGACGTGATGGGTAACTTTCATCCGCACGGCGACCAAGCGATCTATGACGCGCTGGTGCGGCTCGCGCAGGATTTTTCCTCGCGCTATCCCCTGGTCGACGGCCAGGGCAATTTCGGCAATATCGACGGCGATAACGCCGCCGCCTACCGCTACACCGAAGCGCGCATGACGGATGTGGCACGGCTTCTGCTCGAAGGCATCGACGAGGACGCCGTCGACTTCCGGCCGAATTACGACGGCATGTCGGAAGAGCCGGTGGTGCTGCCGGCGGCGTTTCCCAATTTGCTCGCCAACGGCGCGCAAGGCATCGCCGTCGGCATGGCGACAGCCATTCCGCCGCACAACGTCGCGGAAATCTGCGATGCCGCGCTTTATCTGATCGAGCAGCCGAATGCGCGCACCAAGACGCTGTTGAAATTCGTGCCGGGCCCGGATTTCCCGACCGGGGGTCTCATCGTCGATCCGCCCGAAGTCATTGCCGAGGCCTATGCGACCGGCCGCGGCTCGTTCCGCTTGCGCGCGCGCTGGAAAGTCGAGGAGACCGGTCGCGGCACCTATCAGGTCGTGGTCACGGAGATCCCGTGGCAGGTGCAGAAGATGCGGCTCGTCGAGCGCATTGCCGAGCTGATGAACGAGAAGAAACTGCCGCTCCTTGCCGACATGCGCGATGAATCCGCCGAGGACGTGCGCATCGTGTTCGAGCCGCGCTCGCGCTCGGTCGATCCGGCGCTGCTGATGGAAAGCCTGTTCAAGCTGACCGAGCTCGAGAGCCGCGTGCCGCTGAACATGAATGTGCTGGTGCGCGGCCGCATTCCGAAAGTCATCGGGCTTGCGGAAGCGATCAGCGAATGGCTCGCACACCGCCGCGAAGTCCTGCTGCGGCGCTCGCGCTATCGGCTGGCGCAGATCGAGCATCGCCTTGAAGTGCTGGGCGGCTATCTGATCGCCTATCTCAATCTCGACAAGGTCATCAAGATCATCCGTACCGAGGACGAGCCCAAGCCGGTGCTGATGAAGACCTTCAAGCTCACCGACGTGCAGGCCGAAGCCATCCTCAATATGCGGCTGCGCAACCTGCGCAAGCTCGAGGAAATGGAGATCCGCAAGGAGGACAAGGACCTGCGCGCGGAGAAGAAGTCGATCGAGGAATTGCTGCGCTCGGAAAAGCAGCAGTGGAAGAAGATCGCCGATCAGGTGCGCGAAGTGCGCGATGCCTTCGGCCCGAAGACGCCGCTCGGCAAGCGCCGCACCGGCTTCGCGCAGGCGCCGGCGCATGACGAGGCAGCGATCGAGGAGGCCTTGGTCGAGCGCGAGCCGATTACCGTCGTGGTGTCGGACAAGGGCTGGATCCGCGCGCTGCGCGGCCACGTCGCGGATTTGTCGAGCCTGGCGTTCAAGACCGACGACAGCCTGAAGCTTGCCTTCTTCGCCGAGACCACGTCGAAGCTTCTGGTCTTCGCCACAAATGGCCGCTTCTACACGATCGATGCGGCCAAATTGCCGGGCGGTCGCGGTCATGGCGAGCCGGTCCGCCTGTTCGCCGAGATCGAGCAGGACGCCGATATCGTCACCGTGTTCCGCTATCAGGGCGGACGCAAACTGATCGTCGCCAGCAGGCAGGGCACGGGCTTCATCGTTTCCGAGGACGAGTGCCTCGGCAATACGCGCAAGGGCAAGCAGGTGCTCAACGTCAAGCCGCCGGATGCCGCTCGCGCGTTGGCGCCGCTCGAAGGCGAGTTCATCGCGACGATCGGCGAGAACCGCAAAATGGTGATCTTCCCGCGCGACCAGGTGCCGGAGATGACGCGCGGCCGCGGCGTGCGGCTGCAGCGCTACAAGGACGGCGGCCTGTCCGACCTCAAGACTTTCGAGGTGGAAAAGGGCCTGACCTGGACCGATTCCGCCGGCCGCGTGTTCTCGCTGTCGCTCAAAGAGCTGTCAGACTGGCGCGGCAACCGCGCCGACGCCGGCCGGCTGGCGCCCAAGGGCTTTCCGAAGAGCAACAAATTTGACTCGCTTTCAAACCGTGTCGCTAACGGTAAAGGCGCCGATGAAGAATAAGGGGCCTGTTGCCCTGGCCGCTTGCGGCAGGCGGGAATATTTCGCGGTTGCGGCCGATCGGGATAAGGTGCAGCGCCAATCTCCTGAAAACATGCGGCGAGCGGGATGGTCGTAGGCAGTCGCGCGTGGTCGAACTGGCGAAGCTGGCTGCGGCTTCTCAGCGCGCTGACCATGCTGAGCTTCGTCATCTGCCATCTCACCGCGCACTGTTTTCTGCTGATCTCGTTCGAAGACGCGGAGGCGGCACGCCGCATCTTGATGTATCCGTGGCGCGGATGGACCGGCACCGTCGTTCTGTCGGCGGCATTTCTGGTTCACTACAGCAACGCGTTGTGGTCGATCTATGTGCGCCGCGCGCTGCGGCTCAGGCCCTGGGAATGGACGCAGCTGGCGCTCGGCCTCTGTATCCCGGTGCTCTTGACCGATCACGTCGTGTCGACGCGCATCGCCGAGCATGTGCTCGATACCACGACTTATTACAACTCCATCTTCGTCGTGCAATGGCTGTTCATGCCTTGGCTCGCCGCGGCGCAGATGCTGGCGATCGTGACGGTTTGGACCCATGCCTGTATCGGCGTCCACTTCTGGCTGCGCCTGCGGCCCTGGTATCCCAAGTGGCGGCCATTTCTGTTTGCCTACGCGCTGTTGCTGCCGAGCTTGGCGCTGGCCGGCTATGTCACCGGCGGCAATCAGGTTCTGCGCGAGGCCAAGGATCCTGATTTTGCCGATTCCGCGCTCGCGGATGCCAATGTGACCGATGAGACCGCGGCGGCCATCAACCGCATGGTGGATGTCGGCTGGATCTTCTGCATCGCATTGCCGCTTCTGCCCTTCGCCGGCCGCGGCTTGCGTCATTGGTATTATCGCCGTCAAAAGCCGCCGATCCTGGCGCATGCCGCCGGGCGAAGCATGCCGATCCTGCCCGGCGCCACTGTGCTCGAGACGTTGCGCGCCAACGGCATCGCACACGCGTCGGTCTGCGGCGGAAGGGCGCGCTGCACCACTTGCCGGATCATGGTCACCAAGGGGTTCGACGAATTGCCGCCGCCCGCGACTTTGGAGGCCAAGGCGCTGTCACGTATCGGCGCGTCGGCTGGCATGCGGCTCGCCTGCCAAATTCGTCCGACAACCGATATCGCCGTCATGCCGCTCCTCGCCGCCGATGCCAGCGCCGCGGACGGCGCGACGCGCGGCGGTCTTGAAGGCAGTGAACGCCTCATCACCGTCGTTTTTGTCGATCTGCGCGGTTCGACCACGCTGGGCGAAGCGCGGCTGCCTTACGACGTGCTGTTCATTCTCAATCAGTTCTTCCATGAGATGACGCGCGCGCTCGTCGAAACCAACGGACATTATTCGCAATTCACCGGCGACGGGCTGATGGCGCTTTACGGCTTGGCCGCCGCAAACCCGAAGACCGGCGCGGCGGACGCGTTGCGCGGCGCGCGCGCGATGCTGTCCCGCCTCGACGCCCTCAACGACACGCTGCGCGCCGATCTGCGCGAGCCGTTGCGCATCGGTATCGGCATTCACTTCAGCGAAGCGATTGTCGGTTCGATGGGGCCGCCGCATTCGCAGATCATCACCGCGATCGGCGACACGGTGAACACCTGCGCGCGACTCGAGAGTCTGTGCAAGGACTATCAGTGCACCGTAATCGTTTCACGCCAGGCGGCCGAAGCCGCCGGGCTGAAGCTCGACGGCAACGAGTTGCACGAAGCGGCGGTCAAGGGCCGCAAGGAGCCGGTGCAGTTCTATGCACTGCAATCGTTCGCCGATGTGCCGATCGGGGCGTGACAGGCGCCATGGCGTCAATCGCGCGATCAATTGAACCAATACGGCGTTGCTTTCGCCTCCGCCGAGGCGGGAAACAGCGTGTGCAAAAGCTGAAAGGCTTCGCGTGAATAGGCGGCGTGGCTGCCGTCGCGATTGCAGCCCCAACGGGTCGAGGTCACCGCATCGGCCAGTGCTTCTGCCTGTCCCATGCGGGATGCGTGCGCGCCAGCCCGCCGGACCCATGCGATAATGTGTTCGCTCAGAAACTGCGGTGCGCATTCGGCCTTGGACAATCTGACCAGCTCGGCAGGATCGATGTTGCGGAAGAGAAAGCTGTCCGAGAGGGCGGGCGCCAGCATGGCGCGAGCGCGCTTCAGCGTGGCCTCGGGCGCGGCATCGTCGAGGCCGAAGCTTTGGCCGAGGGCGGCATCCAGCGCCGTATTGTGGCGGGCAATGTCGAAGGCGCACCACCAGTTATTGTCGTTGTGATTGTAGTGGTCCGGGCCGGTCAGTGTGGAGGTTGCCTGCGAATTTCCATCGTCGGGCATTCGTGAAAAATCCTCGATGACGGTATTGAGGCCCGGCGACTTGAGCACGTCGCGGACGATCGAAATATCATCCGGCTTGACCTCGCGGCCCGCGGGCGTTTGCCATGTGCCGGTAATCTCCGGCACCAGTGTGCGGAGCAGCGCATCATGGGTGCGGCTGATGGTGCGCCTCATCGCATAGTCGCGGCTCCAGGCGGCGCGAACCAGAAGGGCGCGCTGGCCGCGATCCAGTTCGCTGCGGGCGGCCAGACGCCAAAGCTCGGATGTGGCGAGGTGATTGAGACATTCACGGGGGAAATGTTTCTCTGAAGTCATGACGTGCACCAGATGATCTTCGTCCTCGGCCAAGACCAGCAGCGCACCTGCGGAAGACGAATAAGGGGAGAGTTGTCCCTCGGGCCGATCCAGCCTGAGCGCGTCCCGCAGGTTGCGCGCTTCTGGAAGCCGGGCCGTGATGATCAGATATTGCAGGCTGTCGTCGACGGTGCGATCGAATGCCGTTGTCTCTTTGTAGGGAAAATCCCGCATGTATCGCAGCGCGACGTGGAAATGCGCGCGGCGGTCCTCTGTGTCCATCAGCAGATGACGAACCAGATTGTAATAGTCGAAGCTGAGCGCTGCGGCGGCTTGCTCGTCGGCAGCGTTCGCTCTGAGACGGAAGAGCTCGTCATCGACCAGTTTTTGCAGCGTCGCCGCGCCGGTATCGGGATTTTCGTGCACCCAGGGATTGTCGGGATTGTTGCCACTGCCGCCCATGCGATCGAGGTAGGTGCGAACGGCCGCCGACTGCGGCATGGTTGCCGCCACTGCCCAGGCATGGCCGCGATAGGCGTTTGTCGGGAAAGCGAGCCAAGCAGCCATCGGCTGTTTCCTGGCCAGCGCGGCCAGGGCGATGCTCGTTGTGTAGGTGTCCGGCAATTTGCCGGTCAGGACCCAATCGGAGAAATCCGCACGATCGTACAATACATTGCGGCGCAGATAGTCCATGTCGGACAGCGCGGCTTCGTAACGCGTCAAGCATTGCGAGCAGGCGTCAAGATGCGTGGTCGGCATCGCCAGCACGGAGAAAGCTTCGTTGAACTGGGCGGTGACGGTCGAAACGTCTGTGCGCTCCGAGGCGATCCAGCCGATCAGCGCCGCGGCCATGGCGTGAATACTCTGCAACGACGGATCGGCAAGGACAGCCTGGATGTCCTGAAGGGTTTTTTCCGGGCTTTGCGCGACGGAATCCGCATCGCTCTGCGAGACCGCTGCATGGCTGCCGGCATGGATCGCCAACACCATGTAAGCGGCGAGTGGACGGTTGGGCGAAGTACGGTCGTCGGCGATGACCTGGAAACCGTCAAGCGCGCCGGCATTGTCGCCTTGATAGAACCGCAAGGCCGCTTGCTGATAAGCGCGATCTTGTTTCTGCAGGAGTGCGACCGCTGGCTCCGCAGTGTCGAGCGGCGGCGGCAGGGC
>Ga0335076_10000098_pt1 | contig 69241 bp, 69 predicted proteins | sample Lox_Sample_25_FD_206717 | JGI IMG/M metagenome (GOLD analysis project Ga0335076, IMG submission 206717) | Soil microbial communities from Loxahatchee National Wildlife Refuge, Florida, United States - Lox_Sample_2.5 | ecosystem: Environmental > Terrestrial > Soil > Wetlands | place: USA... | reverse complement strand
CCTAAGCCTGGAGCCGCTGCAGAGCCCCAGGCCGGTAAGGGTGAAATGGTGCGGTAAGAGCGCACCGGCGTCGCGGTGACGCGGCGGCCAGGTAAACCCCACTCGATGCTAGGCCAAGCAGGACCGTCTGCAGGTGACCCGCCAAGGTCCGGGTAGGCCGCACAGATGGATGGCTGCTCTCGACAGAATCCGGCTTATAGGCCTCCTACGGAAAGACCCCGCCACGGCGGGGTCTTTCTACGTCTCGGGGTGGTCGCCGGGGCGTCCTGAGGATGCGGCGGTGCTATTCACCGGCGGCGGGTCACCCGCGCCGGAGGTCGTCGAGCGCCGCGCGCGCGGCCGAGTCGCCCGGCACGCCGTGGACCGCGCCACCGGGGAACGCCGCGGCGCTCCCGAGGTACAGCCCCCGCAGCGGAGTCCGATAGGGCGAGACCCGCGGGACGGGCCGGAAAATGACCTGGCGCAGCAAATAGCTGCCGCCCCCGACATCCCCGGCGACGAGGTTGCGATCGCGACGCTCCAAATCGGCCGGAGCCATCACGTGACGGGCGAGGATGAGGTCGCGGAACCCGGGCGCGAACCGTTCGACCTGCGCCTCCATCCCCTCGACGACCCGCGTCAGCCCCACGCTCCAGTCGATTCCCGCGGACGGCCCGTGTGTGTAGCACCAGGCGGTGTGCTTGCCGGCCGGCGCGCGCGACGGATCGGCAAGCGACTGCTGACCGAGCAGCAGGAACGGCCGCGCGGGCCAGCGCGTCTGGCTGATCGCGACCGCCTGGACGATCTCCTCCTCGCCGCCGGCCACGTGCACGGTGCCTGCGACCCGTGGCTCGGGAGCCTCCCAGGGGATCGGCCCGTCGAGCGCCCAGTCGACCTTGACCGTCGCCGGCCCGTAGCGGTAGCGGCGAAGAAGCGAGCGGTACGAGGACGGCAGTGCCTCGCCGGCGAGGGCCGCGAGCGCGTGGGGCATCACGTCGGCAACGACCACCTCGCCGGCGATCCGTTCCCCGCCCGCGATCCGCACCGCACTCACCCGGCCTTGGGCCGCCTCGATCGACTCGACCAGCGCAGCCGTCCGCACCTCGCCTCCGCGCTCGCGGAGGTATCCGACGAGCGCATCGGTGAGCCGCTCCGCCCCGCCGGCCGGGCTCGGCCACCCGACCGCGTGCCCCATCAGGTTCAGGTACACGGCAGCGAACGCGCTACCCGCGTCCGTCGGCGGCACGTCGCCGTGACCGGCGGAGCCATAGAGCCACGCCCGCGACCCGCGGCCATCGAACAAGCGCGAGGCGAGTCCCTTGGCTGATCCGGGCAGGAGCGCGGCGAACCCTACGGTCCCGAGCGGCCCGAGCGCCACTGGCAGTCGGAGCGCCGCGCCGATGGGCGGGAAGCCGCCGAGCATCGTCGCCCGGATCGCGTCGAATTCGTCGAGCATCGGCGCGACGAAGCCGCGCCACCGGCCGCCGTCGCCCGCGTGCACCGCATCGAGGCTGGCCGCCGTCAGGTCGAGGTCGCGGTATAGCGCCACGGCTCGGCCGTCTGGAAGCGGGTGCGCGTAACACGCTCCCGGATGCGTCCAGTGCAGGCCGTGGCGCTCGAGTGGCATGCGCGCGAACACGGGCGAGGCGGCGCCGGCCGGATAGACCGACGAGAACGTGTCATGGCGAAAGCCCGGAAGCGTCAGCTCTTCGGTCCGCACGGCGCCACCCGGGCGATCGGCGGCCTCGAGCACGGTGACCGGCTGGCCCGCCTCGGCGAGCCGGATCGCAGCGGCGAGACCGTTCGGTCCGGCGCCGATCACAACTGCGTTCATGCGACGCGCAGCGCGAGCTGGTGGAGCATGCTGCGGGGGACGTCGTCGCCCATGCCCCAGAACGCGTGCTGAGCCGCGCGACCGGCCATGCGGTAGGACTGCTCCACGTGCCAGGGCATCGGATCCCACGTACCGGCGGCCCGTACCCAGGGGCGGCCTTCATGCGTGTAAAGGATCAGACGGTTGTGCCCGGCGCCCATGAAGTGGCCCTCGTGTGTCGTGAGGTCGAACCCGACCACCGGTTCGGCGCCTTCGGGGACCGCGCGCGGCTCGCCTTCGCCATAGCGGGCGAGGCCCGACTCGAGCTCGTCGAAGTAGCCGCGCAGTGCCGCCGGGTCCTCGGGTGTGACGAGGCGCGTGATAGTCACGTAGCCGCGGGTGAACACCGGCAGGCTCGACTCGGTGCCTGCAGCGACCTCGATCTCGAACGTCTGATTGGCGAGGCCGCCGGCCCGCAACGGCGTGAAGCGGCCGAGCTCGCTGGCGTAGTCCGGCCAGGTCTCCGGCCTGGTGAGCGCCGCCACCACGCTGTCAACCGACGGCATCTCGACCGGCGGGTACGTGTGCCACGTTTGCTCGTCGAGCGGTGCTGACTCGGGCGTCAGTTTCCCGAGTTCGGCCAGCGCCATCCGCCGCCGGGGGTCATAAGCGGCGCGTTCCTCCTCAGAGGGAAACGCGATCCCCCAGCCACGCCGAGCGTCGTCGGCGTAAGCGTCCGGGAACCAGTCGCCGAGGAGCTGCGAGGCGCCGTCGAGGAGCTGCGCCCGGGTCAGAAGCCAGCGTCCGGTGAGCTCAGATTCGAACCGCTGCCTTCCGTACGCGCGATGAAAGGCCCCGAGGTCGGTCAGTCGCAGCCGACGGTTCGACTCACGCCGGTACCAGAAGGTGGTCAGGATCGTGAACGCGAGCCGTAGATCGTCGACGTCGCGCTCGTCGACCAGCCGACGGAAATAGGCGGCGTTGAGAAAGTCGGTGATCCATGCCGCGGCGTTGCGAGAGGCGATCGATGAGCCGGTCATACGCGCGAAGCGCACCGGGCCGCCTGGCATCGTCGCGGGCACTGGCTCCGGATCCGGGTCGTCCAGATGGTCTGGCGGGATGGGGGAGGTCGGAGGCATTGGCACCCCTCGCGAGTCGGTCCGCTTCAGCGGTGTGGCGGCGTGACAACCGAGCTTAGACCCGTCGGCCTTGCCACGTTGAAAGGGTCGAGACGATGCTGAGACGCGTGAGAAACCGCGACCGCGGCGGCGGTCGCGATCAGTCGGCCGATTCCGACATGCCGGCGACGCCCGCGAGGTCGGCGCCATCGAGGCGGTGGAGGATCCATGCGTCCAGCCGGCGCGCCCCGATCTTCTCGTAGAAGTTCAGCGCCGGCTCGTTCCAATCGAGCGCTGCCCACTCAAGACGGGCGTAGCCGCGGGCGACCGTGATCTTCGCGAGGTGGGCCAGCAGCTCGGCGCCAACGCCGGCGCGACGGTGCACCGGCGGGACGTACAGGTCCTCGAGCCAGATTCCGGGGCGCGACTCCCAGGTCGAGAACGTCGAGTGAAACAGGGCGAAGCCTGCCGGCTGCCATGCGGCGTCGGTCGGGCCGTCCGCGTGCGTCTCGGCGATCAGCGCCTCGGCCGACGGCGTCGCGCCGAACAGCGCCTCCTCGAGCAGCGCGGGAGTGCCCGTCACCTGCTCGGGAGCGCGCTCGTACTCCGCCAGTTCAACGATCCAGCCGAAGATCAGCGCGACGTCGTCGCGGTGTGCGTCACGGATCCGGACCTCCACGCTCAACCCCGATTGACAATAGCCGCTGAACCGGTTCTCGCTGGCGCCGCGCGAGCGGTTCCGACAACATGGGCGCGGATGCCGCGCGTGCCCAAGACGATCACCGCACCTGTCGGCCGCGTCGGTGCGGCTGCGCAGAACGCGCTCGAGGTCGCTCGTTTCGGCGGGCTGGCGACCGACGACCAGCCGTCGCCCTACGACGTGATCGCCGAGGAGCGCGTGTACAAGCTTCGCCGCTACTACCCGGGCACCGATGACGACGCTCCGGCGGTCGTGCTCATCCCGCCGCTGATGCTGGCCGCCGACGTTTACGACGTGTCGCACGCCAGCAGCGCCGTCAGGATCCTGCACGAGCACGGCGTCGATCCTTGGGTGATCGACTTCGGAGCGCCCGAGCGCGAGAAGGGTGGACTCGAGCGCACGCTCGCTGACCACGTGCTCGCCGTCTCCGAAGCGGTGGATCGCGTCCGGGAGCGAACCGGCCGCGATGTCCACCTCGGTGGTTACTCGCAGGGCGGCATGTTCGTCTACCAGACCGCCGCCTACCGCCGCAACGACGGCCTCGCCTCGCTGATCACGTTCGGCAGCCCGGTCGATACGCGGCAGGGGGCCCCGTTCGGGATACCCGGTCGATTCGCCGGTGAGGTCGCCGAAGTGCTCTCTCTGTTGTTCCGGGGCGGCGGGATCCCAGCCTGGTTCAGCCGCAACGGCTTTCTCCTGCTCGATCCCGTGAAGTCCGCGCGCAACCGGATCGAGTTCGTGCTCCAACTGCACGACCGCGAGGCGCTGCTGCCGCGCGAGCGCCAGCGCCGCTTCCTCGAGGACGAGGGCTGGGTGGCGTGGCCCGGGCCGGCGCTGGCGGAGTTCGTCAACCAGTTCGTCGCGCACAACCGGATGCTCGAAGGCGGATTCGTGATCGAGGACCGGTTGCTGAGCCTGGCCGACATTGCGGTCCCGGTCCTATCAGTGGTGGGGACGGTCGACGAGATCGCGCCCGCGGGCGGCGTCCGCGCGATCCGGCAGGCCGCGCCTCGCGCCGAGATCTACGAGCTCGCTCTGCACGCCGGCCATTTCGGCCTGGTCGTCGGGTCGATCTCGACCACGGTGACGTGGCCCACGGTCGCGGCTTGGGCCCGGTGGCGATCCGGGGCGGGGGAGATGCCGGAGAACGTCACGCCGATCCCGAACGACGGCGCTGTCGAGCTCGCACCCGAGGTCCGCAACCGCGTCGGCTACGGAGTGGAGCTCGCGGCCGGCGTGGGAGTCGACGTGGCGCGGTCCGTGGTCGGCCTGGCCGAGCGCGCCATGCGGGGCGCGCGCGAGCTGTCCAGTGAGGCCGCCGGACAGCTGCCCCGGCTGGCGAGACTCGAGCGAATCCAGCCGAACACGCGGGTATCGCTGGGCCTGCTCGTCGAGGAGCGCCGTCACCGGGCGCCGCGCGACGTGTTCTTCCTGTACGAGGACCGCGCCTACGACGCCGGCGAGGTGGGAGAGAGGATCGACAACATCGTGCGTGGGTTGCTCTCGGTCGGCGTTCGCCAGGGGGAGCATCTCGGCGTGCTGATGGGCGCACGCCCGAGCGCGCTTGCGCTCGTCGCGGCGATCAGCCGGATCGGCGCGGTCGCGGTTCTGATGCGTCCCGACGGTGACCCACGCCGCGAGGCAACGCTCGGGCAGATCGAGCGGATCGTCGCCGACCCCGAGCACGCCGAGCTTGCCGCGAAGCTCGAAGGCGTCGAGACGTTAGTGCTCGGCGGCGGCGGCCAGCCGCGGGATCTGGGGATCGCCCGGGCAACCGACATGGAGCAGATCGACCCATCGGCGGTGGCGCTCCCGCGCTGGTACCTGCCAAACCCCGGGCGGGCGGGTGATCTGGCGTTCATCCTGTTCAGTGGCGAGGGCGAGTACACGAGGGCGAGTCGGATCACGAACCGGCGCTGGGCCCAGTCCGCGTTCGGGACGGCCACGGCGGCCGCGCTCAGTCCGGCGGACACCGTCTACAGCGTGAGCCCGGTCTACCACCCGTCGGGTCTGATGACGAGCATCGGCGGAGCGATTGCCGGGGGCGCTCGCCTGGCGGTGGCCAGGCGCTTCGACGTGACCACGTTCTGGGAGGAGGTCCGTCGATACGGCGTGACGGTCGCGTCATATACATGGACGATGCTCGACGAGGTCGTCGACGCGCCGCCCCAGCCGGCGGAGCGTCACCACCCGCTCCGCCTGTTCATCGGCTCGGGCATGCCACGCTCGCTGTGGAGGCGGGTCGAGGAGCGGTTCAAGCCGGCACGGGTCGTCGAGTTCTACGCCTCGACGGAGGCGGGGGCGATCCTCGTCAACGTCCGCGGGGCGAAGCTTGGCTCGATGGGTCGACCCTTGCCTGGTACCGCCGAGGTGCGGATCGGCGAATACGACCTCGAGACGCAGGGCCTGGTGCTCGGCCGCGATGGGTTCGCCAAGCGCTGCGGCGTCGACGAGGTTGGAATGCTGCTTGCCCGGGTCAGTCCCAACGAGCCGCTCAGCATCACGCCGTTGCGCTCGTTGTTCTCCCGGGGCGATGCGTGGGTCGTCACCGGGGACCTGTTCCGGCGCGACGCCGACGGAGACTACTGGCGCGTCGACGGCGCCGGGGACGTCATCCGGACCGACCGGGGGCCGGTGTTCACGACGCCGATCCGCGATGCCCTCGGCGCGATCCCCGCGGTCGACCTCGCGCTCGCGTACGGAGTCCCGCGAGATGACGACGAGCACGAGGTCGCGGTGGCGGCCGTGAGCTTGCGCGCCGGCCGCGAGCTGACCGCGCGCGAAGTCGGCCGCGCACTGGGCATGCTCGAGACCGAGCAGCGGCCGGCGCTCGTCCAGGTCGTCGATCGGATCCCGGGTACGACCTGGTTCAGGCCGCTGACGCAGGAGCTTCGCGAGGCGCGGATCCCCGAGCCCGAGGAAGGCAAACAGGTCTGGTATCTCGACGCTTCCGGTGCGACCTATCGACCGCTGACCCGGACCGCACGGCAGCGACTCATGCGGCCTGCGTCCGCTACGCGGAAGCGGGGAGCATCTCGCCCGAGTACAGCTTGACGATCCGCACGGTGCCGGCCGGTGCCTCGTTGATGCACAGCTCGCACAGCACGCACTCGTCGAGGTTGTCCTCGACCAGTTCGACGCCGTTCGGGCCGGCGTGGAAGATGTCGACCGGGCAGACCTCCGCGAGCTTGGCGGCGAGCTGGGGGTCGCTCGCGACCGGCTCGTCGACCTCGACCGCGATGAACAGGGCTCGTGTCATACCGTCGCTCCGATGCGGCCCTTGACGATCTGCGGGATCTCGGAGATCTCCTCGGCGACCACGATCCCGGCCTCGGCGAGGCGCGCGATCTTCTCGGTGGCGGTGTCCTCCTTGCCCTCGACGATCGTGCCGGCGTGGCCGAAGCTCATCCCCGGCATCTCGTCCATGAAGCGGCCGGCCATGAACGCGACGATCGGGAGCCGCGATCCGTTATCGGTGACCCAGCGGGCGAGCTCGGCCTCCATCCGGCCACCCGGCTCGGTGTAGATCACGATTGCCTCGGTGTTGGCGTCGGCCTCGAACAGCGGCATCAGCTCGGCGTAGGTCGAGCCGATGATCGCATCGCCGCCGATCGAGACGGCGGTCGATTGGCCGAGGCCGGCGGCGGTGAGCGTGGAGGACATCTCGGTGGTCATGCCCCCGCTCCGCGAGATCACGCCCACGGGGCCCGGCGTGTAGGACTTGGCGGCGTCGCGGGCGGGGCCGCCGATGCCGCCCATCTTGATCACGTCGGGGACGATGATCCCGAGGCAGTTCGGCCCGATGATGCGGGCGTCGCGCTCGGCGGCGAGCTCGACCATCTGGGCGACGTCACCGCGCGGGATCCGCTCGGTCACGATCACGACCAGCTTGACGCCGTTCTCCAGTGCCTCGAGCACCGCGTCCTTGGTGAAGGCGGGGGGGACGGTCACGACCGAGCCGTCGATCGGTGAGCCGTGATGCTCGACCGCCTGGGCGACCGTGTCGAACACCGGCACGCCGTGCACGTCGCGGCCCAGGCGACCCGGGGTGACGCCGCCGACGATCTTCGCGCCGCGACCGTAGTCCAGGCACTCGCGGGTCAGGTTGACGGCCTCGCGGCCGGTGATCCCCTGGACGATGAACGTCGTGTCGGCGTCGATCAGGATGCTCACGCTGGAGCCCCCTGGATTTTCACGACCGCGCGCCGGGCAGCCTCGTGCAGCGACACGCTGCGGTCGGCGTACTCGACGCCGTATTTCTCGAGGATCTTGAAGCCTTCTTCCTCCCAGGCGCCGGGGATCCGGAAGATCGCAATCTTCTCGGCGGGGTCGTAACCGAGCTCGACGCACGCCTTGATCACCCCGCGGGCGACGATGTCGACGCGGGTGTTCGAGACGATCGACATCATCACCGCGATCTTGTCGACGCCGGGCTTCTGGAGCACGAGCTTGGCCAGCCCGCAGGCCTTTCGCACCGACGGGTTGCCGCCGATTTCGCAGTAATTGGCCGGGTCTCCACCGTGGGCCCGGACCGCGTCGAACAGCGTCAGCGACCCGCCGCCGGCGCCGATCACGAGGCCGAGGTTGCCGTCGAACTCGGTCACGTTCCCGGCCACGCCGCGGTGATCCTGGGAGTCGACCTGCTCGCCTGCGAGCTCGAACGGGGTCGGCTCGCGCGCGAGCCGAGTTTCCTCGTCGCCGACGCCGAGCTCGTGCAACAACGCCCGCTGGCGCGGCCGCGCCTCGTTCTCCATGTCCATGTGCGCGTCGAGCGCGACGAACGACCCGTCCTCGAGCTCGCCGAGCGGGTTGATCTCGGCCAGCGTCATGTCGTACTCGAGGAACAGGCGAGCCAGGCGGGACACGATCGGCGTGAGTCGATTCAACGCGCCCCCGGTGACGCCGAGCGACGCGATCAGCTGCTTGGCCTGCCACTCCGAGAACGGAGCCCGGGTCGAGAAATGGCGGCGGGCGACGTGGTCAGGATGCTCCTCGGCGACCTGCTCGATGTCGATCCCGCCCATGTCCGAGAACAGCATCACGGGCCGCTTGCGGATCCCGTCCCAGACCACGCCGGCGTAGTACTCGTGCGCGACCGCGGCCCGTGAGTCGACGAGCACGCCGCGGGGCATATGACCGCCGATCTCGAGGTCGAGGATGTGCTCGGCGTGCCGGGCCGCCTCCCCGGGCGTATCGGCGAACTTGACGCCGCCGGCCTTCATCCGGCCGCCGCTCAGAACCTGCGACTTGATCACTACCGGGCCGCCGATCTGCTCGGCGACTCGGCGTGCCTCGTCGGCGGTCTTGGCGAAGCCGTGCTTGGTCACGGGGATCCCGGCCTTGGCGACGATCGCCCGCGACTCGTATTCGAAGAAGCGCATCGGGGCGCCGGAGGGTAGCGAAGCCGGCGCGCCGAGGCGTCGTACCTACGGATGCGTAGTTTCCCGCAGGGCCCTCGGGCGGCCGGCTAGGTAAGCATGCGACCGGCCGCCGACAAGACGAGTAAGCCGATAAATCTGGTAATGTCGATGAGGTAACTGAAGTATGCCGAACGGCCTCTGGGTTTACCGGCCGGCGGCCTGAATTTTCGAAACAAGTCGCCATCCAGGGGAGATTTGATGAGATCACGATCACGCCGGACCGCCGGCGCCGCGTTCATCACCGCGGTCATTGCGCTCGGCCTCGGGGCCGTGCTCGCCGGCTGCGGTGGTTCGTCCGACTCGACGTCGAGCGGCTCCGCCGGGGGCTCGGCCACCAACGCCGTAGCGACCAGCGGATCCGGGAGCACGCAGCTCCAGCTCGTCGCGTACTCGACGCCGAAGAAGGCCTACGACGCGCTGATCGGCGCGTTCACGCAGACCAGCGGCGGCAAGGGAGTCTCGTTCGGCCAGTCGTTCGGAGCCTCGGGGTCCCAGAGCCGCGCGGTCGACACCGGCCAGCCTGCGGACGTGGTCGCGTTTTCGACGACGCCCGACATGACCCGGCTGGTGAAGGACGGGATCGTCTCCAAGAGTTGGAACGCGAACCCCGACCAGGGCTTCTCGAGCGACTCGGTGGTCGTGTTCGTGGTGCGCAAGGGCAACCCCAAGCACATCAGCGGTTGGGACGACCTGATCAAGTCCGGCGTCGATGTGATCACGCCGAACCCGTCTACGTCAGGCAGCGCGCGCTGGAACATCCTCGCCGGCTACGGCGCCCAGCTCAAGGAGGGTAAGACGCCGGCGCAGGCCCTCGCCTACATCAACACGCTGCTGACCAAGAACGTGAGCGTCCAGGACTCGAGCGCCAGCGCCGCGCTGCAGACGTTCACCGGCGGCAAGGGCGACGTGTTGCTCGACTACGAGAGCGACGCGCTCGCCGCCGAGAAGGCCGGCGACGCGATCCAGATCGTGTACCCGCAGCAGACGATCCTGATCCAGACGCCGATCGCGGTGACCACCAAGAGCTCGCACCAGTCTCAGGCGCAGGCTTTCGTCAACTGGCAGTGGTCGACCGCCGGCCAGACGATCTGGGCGGAGCAGGGCTACCGCCCGGTGCTCGCGTCGGTTGCGAAGCAGTTCACGAGCAAGTTCCCGACCCCGCCGGGGCTGTTCACGATCGACTACCTCGGCGGCTGGACGAAGGTCTCGAAGGTGTTCTTCGCGCCGTCCACCGGCTTGATCACCAAGATCGAGGAGGCTGCGGGGGTGCCCACTGCCAGCTGAGACCCACGCGTTGCCGGCGCCCTCGCCGGCGCCGGCAGCGCCGCGTCCCCGCCGTCGGTCGGGGGCGCGGTCGATAGGTATAAGCAGCGCCGGGCTCGGGCTCGGCGTCTGCATGCTGTACCTGAGCGTGATCGTGGTGATCCCGCTGGCGGCGGTGCTGGTGAAGGCGTTCTCGTCGGGGCTGGGGACGCTATGGAGCTCGATCGACAACACGCTCACGGTGCGGGCGCTTGCGATCACGCTCGGGGCGTCGCTGATCGTCGCGGCGATCGGCGCGGTGATGGGGACGCTCGTGGCCTGGGTCCTGGTCCGCGACTCGTTTCCGGGCAAGCGCTTCATCAACTCGCTGATCGACCTGCCGTTCGCGCTGCCGACGGTCGTCGCGGGGCTGACGCTGATCGCGCTTTACGGGCCAAACAGCCCGGTCGGGATCCATCTCGCGTACACCCGCGGCGCGGTGATCGTGGCGCTGCTATTCGTGACGCTGCCGTTCGTGGCCCGGTCCGTTCAGCCGGTGCTGCTCGAGCTCGATCAGGAGGTTGAGGAGGCGGCCGCCTCGCTCGGTGCCTCCAACGCCACGACGTTCCGGCGAGTCATCCTGCCCGCGTTGCGCCCCGCGATCTTCTCGGGCGCTGCGCTCGCGTTCGCGCGGTCGGTCGGCGAGTTCGGCTCGCTTGCGCTGATCGCCGGCAAGGTTCAGATCGCCTCGATCGTGATCTACGCCGACATCGAGAGCGGATCCGAGCAGGCCGCGGCGGCGCTGTCAGTGGTGCTGATGGTGATCTCGCTGCTGGTGCTGTTCCTGATCCGCCGGTTTGGAGCGCGAGTTGATCGTTAGCCGCCGCGCCACGCTGTCGCTGCGGTTCGTGGCGCTCCTCTACCTGACGCTGCTGCTGCTCGCGCCGCTCGTGATCGTGTTCTGGCGGACGTTCCAATACGGCTTCGACGCCGCTTGGGCGTTCATGACCACGCCGGCCGCGGTCAGCGCGTTCTGGCTGTCAATCCTGATCGCGGTGATCGCGGTGCCGCTCAACACGATCTTCGGGGTGGGGGCGGCGATGGTGCTCGCGCGTTCCAAGGTGCGCGGGCGCGGGATCCTCGATGCGCTGATCGATCTGCCGTTCATTGTGTCTCCGGTCATCGCCGGGCTCGCACTGCTGCTCGTGTACGGCCAGGGCGGCTGGTTCGGGAACGCGTTCCTGAACAACGGGATCCGGATCATCTACGCGGTCCCGGGGATGGTGATCGCGACCGTGTTCGTGTCGCTGCCGTTCGTTGTGCGCGAGGTCACCCCGGTGCTACGCGAGGTCGGGGACGAGCAGGAGCAGGCGGCGGCGACGCTCGGTGCGTCGTCGTGGCAGACGTTCTGGCGGGTCACGCTGCCGACGATTCGCTGGGGGGTCGCGTACGGCGTCGTGCTGACGACGGCACGGGCGCTCGGCGAGATCGGCGCGGTGCTGGTCGTCTCGTCGAACGTGGCGGGGTCGACGCTGACGCTGCCGCTATTGCTGTACCAGCGCGATGACCAGGTCGGAAGTCAGGTGACCACGAGCGTGTACGCGTTGGCGACCGAGCTCGCGGTGATCTCGGTGGCGGTGCTCGTGCTGATGACGATGTTCGGATCCAGAAGGGACAAAGCGCAATGAGGATCGAGGTCGAAGCGGTCTCCAAGCGGTTCGGCGATTTCACCGCGCTGGACGACGTGTCGCTCGAGGTGCCCCAAGGGGGCCTGACCGCGCTGCTGGGGCCGAGCGGCTCGGGAAAGTCGACGCTGCTGCGGATCATCGCGGGCCTCGAAGAACCCGACGGCGGCATGGTCCGGATCGCCGGCGAGGACGTCACCACCGCGCGACCCCAGGATCGTGGGATCGGGTTCGTGTTCCAGCACTACGCGGCGTTCGCGCACATGAGCGTGTTCGACAACGTCGCCTTCGGCCTGAAGATCCGCAAGCGCAAGCCCGATGACATTCGCGCCCGCGTCGAGGAGCTGCTCGCGCTTGTCGGGCTCACGCAGTGGGCGGGCCAGCGGCCGCACCAGCTCTCCGGCGGGCAGCGTCAGCGGATGGCGCTCGCGCGTGCGCTCGCGGTCGAGCCGCAGGTGCTGCTGCTTGACGAGCCCTTCGGCGCGCTCGACGCCAACGTCCGCGCCGAGCTCCGGCGCTGGTTACGCCGGCTCCACGACGAGCAGGGCGTGACCACCGTGCTCGTGACCCACGATCAGGAGGAGGCGATGGAGGTTGCCGACACGATCGCGGTCATGAACAAGGGCTCGATCGAGCAGGTCGGCGCGCCCCGCGAGGTCTACGACAAACCCGCGAGTCCGTTCGTGATGGGCTTCCTCGGGCCGGTCAGCAACATCGAGGGCCGGCTCGTCCGCCCCCACGACGTCGCGCTGTCGCTCTCGGACGGTCCCGGGTTGATCGAGGCGATGGTGAGGCGCGTCGTGCACCTTGGGTTCGAGGTCAGGATCGAGCTCGAGCTGACCGGCGGGGAGCCGGCCCGTGCGCAGCTGACACGCGGCCAGAGCGAGGAGCTCGAGCTCGCCCCCGGCGACATCGTGTTCGTGCGCCCCCCGGCGCAAACGACCGTTTCCGGGGATCCGGTCGAAGCGACCGAGGCCGCGGCCGGGGGAGACGGGGCGCAGCAGACGCTCAGCGCGTGACCCACGCCTCCGGGTCCTCGGCCAGCCGATCGATCCCCTTCGGGAGCTTGCCGGCGGCGACGTCGGCCAGCGAGACGTGCTCGACCACGCTTCGCAGGCTGGCGCGCACCGCGATCCACACTCGCGGGAGCGCGGTCGCGGCGCCGGGGTAGGTCGCATCCTCGGGCGGACCGCCGCGGACGCTCGCCAGCGGACCTTCCACGGCCCGGATCACGTCCGCGATCGTCAGCTGGTTGGCCGGCTTGGCCAGGCGGAAGCCGCCCTCGGCGCCGCGGTGGCTGCGGACGATTCCCGCGTGGCGAAGCTCGCCGAGGATGTTCTCGAGGAAGTTCAGCGGGATGTCCTGGGCGATCGCGATTCGCTCGGCCTTCACCGGCTTATCGTCGGTCGCCGCCGCCAGTTCGACCGCGGCGCGCACCGCGTAGTCCGCCTTGGCCGAGATTCGCATCTGCCCGCGACCCTACACCGCCGCCGGCTCGAAGCCGTAGGCCTCGGCCAGCTCGGGATCCTTGTGGGCGAGCATCTCCGCCAGCGAGACCATCACCTTGCACTGCTTCCAGGTCGCGTCGTCCTGCATCTTGCCGTCGATCATGTGGACTCCGCGCCCGTCCGGGATCGCCTCGAGCACCTTCTTGGCGAACAGCACCTCGTCGGGATCGGGGCTGAACACCTTCTTCGCGATCTCGATCTGGACCGGGTGGAGCGACCAGGCACCGACGCACCCGAGGAGGAACGCGGCCCGGAACTGTGTCTCGCAACCCTGGACGTCCCGAATATCGCCGTAGGGGCCGTAGAAGGGGAGGATCCCGGCCGACGTGCACGCGTCGACCATGCGCGCGATCGAGTAGTGCCACGGGTCCTGCTGGGCGGTCGCGCGCGGCGCCTCCGGAGCCGACTCGTCGGGGTCCTCGATCACCCGGTAGCCGGGGTGGCCACCGCCCACGCGCGTCGTCTTCATCCGGCGCGAGGCGGCGAGATCGGCGGGTCCGAAGCTCATGCCCTGCATCCGCGGGCTCGCCGTCGCGATCTCCTCGAGGTTGACCACTCCGAGTCCCGTCTCGAGGATCGCGTGGATCAGGATCGGCCGCTCGAGTCGGGCGCGGGCCTCCAGCTGGGCGAGCAGCCGGTCGACGTAATGGATGTCCCACGGGCCCTCGACCTTCGGGATCATCATCACGTCGAGCTTGTGGCCGATCTCGGTGACGATCGTGGTGATGTCGTCGAGCACCCACGGCGACTCGAGGCTGTTGACCCGCGTCCACAGCTGCGTGTCGCCGAGTTCCATCTCCTTGCCGACGCGGACCAGGCCGGCCCGGGCCGCCTCCTTGCGGTCGACCGGCACGGCGTCCTCGAGGTTGCCGAGCAGGATGTCGACAGTCGGCGCGATGTCGGGCACCTTGGCCACCATCTTCTCGTTGGAGAAGTCGAGGAAATGGATCATCCGCGAGGGCTTGAACGGGATTTCGAGCTGAGGCGTCGGGGCGCCGATCGCAAGCGGCTTGCCGAAGTCGCGGGGGTTTCTCACTGGCAGGGCTCCTTTTCGGTTCGGGGTCGAAAGCTAGCGGTAGAGGGCGATTTGCGGGGGGATACGGACGCACGCGGACCGCTGCCCTGGCATGCTCCACCGCCTAAGCCATCCAGGAGACGCGATGACGCAAGTTGATTCGAGGACCCAGATCGACACCGACCAGATGACCCGCGAGGCCTCCGGAGCCCACCCCTATGGGCGCTATCTGGAGGAGTTCGAGGTCGGTGCCGTCTACAAGCACTGGCCGGCCAAGACCGTCACCGAGGCCGACGACCACCTGTTCTGCCTGCTGACAATGAACCACCACCCGCTCCACATCAACGACGTCTACGCCCGGCAGTCCCAGCAAGGGCGCAACGTCGTCGTCGGCCCGCTGGTCTACTCGCTGGCGCTCGGCATGAGCGTCTCGGATGTGAGCGGAAAGGCGATCGCGAACCTCGCCACCGAGGAGCTCAAGCATCCCGCGCCGGTGTTCCACGGCGACACGCTGTTCTGCGAATCCGAGGTGCTCGAGGTGCGACCGTCGCAGTCAAAGCCCGACCGGGGCACTGTCAGAGTGCATACACGGGTGCTCAACCAGGACGGGGTGCTCGTAGCCGAGTTCAAGCGTCTCGTCCTCGTTCCCCGCAGGGAATCGGGCGATTCGAACGGCACGAATCGTTCGGCCGAGGCAAACGTGGAATAGGCCACGAGCCGTTCATATTCGTGACTGTCCGTATACGCTTGATCGCCCCCCTAGACATTAGGAGTTGCTGAAACCTCATGGCCCATACCGCACCGACGCACCAAGCGAGCTCCAACCACTCCCGCCTTCAGGGATGGGTAGACGAGGTCGCGGAGCTGACCCAGCCCGACGACATCTACTGGTGCGACGGCTCGGATGAGGAGTACGACCAGCTCGCCCAGACGCTCATCGACGCCGGCACCTTCGAGAGGCTCTCGGAGTCGAAGCGACCGGGCTCGTACCTGGCGCTTTCGGACCCGGCCGACGTGGCCCGCGTCGAAGACCGGACGTTCATCTGCTCGGCGAAGGAGGAGGACGCCGGCCCGACCAACAACTGGACCGATCCGGGGGAGATGCGTCAGACGCTCACCGAGTTGTTCCGGGGCTCGATGCGCGGCCGGACGATGTACGTGGTGCCCTTCTCGATGGGGCCGATCGGCTCCCCGATCTCCTACATCGGCGTGCAGCTGACCGACTCGCCGTACGTCGTCGCCTCGATGCGGATCATGACCCGGATGGGGAAGGACGCGCTCGACGAGCTCGGTGACGACGGTGAGTTCGTGCCCTGTCTGCACTCGGTGGGCGCGCCGCTGCTCGACGGAGCCGAGGACGTCCCGTGGCCGTGCAACGCTGATAACAAGTACATCGTGCACTTCCCGGAGACCCGCGAGATCTGGTCGTTCGGGTCGGGGTACGGCGGCAATGCGCTGCTCGGCAAGAAGTGCTTCGCGCTGCGTATCGCGTCGGTGATGGCCCGGGACGAGGGCTGGCTCGCCGAGCACATGCTGATCCTCAAGCTGACCTCGCCGGAGGGCGTCAGCAAGTACATCGCGGGCGCCTTCCCGAGCGCGTGCGGCAAGACCAACCTGTCGATGATGATCCCGACGCTCCCAGGCTGGAAGGTCGAGACGATCGGCGACGACATCGCGTGGATGAAGTTCGGCAAGGACGGCAAGCTGTACGCGGTCAATCCGGAGGCCGGGTTCTTCGGGGTCGCGCCGGGGACCAGCAAGAAGACGAACCCCAACGCGCTGAAGATGCTCGGGCACGACGTGGTGTTCACCAACTGCGCCAAGACCGACGACGGCGACATCTGGTGGGAGGGGATGGGCGACGCGCCCGAGCACCTCACCGACTGGCGCAGCGACGACTGGACGCCCGAATCGGACAAGACCGCGGCCCATCCGAATGCACGCTTCACGGTGGCGATCGCGCAGTGCCCGTCGGTCGACCCGCTGTGGGACTCGCCCGCGGGGGTGCCGATCGACGCGATGCTGTTCGGCGGCCGGCGCGCCACGGTGGTGCCGCTCGTGTACGAGGCGCGCGATTGGGAGCACGGCGTGTTCCTCGGCTCGACGATGTCCTCGGAGAAGACCGCGGCGGCCACCGGCAACGTCGGCGAGCTGCGCTTCGACCCGATGGCGATGCTCCCGTTCTGCGGCTACAACATGGCCGACTACTTCGGCCACTGGCTCGAGATCGGCCGCCGTCACGGCGCCGAGCTGCCGCGGATCTTCTACGTCAACTGGTTCCGCAAGGACGACGGCGGGAAGTTCCTGTGGCCCGGATTCGGCGAGAACTCCCGCGTGCTGGCGTGGATCTTCCGCCGCCTCGAGGATGACGCGCAGGCCAACGACACGGCGATCGGGCTGGTGCCGCCGGTCGGGGAGGGCGGCATCGACACGAGCGGGCTCGACATCGATCGCGATGCGGTCGAGAAGCTGCTCGAGGTAGATCCCGAAGCCTGGATCGAACAGCTTCCGCAGATGCACGAGCACTACGGCAAGTTCGGCGACAGGCTGCCGGACGAGTTGCGCGCCCATCTCGAGGACCTCGAGCGGCGTCTGCGCTCCGCCTCGTAAGAGAGATTCTTCAGAACGCCACGTACTCTGACGTGCGTGGCCCTGCCGTTCATACCGTCTGACGCCACCATGCTCGTGTTGCAGGCCGCCGTGGTGGCGGCGCCGCGGCCGATCGAGCGGGTCAAGTGGCTCGAGCGCTTCCGCGGACGCGGCTGGGCGCTTGTCCCGATCGGTTCGATCGTGCTCGTGATCTTCGCGATTCGGTACGTGTCGGCCACCGCGACCGGCCTCACCGACCTCGCGCTTGTTGCGGTGCCGATCCTGGCCGCGGTGGCGCTCGGGTGGGCGATGCGCGGCGCGCGGTGGTGGGCGGGCCTCGCGGCGATCCCGCTGTTCATCCTCGCCTGGAAGAGCGAGAACACGCTCTGGGGCGAGGGCGCCGCGGCGCTGCTGTCCGCGCTCAGTTGCGTCACGCTTGGCGTGCTGCTGTCCGCGGTGACGCCACCGCGCTGGCTGAAGGCCGGAATCGTGCTGATGGCGTGCGCCGACGTGTGGTTGGTGGTCACCGACCTGCTCCAGTCCCCGAACGCCGTGCTCGGCGCCGCCGCGCCGCCCGCGGGGCTGCCGCAGCTCCAGGCCGAGGTCTTCGGCAGCGTGTCGTTGGGCTATGGCGACCTGTTCGTGGCCGCGCTGCTCGGCGCCGTGCTCGCGTCACAGTGGCGCCGGCAATGGCAGGCGGCGGTGCTCACGCTCGCGATCGCAGGGTGCTTTGACCTGCTGTTCTTTTTCATCAATGAGCTGCCGGCGACGGTTCCCGTCGCGCTTGCCCTGCTCATCACCGAAGGGTGGCAGCGCTGGCAGGAGCGGCGGGTCAGTGTTGCCCGTCGCCGCCCGTCGATGCGGGCGGACGCGATTCCTCGGCAAGCGAGGTGATCGCGAGCGTGCCGCGGGCCGCGTCCTCGAGCACCTCGGTGGCCTCTTCGGCCGAGCGAGCGTAGAGCTCGACCAGCAGGTGGACGACGATCCGGTCGTCGTCGTGCTTGTGGAAGCGCACGTGGGTGAAGAACTCGCGCGTGCCGTGATCGCCGAACGCCGCGTACGAGAGGGCGTCGCCGGCCTCGGGGCCGGAGCACGTCTCGACGTCGTCGGCATCGACGGTGACCGTGCAAGAGGCGACCCAGGGGGTTCCAGCGATCATCCGCTCCCAGCGGTCCTCAATCGGCTCGACGCGGCCGTTGTGGAAGCCGAGGTGCGGCTGGTCGTGCATGCACTCGAGGCATTGCACGACCGCCTCCTGCATCTCGTCGACTACCTCGCCGCGCTCGCCGGTCTCCGGATCGATCCGATGAATCCCCTCGTAGTGGACCTGGACCTCGAGGTTCTGCGACCAACAGCGGTAACAACGGAGCCAACTCCGTACAGACGTTGAGCCCTCCATCGTCTTGATTCTACGATGGCGCTGTGAACGAGCACCGCAAGGGGGGCTGATGCGGGTCCGCACAAGGCCTGTCGGCGCGATTCTCGCCGGCGGTGGCGGCCGCCGGATCGGCGGCGACAAGGCGATCGTGGAGCTGCACGGCCGGCCGCTGATCTCCTATCCGCTCGAGTCGCTCCGTGAAGCGCTCGGCAAGGTCGCGATCCTTGCCAAGCCCGACACGAAGCTTCCATACGTGTCGGGCGTCACGGTGTGGATCGAGCCCGAGCCCCGTCGGCACCCGGTGTTCGGGATCATGCAGGCGCTCGCGCTCGCCGATGGCCGCCCCGTCGTGGTGTGCGGCGCCGACCTGCCGTTCGTCAGCGTCGGCCTGGTCAAACGGTTGGCCAAGGCCAACCCGGGGCGGTCCCCGGCCGTGATCGCGTGCGTGCAAGGCGAGATGCAACCGCTGCTCGGCTGCTACCAGCGGCGCGCGCTCCCGTTGCTCAAAGTCCAGGCGCAGGCCGCGACCTGCCCGCTGCGGGAGACGATCGCGGCGCTCGATCCGGTCCTGCTCGAGGTCGACGATCCCGACGAGCTGTTCGACGTCGACTCGCCCGACGACCTGCTACAGGCGGCCGCGATGCTGGACCGCCGGCGCCTGTCCGCGCCTTATTAGCCGAAGGTGAAGTCGTACGCGCTCACGCCGGGCGGGAGCTGCACGGTGAACGCGAAGTCTTCCGCGGTGGGGAACGAGACCAGCGAGTACAGCCGCTCGCCGGTCACGGTCACGATGCCGTTCTTGACGTCGGCGCCGGCATGGGCGCTCGGGATCGGCTGGCCGTCGAGCAGCACGCGGCCCTGCCGTGGAACGTTGCCGGCCGACGTGAGCACGAGGTAGACCTTGGCGGCCTGAACCGCGCCGCTGATCTGGGCGCCCGATCCGACCGCGGTGATCGACTCCGACGACGCGTTCCACGGCCCCTTCAACGAGAACTCGTTCAGCTTGAGGCCACCGTTCGCGCCCGGGTATTCGCGGTTCCCCGGGTGTAGTGGCGTCACGAACCCCTCCTGCCGCTGGGTGTCGAGATAGGTCTCGGGCGTGCCCAGCCCGGCCGACGCCATGATCGCGGTCGCGGTCATCGGAGGCGGCAGGCTGGTGGCGCCGGCGTCGGCGAGCAGGGCGCGGACCGCGGCCTCGCTCTGCTTGTAGTCGCCCTCGCCGAACTGGACGTGGCGGACCTGTCCCTTCGCGTCGATCAGGTATTCGGCGGGCCAGTACTGGTTCTGCCAGGCGTCCCAGGTGCCGTACTTGTTGTCCTGGACGACCGGGTACTTGATTCCGTCCGAGCTGATCGCCTGTCTGACGTTGCCCGCCTCCTGCTCGAACGTGAACTCCGGAGTCTCAACGCCGACGATGTCGAGCCCGTACTTGTGGTATTGGGCGTAAAGGCCCTTGAGGAACGGCAGCGTCCGCAAGCAGTTGATGCAGGTGTAGGTCCAGAAGTCGATCAGCACGACGTGGCCGCGGAGCTCGGGCAGCGTCAGCGGCTTGTCTTCGGGAGTGTTGAACCAGTCCTGGGTGTCGGTGAAGTTCGGCGCGGTGCCGAGGTCGGAGAGGGAGGGCGTCTTGACCCCGGGGATCGCGACCTCGCGCTCGGCGGCGGTAGGCACCGGTTTCGACGACGCCTCCTGCTGAGCGTTCGCGAACCGGGACGCCGGGCGCAGCGATGCGAGCCGCTTCTGGACCGCGCTCGAGTTCTCGAGCGACCGGGTCGGATCGACCAGGACCGCGGGGAGGCTCGTGTCCTTGGCGAGGTCCTCCTCGAACCGGACGTCGACGTTGAAGATCATCAGGACACCGGTCGCCAGCAACACGGCGCCTAGCGCGCGGTTGATAGTGTTGCCGCGGCCCACGCGGCGGATCCGGTCGATCACTGCGCGCCCGGCAAACGCGTACACCAACAGCACGGCGCACAGGCCGACCGAGTAGGACACCGCGACCAGCACCACGCGGGCATTGGCGCCGCTCGAGGCGCTGACCGACGTCACCGCCGCCAGGATCGGCCCCGCGCACGGCGCGCACACGAATCCGAGCGCGGCGCCGACTCCGACACCCGACCAGAAGCCGGTGCCGCGGCTCTTCGGACCAAACCGGCCGAGCCGAGACAGCGGCGCCTCGATCCGGGCTGTCAGGTCGGGGACGAGCAGCGCGATGCCGAACACGATCAGGACCACGATCGCCAGCGTGCGCGCGGCGCCGCTCGCGAGACCCACGCCCTTGACGAGCTGAGCCAAGGCTACGATCGCGATCGTGAACGTCGCACCGAGCCCGATCACGATCCCGATCGGGCGGCGGCGACCGCCGGTCGCGCTCGACGCCAGCAGTGCCGGCACGACCGGCAGTACGCAAGGCGTGATGGCCGTCCCTGCGCCGGCGATCAGGGCAAACAGCATCAGCAGGAGCATCTGCGCCCTGGATGATGCTCACTAAATTCTTGCGAAAGAGTTAATCGGCGCCAGCTTCTTATGAAGCTCTTCGGGGCGCGGCGCGCTCAGCCGCCGATGGCGGACATGCTGCGCGCGGGCTGGATGAAGCCCGGCTCGCCGACGTGATGCTTGAGCTCTTTGAGCCACACGGCCTCGCGGATGATCCGCTCGAGCTCCTGGTTCTCGGCGCCGTCGCGCATCGGCGTGCGTAGGTCGGTCTCGTTCAGCGAGAACAGGCACGTGCGAAGGCGGCCGTCCGCGGTCAGACGGACGCGGTTGCAGTCGCCGCAGAACGGCTCCGAGACCGGGTTAATGAAGCCGACCTTTCCGTGCCCGTCGGCGAAGTTGTAAACCCGAGCCGTCGCGTGGGGCTGGCGGGGCGAGGCCTCGAGTGGGTAGACGGCATTGATCGCTTCGCGGATCTCGGCGCCGGTGAGCACCTGATCCTCGCTCCAGGCATGGTCGGCGTCGAGCGGCATGAACTCGATGAAGCGGACCTCGTAAGGCGTGCGCCGCGCGAACTCGGCGAACGGGATCACCTCGTCCTCGGTGAAGCCTCGCATGGCCACCGCGTTGATCTTGATCGGGTGGGCCTCGGGGAACGTCGCCAGCTGCTCGAGTCCCCTGAGCACCTGTGGGAGCGCGTCGCGCCGGGTGAGCTCGAAGAACCGGTCGCGCTGAAGCGAGTCGACCGATACGTTGAAGCGGTTGATGCCGGCCCGGACGAGCGCCTCGGCGTCGCGCTCGAGCAGGAATCCGTTGGTCGTGACCGACAGGTCGTGAACCGCGTCGATCCCCGCGAGCATCTGCGCCAGCTGCGCGAACTGCTTGCGTACGAGCGGCTCCCCGCCGGTGAGGCGCACGTCGTGGACGCCCATTTCGCCGAACAGGCTGACGAGACGCGCGATCTCCTCGAAGGTGAGAATTTCAGCGCGTTCGAGCCACGGCAGTCCCTCCGCCGGCATGCAGTACTGGCAGCGGAAGTTGCAGCGGTCTGTGACCGAGACCCGGAGATCGCCGATCAGGCGCCCGTGGCCGTCGCGCAGAGGCTCTCGCTCCATCTGATCAAGCCTAGCTGAAGCTAGTAGTCAACTTCGGACATCCGACGCGAGTAGACCGAACGCGACCATGTCGTCGCGGCCCGTCTTGCTGACCATGAATGAGCGCAGAACCGCCTCGCGAGTGAAGCCGCACCGCTCGGCGACCCGCTGGGAGGCGGGGTTCCCGGTCGCCGCCATGAGGTCGATCCGCTGCAGTCCAAGGTGGACGAAACCCCAGTTCGTGATCAGACGCACGGCCCGGGTGGTGTGGCCGTGCCCCCGCGCGTCCTTAGCGAGCCAGTAGCCGACCTCGCCGCGCGCGTTCTTCCATGAGAAGCGCATCAGCGAGATCGACCCAAGCACGTGGTCGCGGTCCTCGGCGAGCACGATCGCGAACGGGGCGGAGGCTCCGGCGTGAAGCGCATCGTGGCGCTGGAGCAGGTAGTTGCGGGCGTCGGACGTGCCATACGGGTACGGCACGCGGGTCCAGCGCGAGATTTCGGGGTCCTGGCACGCGGTCACGAGCGGCTGCAGGTCCGAATCCCGCCACGCCCGCAGCGCGGTCGGTCCGTCGATCAGCGGCTCGGCCGGCAGCACGATCCGGCGGGGGACGCTCTGGCGCCGGCGGACGCCCCTCATGCGCGTCTCTCCGCGCGTTCGGCCAGCGCGCGTTCGAGTTCCGGGACCGGGACGTCCGGGTCCTGATCGCCCAGCCAGCGCTCGGCCTGCAGGCGTCCCCCGAGCGCGCGGAGGCCCCGCTCACCGTGCTCGACGGTGAAGCTCTCGAGCGCATGGCGGCGGCGAGCGTGCTGCCGGCGCTTCGCGAGGTCGATGCGTGCGCGGTGGGCTTCGAGCGCCCGCGCCAGCTCGGCGATCCCCTGCGGCGGCGGGACCGAGGAGACCGTGCACACGTCGGTGTCGGCCGCGCCGAGGGCGAGCAGCGCCGCCTGGAGGTCGGACATCGCGCGCGTGGCGGCCGCGCCGAGATCTGTCTTGGTGAGCACGAGCACGTCGGGGATCTCCATGATGCCTGCCTTGAGGAACTGGAGCACATCGCCCGACGCCGGTTGGAGGACGACCGCGACGGTATCGGCCGCTTCGGCCACCTCGGTCTCGGATTGACCGACGCCGACGGTCTCGATCACGACCACGTCGAACGCGGCCGCGAGCGCTTCGGACGCGGCCCGGGTGGCGGGGGCGAGGCCGCCGAGTCGCGTGCCCGCGGCGGTCGAGCGGATGAACACGGCGCGATCCCTGGGATCGATCTCGATCCGGGCGCGGTCGCCGAGCAGCGATCCGCCTGAGCGGCGTGAGCTCGGGTCGACCGCGAGCACGGCCACGGACCTCTGCTCCGAGCGCCAGTGCTTGACGAGCTGAGAGAGGAGCGAGGACTTGCCGACTCCGGGGGGACCGGTCACGCCGATGATGTGCGCCGGCGCCTCGCGGCCCAGCGCGGCGGGGGATGTCTCGGCTAGCAGCGCCTCGGCTTGACGGAGCGCTTGCGGGGAGCGGCTCTCGATCAGGTTCAGCGCAGCGGGGGCGGCGGTCAGGTCGCGGTCGCGCAGGCGCTTGCCGAGCTCGCGGCCGTCGGCCGGGGCGCGGGCGTCGCTCAAGCTCCGACGGCGCTTTCGACGCCGTGGCGCTCGGCGACCAGCTCGATGATGTCCCGCATCATCCCGTTGAGGTTCCAGTCCTTCGGGGTGTAGACCGCCGCGATCCCCGCCTCGCGCATCGCCGCCGCGTCGTCCGGCGGGATGATGCCGCCCACGACCACGGGGACGTCTTCGACGCCCGCCTCGCGCAGCGCCTCGAGCACCGCGGGAATCAGCTCCCGGTGGGAGCCGGACAGGATCGACAGGCCGACGACGTGGACGCCCTCCTGGGCGGCCGAGGTGGCGATCTGCGAAGGGGTCAGGCGGATTCCCTCGTACACGACGTCCATGCCGGCGTCGCGGGCCCGGACCGCGATCTGCTCGGCCCCGTTCGAATGCCCGTCGAGGCCGGGCTTGCCGACGAGGAACTTCAGTCGGCGGCCGAGCGCCTCGCTGACCCGCTCGACCTCCTCGCGGAGCTCGGACACCTCTTCGCTTGGCGCCGCGGCGGCGTCGCCGACGCCTGTGGGCGCCCGGTACTCGCCGAACGCGTCGCGGAGCGTCTGCGCCCACTCCCCGGTGGTGGCGCCGGCACGGGCGGCCGCGATTGTCGCCGGCATGATGTTCTCGTGGTCGTCTTGCGCGATCTGGGCGAGATCTTGCAATGCCGCGTCCACCGCTGCCTGGTCGCGCTCGGCTCGCCACTGCTCGACGGCTTGGCGCCGCTCGGCCTCCACCTCCGGGTCGACGACGAGGATCCCGCCGTCGGCGCCGGCGGTTAGGGGCGAGGGTTCGGTCGAGGTGAACTTGTTCATGCCGACCGCGATCTGCTCGCCGGATTCGATTCGCTGCCAGCGCCTGCGCTGTGACTCGACCAGCGCCGCCTTCATGTAGTCGACCGCCTCGACGGCGCCGCCGAGCTCGGCCACACGGTGCATCTCCTTACGGGCGCCCTCGAGCAACTCGGCCACAAGCCCGTCCATGACCTTGGAGCCCTCGAAGATGTCCGGGTATTCGAGCAGGTCGGTCTCGTACGCCAGGATCTGCTGAAGACGAAGCGACCACTGCTGGTCCCACGGCCGGGGCAGGCCGAGCGCCTCGTTCCAGGCGGGCAGCTGGATTGCCCGCGCCCGGGCGTTCCGGCCGAGCGTCACGGCGAGCGCCTCTAGCGCGATCCGGTAGACGTTGTTCTCGGGCTGGGCCTCGGTCAGGCCGAGCGAGTTGACCTGCACGCCGTAGCGGAGCCTCCGGTGCTTCTCGTCCTCGACGCCGTAGCGCTCGCGGCCGAGCTCGTCCCACAGGACCGCCATCGCGCGGAGCTTCGCGTGCTCCTCGACGAAGCGGACGCCGGCGTTGACGAAGAACGAGATGCGCCCGAACACGCTGCCCATGAGGTCTTGCGGTACGCGCTGCTTGACCGCGTCGAGCACGGCGATCGCGTTGCTCATCGTGAACGCGATCTCCTGCACGGGCGTCGCCCCCGCCTCCTGGAGGTGGTAGGAGCAGATGTTGATCGGGTTCCATTTGGGGACGTGCTGCACCGTGTAGGCGATCGTGTCCGCGATCAGCCGCATGCTCGGGCCGGGCGGGAACGCGTACGTGCCGCGGCTCAGGTACTCCTTGAGGATGTCGTTCTGGGTCGTGCCCTGCAGCTTGTCCTCGGACACGCCGTGATCCTCGGCGGCGACGATGTAGAGCGCCAGCAGCCAGGCGGCGGTGGCGTTGATCGTCATCGACGTGTTCATCTGATCGAGCGGTATGCCGTCGAACAGCGTCTCCATGTCGCCCTTGTGGGCAATCGAGACGCCGACCTTCCCGACCTCGCCTTTCGCGAGCTCGTGATCGGGGTCATAGCCGGTCTGGGTGGGGAGATCGAATGCGATCGACAGCCCGGTCTGGCCCTTCTCGAGGTTCTTGCGGTACAGCTCGTTGGAGCGGCGGGCATCCGAATGCCCGGCGTAGGTGCGCATCATCCAGGGCCGGTCGGGCTCAGGCAGGCGGTGCGAAGGCGGCTCCGGCATGGGGGTCGGATTGTATGAACCCTTTGATATGCCGGCGGACGGTTGGGGCCAATTCCCGTGAAGGCGAACCCACTCTGTATGGTCAGGGCCATGCCCGATCAGAGTTCAGCCTCCACCGAGCACGCGATCATCCAGGAGATCACCGCGCCGCTCGCGACGCTGCCCGACGACCCCCTCCCGGCCGTGGCCGACGTCGAGTTCCCGACCGCGTTGCGCGGCTACGACAGGCTCGCGGTCGACGCCTACGTGCAGAAGACCGCTCAGCTCGTCGCCGAGCTGCAGGCAACCCGTTCGCCCGACGCGGCGATTCGCAGAGCGCTCGAGCGCGTAGGCGAGGAGGTGTCGGGGATCCTCCAGCGGGCCCACGAGGCGGCCGCGCAGATCACCTTCCAGTCTCGCAGCGACGCCGAGGACCGGCTCGAGACGGCGCGCCGGGAGGCGGCCCAGATCGTGACCGCGGCGGAGGACCGGGTGCGCGAGCTCGACGCCGAGACCGACCGGATCTGGGCCGAGCGCCACCGAATCGTCGAAGACACGCGCGAGCTCGCGCGAGAGTTGCTGTCGATCACCGACAACGCTGCTGGGCGGTTTCCGGCGGAGTCGGTGCCGGCGGAGCCCGACGGCGAGGCAACGGACACCGAGGAAGCCGAGCTCGGGGACGTGGAGTTCAAGGAGGACGTCGAACCCGAGGTCGCGTTCCCGGAAGAGCAGGATCCGCACGTCGAGCCGACCGCGGTCCTGCCGGTCGTCAAGCCGAGCGACGACGCAGACGACGAGTCTCAGTAGTGCCCGCCCGGCTGATCGACGTCATGCACCTCGGCGTCCCGAGGGTGATCGGCGCGTGGGTGGTGGACGGCGTGGTGATCGATCCCGGGCCGACGTCGTGCCTTCGCTCGCTGCTCGAGGGGCTCGATGGCGAGCGCCCCCGGGCGCTGCTACTGACACACATTCATCTAGATCATGCCGGTGCCACCGGCTCCCTCGTCCAGCGCTGGCCCGACCTCGAGGTATACGTGCACGAGCGCGGCGCCCGCCACATGGCGGATCCCGAGCGGCTGATGAAGAGCGCGCGGATGCTTTACGGCGAGGACATGGACCGGCTGTGGGGCGAGATGGTCCCCGTGCCCGAGCGGAACCTGCACATGCTGCGCGGCGGGGAGACGCTACTCGACGGCGCCTTCGAGGTGGCCTACACCCCGGGCCACGCGTCGCATCACGTCTCCTATCTGCACGACGGGACTGCGTTCGTCGGCGATACCGGCGGGGTGCGGATCGCGAGTTCGTCGCCGACGATCCCGCCGAGTCCACCGCCGGACATCGACGTCGAGCGGTGGCACGAGTCGATCGACCTGATCAGGGCGTGGAAGCCGAAGCGGCTCGTCCAGACCCACTTCGGCATGAGCGACGATCCCGAGGCACAGCTCGACGAGCTCTCGGCCAGGCTGGATGACTTCGCCGAGCGGGCGCGCGAGCAGGATCTCGAGACCTTCGTCGCCGGCGTGCGGGCCGAGATCGAGGAGCATGCGGATCCCACGTTGCTCGAGGCCTACGAGCAGGCCGCTCCTCCCGATCAGCTGTACGCGGGACTCGAGCGATACTGGCGCAAACGCGCCGAGGCCCTTGCCGCGGGCTGATCGACGGTCGCGAGGTATGCTGATTTGGATGTCGCAGACGGTTGAGCTGCCGCGCGTAGGTGGACCGGGCAGCGACCTCGGCGGGCTGTGGCGGGTGGTCGTGCTCAACGACGACTTCAACACCTTCGACCACGTCGCGGAGACGCTCTCGCGGGTGATACCGGGAGTCACGCTCGCCCAGGGTTACCAACTGGCCGACCGCATCCACAAGACCGGCTGCGCGATCGTGTGGAGCGGCCCGCGCGACGAGGCCGAGGGGTACTGGGAGCAGTTGAACGGCGCCGGCCTGACGATGGCGCCGCTCGAGGCGGGGTAGCTTAGGTTCGCCCGGCGAGCGCCTTGGCTCGCTGGCGCTCCGGGCTGATCCTGACCACGTTCCAGACGATCCCCAATTTCTCGAGCAGAGCGATCAGCAGCCCCGTCGGGTCGGCGAGCCGCTCCCACCAGCTCAGGCCGTGAAACGCCGAGGTCGGGAACGCATGGTGGTTGTGGTGCCAGGCCTCGCCCATCGACAGCGGAGCCAGCCAGAACACATTGCGCGACTCATCCTCGACGTCGAACCGCCGCCGACCGAAGAAGTGGCAGATCGAGTTGATCGACCAGGTGACGTGGTGGAGCAGGAACACGCGCACGAAGCCGCCCCACAGGAGCGCGGTCAGCGCCGCCCCGAGGCCGCCACCGACGACCCACCCGAGCGCGAACGGGATCGCGAAGCCGAGCGCGACCCACACGAAGAACAGCTTGTCGATCACGCGCAGGGCGCCGTCCTTGAGCAGATCTGGAGCGAACCGCTCGCGCTCCGCGGTGCCGACGGTCTCGAACAGCCACCCGACGTGCGCGTGCCACAGCCCTTTGACCCCGCCCCAGAACCCGGGTCCGCTGAGGTGTGGCGAGTGCGGGTCTCCCTCCTGGTCGGTGAACGTGTGGTGCTTGCGGTGATCGGCCACCCAAGTGATCACCGAGCCCTCCATCGCCATCGAGCCAAGCACCGCGACGATCGAGCGGAAGACGCCACTGGATTCGAACGCCCGATGGGTGAACAGCCGGTGGTAGCCGAGCGTCACCCCGAGCGCGGTCAACACATACAGCCCGACGAGCAACCCCAGCTCGAGCGGTCCGATCGCGCTGTTCCACAGGAGCACGATCGCGGCGACGAGTCCGACGAGGGGAAGCGGGACGCCGATGAGGTTGGCGGTCTTGTGAGCGCGCGTCACGCCAGCCAAGGATAGGGCGAAATCCCCGCTCCTCGTGTTGGTTTACGACGGGTCTTAGACGGCCGCGGAGGGGGCCGGCTCAGGCTGCGGCGCGGGCTCGGGCTCGAGGCCGACCTCGGGGCCGAGCGCGCCGTAGACGAGCTCGTCGTACCAGACGTACGTGATCGGGATCTGGTACTTGCCGGTCAGGCGGCGCCGGAACGCGACCATCTCAGGACCCTCCCAGTATGCGTACCAGGCCGGCTTTGACTCGAACCAGGCCATCTGGGTGATCTTGTAACGATCGTCGCGCGACTGATGGACCGAATATGCGGTCGCCCCGTAGCGCAGCGCGAGCGGCGCGACGGCCGAGACCTCGGCCGCGAACAGTTCGTGACGCCCCACGGTCGCGTACCAGTCGACATGCATTACGCCGGCCATCAGGCACCCACCTCCGCTCGGATCGCTCCCGGACCCTCGGCGGTCTTACCCTGGCCCTCGTCGGTGGCGCCGACGAGGATCGCGATCTTGCCGAGGTGCTTGTTGTCGCGCAGAAGCTGGTGCGCCTCCGCGACCTTCTCGAATCCCATCGTCTGCCACAGCACCGGGCGTACCTTCGACTCCTCGATGAGCTGGTTCGCCTTGGTCGCCTCCCAGGCGTTGGCGAAGTGCGAGCCGATGATCTCCTTCTGGCGCATCCACAGGTAGCGGACGTCGAAGTCGAGCTGGTAGCCCGAGGTCGCGCCACAGATAACGACCTTCCCGAACGGCCGGACCACGAGCACCGAGGTCGGGAACGTGGCCTTGCCGACATGCTCGAACACGATGTCGGGCGCCTCGCCGAGCAGGTCCTCGACGGCCTTGCCGAACCGCCGGGCCTCCTTGAAGCGGGCGCGTTCCTCGTCCGCCGTCTCGTTGCCGCGGCGCATCATCCCGGCGTAGTCGGAGCGGTTGATGTACCCGACCGCGCCGAGCTGCTCGATCAGCCGGCCCTTCTCCTCACTGGAGACGACGCCGACCGCATCGGCGCCGGTCAGGGCACACAGCTGCGTGGCGAACACGCCGAGGCCGCCGGCGGCCCCCCAGATCAGCACGCGGTGGCCGGCCTGGAGGTGGCAGCGATCGATCAGCATGCGGTAGGCGGTGAAGTAGGTGAGGCCGTATGCGGCCGCCTCCTCCCAGGCAAGGTGGGCCGGCTTGGGGAGCAGCTGCTGGGCCTGGACCTTGCAGAACTGGGCGAACGATCCCCAGCTCGTCTCGTAGCCCCAGATGCGCTGCGACGGCGCGGCGAGCGGATCGAGGCCATGAACCTCGGGGTCCTCGTAGGAGGCCTGGTTGCAGTGGACGACCACCTCGTCGCCGGGCTTCCAGCGGGTGACGCCCGGGCCGACCTTCCAGACCACGCCGGAGGCGTCCGAACCGCCGATGTGGTGGTCCTCCTCGGGGTGGTAGCGGAACACCGAGACCGGCTCGCCGAGCGCCGCCCAGACGTTGTTGAAGTTCACGCCGGCGGCCATCACGCGCACGATGACCTCGAACGCGCCGGGCTCGGGAACCTCGATCTCCTCGATCTGGAAGGCCTCCGTCGGCTCGCCGAACCGCTCCTCGCGGATCACCCAAGCGGCCATCGTGGGCGGGAGCAAGCCCGGCTCGGTCTCGACGTGTGCGACCTGGCTCAAGTCAACTGCCACTCGTTTTGCACCTTCCTAGGGTCGGCGGACTTCGCCGCCCGGATGCTACCCGGGTGTAGCAAGGAGTGGGCCGGATGCGAAACCGGGTCGCCGGCGGGTAGACGGCGGGCACCTGAGGATGGGTCGGTGTCGTGCCCGGGGCGTTTCGCAGCGGCGCCGACCTGCAAATCCCGGCATTCGGCCCAAGACCGGGTGAGCGTGCCGTAGAGCGCATGCCCCGCATGCCGGACACGGCATGGTCGACGCGGATCACGTTAATTGCTGCGATATGCAGGTTGTCTTCGGCCCATCCGGGCCGTCGGGGCCGTCAGACGAGCGTGACCTCGGGCGAGGCCTCGTCGCCGGCCTCGGCCGCCGTCGTCGACTCCGCTTGCGCCGCGGCGGTCGCGGGCGCGGTGGCGGCGGCGGTGGCGGTGGCGGTCACCTTGCGCTGGATCAGAGTCCAGGCCACGACCGCGCCGGTGAGCGTCACGAACGCGCCGACCAGCAAGCCCGTGCTGAGGGCCGATACGAACGCGTCATTGGCCGCGGCGACGATCTGCGCCGGGGCGTGGCTGCCGACGGCGGCCCCGCTGCCGAGCGCACTGACGATCTGCTCGCGGGTCGCGGTGGCGAGGTGGGGGAGGCTTGAGTTCAGCTTCGAGCGGCCGATCGTGGTCACGAGCGCGCCCATCACCGCCACCCCGAACGTGCTGCCGACCATCCGGCTCATCGACAGGACGCCCGATGCGGCGCCCGCCTTGGTGCGGTCGACCGCGTTCATGGCGGCGGTGCTCATCGGCGACATCACGAGGCCCATGCCAAGGCCCATGAGGATGAAGCCGGGCAGCAGCAAGCCGTAGCCGCTGTGAACGGTCAGACGCGACTCGATGAGCATCGAGATCGCGACGATGGCCAGCCCGATCGTCATCAACGGACGCGAACCGACCCGGTCGGCGAGGCGGCCGGCCACCGGCGCGGTGACCATGATCATGAGCGTCGAGGGCAGGAACCGCACACCGGTCTCGAGCGGCGAGTAGTGGAGGACGTTCTGGAGGTACAGGGTCAGGAAGAAGAACTGCGCGAACATCGCGAACGAGACCAGGAAGCCGACGGTGTTCGCTCCGATCGACGTGCGCGAGCGGAAGAACGTGAAGTCCACCATCGGGTTCTTGACCCGCTTTTCGATGATCACGAAGGCGCCGAGGGCGATGACGGCGACGGTGAGCAGCCCCATGATCCGCGCCGACCCCCAGCCCCAGCTGTTGCTCTCGACGAGCGCCAGCACCAGGGCGGTCAGCCCGATCGTGAGAGATGCAATTCCGGCGAAGTCGATGCTCTTGTCGACGGTCTCGTCGCGCGACTCGCGCGCCGCGAAGAGCGTCACGACGACAGCGACGACCGCGATCGGCGGGTTGATGAAGAAGATCGCGCGCCAGCTCACGTCCTCGGTGAGGAAGCCGCCGACGACGGGGCCGATCGCGAGCGCGAGCGCGCTGACCCCGGCCCAGGTCCCGATCGCGGTTCCTCTTTGCTCGGCCGGGAACGCCTGGGTGATGATCGCCAGCGTCGCCGGCATCATGAACGCCGCGCCCACGCCCTGGACGGCGCGCAGCGCCACGAGCATCGTGTCGGTCGTCGAGAACCCGATCAGCAGGCTCGAGAGCCCGAACACGCTCACGCCGAAGATGAACATCTTGCGGCGCCCGAAGATGTCGCCGAGACGGCCGCCGGTGACGAGCAGCACCGCGAACGTGAGCGTGTAGGCGTTGACGGTCCATTCGAGCGCGCCCAGCGAGGCGTGCAGGTCGCGCTGAATCGACGGCAGCGCGACGTTGACGACCGTGTTGTCGAGCATGATCATGAACAGCGCGAAGCACATCGCGCCGAGCGTCCACCATTTGCTGTTCTCGTCGGTCACGAGGCGGTGGCGGTGAGCGAGGATTCGATCGGTCATGAGGTGAGGGCCTCCGGGCGGCAGGCGGCGATGTCCTCGCGCTCGAGCAGCTGTTGGAGCGCCTGCGAGAGGGATCCGCGTTCGGTCGTCGTCAAGTTCTGGCTGAACTGCTCGAGGCCGCTGAGGCGCGCGGCGTTCAGGCGGCGGATCGCGGTGCGCCCGCCGTCGGTCAGGCAGACGCGCTTCATGCGGCGGTCGTCGTCATCCTCGCGACGCTGCGCGAACCCGCGCCGGACGAGGTCGTCGACCATGCGGCTGGCGGCGGGCATCGAAACATGGACGACCTCTGCGGCCTCCTTGAGTGACAGCTCTCGCGGCTGATCCTCGAGGTGGTGGAGCAGCTTGATCTGGGACAGCGACAGCTCGAGCGCGCCGACCGCCTCGAACAGGTCGGCGTTGCAGTTCTTGTGGAGGAACACGATCAGCGCGTAGATGTCCTCGGCAAGGGAGGCCTCGCCGGCCGTGCCTGTGTCCGTGGCGGCCGCTTCCGTAGTGGCCGCCGTGTGAATTGCTTGCACGCATGCAAGTATTGCACAAAAGTAAGTTGGGCCCCGGGGGTTGGGCCCCGGGGGTTGGGCGCGGGGCGGTGTGGCGCGGGGCCGGCGGAGGCGGATAAGGGCGCACTCGGCGCGAGCCGGAGCTCGAGTGCGCCGGAAGCCGCCTATAGCGCGGGGAACGGCACACTCGGCGCGGGTGCCGGCTCGAGTGCGCCGAACCCCGCGATCGGCCGCCGGGCTGGAGCCCCGATGATCCCGGGCCCGTCGAGTTACGGCTGGAGCAGCTGGTTGTCGCTGCTGGCGCGCTTGGCGCCGATGCGGATTGACGCGGCGCGGACCCCGGAGCCGGAGCCGCCGTCACCGGTGGCGACCGAGTACCTGCCGGGCCTCGAGAAATTGACCGTGATCTGTGCGGTCGCCTGAGGGTTGATCGGCGCCGTGCTCGCGAGCGGCTGGCCGGCGGATGCGCCCGAGCGGAGGATCGCCACCGACTCGGCCTGGGAGGCCTGGTTGGTAATGATGAACTCGACGGGACCCGCGCCGACGATCGCAGGGGACACGGAGACGCGGCTGTTGTCGATGTAGACCGTCAGGTTGACCGGCGCCGGCGGGCGTGGTGCGATCGCGGCCGGCGAACTCGAGCCGCAGGCGGAGACCGCCAGAGCGGTGCCGGCGAGCATCGCGATCGTCCTGGAGCACATCCTTGAGCGTGGCCTCCTGTAAAGGACCGTCTAAAAGGCGGGGTGTCCGTGCGGAATCCGGCAGGGGCGCGGAACCCTAGCGTGCGTAATACCCGCACTGAGGAACGTAACACCGATCGATGTCAACTTGTTGCGGCGGCCGGCGCCGCGGCGGGATGGGGCGACGGATCAGTTGGCGGCCAGCAACATGGCCCGCCGGCGCTCGAGGCGTCGGAGCTCGGCCTGAAGCTCAGTCCACGATTCGGCTTCGACCCGCTCGTACTCCTCGCCGGCGAGTTCGCGGAGCCGTTCGTTGTACGCAGTCCATGCGCGACGCGTCCCCTCGTCCAGCTCCCGGAGCTGTGCGAGATCAGGGGCGGTAGTGGTCACGTCACCTCCTTCCCGAGGATTGGTGCTGCCGATGCTACCCGGGGGTCCGGTCATCGAGACTGATGCGACGGCGAGCGCTGCAATCCTGCTTGCTTGCCGTCCGATCGGGCGCGTATCACGCGTCTGTGACGTTGCTCGAGCAGCCGATTGCCACGACCGAGTTCCTCGTCGTGGATACCGAGACCAACGGCCTGGGTGGCGATGCGTGCGAGATGACCGAGGTCGGCGCGGTGCTCGTCGGCGGGGGTGAGTTGCACGACCGGTGGTCCTCGCTCGTGCGCTGCAATCGGCCGCTGGGACGGGGCATTCAGCGGTTCACCGGGATCACCCAGGAGATGATGGCCGACGCCCCCGGCCTTGAGGCGGTGCTCCCGCCACTCGAGGAGCTCCTCCGAGGACGGGTCCTGGTGGCGCACAACGCGCCGTTCGACCGACGGGTGCTGCGCCGCGCCTTCGAGCTGATCGGCCTGGACTGGCCCAACCCGCCCGTGCTGTGCACGGCGGCGCTCGCGCGCAAGCTGCTCCCGCTCCAGCGCCGGCGCGGGCTCGGCGTCCTTGCGGACGCGCTCGGGATCCAGGTGCAGACCGCGCACCGGGCGCTCGCCGACGCCGAGACGTGCGCCCGCGTCCTGTGCGCGCTGTTCCCGCGCCTGTGCGCGAACGCGCTGACGATCGCCGACGCGGTGGCGCTCGGTAAGCCGCACCGCAGGCGCGCCACCGGTCGCAAGCGCCGGACACCGGCGATGACCCCGCCGCCCCAGCTCGATTTCGCCGATCTCCCGAAGGATCCGGGCGTCTACCTGTTTCGCGACGACACCGGTCGGGTGCTGTACGTCGGCAAGTCGGTCTCGATCCGAAGCCGCGCCCGTGCCCACTTCGCGCCGTCGAGCGGTCCGGCCGACTGGACCGTGCAGGCGACGGTCGTCGACTACCAGAGCACGAACTCGGAGCTCGGCGCGCTCGTGCTCGAGAACCGGCTGATCAAGCAGCACCGCCCGCCCGGCAACATCCGGCTCGCCCGGCGGGACGACCGGCTCTGCTACATCCGCTGCCGGCTCGACATCCCGTTCCCGATTCTCGAGGTGGCCTCCGATCCGGCCCCCGGCCACGCCGTCACGATCGGCCCGCTGCGCGGTCGGCGGCTCGCCCACGAGCTCGTCGAGCAGCTCGACTCGCTGTTCGGTCTGCGCCACTGCGGCCGCAAGCTCGTGCTCCGCGAGTATCCATCCGCGTACGGGCAGATGGGCCGGTGCCTGTCGCCGTGCCTGGGCGATCTGGACCCGAACCTCTACCGCCGGCGGCTCGACGAAGCGCTGCGGCTGTTCGTCGACGGAGCGGACGGCCGAGACCGGCTGCTGCACCACGTCGAGGGCCAGATGCGCGCGGCGTCTGAACGGCAGCAGTACGAGCGCGCGGCGTCGCTGCGCAGGAGACTGCGGCGGCTCGGCGTGATCCTGGAGCGGCTCGGCGGCGCGCTCGAGGCCACCCACTCGCGGGCACGCCTGCTGCTCGTCCCGCACCCGGTCGAAAACGACCGGAAGGACGCGTTCTGGCTGATCGGCGGACGTCTCATCGATTGGGGCGAGGCTCCGGCTGACACCGAACTGCTCGACGAGCGAACGCAGGCGGCGCTCAAGCGCGGCGGCCGCGCCGAGCTCGGGGCGCACGTGCCGCCCGACGAGATCGACGAGCTACGGATCGTGACCAACTACCTCGCCGCCCATCCCGAGACGACGCAGCTCGTCCTCTAGCCAAACGGAAGCTCGGTGACCTCGGCGGTGACGCCGCCGTCGTCGGCGACAGTGACCGTGCTCCCGGGCGGCGCCTCGCGCCGCACCAGCGCCAGCCCAATCGGCCCGAATCGCGGCGATTCGGCGACGCTCGCGAGCACCCCGACCGTGCGCCCCTCGAACGACAGCTCGTCTCCCGGCGAAGCCGGCGCCGACAGCCGGAGCCCGCGCAGCTGGCGGTTCGGCTTGCCCCGGTAGAACAGGCGGGCGACCGTCTCCTGGCCCACGTAACAGCCCTTGGTGAACGACACCGCGCGCTCGTTGAGCCCCGCCTCCTGCGGGATCACAGAATCGTCGAGGTCGACCCCGTAGCGGGGCCGTCCGCGCTCGACCCGCAGGCATTCCACCGCCGCCTCCGAGACCGCCACAGCGCCCGCGTCCTCGAGCGCCGACCGGAGAGCTTCGACGTCGCCGGCGTCGCACAGCAGATCGATGCCGACGTCGGTACGGATCGCTCGGGCACTCAAACCAACGCCCGGAACCTCGATCACGGCATGCGCATTCTCATCACGGGAAAGATCGCCGGCCCCGGCAACGGCGGGCGCGGCCGGACCGACCAGCGACAGCAGCCCGCACTCGAGCGTGCGCTTGTGCAGTTCCACGTCATAGCCGATGCTGAACCGCCGGATCATGTTGAACAGCCCCTGAAGCGCGACCCGCTCGGTGTCGAGCAGGAGCTCGTCCTCGGTGGCAAGGATCCGCAGATCGCCGAGCATCTTGCCCTTCGGCGTCAGGAACGCGGCGTAGCAGCCGCGGCCGACGGGCAGGGCCTCCACGTCGTTCGTCACCTGGCCCTGCAGAAAGCTCCGGGCGTCGGACCCGGCGAGCGCGAGCTTCCCGCGCTCGGAGCGGTCGAATAGCCCGCACGCCTGGGTGATCGTGCGGTAGTCGGCGGCGATTGTGTCCAGTGAGGCCATGAAAAACAGGATACGCGCCGCCGTCTTGCCGAATGACCCTTGCGAAATCGAAATTTAGCCGTACCATAATTTGCGTGATGGCCAGCCAGAACTCGACAGCGCTTCGCTCGCAGGCGGTGCAGGACTATGCCAAGGCGATTTACGCGCTCGAACTCCGCGAGGGCGAGGCCGTCAGCACGAACGCGCTGGCGGACAGGCTCGGGGTCACGGCCGCGTCGGCGTCCGGAATGGTCAAGCGGCTCGACGAGCTCGGGTTGGTCGAGCATCAGCCCTACCGAGGCGTGTCGCTGACCGAGGACGGACGGCGCGTGGCGCTCGAGGTGATGCGCCACCACCGGCTCCTCGAGCTGTACCTCGTGAGGTCGCTCGGCGTCCCGTGGGATCGCGTCCACCAGGAGGCCGAGGTGCTCGAGCACGTGCTCTCCGAAGAGCTCGAAGAGCTGATCGCGGCCAAGCTCGGCGACCCCACCCACGACCCGCACGGCGATCCGATCCCAACTCGCGAGCTGACGATCGAGGAGGGCTCGACGGTCAGCCTCCAGGCGCTCGAGGTCGGCGACCGCGGGACTTTCACCCGGGTGTCCGATTCCGATCCCGAGATGCTGCGGTTCCTCGCCGAGCGCGGAATCGCGCCCGGCGACCGGCTCGAGGTGGTCGAGAAGCAGCCGTTCGACGGTCCGTTGTTCGTTCGCTTCGGTGCCGACGTGCACGTGTTCGGCGGCGCGCTGGCGCGGGCGATGAGGGTCGAGGTGACTCGGTGACGCCGGCCGGTGGCGCTCTGCGCGAGCCGGCTCTGGAAGGCGTGACCGGTGATGGCGGCCAGCTGACGCTCCGCGAGGGCGCGCTCGGGCTCAGCCCGCTCGAGCATCTGCTCGCGCGCGGCCGCCTCCGGGCGACGCTGGCGATGCTCGGGCCGGCGTTCGTCGCTTCGGTCGCCTACGTGGATCCCGGCAACTTCGCCACGAACGTCCAGGGCGGCGCGAAGTTCGGCTACCTGCTGCTGTGGGTCGTGCTGCTGGCGAACCTGATGGCCATGCTGATCCAGTACCTGTCGGCCAAGCTCGGCATCGTCACCGATCGCAGCCTGCCCGAGGTCTGCCGCGAGCGGATGCCCCGGTGGATGAGCGTCGGGCTGTGGATCCAGGCGGAGTTGATGGCGATGGCGACCGATATCGCCGAATTCCTCGGCGCCGCGCTCGGGTTGAATCTGCTGTTCGGTGTCCCACTGCTGATCGCCGGCCTGATCACCGGCGTGATCGCGTTCGTGATCCTCGGGCTGCAGGCGCGCGGCTACCGGGGGTTCGAGCTCGCGATCACGGCGTTGCTCGGGCTCGTGTTCGCCGGGTTCCTGTACGAGACGCTCCGGATCGGGCCGTCGGTCCACGAATCGCTCGGTGGGCTCGTTCCCGGCCTCAGCGGGACGGATTCGCTGTACCTCGCGGTTGGGATCGTCGGCGCCACCGTGATGCCGCACGCGATCTATCTGCATTCGGCGTTGACCAACGGCCGCATGCCCGTCCGCGACGACGCCGAGCGCCGCAAGGTGCTTCGGTTCGAGCGGTTCGACGTGATCGTCGCTCTCGGCCTGGCCGGCATCATCAACATGGCGATGCTCGCGGTCGCGGCGAAGCTGCTGCACACGCCGGGCCTCGCGGATACGAGCTCGATTCAAGCCGCACACCAGCAGTTCGGGACGCTCGTCGGCGGCGGAGCGGCGCTCGTGTTCGCGGTCGCGCTGCTGGCCTCGGGCGTTTCGTCCTCGAGCGTGGGCACGTACGCCGGCCAGGTCGTGATGGCCGGCTTCATCAACATCCGCATCCCGCTGCTCATCCGCCGAGCGGTGACGATGGTGCCGGCGCTCGTGGTGCTCGCGATCGGCGTGAGCCCGACGTCCGCGCTGGTCCTGAGTCAGGTCGTCCTGTCGTTCGGGATACCCTTCGCGCTCGTGCCCCTCGTGACGCTGACCAGCCGCAAGGACGTGATGGGTGTACACGTCAACCGACGTCTGACGACCGTGCTGGCGTTCGGCGTCGCGGGCGCGATCACGCTGATGAACGTCTTCCTCCTCTACCAGCAGATCCTCTGATGGGGCTCGCGCTGACCTTCCAGGAGATCGTCGACTCGCTCCCGGACGACTGGACCGATCTCGAGCTCGACCTGCGGATCTTCGACGAGGGTCGCTACGTGGACGCGGCGGTGCTGCTCGTCACCTGCAACGCGCAGCCGTACTCCAAGAACGATTGGCATTGGCGGCTGCTGGTCGCTCATCGGTTCGGGCACGCCGCCTCCGTGCCGGCCGTCCACGCGGCGTTGCGGCTGCTCGACGAGGCCGGGATCGACGGCGAGATGGCCGTGCGCGAGGCCCGCACCGGCCGGGCCGAGGTGAACCCGATGTGGGGACGGACCGAGTCCGTGCGGGAGGAGTTCCGGCGCCTCCGCGCGCAGTAGCGGCCGTCGAGCCATGGCGCGGGTCGTCGCGTTCATCCCCGATCTGCTGTTCGGCTCGAACGTGGTCGGCGCGCTTCAGGCCGGGGGATACGAGCCGGTGCTGGTGCCCGACGTCGATTCGCTAGGCCGCGAGCTGTCCGGCGCGCAGGCGCTGATCGTCGATCTCACGGCCGACGCGCGCGTCCGTCTCGAGCAGCTCGAGGGGATCCTCCAGCAGGGCGTGCCGGCGCTCGCCTTCTACTCGCACGTCGAGGCGGATGTGCGGACGCAGGCACAGGAGGCCGGGTTCGACCTGGTGGTCCCGCGCTCGCGCATGGCGCGCGAGGGCGCGGGGCTCGTCGACCGCCTGCTCGAGACGTCGGTTTAGGGCACGGCCACGCCCTGGAGCCGGACCCCGCCGGGGTTGAGCGTCGGGTTGAGCTCGGTGGCCTGATCGACGCCCGCCGGCGGGATCGTGTCCATCACCTTCGGCACGGTGCCCGGGCTGTTGCAGTAGGTGTCGGTCGTGTCGCCCGCAGGGCATACGCCGAACGTGAACGAGCCGGCAGGCTGTGTGAACTGGCGGGCCTGACCCGCGCTGAACCCGTCCTGCCCGGTCAGCGCGACCGTGAACACCCAACCAGAGCCAACCGTGCCGAACGTCGACTCCGGAACGATCAGCGTCGCGGTCCGGCTGGTCGCGTCGGTCACGAACTGTGGGGTTCCGAGTGACGGTGTTGCCGACGACGCGTTCGGCGGCGCGAACCACAGCGGCGACGCGAACCCCTGGGCCTCGAGCCGCTCGCTCCAGGCGTCCGCCGGCGCGATCGTGTAGTTGAACACCGGATCGGGCGGAGCAGTAGACGTGCTCGTGGCCGCGGGGTTGTGCACGTAGATGTCGAGCAGCTGGGCCCCGAACAGCGACCCGAACGTCGGGGTCAGGGTGCGCAATGTCGTCTGGATGTACACGTTCGTGCCGTCCTGGCTGACCGCGAAGTTCGTGAGGTCGAACGACCCGGCGACGAAATCCGACGCGGTCGGGTACTGGTAGGTCCCGGGTCCGTTGTCGTCTCCGGTGGGGTCGGAGACGTCGAGCACCGTGGTTCCCGGCAATTTCACGTTGACGACCGCAAGCTGGGTGAAGCCGGTGCTTCGCCCGAGCGTGGCCGTCACCGTGATCGTCGTGCTGCCGAACCCGGTCGGCAGCGTGAGCGTCCAGTCCCCTGACGTCGGGTCGGCGTTCGTCGACGTGATCGCGGCGGTTCCGCCATTCGCGCCGACGCCTTCGGCGACGACGCGCGCACCGGGAGCCGTCGTCCCGGTGACCGTCACGGTGGCGGACTCGATGCTCGCGTCGTTCGCGGGCGAGGTCACGATCAGCGGGAGCGATCCCGGAGGCCCGTGCGTCACATAGCGGTCGGTCACGATGTCCGGTGTCTCCAGATTGCGGCCCGCGCCGAGGTCGAGCGCCAGCCGCGCGTACGACGCCTGTGCCCACGTCAACGGGCTGGCCGACCCCGCCGGCTCACCGTTGACGAAGCCGATCGACGCGGTCGCGGGGTTCGAACCGAACGGCGAGGCCGGGACGTCGGGGTCCTCCCACACCTGTTCGGGCTCGAGCCCCTGGCCCGAGGTCATCTTGCGCATCGCGGTCAACAGGGTCGAGGCTCCGCCGGGATCGCCGCTCGCGATGTCGTATTCGCCCCGCTCGCTCGACAGCACCGGCCACAGATGGCCGGTTCCGGTGTCGGTGGGCGGCCACGGCGCACCGGTCGTCGTGCAGCTCGTCAGGCTCGGCTGGAAGCAGTCGCCGTAGCCGTCCGCCGACTCGGTCGCCGAGGTTCCGTAGCGGTAGAAGCCCGGGCCGTTGTGGACGGTCTGGCGCTCGATCGTGTCGTCGACGACGCCCACGGAAGCCGTGACGTCCGGATCGGTCGCGGGGAGCACGCCGAGACGAACCAGCTCGAGGAAGCCCGCGTCAACGACCGACCGCTGGTCGACCGTGACGCTTCCGTTGCCGAGGCTGTACGAAATGGCCGCGTTCGGGTCGCCGGTCTTCGAAACGCGGATGAAGTACTTGGGAGCCAGGGGGCCGGTCGTGGTCACCGTCCAGCCCTCGATGTTGCGCGCGTAGTAATCCGCGGTCGCCTGGTAGAGGCGGGCGTGCGCCGGATCGTGATTGACCCTCGCGATCGCTGCTGCCGCGGTGAGCCCGGCGATCTCGGCCGCGATCGTCGACGGCGAGTAGCCCGACTGCTCCTCCCAGCGCTCGGACCCGTCGGAGGGACCGTGGGCAACGACGAAATCGGCGGCGGGGATCACGTGTTTGAGGTACAGCTGCTTATCGCCCGCCAGACCCGACTGCCAATCCATCAGGATCGGATACGAGCATTCGTCGAGCTGGAGGCCGCCCGTGTCGGGCGCGGCCTTGCCGTTGGGCAGCGAGTTGCGCGGCATCGACCCGTCGGGCAGTTGCTGGCGGTCGAACAGGAACTTGGTGGCGTCGCGCGCGGTCTGGACGTCCCCGGCGACGAGCAACCCGGTGAACGCCTCGTACATGTCGCGCGAGAACTCCTCGCGGTATGAGCCGAAGTACATCGGCTCGCCGTCGACGAGGGTGTTGGCCGGTACCGACTGGCCCCATGGCGAGGCGAGACCGGCCGCGATCGCGCCGGTGAACGTCTTGTCCTCGCTGGCCTTGACGACGTTGACCGACTCGTAGTACTCGCGCACCGCGCGAGCTCCGAGCCAACGCGCCGGCTTGCGCAGGCCGGCGTCGTAGCGCTGCCACTGGCGTTCGTAGTCGAGCCAGGCGCGCCCGAAGTCCTGCGACACCGAGGCACGGGCGACATTCAAGGCGGCGCTCTGGGTCTGGCCGAACCCGAGTGCGAGCGTGACCGAGTGCTGCCAACGGTTCGGCACCTGGGCCGTGAGCGTTACATGCCCGTCCGGCGCGGACGCGTAGCTGTTGGTGAGCGAGTGGGCGCTGTCGAGCATCGTCAGGCCGTCGCTGGCGGAACCGGCGTAGCCGACGCTTGCGTTCGAGAAGCCGTTGGAGGATTCGAGCGCCATGTATGTCGGAACCGCGTAGTCGCGGTTGACCGCGTTGGTGACGGTGTTCGTGTTGAAGTCGACCGGAACGGTCTGGCCGTGGCTCGAGACCAGGAGCGCGCTGTTGCCGCCGGCGTTCGGGGAGCCGCCGCCACCGGTGCCGCCGGCGAGCGGATCTAGGCGCACGTATAGCTGATCGCCGCGCGGCCCCTCAAACGAGGTCCGCATCAGTACGGCGTCCCGCGCCGGGTCGGCGATATAGGTGGTGACGATCTTGTAGCCGTGGCTCGCGACGCTCGGCGTGGCGACGACGGTGCAGCTCATGCCGGTCGGATCGGGAACGACCTTGTAGCTCATGTCCCGCGTCTGGAGGTCGGTGAAGCTCTTCCCATCGGTGACCACGTACTGGAGCGTGTTGACGTTGGTCGCGTCGATCGTCGGCCAGTAGGTGTCGGACAAGACGCCGTCGGCGACCGTGAACCACACCTTCGAGGTCGTGTTCCGGGCCGTCCCGACGCAGTCCTTGCGCGCGAGATCGAAGTAGCTGTTGCTGCCGGGGCCACCCGGGGCGGGTCCCCCCGACGAGGATGCGTCTGCCGGGCGTTTGCTCGCCGCCGAGGCGACACCCCCGGCACTCACCGCAGCGATCAGGACCAGCGCCGCGAAGATCGCGGACGCGCTGACGAGTCGAGCCTTCACTGTCTACCTCCCTCGACGGACCGGGCCGTCAGCCTACCGCGCGGACGGTCACGCCGGCTCTCCCGCGCGGACCACCCCATGGCGCTCGGCTCGATTGGGACCGAGAGGACCGCGACCCGGTGGCATATACCGCAGCGCCACGATCGCCACGTCGTCGCGCGGAACGGGGCTCGAGCGCTCGGCCTCCGCTCGGAGCGCGTCGGCCAGCGCGCCCGAATCGGCCAGGAACGCCGCGCGCTCGCGGGCTCGCTCGCGACCGACCAGCAGCCATCCGAGGAAGCCACTGAGCGCCAGCGTCATCCCGGTGACGACGATCAGCACGACGATCGCGACCGTCACGGCATGGTTCGCGGAGCGGCGCGCCGACCGCTGGCGCGCGGCCTGGCGTGCGGCAATCAGTCCCTCGAGAACTGCCTCTCGCCCGTGATCACGTAGCCGCGAAGACCCGTCTCGGCGTCGATCACCGCGCGCTCGAAGTTGATCGTGGCGGACAGATAGTCGCCCGTGCGGAGCGTGGCCGTGGCGGTTGAGCGGAGCTGAACGATGTCCCCGAGCAGCAGCGCGACTCCGAACGCGACCGCCGCTGCGCCCACCACGACCGCGGCGACCACCGCTGCGATCAGTCGGGACTGTCCCCTCATCGCGCCACCCTGTTGCGATCACCCGGTGGGCGCGGAACGCGCTCCCGCGGCGTAACTAGGGTCGAACGTCTGGGCGACGTCCGGCGGACGACTGACGATCCCGAACCGCGCCTCCCAGGCCGACCACTTGGCGAGGCTCGTCGGATCGAGCGTGCCGACCCGTCCGTCGGCAGCCCGGAAGGAGGGCAGCAGCGCGGCAAGCTGGGCGGTCACCAGCTTCGGATCGAGCCCGACGGTCTCGTGCTCGAGGTCGGCCGCGGCCTGGGCAGGATGCGAGAGCGTGTACTCGTAGCCCTGGACGAGCGCGTCGACGACGCCGCGCGCGACGCCCGAGTCGCGCTCGAGCGTCGCGTGGGTCGCGCACACGACAAGCTCGGGGTAGGAGGGAGCGCCGTAGTCGTCGACCTTGAATACGTGGAAGCCGGGGCGCTTGCTCTGGATCGTCACGCCCTCGTCGTTCCAGAACGAGGTGGCGCCGGCGACGCGGCCGGCGAGCAGGTCGGCGACCGCGTCGAAGCCGATCGTAATCGTCTTGACCTTGGCGGGATCTCCGCCCGACCCCGCGACGGTCGACCGGAGCACCGCGGTGTCGCTCGGAACTCCCGTGATTCCGACGGTCTTGCCCTGGAGTGCCTTTGGCGAGCTGACGTCGGGAGCCGCGATCACCGCCGCGAGCGGCCGTTCGACGATCGCCATGATCCCGACGATGTCCTCGCCGCGCTCCCGCGCGATCGCGAGGTCGTGGATGTCGAGGATCGCGAAGTCGACCTTCCCGGTCTCGAGCAGCTTGATCGAGTCCGTTGTCGCCGTCGGCGCGATCACGTGGAGATCGACGCCGTCGTCGCGGTCGTAATGGCGCGCGAGCGCGGCATAGATGCCGGTGTGGACGGCGTTGGGCGTGTAGTCGAGGATCAGCGTCGCGTTGCGGGCGGCTGGGCGCGCGACCGGCTCGGAAGCCCGTTTCGTCGAGGTCGACGATGACGCGCCCGAGCCGCAGCCGACCGCCGGGGCGGCCAGGGCAACCAGGAGGCAGGCGAAAGCCGCCCGTGCACGGATCGAGCCTCGCATCAGCCCGCGCCAGGATAGGCGCTCCGTGGAGCCGAGGGGCCGATTCGTAGAATGGGCCGCGCGCATGCGCCGCCGTGTCACGTTCAGCCGCAACCTAACGCTGTCGCTATCGCGGACCTGCCGCTGCTACTGCAAGTACTGCGCGTTCGCGACGCACAAGCCGCATCTGCACTCCCCTGACGAGGTGGTGGCGCTATTGGACCGGGCGGTCTCGCGTCACCACGTGAAGGAGCTTCTGGTGTTGACGGGCGAGCGTCCTGAGGTGAACGCGGAGGTTTCCCGGCGTCTGGCGGACTATGGACATGAGGATTTCACCTCGTACGTGGTGTGGGTGTGTGAGCGGGCTTTGGAGCGGGGGCTGTTGCCGCATACGAACCTGGGCGTACTCGACGCCGATGATTTGGCTCGGTTGCGGGAGGTGACCGCGTCGCAGGGGTTGATGCTCGAGTCGGTCAACCCGGATCTCGTCGTCCACCAGGGCTCGCCGACTAAGCACCCGGCGTTGCGGATCGAGGCGATCGCGGCGGCGGGGGAGCTGAAGATTCCGTTCACGAGCGGGATCCTGGTCGGGATCGGCGAGACCCAGGACGAGCGGGTCGCGTCGTTGGAGGCGATCGCCGGGCTGCACGAGCGGTACGGGCACATCCAGGAGGTGATCCTCCAGAACTTCGTGCCCCATCAGAGCTATTACGGCCGCGAGCCGGCTGAGATCGCCGGCGCGGCCGCGAACGAGTACTGGTGGACCGGGGTGTGGGACGGGCCGCATCTGGCCGCTCCGTCGTGGGCGTGCGAGGTGACGCTTGAGGATATGAAGCGGCTGATCGGCGAGGCGCGGCGCTTGATGCCGGGCGTCGGGATCCAGGTCCCGCCCAACCTATCGGACTGGTGGCCGGAGCTGGTCAAGGCGGGCGCCACCGATCTCGGGGGGCTCAGCGCCAACGGGGATCACATCTCGCCCGAGCACCCGTTCCCGTCGCCGACCGAGGTGCGCAAGCGGCTCCGGGCCGACGGGGTGGCGCTGTCGGAGCGGTTGTGCGTGTATCCGGAGTACATCGACCCGGAGTGGATCTCGCGGCCGGTGATGGACGTGATCAAGGCCGAGTACTGGTCGTTCATTCCGCGTCGCGGATCGGGCCGAGGGGGATCGGTCGAGGTCGCGGACGATGCGGCGCCGCGCGGGGTGGCACGCGCCCGCGAGGGGCTGGCGCTGACTCCGGACGAGCTGACCGCGCTGTTCGCGGAGACGCGGCCGTCGGTCATCGAGGAGATGCGCCGCGCGGCGGACGAGCTCCGCTCCGAGTTGGCGGGGGACACGGTCACGTTCGTCGTCAACCGCAACATCAACGTCTCGAATATCTGCACGGTCGGGTGCGCGTTCTGCGGGTTCGGGCAGTCGCGCCGGTCGCCGGACGCGTACGAGCACTCCGAGGACGAGTTCCGCCGGCGCGTTCAGGAGGCGGTCGAGTTCGGCGCCACCGAGATCTGCATGCAGTCGGGGATCCATCCCGACTGGGGCCTGTCCGAGTATGAGAAGTGGCTCCGGGTGGCCAAGGACGAGGCGCCTGACATCCACCTGCACGCGTACTCCCCGATGGAGGTCGCGCACATGTGCGACGTCAGCGGGCTGTCCCCCCGCCATGTGTTCGACCGCCTGCGCGAGGCCGGGCTCGGATCAACGCCGGGCACGGCGGCCGAGGTCCTCCACGACGGCGTCCGGGAGCGGATCTCGCCGAACAAGCTGCCGGTGGCGCGGTGGGTCGAGATCATCGAAGCCTCCCACGCGGAAGGGATCCGCTCGACCGTGACCGTGATGTTCGGCCATGTCGAGGAGCCATGGGAGCTCGCCGAGCACATGCGGGTCGTGCGCGAGCTGCAGGAGCGCACCGGCGGCTTCACCGAGTTCGTGCCGCTGTCGTTCATCCCGTTCCACACGCTGCTCGGTCGCACCCATGGGGTCGAGGAAATCTCGCGTGAGGAGAACCTCAAGCACACCGCCGCGTTCCGCCTGGCGCTCGGCAAGACCGTCCGCAGCCTTCAGGCGAGCTGGGTCAAGATGGGCCTTGACGCCGCCACCGAGTCGCTGCGCTGGGGCGTCAACGACCTCGGCGGCACGCTGATGGAGGAGTCGATCTCGCGGATGGCCGGCAGCTACCACGGCGTCAAGCTGACCCCGACTGAGCTGGTCGCGGCGGCGCACCGAGCGGGCCGACCGGCGGCCGAGCGCACCACGCTCTACGAGATCCGCCGGCGGTATGACCTGCCGGCCGCGGCTGCGTGAGCGTCGATCAGCCAATCACTGATCGGGCGCCGTCGCTGTTCGCCGGCGTCGAGCCGCTCGAAGTGTTCGTCGAGCTGCTCGCCGACATCGACATTCACACCTCGCGGACCGAGTTCTACGACCGCATCTGCGAAGCGATCTGCCGCCTGACCACGATGCGCCGGGCGGCGATCTTCATGGCCGACGGCGCGCGCCGCCGCGTCCGTGCGATCGGCTCGTACGGCATCCCGATCGAGCAACTGACCGGGATCAGGCCGACGCTCGTCAACACGCCGATCGCGCAGCGCGCCCTCCTCGAGGACAAGGTGGTGGTGGTGTCCGAGCGGATCGAGGAGGAGGTTCCGCCCGAGTACGCGCAGCTGCTGGGAGTCACGACGCTCGTGTGCACGCCGCTGAGCGCGGGCGGCTACGCGTACGGGGTGATCTGCGCCGACCGCGGCGGCGGCCGATTCGAGCTCTCCGACGGCGAGCGGCACCTGATGTGGACACTCGGCAAGACCGCCGCGCTGGTGGCGGCGGCCCGCAACGTGACCCGCCAGCAGGAGCGCACCCGGCGGCTGGGCGAGCGGCTCGACCTCGCGCGCGAGATCCACGAGAGCGTGCTCCAGCGCCTGTTCGGAGTCTCGTTGGCACTGGGCGCCGAGCAGCCGCTCGACCGCGCCGAGCGCGAACGCTGCCGGATCGAGATGCAGGAGGCGCTGAGCGACCTGCGCCGCGCTCTGGAGCGGCCGCTCGCTCCGCTGGCTCCCGAGACCGGCACCACGCTCGCCGCCGAACTCGACCGCGTCCGGCGCTCGCCGGGGTTCGTCGTCGAGGTCGACTGGCGGGGCGAGACGACCGTGCCCGCCGATCTCGAGCCGCTCGCACAGTCGGTGCTGGCGGAGGCGCTTCGCAACATCGCCAAGCACGCCAATCCGTCGCGCGTCGAGGTCTCGGTCTCGCGCGACCAGGACACGTTCACGCTCGAGGTCCGTAACGACGGCGCCCGCCCGGGAGCCGGCGACCCGGGAATGGGCTTGCGGCTGGCGGCGTTCGAGGCGCTTCAGCAGGGCGGGGTGGTCGAGTTCGGCCCCGTCGAAGACGGCCGGTGGCGCGTGCGATTGACCGTTCCGCTGGTGCAGGATCAGCGCGACACGGACGCGCTCGAGCCCGAGGAGTTCTGATGGACGATCGCAGGCTGCGCGTGCTCGTCGTCGACGATCACGACGTCGTGCACTGGGGCTTCCGGGTACTGCTCGGCGAGCAGCCGTGGGTGGAGCGGTTCTTCCAGGCGCGGACCGGGGCAGAGGCGATTGCGCTCGCGCGAACGCACAAGCCGCACGTCGCGCTCGTCGACCTGTTCCTGGCCGAGGAGTCCGGCGCCGAGCTGTCGGGGGCGATTCGCGAGGCCTCGCCGGCGACGCGCGTGCTGCTGATCTCGGGCGCCGGCCGGATGTCGCCGGCCGCCGCCCGGGCCGCGGGCGCGTCGGGGTTCGTGTCCAAGGACTGGGAGGCTTCGCGCGTTGCGGCGGCGGTGCGGCGAGTCGGGCTCGGGATGACCACGTTCCCGCCCAAGGCCGAGCAGCCGGCGCCGCTGCTGACCGAGCGCGAGCGCGAGGTGCTCGACCTGATCGCGGTCGGTTCGACCAACCGCGAGATCGCCGAGCAGCTGTACCTGTCGCCACACACGGTCAAGGAGCACACGAGCGCGCTGTACCGCAAGCTACGCGCGCGTAACCGGGCCGAGGCTGTCCAGCGGGCCCAACGGATCGGTTTGTTGGGATAGGGGCGGGCCCACGCCCGCCCCGCCCCGGTCGCGCCATCGCACACCGCCCGTCCAATACACCGGAATACAGGACGACTAACAGCACACTCGACGCGATCTCGGCGCCGAGTGCGCGGAAACGGCCCGTATAGCGCCACCTTCCGCGCTCTCGACCCGGGGAGCTTGCCGAGTGCGCCGTTGTTCGGTCTCGGGGAGCGCTAGGCCGGGGGCGCGCTCACTCGAGGCGTCTTGCGCGGCCCATCCCGGCGGGGCCGGTCGCGACTGCCCGGCCGGGCACGGAGGTCCGGCCGCCTGGCCCCACGGACGCCGCCGCAGGCGGCCCAGCACAACCCGTCCGGTGGCGATGTGCAGCGCAGGTGCGTGCCCCACCCGGGTGACCGGCGCTACTGCTTATCGGAGGGGCGCATGAACCGCTCGAGCGCCGGCAGTTTGAACGCGTGCGGGATGTAGCGGCTGGCGAGCATGCCGACGCGGATCGGCAGCCCAGGCACCACGACGCGCTCGCCGTGGTCGAGGCCCCCGACGCCGGCGCGCGCGGCCTGCTCGGCCGAGATCAGCGTTCCCGGCACGACCCGCTCGAACGACTTGCCGCTCGACGTCTCCCAGCCCGCGATCTGCCAGAAGTCCGTCTCGACCGGGCCCGGCGCGAGCGCGGTGACTGTCACGCCGTGGCCCCGCAGCTCCTGGTGAAGCGCCTCGGAGAACGTCAGCACGTAGGCCTTCGCGGCCGAGTAGCCCGCCGAGTAGGGCATTGGCTGCATGCCCGCGGTGGAGGCGATGTTGAGAATGCCGCCGCGGCCGCGCTGCACCATCGCCGGCGAGAACGTCCGGGTGAGGTACACGACTGCCTCCACGAGCACCCGGACCTGCTCGAGCTCGCGGTCGAGGTCCGCCTCGTAGAACGGACCGCCGGTCGCGAAGCCGGCGTTGTTGACGAGGATCTCGACATCGAGTCCGAGCTCCTCGATCTCGCCGGGGAGCCTGCCGCGCGGCGACGCCTTGCCGAGATCGCACGCGATCGTCTCGGCCCGCACGCCGTGCTGCTCGCTCAGCTCGTCGGCGAGCGCGACAAGCCGCTCCTTGCGTCGGGCCACCAGCACGAGGTTGTGCCCGCGGGCGGCCAGGAGCTTTGCGATCTCGCTACCGATTCCGGCCGATGCGCCGGTGACGAGGGCCGCGGACGTGAATGTTGGCTTGGGGAGGCTCACGGCTTTTGGACGCTCCAGAACCGGCATTTTGGCCCTCCCCCCGAACGGGGGGAAGTCCGCTGAGCGCCTGTATCCGGACCCGGATTGCCGCGTAGGGTGATAGCAGAATGGGAGTCACGGCGATCCTGTTTCCAGGTCAAGGCAGCCAGACCCCGGACATGCGCGACACGGTGTCCGAGGTGCGCCCGGATCTCCTCTCTCTCGTCGAGCAGATCGTCGGAGAGGACCCGTTCGCGCGCGCCGAGGAGGGCACCCGCTTCGCGCAGCCGGCGATCTTCTGCGCGAGCCTCGCCGGCTGGGAGGGCCTCGGACGCCCCGACGGCGACATGATGGCCGGCCACTCGCTCGGCGAGCTCGCGGCGCTGGTCGCCGCCGGTTGCCTGAGCGAGTGTGACGGGCTGGAGCTGGTGGCGCTCCGCGGCAGGCTGATGCAGGAGTCCGGCGAGCGTGCCGGCGACGGCGGGATGCTCGCGCTGCTGGGCGCCGGTGCCGCCGACCACGCCACCGAGCTGGCAGACGGGCACGGCCTGGCGGTCGCGAACGACAACTCCCCGCAGCAGGTCGTGCTCTCGGGCGACCGCGGCGCGTTCGCCGACGCGAGTGCCGCCGCCAAGGAGCTCGGGCTCCGGCCGATGGAGATTCCGGTCACCGGGGCATTCCATTCGCCGATGATGGCCGAAGCGGTTCCCGAGTTCGAGGCCGCGCTGACGCGCGTCGAGGTCTCTCGGGGTCGAGTCACGGTCCTGTCGGCAGTGACCGCCGCGCCGTTCGAGGACGTGCGCGCGCAGCTCGCCCAGGCCTTGACGATGCCCGTGCGCTGGCGCGAGACGCTGCTGGCGATGCGCGACCGCGGTGGCGAGCGGTTCGTCGAGGTCGGTCCGGGGCGCGTGCTAACAGGGCTCGTCAAACGCACGCTCAAGGACGTGGAGCTCGCCCATGCTTGACCCGAATGGCATCCACACGCATCTGCATCCCGCCGGCCAGCGTGTCGCGGCCGCGCTCGCGCCGGCCCGGCCCGCGATGCTCTCGGTCGCCGCCGAGGTTCCGCCCGCGCGAGTCACCACTGCCGAGCTCGCCGCGCGCCTCGGGGTCAGCGAGGACTGGATCGTGTCGCGCACCGGCATTCGCGCGCGGCCCGTCGCGGCGCCGGACGAGCGGCTGTCGGATTTCGCCGCCCGCGCCGGACTGCGCGCCTTGAGCCGCGCCGGCCTCGAGCCGTCGAACCTCGATCTCGTTCTGGTTGCGACGCTCACGCAGGATGAGCTGATGCCGAACGCCGCGCCGATCGTGGCTCATGCGATCGGCGCCGATCGCGCCGGCGCGATCGACATCGGCGCCGCGTGCACCGGCTTTCTGTCCGGGTTGTCGCTGGCCGCCGCCCAGATTGAGACCGGGCGCGCGGAGAACGTCCTCCTTATCGGCGGCGACTTCACCACCCGGATCGTCGACTGGGACGACAAGCGAACCGCTCCGCTGTTCGGCGACGGTGTGGGCGCCGCCGTGGTCGGTCCCGCGGTCGGCGAAGTCGGCTCGATCGGGCCGATCGTGCTCGGTGCCGACGGCGGCGGCGCACCCGCGATCCACATCGCCCACGCCGACCGCAAGCTGCGGATGGACGGGCCCGAGGTCTACCGCCACGCGGTAGCGCGGATGAGCGAGGCGACGCTGGCGGCGGTCGAGGGCGCCGGCCTCACGCTCGAGGACATCGACCTGTTCGTCTACCACCAGGCAAACGGCAGGATTCTGCGAGCGCTCGCGGAAAAGCTTCAGCTCCCGTCCCAGCGCGTCGTGGACTGCATCGAGAACTTAGGCAACTCGTCGGCGGCAACCCTGCCGCTCGGGTTGGACTTCGCCGAACACCAGGGCTGGCTGAAGCCCGGCTCGCGCGTGCTGCTGAGTGCATTCGGCGCGGGCTTCACCTGGGGCGCCGGCGTGATCGAATGGGGAGGCTCCGACAATGGCTGAGCCCGCCCGCCAACGTGAGGGCTCGGCGCTCGTCACCGGCGCCTCGCGCGGGATCGGCGCCGCGATCGCGCGGGCGCTCGCTCGCGATGGCTGGCGAGTCGGCGTCAACTACCGCTCCGACCGCGAGGGCGCGGAGGCGGTCGTGGCCGGGATCGAGCGCGACGGCGGCCAGGCGATCGCGCTCGGCGCGGACGTCGCCGACCCCGGTGCTCCCGACGAGCTGTTCGGAGCGCTCGAGTCGCATTTCGACGGTCCCGTCCTGGTGCTGGTGAACAATGCCGGCATCAGCCGGGACGACCTCACTCCCTCGCTCGGCGACGAGGAATGGGACTCGGTGCTTCAGACGAACCTGACCGCGGCGTTCAGGCTGACGCGTCGCGCGCTGAAAGCGATGCTCCGCGCCCGCTCGGGGCGCATCGTCAACATCTCCTCCGCGGTCGCGCTCCGGGCCAATCCGGGACAGGCGAATTATTCGGCCGCCAAGGCCGGGCTGATCGCGTTGACCAAGACCTCGGCGGTCGAGGTCGCCCGTCGCGGTGTGACCGTGAACGCGGTCGCGCCCGGACTGATCGACACGGATTTCATCAGCGGGGCGTCGAAAGAGGTTCTCGCGGCGATTCCCGCCAGGCGCGTCGGCACCCCGGACGAGGTCGCAGCCTGCGTTCGCTTCTTGACATCTGATGAGGCCAGCTACGTCACCGGCGCGGTGCTCACCGTGGACGGTGGGCTCGCGGCCTAGAACCACCACCAATTGAAAGAGGTAAAGACCAACATGGCAACCGTCACCGCAGAGCAGGTTGAGGCCCGCGTCGTCGAGACGCTTGCGAGCTTCGGCCCCGACGCCGACCAGATCACGCGGGAATCCACGTTCGAGGAACTCGACATCGACTCGCTCGACCTGGTCGAGCTCGCGCAGGTCGTCGAGGACGACTACGGCGTGGTGCTCAAGGGCGAGGACATGAAGGAGCTCAAGACCGTCGGCGACGCGATCGACCTGATCGTCAGCCGCGCGGACTGAAGTCGGGTTCTGCGTGAGCGACCCGGACACCAATGGCCGGCCGATGCGACGTAGGGTCGTGATCACCGGACTGGGCGCCGTCACGCCGCTTGGTGTCGGCGCCGAGAGCCTGTACTCGCGCTGGGCGGCAGGCGAGTGCGGCATTCTCGAGGGCGCCGGCGCGTGCACCGACTTCGAGCCGAGCGAGGTCCTGACGGTCAAGGAGATCCGGCGACTCGACCGATTCTCGCAGCTCGCGCTGGTCGCGGCCGGCGAGGCGATCCAGGACGCCGGCTGGGACGGCGGCACTCCGTACGACCCGATGCGGGTCGGCTGCATCCTCGCCACCGGAATCGGCGGGATCCAGACGATCGAGCTCCAGCACGACGTGCTGCGCGATCGCGGGCCGGCGCGGATGTCGCCGCTGGGGATTCCTGCCCAGATGCCTAACGCCGCCGCCGCGGCGGTCTCGATGAAGTTCGGCCTCAAGGGCCAGATGTACAGCGTCGTGTCGGCCTGCTCGAGCGGCGCCCACGCGATCGGCTGCGCGCTGCGGATGATCCAGTACGACGACGCGGACGCGGTCGTCGTCGGCGGCGCGGAGGCGACGCTGACCCCGTTCGGGTTCGGCAGCTTCAACTCGATGCAGGCGCTGTCGCCGACGGGGATCTCGCGGCCGTTCGACGCGCGCCGGGACGGGTTCGTGATGGGCGAGGGCGCGGGCGTGCTGATACTCGAGGAGGCATCGGCAGCCGCGGAGCGCGGCGCAACCGTGCTCGGCGAGGTGACCGGATACGGGTCGACCTCGGACGCGTACCACCTGACCGCGCCGGAACCGAGCGGAGTCGCCGCGACGCGCGCGATCGAGCTGGCGCTGTCCGATGCCCGGATCGGCCCGGACGAGGTTGACTACGTGAACGCCCACGGAACGTCGACGCAGCTGAACGACGCCGCCGAGACGGCCGCCTTGAAGCGCGCGCTCGGCGAGGAGCGGGCCTACAAGATCCCGATCTCGTCGACCAAGTCCGCGATCGGCCACCTGCTCGGAGCGGCTGGCGCCGTCGAGGCGGTCGCGACCGTGAAGACGCTCGGCACACGCGTGATTCCGCCGACCGTCGGCTACGAGGTCCCGGACCCCGACTGCGATCTTGACTACGTGCCCGGCGAGGCCCGGCCGCTGGTCATGTCCAACGGCCACCCGCCGGTCGCAATCTCGAACTCGTTCGCGTTCGGCGGCCACAACGTCTCGCTCGTGTTCAAGGGGCCGGAGTCATGAGCGCCACGGTCCTTCACGAACCCGCCCGGCGGCTCCACCCGCTCGAAAGGCTCGAGGCCCTGTGCGACCCGGGCAGCGTCCGGCCACTGCGCTCGCGCGTTACTCAGCCGCGGCTGGGGGCTCGTGCGGTCGCCGGCGACGGCGTGCTGGGTGCGACCGGGTGCGTCGACGGGCGGCCGATTGCGTGCTACGCCCAGGACGGCTCGTACCTCGGCGGATCGCTCGGCGAGCGCCACGCCGACACGATCGTCCGCGTCCTGCAGACAGCGGAGCGTGCCCGCATCCCGGTCGTCGCATTCGTCGAGTCGGGCGGCGCGCGGATGCAGGAAGGCCAGGCTGCGCTCGCCGGGTACGGACGGATCTTCCGTCACACGGTCGGCCTGACCGGAGTGGTGCCGCAGATCTCAATCGTCTCCGGCGCGTCGGCCGGCGGCGGCGCGTACTCGCCGGCGCTCACCGACCTGATCATCATGACCGAGGACGCCGCGATGTTCCTCACCGGCCCCGGCGTCGTCCGCGAGGCACTCGGCGAGGAAATCGACGCGGTCTCGCTCGGCGGCCCGCGCGTGCACGAGCACAACGGCGTCTGCCATCTGGTGGCGCAAAACGAGGTCGCCGCGGCGTTGCGGGTTCGGGAGCTATTGTCGTATCTGCCCTCTTCTGCCGGGGCGATGTTGCCACTTGGCGATCCGGTCGGCCCGGAGATCGACGATCCCGGAACCGTCGTGCCGTCGGAGCCGCGCCGCTCCTACGACGTGCGCGACGCGCTCACCGGCATCGTCGACTCGGGCTCGCTGCTCGAGCTGTGTCCGCGCTGGGCGCGCAACGTCGTCACGACGTTTGGCCGGATCGAAGGTCGGCCCGTGGGCATCGTCGCCAACCAGCCGCACTACCTCGGCGGAGTCCTCGACGCGGAGAGCTCGGAGAAGGCGGCCCGGTTCGTGGGCTTCTGCGACTCGTTCGGCCTCCCGCTGATCGCGGTGGTCGACACGCCCGGCTTCATGCCCGGCTCCAAGCAGGAGCAGGCCGGCGTGATCAGGCACGGGGCGTCGCTGGTCAGGGCGTTCGCTGCGGCCCGGGTGCCGAAGCTGACGCTGGTTCTGCGCAAGTCCTACGGAGGCGCATACATCACGATGAACTCGCGCGATCTCGGCGCCGACCTAGTGCTGGCATGGCCCGAGGCCGAGCTCGGGATCATGAGCGCCCGCGCGGCGGTCGGCGTGGTCAATCGACGCGAGTTGCGCGCGGCCGACGACGTCGAGGTCGAGCGGACGCGGCTGGCCGACGAGTACTTCGACGAGCATCTGCGCGCCGACGCGGCCGCCGCCTCCGGGTTCGTCGACGAGCTGATCGAGCCCGCACAGACGCGCGAGCGGCTCGCCGGCGCGCTGTGGACGCTCGCCGGCGCGAGGTTGTGATCCTCGAAGGCAAGAAGCTCGTGATCACGGGCGTGATCACGAAGGATTCGATCGCGTTCCACGCGGCCGAGCGGGCGCTGACCGAGGGCGCGACAGTCGTGTTGACGAGCTTCGGGCGGGCGCGGCGGATGACCGAGCGGGCGGCCAAGCGGCTGTCGGCCGACGTCGACGTGCTCGAGCTCGACGTAAACAGTGATTCGGACCTCGAGGCTCTGACCGGCTCGCTGCGGGAGCGGTGGGGGAGCGTCGACGGCGCGCTCCACGCGATCGCGTTCGCGCCCGAGGACGCACTCGGTGGGCGGTTCCTGAGCACTCCTCCGGAGAGCGCGGCCGCCGCGTTCCAGACGAGCGCGTTCTCGCTCAAGTCGCTTGCGGTGGCCTTGGCGCCACTGATGGAAGCCGGGTCGAGCATCGTCGGGCTCGACTTCGACGCGACGCTCGCGTGGCCGATCTACGACTGGATGGGCGTCGCCAAGGCCGCGCTCGAGTCGGTATCGCGGTATTTGGCGCGCGACCTCGGTCCCCGAGGCATCCGCGTGAACCTAGTGTCCGCCGGGCCGTTGGGCACGGTGGCGGCTCGCGGGATCCCGGGGTTCGAGGGTCTGGCCGCGCTATGGCAGCAGCAGGCCCCGCTCGGGTGGGATATCGAGGACCCGGCGCCGGTCGCCGACACCATCTGCTTCCTGCTGTCGGACTACGCTCGCGCGATCAGCGGCGAGATCGTGCACGTCGACGGCGGCTTCCACGCGGTCGGCGCGCCCACTCAGGGCTAGTCGTCGCTGCGTTTGTTGGACGTTCTGGCGGGGCAGGGGCGTCTAGCCTCATTGAAGTGGACCGCTGGCTCGCCAATGAGCGTCTCGTCCGGGTGTCCGCGCTGCTCGGCGCGCTCGCGATCGCGTTCTCGAGCATCCTCGTGAGGCTGAGCCACGCCTCGCCGTCGACCGCGGCGATCTTCCGGTGCGCCTTCGCGCTACCGATCCTGGGCGTGCTGGCCTGGCTCGAGGATCGTCGCTTCGGCGCGCGACCCTGGTCGCACCGGCGCGTAGCGATCGCGGCGGGAGTGTTCTTCGCGGCCGACCTGATCCTCTGGCATCACTCGATCGACGATGTCGGCGCCGGGCTCGCCACGGTGCTCGCGAACATCCAGGTGGTGATCGTGCCGCTGGTCGCCTGGGCGCTGCTGTCCGAGCGGCCGAGCCGGCGGGTGCTCGCCGCGCTCCCGATCGCGCTGGTCGGCGTCCTGTTGATCTCGGGCGTGCTCGAGCACGGCGCCTACGGCAGCGCCCCCGGTCGTGGCGCCGCGTTCGGGCTCGGAGCGGGACTCGCGTACGTCGGCTTCCTGATGTTGCTGCGCCACAGCGGCACGGACCTGCGCCGCGTTGCGGGGCCGCTGTTCGAGGCGACGGCGACCGCCACGGTGTGCGCAGTCGTCGCGGGACTCATCATCGGTGACGCCGACCTGGCGCCCGCCTGGCCGGGCGTCGGTTGGCTGATCGTGCTCGCACTGACCTCACAGGTGATCGGCTGGCTGCTGATCACGACGTCGCTCCCGCGGCTGCCCGCGGCGATCACCTCGCTGACGTTGACCGTTCAGCCGGTCGGCTCGGTGGTGCTCGCCGTGCTGATCCTGAGCGAAGCACCGACCGCGCTTCAGCTGGTTGGGGTCGCGGTCGTGCTGGCGGCGGTGATCACCGCGACCGCTCCGGCCGCACGTGTATTACCGAAACAGGTCCTGAAACTCCGGGCGGAGGATCGCCGCCGCACCGGGGCCGTCATCGGCGCTGACGTGCCGGTCCGCGCCGCGCACGAGGATCACGGGTAGCGCGCCGTCCTTGGTGCGGGCCAGGTCCGCGGCGGCGGCCAGCTCGTCCGCGACCGCGATCCAGGTGGCCCTGAGCTCGCGCCCGAGGGAGTCCGTACGGCCCCGCCAGTCCTCGAGCGGGGTCAGGCCGGCGCAGCCGATCGCGACGTCGACCTGGCCGTGGCGCCACGCCCGGCCGAACGAGTCGGTGATCAGGATCGCGGGCCTCGCGTTCGTCACGGTGTGGATGCGGGCTCTCAGGTGTCGCGCGGACGCGTCGGGATCGCGGGGAAGCATGACGACCGTTTCGTCGCCGGGGACGTTGGACGCGTCGACGCCTGCGTTCGCGCACACGAACCCGTGATGGGTCACGCAGATGAGGACGCCGTTGGTTGCACGCAGGACCTCGCGCGACTCGTCGAGGACGACCTGGACATGCCTTGGATCCTTCCCGAGCGCGTCTGCGAGCTGCAGTGCGCGTGACCCGGGCTGGACGTCAGCGAGGCGGCGGATTCGGCCCTCTGCCTTCGACATCACCTTGTGCGCGATCACGAGCACATCTGTGTCTTTGATTTGGGTTTGGGGGTCGTGGGCGTCGCTGATCGCCGTTGCCACGAGGTCCGCGAGATCGTCGCCGGGCGCGACCTCCGGAATGCCCTCGATCGCGGTGGCGCTGATGGACGCCACGGGGGCTAAGAGCGGGCTCGCATCAACTGGTTGAGCATGCCCCGAGTATGGGCCGCTCCGCCGCGCGTGTCCGCCAGCTGTTGCTGGAGGGCGTCCAGATCGTCGGGCGTGTCAACGTCGAAGGCCAGGCACCGCACCTCGACCACCTCCGCCGGAACCCCGGCCACCTCGGCATCGGCCATATGGCGCCGGCAGCTGTCGGGACCGAAGCTCGGCGCCAGCACCTCGGGCGGCGAGAGCAGCAGCGCGTTCGTACCGGTGCCGTGGCGGTCCGGGACGACCAGGACCGAGCGCTCGCCGGTCGGGTGGACGAGCAGGCCCTCGATCTCCCTGGGGTCCATCAGCGGGCAGTCTCCGGGAACGAGCAGCACTCGTTCGATCCCATCCTCGACCGCGGCTTCGATGCCCTGAGACACGGCCCAGTTGTGTCCGCGCTCATCGTCCGCGACGACGTGCGCGCCGTAGCCCTGGGCGATCCGCTGGGCGGCGCGATCGCCGCTGACCACGATGATCTGCTCGAGCGCGGGGACACGCCGTAGCCCCACCAGCACGTCGGAGAACATCGCGTCAACGAGCGCGCGCCTGTCGGCATCGCTCAGCTCGGCCCGAAGCCGTTGCTTGGCGTTCGAGAAACTCTTCATCGGAAGGATCGCGAGCGTCCTCATGGCGCCGGAACGGTACAGCGGGTCGTCATTTCCTGGGCGGCCGGGGCGTTACCGGAGCGCGAGGGCGAACCGGAGTGTCTCGTCGGCGACACGGCGGCGCCCCTCCGGCGTGCCCATCAACACATCGGTCTCGAGGACCGGCACGGCGTCCGCGCGCGTGTCCGCCACGAGGCCGTCGATCACGGCTTCGTAGTGGGCCGCGATCCCATCGCTGGTCAGCGGGTGGCCCGCCCATGCCATAAACGACGCGGTGGGACCCTTGACGACTGCCCCGGCGACCAGCGGACTGACCGCGACGACCGCGGCCGGGCTTTCTTTAAGCGCGCCTCGGACTCCGGGGACGGCGAGAATCGGATCGATCGAGATCACCGGGTTGGAGGGGCCAATCACGATCGCCTCGGCGGCCGCGATCGCCCGCAAAACCTCAGGGGTCGCGCACGCGTTGGCCGCGCCGCGGAAATCGACGTCCTCGACCGGGCCGTTGCCGGCGGCCTTGATCATGAACTGCTGAAACGGCCACCACCGGCCGCCGGCCATGACCCGGGTTCGGACCGGGGAGTCGCTCATCGGGAGGACCCGGCCAGGCGCGCCGACCGCCGTTGCGATCGCGGCGTGAGCGTCCGTCAGCCGGGTTCCGTGCTCGAGCAGGCGGGCGCGTTCGATCCCGATCGCGAGATCCTGGTCGCCAAGGTTGAACCACACGTCGACGTTCAGATGCCTCAGCCCCTCCATCACCCGGAAGGTGTCGCCCGCGATCCCCCAGCCGCGCTCGTCGATCCGGTCGGCAAGCCAGAACGCGACGAGGTCCGGGTCGGGCGACACGTACGCGCCGTAGATCTCGATGTCGTCGCCGGTGTTGGCGATCACGACAAGCTGGTCGGATCCGACAACGTCGAGCATGCCGCGCGCCAGCTTCGCGCCGCCGGTCCCGCCGGCGAGGACGACGACCGGGCCGCTCACGGCGTCGTCAGGCGATCCGCGTTCAATGCGAGCCCAGGCCAGTGATCTTGATCCCCGCGCGGACCTTGTTGCGCACGTTGATAGAGATGATCAGCGGCGTCAGCTGCTCGAGGATCCGCGCGAGCTCGAGCGGCCCGCAGTCGACCGGGCGGAGCCCGGAGATCGCGGCGACAAGCTCGGCCAGCTTGGCCTTGTCCTCTCGCCGGTCCCCGCAAATCAGCACGTCCTCGTCGAGCTCGTGCTTGATGTCGCTCAGCAGCGCCGCACTCACGGTATGAAACGCGGATACCACGCGGACGCCGTCGGGCGCCATCTCCTGGGCCTGTTGCGCGGCCGATCCTTGCCACACGCCGAGCGACCGCGTCGCCTTGCCGCTGACCGCCGCGGCGAGCGGGACGGTGGCGTCGACCAGCAGCTGTTCAGGTGTCAGCGTGTGCTTGAGGTTCGTGAGCGTCTCGGACTGGTTGCGGAACGGCACGCTCAAGATCACGATCTCGGCGCCCTTGACCGAATCGGGGTTCTCGAATCCGGTGAACGAGCCTTGCGGAACGTGCTGCAAGGCTCGTTCCGCCGCCTCTTCGGCACGGTGGCGGTCCCGCGATCCGATCACGATCGGGACTCCCGCCAGCCCAAAGCGCAGCGCGAGCCCGAAGCCGAGCGCGCCGGTTCCTCCAACGATGCACACTGGAGTCTCAGACAAGGCGCGGGAGTGTATGAGGTACGGTTGGGGGCATGGGGGAGCAGGATCGGTGAGGATCGTTCGGGGTCTGGCTTCGTTGCTCGTGGCGACGTTGGTGATCGTCGTGGGCGGTGCCGGGGTGATCCTCGTGGGCGGTGCGGGGGCCACGAGCGCGCCGCGCCAGCCACTCGCGGTGCAGAACACATCGCTGGTGCAGCAAGGGCAGGACCTCGTCTGGCAGGTCGCGCTCACGCAGTCGTTTTCGCCGGCCGCGTTGCGGTCCGATCACGAGTCGCTGTGCCTGCTGATCGAGCGAGGCTCGGGCGGGTCGGTGGCGTCTCAGGTGTGTCTGGCGGGGCCTCGGCGCGGCCAACGCTCGCCCGCTCTCCTGTTCTCCCCGATCACGGATGCCGGCCCGGGTCCCGCGGTTGCAATCAGCGCAACCGTGACGCGGTCGAGCGACCGCGAGCTGACGGCGAGCTTCCTGCCCTCGAGCGTCGGGCTTCAGTATCGATCGATGCGATGGCAGCTGATTAGCACGGTCACCGCCGCGGGTTGCACTCCCGCGACGTCGGACAGCGGTACGTGCTCAACCGTGGTCCCGGCGGCGCCGGCGCTGCTCGTTTTGCATACGCCGCGGCTAGTCGGCTGCGAGGCTACTGGTCCGGACTGGGTGTTCACCGGCCCGCGGAATGTCCACGACATCGCGCTGACCTTCGATGACGGCCCGTGGTGGGAGCCGCCGACCTCCGCCTTCCTCGACGAGCTCACCCGTCTGCACGTTCCGGCGACGTTCTTCGAGATCGGCGAGCAGGTCCCGACCTACGACCCGCATGGCACGCTCGAGCGCGAGATGCTGGCCGACGGCGACATGATCGGCGATCACACCTGGAGCCACGTGGACATGGTCGGGCTGTCGGCCGCGGAGCAGCGACAGCAGATCTCGCTGACAGCCGAGGCCATCAAGAAGGCCACGGGCGGGTTCGAGCCCTGCCTGTTCCGCGCGCCGGGCGGCGACGTCGATCCGTCGCTGCTCTCACTGGCGCGCTCGATGGGGTTCACGACGATCCAGTGGGACATCGACCCGCGCGACTGGGCGCTTCCGGGCGAGAGCGAGATCATCGACAACGTGCTCGGGAACGCCCACAACGGTGGGATCATCGAGGAGCATTTCGGCGGCGGTCCGCGCTACGAAACGCTCGACGCGCTTCCGGCCGAGGTGGCCGGCCTGCGAGCCCGGGGGTATCAATTCGTGACGCTCACGCAGATGCTCGGGTACAAGCTGGTGTATCGCTGAGCTGACGCGGATTCCTAGAATCGACGGCGTGAGCGATCTTCCAGCCGCCGTTCGGATCCGCGAGGTCGGCCCGCGGGACGGGTTCCAGAACGAGCCTGAGGTGATTGAGACGGCCGACAAGGTCCGTCTAATCGACATGTTGGGCGAGACCGGGCTTCGGCGGATCGAGGTCACGAGCTTCGTCCGGCCGGATGTGATCCCGCAACTCGCCGACGCGTCGGAGGTGCTCGCGTCGGTCTCGCTGCCTTCCGGCATTGCGGTCGGCGTGCTGATCCCGAATGAGCGGGGTCTGGAGCGAGCGCTGCCATTGCGTGACCGGTTCCAGGAGATCAACGGGTTCCTGTCGGCGTCCGAGACGCACAACCAGAAGAACGTCGGGCGTTCGGTCGCGGAGTCGCTGGCCGGGCTGAGGCGGACGTTCGCGCGCGCGCGGAGCGAGGGACTCCGGTGCGAGGGAGTGATCTCGACCTCGTTCGGGTGCCCGTACGAGGGGCACGTGCCGGTGGATTGGGTGCTCGACATCGGCGTCGCCCTGGTTGAGGCCGGCGCGGTCGAGGTCGGGTTCGGCGATACGACCGGGATGGCCAATCCTTTGCAGGTGCGTTCGTTCTTCGAGGTTGCTCTGGAGCGTCTGCACGACGTCGAGCTCACGGCCCACTTCCACAACACGCGCGGCCAGGGCCTCGCCAACGTGCTCGCGGCGCTCGAGGCGGGGGTGGAGAGCTTCGAGTCGAGCTTCGGCGAGCTCGGCGGCTGTCCCGTGCCCGCCGGCGCCACCGGCAACATCGCCACCGAGGATCTCGTCTCGATGCTGCACGAGATGGGCATCTCGACGGGGGTGGACCTGCGTTCGCTGATTGCTGCCTCGCGCGCGGCGCAGGACGTCCTCGGACGCCCGCTCGGGAGCCATGTGCTGCTGGCGGGCCCCGTCGAGTGGGAGTCCGCGTGACGGGCGTTGAGCGCGGCGATCCGCTCGAGGTCGCGGTCGAGCGAGCTCTCGCCGGAGGTCCTTCGCATCACCGCGAGAAGGCGGCGTCGCAGGGCAAGATGCCGGTGCGCGACCGGGTGGCGCGGCTTCTGGACGCCGGGTCGTTTGCCGAGGAGGGGCTACTCGCGGGCTGGAACGAAGATGGGCTCGGTGCCGAGGGAGTCGTGACCGGCGTCGGGACCGTCGCCGGCTCCCCGGTGGCGGTGATGGCCAACGACCCGACGGTCAAGGCGGGGTCGTGGGCGCCTCGAACGGTCGAGAAGATCATCCGGATTCAGGAACGCGCGCTGTCCCTGCGGATCCCACTCGTGTACCTGGTCGACTCGGCGGGCGCGCGGATCAACGAGCAGGTGCAGATGTTCCCGGGCCGCCGGCACGCCGGACGGATCTTCTTCAACCAGGTACGGCTGTCCGGTGTCGTGCCTCAGGTCTGCGTGCTGTTCGGGCCTTCGGCCGCGGGCGGGGCCTACATCCCGGCGTTCTGCGACATCGTGATCATGCGAGACGGCAACGCGTCGATGTATCTCGGGTCGCCGCGGATGGCCGAGATGGTGATCGGCGAGAAGGTCTCGCTCGAGGAGATGGGCGGCGCGCGCATGCACACCTCGCGGAGTGGGGTGGGGCACGTGTTGGTAGGGAACGACGAGGAAGGAATCGACTTCGCACGGCGCTATCTCGGCTATTTCCCGGGTTCTTTCGTCGGCGAGCCACCTAGCGCTGTTCCCGTGGCGCCGTCTCCATCGTCGGATCTGTCAATTCGCGAGCTGATACCGATCGATGAAAACAAGCCGTTCGACATGCGGTCGCTCATCGATGCGCTTGTCGACGGCGGGTCGTTCCTCGAGATCCATGCGCGCTGGGCACGAGAGCTGATCGTGGGTTACGCCCGCCTCGACGGCCGCGTGGTCGGGATCGTCGCCAACCAGCCGAAGGTCAAGGGTGGCGTGCTGTTCGTCGACTCATCCGACAAGGCCGCGCGGTTCATCTGGACCTGCAACGCGTTCAACATTCCGCTCCTGTTCCTGGCGGACGTCCCCGGGTTCATGATCGGCACCCAGGTCGAGCGCGAGGGGATCATCCGCCACGGGGCCAAGATGATCAGCGCGGTGTCGGAGGCGAACGTGCCGAAGATCTCGGTGATCGTCCGCAAGGCTTACGGCGCCGGCCTGTACGCGATGGCCGGGCCGGCGTTCGATCCCGATTGCTGCATCGCGCTGCCGACCGCCTCGATCGCGGTGATGGGGCCCTCTGCCGCGATCAATGCGGTCTATTACAACCAGCTTCAGGCGATCTCCGATGAGGGCGAGCGAGCCGCGCGCACCGAGGAACTCCGGCGCGAGTACGCCGAGGACATCGACATCCTGCACCTGGCGTCCGAGCTGGTGATCGACGCGGTGATCCAACCCGAGGATCTCCGCTCGGAGCTGATCCGCCGGTTCGCGCTGATCGCCGGCAAGCATCGCGAGTGGCCGGACAAGCGCAATCCGGTCACGCCCGTGTAGTCGTCGTCGTTTCGGCGGCGGGCGCGAGCGAATCGTCGATCGCTTGAACGAGGTCCAGTCCGAGCGCGAGGGCGCGGTCGATCGCGGTTGTGTCGATCGCTTCGGGCGTGTCGGTTCGCTGGTGCGAGCGGGGGGCGAGCCCGCGGCCGTCGAGGCAGCCGATCGCGATCGCCGGCAGGCCGGCGGCGCGTGCGGGCAGGGCGGGCGTGCCGCCGCGGCCGCGGTGTTTATCGGTCGGGGTTTGCTCGCAAAGTGCCCGAAGGGTCCGCGCGTACCGGAGCGGCACCAGTCGCCCGTCGCTGTTCCAGTAGGCCGGTCGGCCGGCGCCACAGGCAGCGATCCCCAGCACAATCGCGTTTCCTCCTTGGAGGTCGCTTCTGTGGGCGCGGAGGTAGTTGCGGAGCCCAAGGCCCGGGCTCTCGCCGGCGCCTTGGAGGACGAGCTCGATCCTCAGGTTGCGGGGAGGGGAGGCCGCCAAGGCGCTGGTCAGCGCGACCGCCGCGGCGACACCCGTGCCGTTGTCGCCCGCGGCGGGGCCATAGCCGGCGCCGGCGGCCTCGAGCAAGAGCGCCAGGGCCAGGACCAGCGCCACCGCCGGCGGTAGCTGTAGGACGCCCAGGAAGTGGGGCGCGTGGGTCTCGGTGAGCCGGATGATCGCGACCGCGAGCTCGTAGGTGATTGCGATCGCGAGCCACGCGAGCCAGCCGGAAGCTCGGTTGCCGGTGGCGCCGTTGAGGCGGGCGGCGGTCGCGCGGAAGGCGTCGCGATAGATCAGGCCGGTCCGGCCGGCGTCGTAGTTCGCCGTGAGGACGAGTCTTGCTCTTGGCGGGTCGTCGTCAGCCGGGGCGGTCGAGACAAGTACGTTCTGACTCGCGCGCTCGGGGGTCAGGCGGCGACCCATCGAGGTCCCGACGAGCTCGTCGGCCACGGTCGATATCAGCGCCACCGCGAGCAGGATCGCGCCTATCAGCGGATCGCCGACCGAGACGAGGCTGCCGGCGAGGGCCAGCGCGATGTGCCAGGCGTGGCCGAGCGCCCAGTTCGGGCGGCACCAGAATGTTTCGATCCGGACCCGGTGGCGGGTCGCGATCAGTTCGCGCGCGAGCCACCGAGCGGCTCGCCGTTCCGCGTCCGTTCCCGGGCCGCGGCCGGTGAAGTCCGAGAGCGCCGTCGTCGTCTCGAGTGGCCGCATCCGGGCCGATGATCGCAGCCAGTTTTTCCGATAGAACCCGGTTGGATGACTGCGAACGATGAGCGGGAACTGCTCGCGGTGGCGCGCGAGGCCGCCGAGGCGGCGGCGGACGAGCTGCGTGCGCGGTTCGGAGGGCGAGCCCGTGGGGTCCGCACCAAAAGCGGTCCGACCGACCTCGTCTCCGAAGCCGATTTCGCCGCCGAGTCCGCGATCCGGTCGGTGCTCGGAGCCCGACGGCCGGGCGACGCGATCCTGGGGGAGGAGGGCGGCGAGACCGGGGAGGGGGAGCTCCGCTGGGTCGTCGACCCGCTCGACGGGACGATCAATTACCTGTACCGGATCCCAGCCTTCGCGGTCAGCATCGCCTGTGAGGATGGTTCCGGCACGCTCGTGGGCGTGGTCCTCGACCCGATCGCCGAGGAACGCTTCGAGGCGACCCGATCGGGCGAGCCGACGCTGAACGGCGAGCCGATCCGCCCCGACGGTCGCGCCGAGTCGCTCGATCTCGCAATGGTCGCCACCGGCTTCAACTACGACGCGGGGGTGAGGGCGCGCCAGGCCGAGGTGGTGCGGCGGCTGTTGCCGCGCGTCCGCGACATCCGGCGCGTGGGCGCCGCGGCGCTCGACCTGTGCTGGTGCGCCTGCGGGCGGTACGACGCCTACTACGAGCGCGGCCTCAACCCCTGGGATGTCGCCGCCGGCAGCCTGATCGCGACTCGCGCCGGCCTGACCGTTCGGGACCTGGCCGCGGGGGAGGGTGAGCCGGCGGGGACGCTGGCCGCGCCGGCGGCGCTGATCGCCGAACTGGTGGCGCTGATCGAGGGGTAGGGGCGCGTCTGGGTCTCCCGCGGGTCCGCGCCCGAGTCCGAGGCCGGGCCCGGGTCTGGGCCCGGGCCCGGGCCTGGGGACCTGCATTTCGCGACATTCGAGTGCGATCGCGACGAGAGTGCCGCAGAACGCACCCCCCACATGCCTAACGCGGCACGGTCCCGGCCAGACGCGCGCAATGACGCAATATGCAGGTCACCGGGGGAGCCGGCCGCACTCCCGCCGGCGACCCGGGGCGCACCCCCGCCGGCGACCCGGGGCGCACCCCCGCCGGCACCCCGGGGCGCGCCGGCGCCGGCGACTAAACTGCCGCCGAGCGCGGCGGTGGCGCAATCGGCTGACGCGGTGCCCTCAAAAGGCACTGTCCTTCGGGACGTGTGGGTTCGAGTCCCACCCGCCGCACTACTAGATGGCCGGGCGATTCAGGCCGTCGCCGGCCGCGGCGGAGGTGAGGAATCAGGCGGGTTGTACCCCCGCCGGCGCGCCTCCTCGATCGGGACTTCCTGCTCGATGTTCCAGCCCTGGGCGAACGCCCGCATCGAGAAGATGATCAAGAGGATCTGGACCGGGATCAGCAGCAGCGTGATCGTCCCGAGCGTGTCGGCGCTGAGCCCATTGCCGCCGAACAGCGACTGTGCCGGCGCGTACCCGGCGCGGCTTCGATCGAACCAGCTCGTCCCCGACAGCCCGAAGCCCGCGACGATCGCAATCATCAGTAACAGGATCGCGAGACCGGCGGCGATCGGAAGCATGCCCCGCGCCCACCGAACCCAGATGTAGAACGCGATGATCAGATAGGCGATCGACCAGATGAAGTTGAGCGGCTTCATCCCCTCGAGCTGCGACCACCCTCCGATCGTCACGGTCATCAACAGGCCCACCGACGCGAGCAGGATCAGGGCCACGATCGTCTTCATCACCTTGCTCGAGGCCTTCTCGCGGTTCGGATACACGACCGCGTAGCCGGGGGTCACAGTCCGGTGCTGGGCCACGTGCGGGACCTTACAAACTGGGTTTCCGGTGTGCGACGGTTCCCGGTGCCGGCAGCTTTGGATGCGGCCGCCGCTGCCCCGCGGCTACGACGACCTAGAATCGCCTCCTGGTCTCGCGCGGGCGTGGCGAAATTGGCAGACGCGCCGGCTTTAGGTGCCGGTGGGCTTAGCTCGTGGGGGTTCGAGTCCCTCCGCCCGCATTTTCATTCATTTGCGTTGCCCGCTGCTCTCCGACTAAGTCTTGGGTCCGACGATCTCCTCGAGGATCGCGACGCTCCTCCGATGCGAGACATTGAGATTGCGGTGATTTGACTGGGTCACGCGGATCCCGAGCAGCTCGCAGTGGTCGCGGAAGATCTGCCTGATGTCGGCGGACATGTTTGTGAAGAAGTAACGGACGTAGGCGTAGTCGGCGATGCGGCCACTTCGGAGCTTGGTCTTGAAGCGATTGACCACCCGGCAACCGTCTGAGTGGATGAGGCCCCGGAGCACGCCCCCGGATAGGCGTGGGTGAGTGCGAGCTGCCAGTCCCCGAGGTCAATTTGGCGGAGGTGTTTCCGCCCGGCTCCGTGCTGAGGGAACGCCCGAAGCACGGAGGGATGGCTGATGCATAGGACGTCGGATTCTCCGACCGACGAGGGATGGATACGGGGAGACCGCCCAGGAAACGTCTTGGCCATCGCCGCGAGGATCTCGTTGGAGATGCCCGGATAGCGGCGGTCGTTGAAGATCTGCATCCATACGCCCGTCTGCACGCAGACGGTTCCATCCCCGAGGTAGGCGCCGAGGAGGTAACACTAGGCCGCGCAGGCCTGAACCGACCACACGGCCGCGAGCGCATCGCGCTCGACAGTCAATGGGGGCTTGCTCGCGAGTCTCCATTTGCGGACAGTTCCGCGAGGCACGCCGGTCCGCTGCGCGATCTTGTAGTCGCTCAGACCATCTCCGAGGAGCGCCATCACCGCCTTGTAGCTTGCGATGTCATGCGCCATATACGAACACATGTTCGCATCCGCCTCGGACAGATCGACTGTCAGATCGGTACCATCGCGGCACCACAGGGGAGTGAGTTAGCGGTCATTCGCTCGGTCTCCAAAACCGAGAACCCGGGTTCGAATCCCGGCTCCCCTGCTTGAAGTCCCATACGGTCTACCGGACCTTCAACACTCGCGAGCGCCGCGAGTTCGTGCGGATCACCGAGGACGTGGCGGAGGCGGTTCGTGACGCGGGGATCAGCGAGGGGATGGCGCTGGTGTGCGCCATGCACATCACCGCGGCGGTGTGGATCAACGACGACGAACCGGGGCTCCAGGCCGATGTGCTCGAGTGGCTCGACAAGGTGGCGCCGCCGAGCTGGAAGGAGCCGGACGGCGAGGTCGCGAGGGAGTTGTTGCCGAATCCGGGGGACTACCGCCACCATCGGGGCGGCGAGGACAACGGCGACGCCCACCTGAAGAACCTCCTGGTCCACCACCAGGTGATCGTCCCGGTCACCGACGGTGAGCTGGACCTGGGGCCGTGGCAGCAGATCTTCTATTGCGAGTTCGACGGCCGGAGGTCGAAGCGGCTCGTGATCAAGGTGCTCGGCGAGTGACGGTGGCGCGTTCGCGCGTCTTCGTCGACGGCGCGCTCGGGGGGCGAGTCGCGGTCGTCACGGGGGGAGGCACAAACCTCGGAAGGGCAGCGACCGAGGAACTCGTCCGCTGTGGTGCGTCGGTCGTGATCGCCGGAAGGCGTCAGGAGCCGCTGGAGGAGACGGCGGCGGAGATCGGGGAACGGTGCTCGTGGGTAGTGGCGGACATCCGGGAACAGGCCGGCGCGGCGCAGATCGTCACCGCGGCGCTCGAGCGGTTCAGCCGTCTCGATCTGCTGCTCAACAACGCCGGCGGGCAGTACATGGTCCCGGCCGAGAGCCTCGCGACGAAGGGCTGGCGGGCGGTCCACCGGCTCAACGTGGACGGTACGCTCTCGATGTGCACCGCCGCGTACGAGCTCGCCATGCGCGACGCCGGCGCCGGCACGATCGTCAACGTCACGGTCTCACCGCATCATGGGATGCCCGCCATGGCTCACACCGGCTCGGCTCGGGCGGCGGTCGAGGCGCTCACCTGCGAGCTGGCGTCCGACTACAGTCGCCGCGGCGTGGCGGTTATTGCGGTGGCGCTCGGCCGGTTCGACACCGTCTCACTCCGCAAGTACCCGACCGAGCTGTGGCGGAGTGCGGCCGCGAGCGTCCCGTTCCAGCGCCTCGGCACGCTGGACGAGTACGGCTGGCTGATCGCGCTCCTGGCCACCCCGCTCGGGGCGTCGCTGTCAGGCTCTGTCGTCACACTCGACGGCGCACTCGACAACTGGTTCGGTCCGTGGCCGCCGGCCGGACTCACCCGGGATGGGGAGGTCCCGACCGAGGAGCGTCGACCGGTCGCCTGAGCCCGGCACGCGTCCCACGATCCCGGCGCCCGGCTACCATCTGCGGACGTCGCGGGCGAGGTGTTAACGGCTGCACGGGAGCCTTCCAAGCTCTAGGAACGGGTTCGAGCCC
>Ga0335076_10000097_pt1 | contig 69318 bp, 67 predicted proteins | sample Lox_Sample_25_FD_206717 | JGI IMG/M metagenome (GOLD analysis project Ga0335076, IMG submission 206717) | Soil microbial communities from Loxahatchee National Wildlife Refuge, Florida, United States - Lox_Sample_2.5 | ecosystem: Environmental > Terrestrial > Soil > Wetlands | place: USA... | reverse complement strand
TCGATTTCACTACTAACGCGCAGGCGATTATTTCAGCAGCCAAGGGGGGGTCGGGAAACTTCATCGGGAATCCAGGTGGATATCCGGTGATGTTTTTCTCGACGGGGACGAGTGTCGTCCTCAACAGCAACGGGGGAATTGCAACCGCACTCTGGTTTTCTTATTCAGCGCTGCAGCCGGGTAACGTGACCGTCTACGACGGGACGAACGGCACGGGCAACATTCTCGCGAACATCACGCTTCCTCCAAACAACGTGGGATGCACGACCTACAAGCTATGTGTCTGGTCGCCGATCGGCATTCCGCTGGCGACACCGGCCGGGTCGCTTCGCTTCAGCGGCGTGGCCAACAACCTGGCGATTGCAACGATTCACTTCGGCGCCAAGATTCCCACTTCCCTCGTACTGACGTCGTCACCGAACCCATCCACAGTCGGGCAAAACGTTACGATCACAGCGGCGGTTGCCGCGACGGGGGCCGCTCCGGCAGGCACGGTCCGGTTTAAGAGCGGCAATGTAGTTTTGGGAGAAGTTCCCGTGGTTGGGGGAATGGCGTCGATCACGGTGTCGACACTCTCGTCGGGCTCGACGAAACTCAGCGCAATTTTTCGCGGATCGGGTTTTGTCACCAGCACCGGGACTACGATCCAGACCGTGAATTAGCCGGATAAGCCTGAGTGGTGCGCAAGAAATCCTTCACCGCTGGCGGGCACCGGGAACCAGGGCCGCGACCGATTGCATATCCTACAAACGTGACTCATACAAACATCACGGCGGTCGCCGAACGTTCCGTCTCGTAGCCTCGGAGCGGAGATGCCCAAATTACCTACGTGAAACCGCGAGTGCAATGCACCCGCAAATCCTCAGTGTGCAACTCATTACACCGTACGAGCCGAGAAATTAACGTGCCATTCATGTTGGCGTCATGTCCAGTTAACAGCAGTCTTCGATAGTTCCCTCGCACTCGCAGCGGCCCGATTGCTCCCCCCAGCGTTTCGGAGGGCTGCGAGAAATTCGTTCGGGCGCAGCGGCGCCTGAGTACCCGGCAAGGCTCCAACAGCACAAATCTCAGTATCAGGAGAACATGATGAGAGGGAAAAAACTTATGGTTGCGCTGCTCTGCGCGGCCACGATGCTTGCTGTGATCCCGACCGCGAGCGCCCAGGGCTTGAAGTTCCTGGGAGTTGGCTCGTCGGCGGTGTTCAATACTCTCGCGGTAGCGGCGTTCAACGATCTCTGCATTCCGTCGGGTGGCGCTTCCAATTGCCATCACTACTCCGTAAGCGGAAAGACCGGCGGAGGCAACAATTTTGCTCAAGTGGTCGACAGCCGCGGAAGCGGAGCCATTCCCCCGGAAGGCGGCAATCTCTGGGTAGTGTGGGATAACTCGACTTCACCGGCCACGGTTTGGGCCTACATTTCGGTGGACACCATCGTCGGCAACCGTTCCTTTTTTGCCGTGCCGCGCGCACAACTGCAAGTCGACTCGTCGGTAACCAGCGGGAATGCGAAGAACCTGGTCGCGGCTGCGCTGTTTGACGACGGCCATGGGAACTCGGTCGCCGATGACGCGTCCCTGCCCGCCGGCATTCTTTCCGTGATTCAAACCACCTTCACCGCTGCCGGCTCCGACATCCGGGTTGAGGATGCGAAGCTGGGCACGAACCGCCTGCTGACCAACCTGGATACAGCCAAGCTGACCGGTCTCGGCTACAACCAATCGGGCGCCAGCTGCACTCCCAACGCGACCTTCCCGACTCTGATCGGTTGCCCCATCAAGAGCGTCTATGACTCCACGGTGGCCACTCCGGTGCAATACGCAATCAAGGGCAAGGATCCCTTCACCAACCTGACTGCATTCAAGTACACGCAAATTGATGTCGGCGCGTTTCCGGTGATGGTCTATTTCAACGTCAGCGACACCGCAGGACTGGGCGACACCGACGGTTCCGGCAACCCGCTCTTCAAGAACATCAACCGCTTCACGCTGGCGTCAGTGCTCAACGGTACGCTCGGCCGGGCGGAGGATCTGGACGCCGGCCTCGCCGGGAACACAACTCCGTTGACCGTGATTCTCCGCGAAGCTCTTTCCGGAACGATGAACACGACAGAATTCTCCATCCCGCGCAGCCTGGCGATGCAGACCTCGGCGCCGGCCTTAGCATCGCAGGAAGCCGGAATCAACCTCGGAAACTCCTGCAACCCTGGTGTAAACTGCCCCAACCCGTTGTTCCTGCCCGGCCCGGGCGGCTCTCACCGTGAACGCGGCGTCGGCAATGGCCAAGTGACCAACGGCGTCAGCAACAACACAGTCGGCGGAGTGAAAAACACCGCAAACAGCATTGCCTACGGTTTCTTCTCCTACGGCAACGTGTCGAAGTTCACAGGTTCGGCCGGTACCGTGCGCTACGCCACCCTGGACGGCGTCGATCCGATCAACGCGAATTACGGCACCAACGTATTCCAGGCGATCTCGTACGGACCGGGACAGCTCCCGGCCTGCAACGCTCCGTGCCCAGTGGCGGGTGGAACGTCATTCCCGAACGTGCGCAACGGCTCCTACCCCGCCTGGACCATCGTGCGGATCATCACGGACAACAGCGGTTCCAACAAGACGAACGCGCAAGCCCTGATTACGGCTGCCCAGGCCGAGGTCAACAACAAGGTGCCGGACTTCGTTCCCTTCGTCTGCACCACGTCCGGCAAGTGCACGGGCGAGCCTGGTCTCCAGGTTTTCCACTCGCACTACAAGATCACCGGAATCGCAACCACTCCGCACAACGGCAACACCAGCGCCGCTGCTGCAGGTGGCGACATCGGTGGCGCCGCGTTCCTGATCCAGGCTGACGTGGACTTCAACAACGACACAGGCAAGGAACTTACCGGCTATCGCCAGTAGTGTCCTGCGAGCGCATTCAACCGGGGCGGGTTGGCTTATCGGGCCAACCTGCCCGTTTCTTTGTGTAAGCCTGGCGGAGAAGGTCGGAAAATGTTCGCGCTGTAACCTGCCTTTAATCTGGCATTGAGAGAATCTGCAGGCCTTATGAAATCCGTGTTCGCAGCCCGGGCGATCGTTTTTGCACTGTCGACGCTGGCTTCATCTTCCGGTGCCCAGGTGAAGAGCAAGATGGCCCTGCCGCCGGCCGATCCCAACGCTCCCTCCCTGAGTAGTGTTGAGGATTATTCCACCGCATCGTTGGCCGGGAGCCAGCTCCACTCCAATCCTCCGGAACTTATCGACAAGGATGAAGAAGGCGACTTCGTTGAGGAGATGTGGCACGTGGAATGGCGGCCTGGCGACCCGATTGACCTGTATGTGGTGCGACCTGCCAAGGTCCAGAAGCCGCCGGTTGTGATTTATCTCTACGGGCACCCTTCGGAGACGGACCGCTACCGCGATAACGGCTGGTGCAAGCGTGTAACGGCTGGCGGTTACGCTGCAGTGGGATTTGTTCCTGCCTTGACCGGGCATCGCTATCACGACCGTCCGATGAAGCAGTGGTTCGTCAGTGAACTGCAGGAATCGCTCGGCAAGACGGCGCACGACGTGCAGATGGTACTGAATTATCTCGCCCAGCGCGGCGATGTGGACATGGACCATGTCGGCATGTTTGGCGTCGGCGCCGGGGGAACCATCGCGGTGATGGCTTCGTCAGTCGATTCGAGGGTAAAGGCGATCGATCTGCTCGATCCCTGGGGAGACTGGCCAGTTTGGATGTCAAAGTCGGATGTCATCCCCGACGAAGAGAGGCCCAACTACACGAAGCCGGAATTCCTGAAGAAGATCGCCGGCTTCGATCCGGTCGCACTTCTGCCGAAAGCCAAAGCGACCCATATTCGTTTGACGCAACTAAACGAGGATTCCGAAAGTACCCCGGCAGAGGCGAAAAAGCGGATCGAAGATGCCGCGCCCCGGTCCGCGGACGTTCATCGGTACGAAAGCAATGCCGAGTACTACGGCGCCGTTGCCTCGGGTGGGCGCGTTTTTGATTGGCTCAAAACTCAATTGAAAACCGAGTCCAAGGCGACGAACTACAACGATGGTTCTGCCGGTGAAACACATTCAGAGTTGTGGGGGAAGTAGAACGAGCTGGCAGTGTCTGCAGTTTCAGGTGGCCTCATGCGTGGAAATTGGATCCTATCGGCAGTGGCGTTAACCCTGGCAGTTCTCTGCGGGTGTGGCGGCAAGAATGGGCTGGTCGGCGGAGGCCAGGGAAACCCCGTGTTTCTGACGGGCATTACGCTGACGCCCGCGAACCCGTCGATCGCCTTCACCGTTGCGCCTCAAGCTCCCGCGACGTCGCAGTTTAACGTTATGGGACAGTACAACGTCGGCAGTCCCAAGAACATCACCGATCAGATGACCTGGTTGAGCCTGGACACGAAGGTTGCCACCGTCGACAGCAAGGGCGTGGCGACCGCAGTGGGCTCCGGCCGAGTGATCGTCGTAGCGCAGATTTTCGAGCCGGCCACGCAGAAGACTCTGAAGTCGACCACGATCCTGACGGTTGTGCCGCAACTGACTGGGATCACCGTCAGTCCGTCAAGCGCACAGATCGCCAAGGGCACCGCTCAGCAGTTCACCGCTACAGGCAAGTACAACGATGGAACGCAGGTGGATATCACCGCCCTCGTGGGGTGGAACTCTTCTCAGCCTGCGGCCGCCAGCGTCAGTTCGTCACCTGGAACCCAGGGCAGAGCCCAGGGTCTCGCGGCCGGCGCGGCCGACATCGGCGCCACGCTCGGAGCGCTGAACGGCTCCGCTGCGCTCACGGTCACGAACGCGAATCTGGTTTCGCTTGCTGTAACGCCGGACGGCCCTACGGTTCCCCTGGCGGCCTCTCAGCAGTTCACCGCGACCGGCAATTTCGATGACGGCTCGTCGCAGGACATTTCGACGACCGCGAAGTGGACGACTTCGGATATGACCATTGCGCGGGTGAGTTCGGCGGGAGTCGTGACCGGCGTCGGATTGGGAAGTGCCGGGATTACTGCGACCGCAGCCGCTCTCAGTGACACAAGCACAACCCAGGTGGACGCCAGTTCGGTGCAGAGAGTGTCTGTCGTTCCCGTCTCAAAGATCGCGAACGGTACGCGCGTGCGAATGCGCGCATCCGCGGTATTCCAGGACGGCGGCTCGCTTGAAATCACGCATACGCCAGGGATCGAGTGGAGTTCTTCCAGCACTGCCGCGGCAACGGTAGCGGCCGACAGCGGTTGGGTGAGCGCGGTGGGACCGGGATCAACCACCATCTCCGCGAAACTCGGCGGCCAGAGCGGCAGCGCCTCGCTCACCGTTTCCGATGGAGAGATCCAGGCTCTTTCCATCGCTCCCAATCAGGCCCTGATTGCGCCCGGCACCACGCAGAACATAGTGGCACTGGCGACGTTTGCTGACGGCTCGTCGCATTTCCAGCAGGACATCAGCAGTTCCGCGCAGTGGTCCAGCGATAACACCGGCGTCGCCACACTGTCGCTCGCCAATGGTCTGCAGGAACTGGCAAGCGGGCTCACCAACGGCACGTCCAACCTCACAGCCGCATTTGCCGACACTCACGGGAACCGAGCCACGTCGTTTGCAGCTCTGAATGTCAGCACAGCAACCCTCAATGGGATCAGCGTCACTCCCGGAAACGCTGGCCTGATGTCTGGTGGCGGGCGCCAGTTGATTGCCACCGGCAATTTTTCCGACGGTACTACGCAGGACCTCACCATGACCGCGAACTGGAGCACGGCCGACGATGAGGTCGCAACAGTCAGTGCACTCGGCTTCGCAATGGCGAGCGGATCGGGGCAGACGAGCATCGCAGCAATGCTCGGGTCCAAGGCAGGATCGAGTGCGGTTGTGGTCAACGGTGGCGCGCTGGTGAAGATCGACATCTGCGCGGCTACCGTGATCGATCCATTGAACAATTGTCCACCCCTGGACCCGGAGACGCCACCTCCGCCCATCAGTTTCGCGAAGAATGTGCCGTATGCGCTGATCGCCATCGCCACCTACACCGACGGAAGCCGCGCCGACCTGACCAGTTCGGCACACTGGACAACCTCCAATCCAACGGCGGTTGGAATCAGCAACGACCCGGGCATTCCTGGATACGTCACCGGCATCCCTGCTGTCGGGTTGATTACAGGGCTTGCAGCCGGACACTTTGCGGTTACAGCCACAGCCGGGGGCGCAAGTGGATCTTCTGATGTAATCGTCACCGACGCCACGCCTACAATTCTCACCGTCACGCCGATGAATGGCGCTGTGCAGCTCGGCCTGACGGAGGCGCTGACAGTCACGGCGACATTCAGTGACAACACTACCCAGGATGTGACGCCCTACGTCACCTGGACCACGTCGAACGCGGAAATCGCGATCGTCTACCCGGGAGGAGTCGTGTATCCGGCAGGAGCGGGTTCGGCGGTTCTCACGGCCAGCTTAGCCGGCGTTGTTGGATCGACGACGATGACAGTGCAGTAAGAGCTTTGGGCGCCCGGCGCGGGACCTATCCTCGAGGGTTGTACCGCGCCAGCCACGCGGCGATCTCGCGAAACAAATCCTGGCGCTCCCAGCGTTCCAGTCAGAGTTTTAGCCGCATGCGTATTTGTTTCCTGAGCCCCTTGGCATCCACTTTCCATCAACCCGCATCCCAACAGCCTTGTCACGCGGGACATCATATCGGGGACCGCAGGCAATAGAAAATTTTGCACCAGATCGGGATTGGTGCTATCCAATCTTGTGACCACAGGGGGAGATGGCTTCCCGGTCGCTCCAGCCGTCGCTGTCCGTAGCGGGTACTCAAGGCCACGTTGCTCACAAAACTTTTTTGGGAAGGAGGGGTTTTGTTGAACTGCGGAGCATGTCGCAGTTTGCGATTGGCGATCATCCTCCTGTGCGCCGCGGCGACACTGTCCGCCCAGTCTCCTTCTCCGCCTCGTGCCCCGACCCAAAGCCCAAGTCCATTCGAAGGCAGCGTGCCGGGTAAGCCGGTTCCGGGAGTGCTCCCCCTTTCCCTGCAGGACGCTATCGCCCGGGGCCTGAAGCAGAACCTGGGTCTGCTACTTTCGAGCGCCGATATCGGTTCGGCGCGTGGCGAACGGTGGGTGCAACTCAGCGACCTTCTGCCGCACGCAAGTGCAGCTCCCTACATCGACGTTACCAAGTCCAACCTTAACGAAGTTGGCCTCTCGTTCCAACTTCCGGGATTTAGTACTCCCACTTCCGTGGGGCCGTTTTCCTACTTTGACGCTCGCGTCATATTCTCGCAGTCTCTGTTTGACTGGAAGGCGATCAACGAGGCGCGGTCCGCCAGGCAGAGTGTAAAGTCTGCGGAATACACGTATCGGGACGCACGCGATCTGGTTGTGCTGGCGGTTGGATTCACCTATCTGCAAGCCATCGCCGATGAGGCTCGCATCGATACGGCAGATGCCCAGGTCAAGACGGCGCAGGCCCTGTACGATCAGGCCTCCGATCAGGTTAAGGCGGGCGTTTCTCCCGCCATTGACGGCTTGCGCACCAAGGTTGAGCTGCAAACGCGGCAGCAGCAATTAATTCAGGCCAGGAACGACTTTGCCATCCAGAAGCTGAAGCTGGCGCGCGTGATCGGCCTGGCGCCCGGTCAGGAGTTTACTCTGACCGACAAGTCCCCTTACCAGCCGTTCGAGAGCATGTCGGTTGAGGAGGCACTGACCCGGGCCTATGCTTCCCGCTCGGACTATCAGGCAGCGATGGCGGCCGTGCGCGCCGCCGAACTGTCGCGCAGGGCGTCGGTCGCCGGTTATTTTCCTTCTTTATCGTTCAACGGGGACTACGGCACCGGGGGATCGCATCCCTCGACTGCCACCGAAGTGTTCGATCTGCGCGGCACTCTGAACATTCCTATCTTTCAAGGCAACAAAGTGCATGGCGAAATTCTGCAGGCTGACGCAAAAGCGCAGCAGGCCCGCGAGCGTCTGGAAAACCTGCGCGGACAGATTGACTCCGACGTTCGCACCGCACTATTGAATCTGCAGTCTTCGTCGGACCAGGTGGAGGTCGCGCGCAGCAATATCAATCTGGCAGAGCAGACCCTGGCGCAATCGCGCGACCGCTTCAGTGCCGGGGTTGCAGATGCCGTTGAGGTGGTGCAATCGCAGGAACTCATGGCCAGTGCCCACGAGCAGTACATCTCGAGTCTCTACAACTACAACTACGCCAAGATTTCTCTGGCCCGCGCGCTGGGCGTGGCCGAAACAGCGGTTAAGGAATATTTCAAAGGAAACTGACGATGGCCGATGATAGCCCCGCGCATCCTGTGCCCCAGGGAAACGAGGTGCGACCCGCCGCTCTGGCCGACGAAGAAGCAGCGACCAGGGCTTCGGTGACGCCGCATCGCCCTCCCCGCTCGAAGCGCACCAGGACCCTGATTGTCGTCGTCGCTGTGGTGGTGTTGCTGGGTTCTGCACTCGTGTGGCGGTATTTGGCCCGCTTCGAGTCAACCGACGACGCCCAGGTCGACGTGCATCTTTATCCCGTCAGCGCTCGCGTTTCCGGATACGTGCTCAAAGTCAACGTTGACGACAACCAGTACGTGCAGCAGGGAACGGTTCTTGTGGAAATCGACCCCAAGGACTACGAGTTAGCGGCAGCGCGGGCACAAGCCGACCTGGCCAACGCCGAAGCCACCGCCCAGTCACTGAGGATTACGGTCCCCATTACGTCGGTGAACACGGCGAGCCAGTTGCAGTCCACTGCCTCGGACGTCGACGCCTCGAATGCCGGAATCATCGCTGCCGAAAGACAATTGACCGCGGCGCACGCCCAGTTGGAGCAAGCCGAGGCGAATGATGTACGCGCCCAGAATGATCTACAGCGCTACAAAGCGTTGGTCGACAAGCAGGAAGTATCCAACCAGGTTTATGACCAGGCCCTGGCGACAGCCAAGGCCAGCACAGCCGCGGTGGCCGCAGCCCGAGCCAATGAATCCGCGGCCGAACAGGGCGTTCGACAGGCCCATAGCCGGCTGGCGCAGTCGCAAGCGAGCCATCAGTATGCGGAAACCGGACCGCAACAGGTGCATTCCACGCAGGCCCGTGTTCAAGCTGCGATTGCCGACGTGCAACAGAAACGCGCCGCTCTCGCCCAAGCTGAACTGAATCTCGGCTACACCAGGATCGTTGCCCCGGTCAGCGGTCAAGTCAACAAGACGGTGGTCGTCGGGTTGAACGTTCAGCCCGGCCAGCAGTTGCTGACCGTCGTGCCGCTGGATCAGGTGTGGATCACCGCTAATTTCAAAGAGACGCAACTCAAGCACATGCGTGTCGGCCAGAAGGCCGAGATCGACGTGGATGCCAGTGGCCAGACTTTCAAGGGTCACGTCGACAGCATCGCCGGCGCGACCGGTCCGGTTTTCAGTCTGCTCCCGCCTGAGAACGCTACCGGCAACTACGTCAAAATCGTGCAGAGGATTCCCGTCAAGATCGTTCTCGAACCCGGCCAGAATCATGACCATCAGCTTCGTCCAGGCATGAACGTCGTGCCGACCGTCACCGTCCAATGAGTGCCGCGGCTCTCACGCTCGACCAGGCAATCTGGAAGCCCAGGTACAATCCCTGGCTGGTTGCCGTGGTTGTGGCGCTGGCCGCATTCATGGAGGTGCTCGACACCAGCATCGCCAACGTCGCCCTTCCTTACATGGCTGGGAACTTGGGCGCCAGCAACGACCAGAGCACATGGGTGCTCACTTCCTATCTTGTTTCGAACGCCATCGTGCTGCCCATGGGGGGATGGCTGGCGACCACCCTGGGACGGAAGCGTTTCTTCCTGATCTGCCTCTTCCTTTTTACCGTTAGCTCGTTCCTTTGTGGCATCGCGCCAAGCCTCGGTTTTCTGCTCTTCTGTCGCGTGCTGCAAGGCGCCGGTGGCGGCGGACTGCAACCCATGGCGCAGGCGATCCTGGCTGATACATTTCCTCCGGAACAGCGCGGCCTGGCCTTCGCCCTTTACGGCATCACCGCGGTGACTGCGCCCACGATCGGCCCGACGCTGGGCGGATGGATCACCTTCAATTACTCCTGGCGGTGGATCTTCTTCATTAACATCCCTGTCGGCCTCATAACGCTGTTCCTCGTCTACCGCGTCGTCGAGGATCCGCCGTACCTGAGCCGCCTCAAGGCGCTGGGAGCGAAGTTGGACTATATCGGCATCGGGCTGCTGGCGCTGGGTGTCGGCGCACTGCAGGTGCTGCTCGACAAGGGCCAGGAGGAAGACTGGTTCGGGTCACACTTCATCACCACCCTGGCGATCGTGGCCGCCGTGTGCCTGGTTGGCCTCGTGTTCTGGGAATGGTTTCAAAAAGCGCCGCTCATTGATATGCGATTGTTCAAGAATTTCAACTTTGCGAGCGCCAACTTAATGCTGTTCATCCTGGGGATCATGTTGTTCAGCAGCCTGGTGATGATGCCGCAGTTCCTGCAAACGCTTCTCGGCTACACCGCGCAGCTTGCGGGCCTGGCCATTTCTGCCGGAGGTATCGCCTTGCTGATCGAGATGCCGATCATGGGCCAGCTGACGACCAAGATCCAGGCTCGGTATCTGATCGCCTTTGGCTGGTTCGCTCTGTGCGTCGCGATGCTCTATACCACCCGGCGGATCGACTTACAGATTAGCTTCAGGGATGCTCTTTGGTTGCGCGTGGCCCAGGTGATCGGCCTGGGATTCCTGTTTGTTCCGATCACCCTGGTCGCTTACATCGGCATTCCGCCGGAGAAGAACAATGCGGTCGCCGGCATCGTCAATTTCATGCGCAACATGGGGAGTAGCGTAGGGACGTCCATGGTGACGACTCTGATCGCGCGGCGGTCGCAGTTTCATCAGCAGATCCTGGTCGGACATGAAGGACCGGGGAATCCCGATTTTCAGAATCGCGTCACCGGCTTTGCGCGGGGCTTGATGCACTCCGGATTGGGGCCATCGGAAGCGAGGATGCAGGCATATGCGCGGCTCTATCGCGGCCTTCAGGCGCAGGCCGCCAGCCTGGCTTACATCGATGTTTTCAAGGTGCTGGCTGTCGGCGCTGGCATCATGTTTTTCCTGGCGTTCGTTTTGAAGCGGAACGATCCCGGCGGCGGAGGACGAATCGTTGCCGAGTGAATGGAATAAAATAGTTCTCAGCTGTCGACTGCCATGATCAGAATTGTCACCATTGAGCGCGAGTACGGATGTGGTGGCGGCGAAATCGCCCAGCGCCTGGCCGAGCGCCTTCATTGGAAGCTTTGGGATCAGGCTCTCACCGAGGAGATTGCCCGGCTGGCGAATTGTCCCAAAGCCGTCGTAGAACGCCGCGAGGAGCGCACCGATCCGCTGTATTACAGGCTATTCAAGTCTTTCTTGCGCGGGAGTTTCGAGGGGAGCCTGAACGCGCACAAGCTCAATCTGGTCGATAGTGAGACCATCATGAAGACTACGCGACGGGTGGTCCAGCACGCGGCGGTCGAGGGGAGTTGTGTGATTGTTGGCCGAGGCTCCCAGCATTATCTCTGCGCACGCCCGGACACTCTGCGTATCTTTCTCTACGCCCCCACGGAGCAGAAGGTACGGCGCGTCATGGCTCGCGGCAAAACAGAGGAGGAAGCGCGCGAGCGGGTGGATACCGTCGATCGCGAGCGCATTGATTTCATCCGGAAGTATTTTGGTGTGGAGTGGCCCGACCTCTCTCTCTATCATGCCCTGCTCAACACCGCCGTGGGCGATGACCACGTGGTGCAGGCGATCCTTGGACTCATGAAGACGTTCGGATCCAGTGCGACTGACGCAGCCACCCAACAGCCGGCGCCGGTTCCTTCGATTTGACGGGCAACTCGGAAATTGGTCCCCGCCCGGCAGATGCCCTGACCGACCACGATGCACATCGCTAGTCCATTACTTCGGTAAGGAGCCTCGTCTCACCAATCATGCGAATGACGGGTGGGAACGGCCGAAGAAGGACGTTCGAGGATATATCTCCATGCGTGTGCTCGTGGCGGACGATTCCCCCGTTTACCGGAAGCTTCTGGCTACTCATCTGGAGGAATGGGGCTTCAGCATCACGATCACTAAAGACGGCGCCGAGACTTGGCGATTGCTGGAGCGAAGAGATTGTCCCAAGCTCATCCTCTTGGATTGGGTTCTCCCCGGCATCGACGGCATTGAGATTTGCCGGAGAATCCGGCAGGTGCGGGACGGCTCTGCCTACGTGTATGTGGTTATCCTGACGGGTAAAGAGAGCAAGAACGATCTGCTCGAGGCCATGCAGGCTGGAGCGGACGACTACCTGGTCAAACCCTTCGATCAGATGGAACTCCGGGCTCGTCTGCTCGTCGGGAAACGAATTCTCGAGCTGCAGGACGAACTGCTCGCGGCTCGAGAATCCATGCGTTACAACGCAACCCATGACTCGCTGACCGGGCTCTCGAATCGGGGAGAGATCATTGAAGCAGTGGGCCGCGAATTGGAGCGAGCCCGACGCGATAAAAAGCCGGTTTCCGTGGTCTTGGCCGACGTGGACCGATTCAAGGACGTCAACGACACACAGGGCCACCTGTTCGGCGACGAAGTGCTGAGAGAGATCGGCCGCAGGTTACGCTCCAAGCTGCGTGTCTACGATGGCGTCGGCAGGTATGGGGGCGAGGAGTTTCTGTTGGTTCTCCCCGGCTGCGATTTGATGAGTGTCCTGATTCGCGCGGATGAAATACGCAATCACATCGCGATGAAGCCAGTCGTTTCCGGCCGACTTTCCAGAACTGTCACCGTGAGTATGGGAGTAGCGGTGTCCACCGACTTTGAGGATGGCGATATCGAGACTCTCCTCAACCACGCGGACCGGGGCCTCTATCGGGCCAAGCAAAACGGCCGGAACCGCGTGGAACATATCGAGGTGGAGACATCCGGGAAGCAGGCCATGTCTAAGGACAGTGAGAGCCCGACGCCCGCCCGCCGAATGCGGGCCATCCCTTGATCGAGCCAAGCATTCCAAGCGAAATGACCAGAGTTCCCACTTCACGGCTGTAGTTTTAACGGAAAGTGCCGATAAGGTAAGGAGAGGTCTCAGAGGTCGCAGTAATGGAACGACGAGAGCATCCCCGCTACCTTGTCTCACTCGAAATCGAAATACGAGAGCAAGGCAGCAACTTCTCATCGAGAGGAACCACCACCGACGTCAGCCTGGGCGGATGTTACGTAGCCACGATCTTTCCGCTCGCCGTCGGGTCGGAAATCGAATTCACACTCTGGCTGCATGATCAGGCGATCAGAGGTCACGGCTCTGTCCAGACACGCCATCCGGGCGTCGGCATGGGCATTAAGTTCAATGACCTATCCGACGATGTCAAGTTAGTCCTCGATCACTACCTTAGTTCCGCCGCGTCGGTCCCGGTCGGCCTCGCGTTTGCAGTTCGACCGATTTCGCGCAGGTCCGAATAGTTGCCCGTCTCGCCCCTACTCTGGATAAGCGACGATCTATTCCTCCGAGGCGCCCTTCCGTCGTCAGCAGACGGTATCTGAGGCTCCGAGTGCCGCGCCTGCAGAGACTCTACGGCTGTACCGTAACTTGCAGTGGCACCGAATGAGTCGTTCCCTTTCCCGACACCGCGACAACAGAGATCGTGTAGGTCTGAGGCTTTTTTGGACTTCCTGAGCCCAAGGACCCGCATCCGCTGAAGAGCGCTACGGACAATATCAGCAACCCGAGCATTGTCTTCCTGCGCGAGGGCTTGCGCTCACGGGAGAAGAACATCACCCCGAGTAAGGGCATCAGCGCCGACGCCATGAACCCCGATGCGATGTAGGACGCGGCGGCTGCGCCACGAACCGCGGTGATCGAGAGCTTTGAAGTTACCGTTGCACCCTTTGACATATGCAGCAGGGCCGGGCTGAAACTGCAGGTCAATGCGGCCGGCAGGTTCTGACATGACAGCTGGACCGATTCGTTGAAACCGTTGATGGATGTCATCGAGACGGTGACAGCTCCGTTGGCTCCGGCGGCAATTTCCAGAGAGGATGGAGTGGCGGAGATGGAAAAGTCCGGAGTCGCTTGAGGCGCCGATATATTGCGAAACACCGAAACACCCGTGAAATTCGCGTCGGCTGTGACGACATCTGCCCAACCGTCTTGGTTCAGATCGAGAGCGATGAGGCCGAATGAGTCACCGCCCGCCGGATACTCCAACGGCCCGGAGAATGTGCCGTCACCGTTGCCCAGCAGAACGCCCAGGGAACTAAGCCCCGAATTGGCGTAGACCACGTCCAGGCTTCCGTCTCCATTGACGTCCGCAAGACGAACGTCTGCGGGGAACGGACTTATCTGCGAAGTATTGCTGGTCGCGGAATAGATCACGGGAGGTTTGAAAGAACCGTTCCCGTTTCCAAGGATCACCGCCAGACTGCCATCACCCAGAGAAGTGACCACTAGATCGGGTTTGCCATCTGCGTTCAAATCCCCAACGGCGATCCCATACGGCTCAGACTGGGTTGTATCGAAACTGGCAGCTGCGGAAAAGGTGCCGTCCCCCCTGCCCATGAGTAAGGAGACAGTAGAAGAGCCGGTTACCGCCAGACAAAGATCAAGTTTCCCGTCATTGTTAAGGTCCGCCGCCACCAGTTGATTTGCCATACCTGGGAGAGGATAGGTTCCGGAGGGTAGTAACTGTCCCGTCCCGTCGTTCAGAAGTATGTAAGCTTGGGGGTCGATGCCGGCAACGGCAACATCGGGCCAACCGTCCCCGTTGAAGTCGGCTACCACAATACCGTTCATATAGGCCGGGATTGCGACGTCGGCGGGAGACTGAAATGTCCCATCGCCTTTGCCGAGCAGAACGGTCACACCACCGGACGTCCAATTCGAGGCGACGATGTCCGCCTTGCCGTCGTGGTTGATATCCCCAACCGCAACGAAGCTTAGGGCATCTTCTTGCGCGTACACGGTGGCCGCGCCGAGACTGCCGTTGCTCTGGGTCAGGAACACGGCGACGCCCATTCCCGTTGAGATTGAACTTTGGCCGACGACGAGATCGGGCAGGCCATCCCCGTTGAAATCACCCGAGGCGATGCTGAACGCGCCTCCGACGGTGTTGGATCCAGGGGCAACAACCGCGGCGAAGTCGTTGGCCGCATGAAAAGTTCCGTCGCCCGAACCCAGAGCCAATACCAGCGAAGAGCGGTTATCCGCGATGAGGGCGTCGAGATTGCCATCACCGTCGAAATCGGCCAACACTGCCGCTGTCGCCGGTGACCCGCCCACTGCATATGTTCCTGAAACCGGAAGGAACTCTCCATCGCCCTTCCCGATCAGCACGGCCAAGTCCGATTGCGCTTCATTGGAAACGACCAGATCCAGAGTGTTGTCCCAATTCACATCCCCGATCGTGACTGCGACGGGAACGTTTCCCACCCAATAGGAGACGCCGTCCTGCATAAAGGATCTGTTCCTTTGATTGAGGAAGACAGTCACTGTGTTCCAGAATCCATTGGCGGTGACTAGATCGGGCAAGCCATCTCCGTTCACATCGCCGACGGCCACGGAGCTTGCGGAAGTTGCGCCCGCGTTCTCTCCGTCGTTGCTCACCAAGGTGACGGCGGAGAGAAAACCTCCGTTCCCGTCTCCCGGATAAATCGCAGTGTTGGTCACAAAGTCGAGGTTGCCATCGAGATCGACGTCCGCCAGGACGCCCGTGGATGCCTGCACTGGGAACGTGGCCGACTGCGGCGCTTGGAATCCGCCTTTCCCGTTACCTGCAAGGAAAGCGGACTGGTTGGAGATTCCGTCAACCAATGCAATGTCGATCAGTTTGTCGTGGTTCACGTCCCAAGTAGAGGCCGCAACTGGCCAATCGATCCCGGTCGACTGGGACTGGGGAGTGGCAAAGGTGCCGTCCCCGTTGGACAACAGCACGTCGATTGATCCCGGATGGACGAGAACGACATCATCCTTGCCATCCTTGTTAAGATCCGCCACCAGCAGAAAGTGATTCTGGCCGAAACTCACCGGCGTGGAGATCGGTGCGGCGAATATTCCCGATGCCTGGTTCAGGAGTACCTGCAAGTAGTTGCCCGTTGACGAGGCGCTATTTTGTACGACGACAATGGCATCGGACCGCTTGTCCCCGTTGACATCACCCTGCGCCAGCTGATAGCTCGTTGCACCGCCGGCATCGACCGTTGTGGCCGCCAGGAATGGCGCCGGGGTTACCAACGCAGCCAATCCCTGCGGGCGCGATTGTGATCGCTTCCGACTGGCCTTACCGGCAAACTGCTTGTGGGACCGTTCCAGAATCTGCTGCAAAAAGCGGGGGGGATTGTGGTGCTTTGCAGCCGGTTGTTGAGCCCAGTCTTTGCTCGCGGTGCCAGAAATCGTCGCTAACATCAAGAAAACGAGCCACAGCCGCTTGTACATGGATTCCCCCCAGGGACGAAACCACAGGCCATTGCCTACGATGACAACAGGCCGTCAACCCCCTATCGGGTCCGAATGTGACGAGCATTAGCCCAGGGCGGACTCTTTCGTACATGGCGCCCTGTTACTAGCGAGTGGCGGCGCCTTTGGAAGGGCGGGCTGCCACCTTGTCCGACGGGGATGTGGTGGCGTCAGACGGTCCAGGACTGGCGAGGATGACCAGGTCAATCCGTCGATTCTTGCGACGGCCCTCCTCGGTTGCGTTCTCTGCAATCGGACGATATTGAGCGTATCCACCAACAGAGATTTTGGAAGGGTCAAAGCGGTACTTCGAGATCAGTACTGAGACCACCTCGGTGGCCCTGGCCGTGGAGAGTTCCCAATTTGAGCGGAAAGCCGGAGTGTGGATCGGCATGTCATCGGTATGGCCTTCCACGCGGAAGTCAAAGCCGCGTTCCGCCAGCACCTGGCCAATGTGAGCCAACGTAGGTTCTGCGCCCGGCAGCAGATGAGCTTCACCACTATCAAACAACCCGACCTCCCGCAGGCTCACCACGAGTCCGTCCGGGACCACACGCATCTCGATTCGGTTCTTCCGAATTTCGTCCTGAAGGGCAGCCTCCAACTGTCGCTTGACTGCGGAGACGGGAATGTTTCGCCGTTCCTGCGAACGTGCGGGAGACATGTCATTAATCAGCCGATCGAGTTCCGGAAACTTGGGCGTCGGAGCCGGAGAGACCGGAACCGCCGCCTCCACCCGCAGAATCGGTTCTTGATTTTGAGAAGAGAACACGCCCAGGTCGGAAAACCCTCCCTGGATGGCCTGCGCGACTTGTGCCACTTTCCGGTTATCGACCTGCGAGGAGGCGTATAGAACGACAAAGAACGCGAACAACAGGGTAATGAAGTCGGCATAAGATACCAGCCAGCGCTCATGACTCATGTGGCCGTGAGGTTTCTTGCGACGCTTCACGCCACCACTCCAGCCTTCGGACTCTGTTGCTGTTCGTCCATGAAGCCCAGCAACTTGGTTTCGAGCATGCGGGGGTTGATACCCTCGAGGATCGATACGACTCCCTCCAGCGTCATTTCGCGCAGCAATTGCTCTTTGCGGATACGTATCTTCAGTTTTCCGGAGGCAGGCAGAAAGAAAATGTTGGCCGCGCCCACGCCGTAGATGGTCGCGACAAAAGCGACCGCGATCCCCTTTCCAACCTCGTCAATATTGTCCAGATGCTGCATCACCTGGATGAGCCCGAGGACAGCACCGATGATGCCAATGGTCGGCGAGAATCCTCCCGCAGATTCGAATACTTGCGGTATGCGTTCTTCCTCCTCCGCCTTGCTATCAAGATCAAGCTCCATCATTTTTCTGAGTTCTTGCGGCTCGGTTCCGTCCACGGCCAACATCAACGATTTTTTCAGAAATGGATCCTGGATGGTCTGAAGATCGGAGTCGAGCGAGACGATTCCCTCTTTGCGCGCCTTTTGAGCATAGCCAACCAAGTCTTCCACCAGTTGACTGGGATTGCTGGCGGGCTCAAAAAAGACATGAGACAGGGACTTAGCCGCGCGCAGAACGATCGGCATGGGAAACTGCACCATAACGGCGCCGACGGTGCCGCCAAAAACAATCATCGCCGCCGTCGGTTGGAGAATCTGTCCGATGCGTCCGCCTTCGAGCAGCAGACCCACCAGAATCCCAGCCGCCGCAAGCAGGATGCCCACAAACGTGCTTTTATCCACGGCGATTGATCTCCGAATCTAGGTCGGCGTCTCCATTTTCAGGACCCTGGACCACCCGACTTGTTCCTAAGTGTGGGTCAGTCGAGGGCAGGCCCGCCAGAACAGTTCTCCGGAAAGTGATGATCCGCTCGATCACCTCTTCGGTTCTTTCTTTCACGACGACCTTCTCTCCAGAGAGTAGGGTCAACACGGTGTCGTGCGCGTTCTCGATGAACTTGATCAAGTCGGAGTTCACGGCGATAGGCTGACTGTTCAGTCGAGTCAGTCGGATCATCGGATCTGCTCCTTCCAGACCTGGAATTCACGGCCGGCGAGGACACGCCGGGCGCCCTCCCTCATCGGTACGTCGACTGTATTTCTTAAGCACAAAAAGAGGTCGTCGGGTTCCCTGGTTTTCCGATTGGGGGCGCCGCAGGAACCCGGAAGTACCACCAACGGACATGGCCGGATGCCCGTCCAGCCGTGACGTAAGAATGCCCGGGTTACCCGGGTGCTTAGACAAGGATTAAAGCCGAGGTGGGCATTGTGCCGATAAGGGTGCGACACAAAAACGGCCTTCTGCAGAAGCAGAGGTTCACGCGATGCGCTGACCGCAAGCTTGCATAGGTCGAATCTTCCTGACTAAGGAGCTCTACAAAATGGCGTTTAACATTCTGTACAACGTTCCGTCTCTGGCGGCGCAGAATCAGATGAACATGACAAGCGCGTCGCTGCAGCAAACTCTGTACCGCCTGTCTTCGGGCTCGCGGATCAACTCCGGCGCGGACGACGCTGCCGGCCTGGCGATTGCCGACGGCTTGCAAGCCAACGTAACCGCCCTCACACAGTCTGCCCGCAATGCCAGCGACGGCCTCGGCGCCCTGCAGGTTGCCGACGGTTCGCTCGCCCAGGTAACCACGCTCCTGAACCGCGCGGTTACACTGGCGACCGAGTCCGCCACCGGCACCGTGAGCGACACCCAGCGCGGCGCGTTGGACGCAGAATTCACGGCGATCAAGGCTGAAATCGACCGCATCGGCGCGAATACGACCTACAACAGCGCGCAGGTGTTCAGCGGGACAACGTCTTCCGTGTACCTTACCGACGCGACCGCGACCGGTAGCAGCGGCATTGACATCACGGTGGGCACTCTGTCCTCGGCCAGCATCGGCTTCAGCACCGGTGTGACGCCGGTTGACCTCAGCGGAAACGATCTCACGACCGCTGCCAACGCCCAAGCCGCTCTGACGAACATTGATACCGCCATCGCCAACGTCGCTTCTGACCGCGGCGCGCTAGGCGCGGTCATGAACCGTCTGCAGAGCGCCGGCAACGTCATCAGCAACCAGGTGCAGAACCTGACGCAGGCGGAAAGCTCGATCCGGTCCGCCGATATCGCGCAGGAAGTTGCCAATATGTCGAAGTACAGCATCCTGCAGCAGACCGGCGTCGCCGCTCTGCAACAGTCGAACCAGATGCAACAGGCAGTGCTCCAGCTGTTGCGTTAACGAGGTCGCTTCTACTTGCGCTGGCGGGGCGGCAACGCCCCCCAGCATTTCATTGCCTAAACCATGCGCGTCGAGCCGACCAATCCGATGGCGGCAACCAGCCCGCGGAAGGACCAGCCGCACCCAACTGTCCATGAGGCACCCACTTCAAAGGTCCGCGAGCAGGCGCCCCGCGAGCAGCATGATGCAGACGTCGCCTTACACAAACCCGGGTCGCCACTGCAAGCGGTGATTGAAGCAGACAGCGTCACCAAAGAGATTGTGGTCAAGATGGTCGATGCCGCAACCGGCGAGGTTGTGCGGCAGATTCCGCCGGAAGAAATGCTCAGGATTGCGAGAGCCATCAGCGGCAAGCTGTCGGCAGAACAACAAAAAACTGGCCATTAACAAGTAAAGGTGGATTGGAAATGGGTACCTTTGGTATTGATCTCAGCTCGCTCACCGGTTCGCAGGGAATCGATGTTAACTCTCTGATTGCCCAGTTGACCTACGTAGCCCGCGCTCCCGAGCGGGTGTGGCAGGCCCAACAACAGGGGCTGCAGGTCCAGGTGAACGCACTGAACGATCTGAACAGCGGGATCTCCACGATTCTCGACAAGCTCAACAACCTGAAAGATTTTTCGGGAGCGATGGGATCGGTTGTGACCTCTTCATCCAACAGTTCCCTGGTCACTGCCGCCGCCAGCACCGGTGCGGCTGTCGGAAGTCACGTCGTGGTCGTGAACAGTCTTGCTTCTACAGCGTCGTACTACAGCGCGGCGGTGGCGACGGGCGATACTACGCTTGGCAACGGCACCTTCACCATCCAGATTGGATCTAACGCTCCCACGACGATTACGATCGACGGTTCCAACAACACCCTGAACAAACTGACGGCGACGATCAACCAGGCGAACCTGGGCGTCACGGCCAGTGTCACGACCGACCTTTCCGGAGCGCGGCTGTCGATTGTGGCCAATTCCTCCGGTTCCGCCAGTGACATCAACATCACGAATGACAACAGCGGTCTGGGACTGACGAAGGCAGCGGCGGGCGCCGATGCCTCCTTGACCATCGACGGCGTGCCCATCAAGAGCGCCAGCAACATCGTTGCAGGCGTCGTCCCCGATGTGAGTTTCAATCTGATTGGAGCGTCTCCGGGCACGCAGGTCACGATCGGCGTCGCTCCTGACTCGCAGGCTGTGGTCCAGGCGATCACTGATTTCGTAGACGCCTACAACGCCGTGGCCAAGCAGTTCTCCGACGGCTTCGCTGTTGACCCAACCTCGCGGCAGGCCGGCGCGCTGGTCGGGGACAGCTCGGCCGATATGATGCAGCAGCAGTTGCTGGATATGCTGACCTACTCCGTTGGCGGAGCGGGCAGCTTCGCGACGCTGCGCTCCCTTGGCATCACCATGGCCAACGACGGCACGCTTAGTATCAATACCAACACGTTGAATAACGCCGTCACCGGTGACTATGCAGACGTCAAGTCGTTTTTCCAGGGTGACGCGGGATTCGCGACCTTCTTCTCCCAGCAGCTGACCCAGGAGACCGACCCCACGCAGGGAATGCTGTCTGCCGATCTCAAGGGCGTTCAGGCCACACAACAGAGCCTGCAAAACCAGATCAACGACTTTGAGGACTTCCTGGTTGCGCAGCAGCAACAATGGCAGAAACAGTACGAGCAGGCGAACATCGTCTTGCAGCAGTTGCCGCAGCTGGAAAAGCAAATTGAAATCCAGCTTGGCACTTTCAGTTCGAGCTCAAAATGAACGCCAACACGCTCCAATACCGAGCCGCCGCCGTACAGAGCGCAACGCCGGTGCAACTGCTGTGCATGCTCTACGACACCCTGGTGCGGGATTTCAACCGGATACTGGCTGCGATCAAGGCGGGGAACATCGAAGCGCGTTCCACGGAAGTCAAGCACGCGCTTCTGGTCCTCGAGCAACTGGAAGCACAGCTGGATAAGAAGAACGGCGGTGAAGCAGCGGCAAACCTGGCACGACTTTATGCTGTAGCCCGGGCGAAGGTCCTGGAAGGACACGCCAGGGTCGAGGCTCCCTTGTTCCAGGAATTGATTGCGCTATTCCAGGATGTGCGAACGGCGTGGGAGCAGGTGATGGAACCTCGGCCCCCGTCCGATTCAGAAGCGCCGGGAAAAGATCGAGTGGCCAGCCTCAGCTGCTCGGTCTGAGATCCGTCGGTCCCTTTCGCCCTACCTCGTCTAGAGGCTCTGCCTGTACTGCCGGTGAGAATCATCTATTGCGATGCTGGTCTACCTCAGGTAGTCGAGCAAAGTCGGTTGCAACACCTGCGCCGCGGCGGAGAGCGTTGCCTGGTGAGCCGTCTGCGCTTGCGACAGGTCGGTTGCCGCTTTCGCGAGGTCGACACCAACCAGGGTATTGTCCTGCGACTTCAGGTTGAGGTTCTGTTGCTGCAGAGCAGACTCGTCACCGTTCAGCTGATTGAGGTTGTTGCCGTAGAACGTACGCTCTACGCTGAGGCGCTGCAGCGCTTCTCCGACCGCAGTAGTCGCGGTGCCCGCCGCTGTCTGATCTCCGTTCTGGAGTGCCGTCACGAGTGCCTGCAAGGAACCAAACACGTCTCCGGCTGCATTCTGGAAGATCTGGTCGCCCGGTTTGTTCGTCACGAGAGTGCGGCTGTCGGCGATGGCGACATCATTCACGCCTGAATTGCCGCTGTAGGTCACCGCGCCATTGTTGAGCACAAATGGCGTTGTGGTGGTAGCGGTGCCGGCGAAGATATAGGTACCGCGGAACGAAGTGTTGGCAAGTTGGAGCACCTGATTCAATACGCCCTGCACGCCCTGAAGAATCTGCTGCAGATTGTCCGGATTCATGTCGCCGTTGGCCGCTTCCGTGCCCAGGGTGATGGCTTGGTTGAGAGCGGTTACAACCGATCCCAGGGCTGCATCGGCCGACTGAAACTGTGCGCGCAGGCTGCCGACACTCTGCAGATACTGATCGATTCTGGATTCCGTAGCGACGTTTCCGGAGTAGATCGCGGCCGCCGCTGGATCATCCGATGGCTGGTTGACGCGGCGGCCGCTGGAGATTTCCTGGAGGGCAGTCTGTTCGTTCTGCTGTGTCTGCCACAAGGCCGCCAGAATGTCATTGGTAGGATTTGGATTGATGCGCATAGATCGTTAGCCGATTGGGCTCCCCATGGCAATCACCGTCTGCGTCATCTCATCCACCGTGGTGATGATCCGAGCGGCGGCGGCGAAAGCGTGCTGATACCGAATCAAGTTGGTTGCTTCCTCATCAACCGATACGCCCGAAATTCCCTGGCGCTGGTCCTGGAGTTGCTGCAGCGACAAGGAGGATGCCGTCGACTCCGCCTGCACCTGCGCCGTGCGGTCGCCGACAGTGAATACCAACCCGGCATAGGCGTCCCCCGGGGTCTTGCCGGACGGGAGATTGGTGGTCTGGACAGCCAGCAGGTTGGCGATGTTGCCGCTGCTTCCCGGAGATCCGTCCGAACTGGCGGCGATCGCAGCCGGATCCGTAATCAGGACGGAAAAATTGTGCGCCGCGCCGCTGCCGCTTGCGGCAGGGTCAAAGAAATCCAGACCAGCGCCGCCGTTCAGGTCGAAGCCGTTGTGGTGTGCGGCATTGAAATTCGCCGTAATTCCGGTCGCCAGGTCGTCGAGGCTCGCGATCACACCAGGGATTGTCGTGTCACGCACGGCCAGCAGACCACCGAGCTTGCCGCCGTTGAGCGTGGCAGTGATGTCCTTCCCTTGTGAAAAGACTTCCTGTGCCCCATTGGCCCCGGCGCTGGTCTGGAGAGCGAAGCTCTGGCCGCCAACCACCAGGGCAGTGCCATTCGCTGTCGTAATCGTGTCGCCCTGCTCGGTACTGATCACGTGTACATCCGTCAACTGCGAAAGCTGGTTCACCAGCTGATTTCGCTGATCCTCGAGCGCGCCCGCGTCTTTTCCCAGGCTCTTGAGTGTGCCCACCTGAGCATTCAGTTTCGCGATTTCCGAGGTCAACCGGTTGATGTCGTTGACCGACTGCACGACATTCTGATTCAAGTTTGCGGTCAGCGCATCCAGCTGGTTGACGGTGTTATGAAAGTCAGCGGCCAGATTGGCGCCCGCGGTCAGGACCGCCTGGCGCAGAGTGAGGCTGGTCGGGTCCGTCGACAGCTGATTCAGAGTGTTGAAGAAGGCGGTGATGTCGGTGCCAATGTTTTGCGAAGTGTTGCTGAAGAGCCCCTGAACCTGGTTCAGAAATCCAAGCTGCGCACCTGCGTTGCTCTGTTGTTGTGTTTCATCCAGGATACGCAGCTCTAGCAACCGGTCGCGAATGCTGTCGATACTCTTCAAGTCAACGCCCTGCCCAAACAGCAGGTTGCCCATTTGCACGGGAGTCGTTTCTGTGAAGACCGGCACCTCGCGGGAGTATCCGGGCGTATTAACGTTAGCGATGTTGTTGGAGGTCGTGCTCAGGGCGCCTTGTTCGGCGATCAACGCCTGAACCGCCATCATCAGTGAACTGGTCAATCCGCCCATTGTCTAAACCTCACTGGACCAGGTGCTGCTGGCCTCAAGCGGGACACGGCCCTTTGGCGAGTACCCCCGGCTGGATTCGTGGAAGGCGAGAACTACCTCAACCACCCTGCGCGCACGATGCAACAGGGCGGCGTAAACCCGCGTTTGCTGATCAATCCGCCTGGCGATTTGTCGGACTTGGGCGGGCGGCGCCGAAGGTACAACCTTCCGTCCAGCGGGTCCGTGGGTGGGGCCGGCGGAAACAGTAAAGTAGCCCGTAGCAAGCAATAGTGCGCAGAGTTCTTCCTGCGCGGCGACATGTTTCTCGAGTTCCTTCAGATCGTGGCGAGCGAGGGCGCGCGTGCTTGCATCCAATGTCGCGGAAAGGCGACGAAGCACCGGCAATGCGATTTGCCACGGCGTTTGCGCGTCGTTATGAAGGTCGCTCATCCAGGTGCCCTTGTCGATGCCGCGCTGCAGAGCTTATTGACTGCCCTCTTTCATCATGGCCTCGGCCATGACATCCGGGTCGAGCTTGTAGTGCCCGTTGGCAACGGCATCTCGCAGTGCCGAGACGTGGGCTTGGCGCGCGGTTGAAGGAGCCAACGCGCGCTCCACCAGCGACGACAGGGATTCGGCAGCGGCGGAAAAGCTTGCTTTGTCCTCGGACGAGGATGTCGAGGAAGCTGGCTTGCCGTTAGTCTTCGCAGTACGCTCGGCAGCCACTTGTTGCGCAATCGAATTATTGAGGTCGATTCTCATGTGAGCACCTGTTTTTCCGCTGACCCTTTATCGGTCACTTCGGCCTTGGACTTTAGTTACTTGTGACTTTTTGCTCGAATCTTTGAGTGTCACTGTATCCCTTTGTTTATCAATAACTTGTGGCGACTCTAGGTGCTGGGTCAACATTTTCGCGATCCCTAGGCCGCCGGCCGCACTGATACTTTCCGCCAGGGACTGCATTCCCAGCGCTGAGAACTGATGCAAAGCTCCTTGCTCCTGCTCGTCGGGGTCTCCGCCGGGAACGGTGGCCAGGGACTCTTCGGCCGCCTCCAGCCATTTGCCGATTAACAAAGACTCAAATGCGCGAGCCGATTGGGCGATCTTCTTGGGATGACCCGAGGACGATGACTGCAGGTCGCGGATCGCCTGTTCATCATGCGTGCGCTGAAGATCGTGAAGCCCGTTTGTGCTGATCAGGCCGAGAGCGTCGGGCATGACTACAGGACCTCCAGTTCAGCGCGCAGACCGCCCGCTGCCTTGATCGCCTGCAAAATGGCAACGACGTCGCGAGCGGTCGCACCCATCTCATGCAGGCCACTCACAAGATCCTCGACCCGCGAACCTTCCGGCAATTGGAGCTTGCCGACGGGGCCTTCTTTGGCCTGAACGCCAATATCGGGGACAACGGTGGTTTCGCCTTTGGAGAAGGGTTGCGGCTGCGATACATCAAGAGTCGTGACCACATCGATCGTCAGATTGCCGTGAAGAACAGAAACGGCGGAGAGCTTCACGTCACCTCCGAGAACGATCGTCCCGGTGCGCTCATTGATCACCACCCTGGCGCGAGGGTGAAAGGCGATCGTCAGCCTCTCGACTCTCGAGATCAACTCCGGAGTCGGGATGGCGCCCGCCAGACTCACACTGACATCAATCCGGCGGCTGTCGATTGCCGTCGCAAGATGCCTCCCGAATTCGTTGTCAATGGCTTCCGCGACGTCGCGACTGGCGGTGAAGTCAGGATCTTGGAGCATGAAAGACAAGGTGTTCATACGGCTCAAATCAACGGCCGCATCCCGCTCCACCGTGCCCCCGTTTGTGATTTGCCCGACGGTTGGATGGTTGACCTGTTTGGTATTGCCGGTTGCGCCCGCTGAGTATCCACCGAGCGTGAGCGGGCCTTGCGCTGAGGCATAGACCTTTCCGTCCGGGCCCTGCAAGGGCGTAAGCAAGAGAATGCCTCCTTCGAGGCTCTTGGCATCTCCAACCGAAGACACAGCAACATCGAGGCTGGTACCGGGCCGGGCGAAGGCCGGGAGCGAGCCGGTCACAAAAACCGCGGCGACATTGTTCACTCGCACGGCGCTGGCAGGAATCTGCACTCCCATCCGCTGCATGATGTTAGCTAGAGTCTGGGTGGTGAAGAACGTTTGCCGACGATCACCCGTTCCATTCAATCCAACTACGAGGCCGTATCCAACCAGAGGGTTTGAACGAACACCCTCGATGGTTGTGATATCGCGCAGGAGGACTCGATCCACGGCGTGCGGTGCATTGCCGGTTGCCTGCGGATGGTTCTGCACCGGCGTTGCAGGCGCCTCTTTAGCGCTGACCGGAAAGGTGCATGCGGTCAACGCCAGCAGGAGAGATATGCCCCGACACCAAGACGTCCTGGGGAGCCCGCACACGATCAGAAACCGAAGATCCATTGCAGGCTCCTCATGATGACGTTGGGGGGACGGGTCGCATCCGTAATGACGCCCTTTCCCTTCAGTTCAATCTCCAAGTCCGCCAGCGCGGTGGAAAGCACAACATTGTTGGGTCCGACATCGCCAGGCCGGGCCACTCCACGAACGATTGCCGTCTCCCGTTCATGGTTCAGCAGTACCTCGCGCTGCGCTTCAACGACGAGATTTCCGTTGGGCAGCACGGCGATCACCTGGCCAGCCAGGCTGGTCTGCAACTTCGAGTTACTGGAGACTTGTCCCTGACCCTTCAGCTTGTTGGCCGAGTTTGCTGCAAACAGAGGATTGACACCGCCAACCTTCAGACGACCGGGCAGCGCCGTAATTGCCGAGGAGGTATCGTACGAGCGCTCTGCATCGGTTGTGCCCCCGGCGGCCGCCGTTGTTTGTTGGACCACCTGAATGATGATTGTGTCGTGGGTTCGCGACGCTTTGTAGTCGGAGGCGAGGTAGGCCAGTTTCCCGCTATCGATCCAGAGGCTGCCGGGTACTGGCTGTTCCACTCCAGCGGATTGTTGCGTGACTCGCTCCAGGTATTCCGTGCGAATCTGCTGTGTGGTTTTGAGTTTTGTGCGAGCGCCCGCTTCGGGCGCGCAGGCGGCGATCGCGCCGAGCGAAAGAGCAACGGCCATCATTTGCCGGGAAAAAGATCTCGTCATCGGAGCCACGCTGTCAGAATCCCGCGATCCACAACCTCGGCTGAATAGACTTGTTTTGTGGTGACGTTCTTTACGCGAATTCGACGCCCCAGGCTTCCGTTCTCAAGGCAAGTCACCGGAGTGGTAATACGCGCCATCCCCCTTTGCAGAACCAGAGTTGCTCGACTGCCGGCCCGCACCAATAACGGTTCACGCAATTTCCTGTGAGGTGCCCCTAAGGGTTCCGAGCCGGAAGCTTCCGGCAGATGCATAAAGAATTGGCGATCAGAGGAGTGCAGCAGGATAAAAAACGGCAGGCAATCCTTTGGCCTTTGGCACATAAGACGGACCCAGATTGTTTTGTCATCGAGTTTTCGCCAAGTCTGCACCCGAAGGAGGACATTCGAGTCAGCGGCGGGAACGGAGACAGGCAACTCCACCTGAGACAGATCAACCTTGAGGCCGGCCTCACTCAGCGCCTTGGTCACACGATCAGCGCCGATCACGACAGGCGCGGACGCGACGCAGACACATGTGCCGGTCAGGAGCGCGACGGCGAGCGCCAAGTGTCGGAATCGGATCATCGTGTCGCTGCTTTCCCCTACCGGCCCAGAGTGTTCAACTGCTGTAGCATTTGATCGGCTGCCTGCACGACTCGAGAGTTTGATTCGTACGAACGCTGTGCCAGGATCATCTGAATAAACTCATCGACTACGCTCACGTTCGACTGTTCGAGAAAGCCCTGTTGCAGAGTGCCGAGACCCTCAGCGCCGCCCGGCGTCCCGACGATGGGGTCTCCGGAAGCCGTTGTGGCGAGGAACAGGTTCTTACCAACACTATTGAGTCCGCCCGGATTGGCGAACATCGCGAGTTGAATGTTGCCCACCTGTTGAGCCGCGGTCTGCCCCGGTTGAGTCACGGAAACGGTCCCGTCCTCGCCGATGGTGACCGAAAGTGCGTCGGGAGGAATCGTGATCGCCGGATCCAGCGGATTGCCGTCCGCTGTGACGACGTTGCCTTGAGCATCCAGATGAAAGCTGCCCGCGCGGGTATAGGCGATCGAGCCGTCCGGCAGGCGAACCTGGAAGAATCCCGCACCCTCGATCGTGAGGTCGAGCGGATTGTCCGTCTGGGAGAGTTCCCCTTGCTGTTGCACCATCTCCGAGGCGCCCGGGCGTGTGCCGAGTCCGACCTGCAGGCCCGCGGCCACGGTGGTCTGCTGTGTGGCAGCGGCTCCGGGCATCACCATGTTCTGATAGATCATGTCGGCGAACTGCAGTCGGCGGCGGCGAAATCCGCTCGTGCTCGAGTTCGCGAGATTGTTGGCAATGTTGTCGAGGTTCAGCTGTTGGGCGACCATCCCGCTGGCCGCTGTGTAGAGAGCTCGGAACATCTGGATCTCCTTCTGACTAACCGATACGCGGTAATTCCTCAGTCGCGATGCGATTGAACTGGGCATCAAAAACAGACAGCGCGCGCTGCATCATCTCGGTGGAACGTTGCACGGTTACGAGGTCCACAGCACTCAAAACCGGATCCACGTTCGATGACTCCAACATCCCCTGGCGCATCCTGGTGGTGGTTGAAGCCGTTCCCTTCGCGGATGGCGCCGAATAGTAGTTCTTGCCGACGCTCTCCAGCTTGGCATCGAGAGCGAATTCGACCATCTCGATCTTGCCGACGATTGCTCCGCTCACCGAAATCGTGCCATCGGGGCTCACAGAAATTGGGCCCTGCGGGATACGAATCAATCCCTTTTCGCCCAGTACCGCGTCACCATCACCCGTGACCAGTTGGCCGTGATTGTCCACGTGAAACGCACCGTTGCGTGTATAGAGCTTCCCGCCGGCCGTCTGCACGGCGAAGAATGCGCGGCCCTCAAGCGCGAGGTCGAGATCATTTCCTGTGGTCTGCAGTCCCCCCTGGGACAGGTCAAGCCGGCTTCCCTCGAGAACCCCGTAGTTGTTGGTGGCTTGATTCAACTCAGTGACTGGGTGGTCCAGACTGGTAGCCAGGAGCGAGCGGAAGACGCTGTGGTGGGCGCGATATCCGGTCGTGCTGCTATTGGCAAGGTTGTTGGCAACCAATTCTAGAGACTGAGCCTGTGCCATCATTGCAGTGCAGGCAGCGTAGTACCCCGGATCCATGAAGCCGCTCCTCCTGGCTACTGGTAGGGAAGCACGTGGGGCACCGCTGCTCCATCTGCAAATCGCAGCTAAGTAATTGAAAGATAGGGGATGGTCGATCGCGAATGAGAATTAAATGAGCCATTCCGATCGCGTGCCGACGGGAGACATTGAGGTTCTGCCACCGGCCTCTAACTTGCGTCTATTCTGCTACCTAATCCAAATTCCACAAGCGCCACACCTCGAGCTTGTCGGCCAGGGCCTGCAGCACTTCTGTACCATTCGGGAAACGATCCCATTCACTCTTCTGAGAAATCCTTTCCAGCCAGCCGGCTGAAAGGGCGTTGGACGACAACTGAATCTCATTGACCCAGGCCCGAACCGCAGCAATTCGGTGCGCGAGAACTGAATGTTGCGCGGGGGCGTACCACGGTTGCCGGTGCCAACGCATCACCTCTACCAGACAGTCGGGGAGATTCCAGGCTTCCAGACTAGGTCGGAATTCCCGGACCGTACAGTGACAGCCATCCTCCAGACAGGTCAGAATCGGAAGGTCATGGAGCAGTCCCGCCAGGTAGGCAGTCTCAGCAGAGATGTCCCCGATCAACGCCGATGTTGCTTCCGCTGCCAGTGCGACCAGGCGGGTCTTTTTCAAGCGCCAGCGGAGCTTCCATATCTGGGGAGGCGTGAGTGGCCTGATCCACACCGGCACAATCCGCGTGGCGCGGCGAATTGTGTTTTGCCCCAGATGAACCAGACACGACTGCAGAGAGAGCGGATCTGGCTGATGATGACGCCGCCCCAAGCGCAACATTTCAGCCGTGAATCCAGGATCGGCCCGCACTACCGTGACCAATTTCTGTAGGTCGAGAGACGGACTCCCCAGCAGAAGTTCCAAAGCCACCAGAGTCGAGGGCAAGGCTGGAAATGGCGGCGCGTAACGGCAAGGAGCGCCATGGACATGAGGCCGGGCGGACAGCCACTGCATTTCCGTTCCGGCATTTCCGGTATGAGGTTCCTGTTGCATTGGCCGAAATCTATATCGGCCAGAAGCAGTTTGAACCTTAGATCGAACTATGCCCCTCTGGTCTCGGCACCGCAGTGGAACAGCAGATCTGCTTCTTGACGAGCATGCAGCCGCACCCACAGGTGTTGTCCGCAGAGGCAGAACTCCACCCGCGGAGCTCCCAGCTGACGAACGTAACTCCCCGTGACCCTGGTCATTTCTGCCGGCGGGCAAGCGCGATCGAACACAAGTTCGTTGGGACGATTCTCCGCCTTCAGCGCCTGCAACCGGCGACGGTACTCACTGATCGTGATGAAGCAGGGTCCGACCTGGCAGCCCAGCATGTGCTGGATCGCGGGCAGGATTCGATGGTCGGGACCGTCGGCGAAACCCAGCAGCAACGTGCGTGACGATTCGATGAAATGCAGAGGGATGATGCGGTGATGCTCCGCCAGAAATACCGGCAAACGCAGCGGAAGCCATGGGATTCCGGTGTTGGAAGGAAAGGTGGGGTGTCCCCATTGTGCGGCCAGTGCGGCAGTAACCTGTTCTTCAGTGACATGGCGCTTTTGCAGCAGAATGTCGCCGACACGCGCACCCGTCGTTCTATGTTCCGCGAGGACTTCATTCAGTTGACCCTGGCTCAATTCCCCTCGCGACAGCAACATCAGACCCAAGGGGATCCTCGCCTTGCGAGGTGTCCGTAACCGCCGGCGATCCATGAGGAGCGAAGTAAACGCGCGCAGCATTTCTGCTTCATAGCAGGTTGGCCCGCACAACCACTGGCCGGCAAAATCAACCCCCTCCAACCGGCGCGTGAAGGAATACTGAACCGAGCGCCGTTTGCAGCCCGGATGTGCGCAAGGCCTTGCCAGAGCATGCCACCGCGAACCCGGCGCCGAAAACAGGCCCACCAGACGATCAACCAGGGAAATGTCTTTCCAAGGAGTGGGAGACGTGGTCACGAAAGTCCTCCGTTGCAGACTTCGGTCACCCGCAAGCCGTAGTTGCCATCTACGATCATCACTTCGCCGCGAGCAAAGACTCTTCCGTCCAAAATGAGTTCCACTGGTTCTTCGACTTTCCGGTCCAGTTCAACGACGGACCCTGTCCCCAATTGCGACACAGTTCCCAGCGTGAGGTTCTGCTGTCCGAAACGCAGGGAGATCTCTAGTGCTGCGTTCAGGACGAGATCGAGATTTTCCGGCTCGCCAGAATCGGGCTGTGGGGCTTGGCCAGCAGTCGAATTCGAAGTGTTGATTCGAAGATCTGGGCTGCACAGCACCGCCAAGCGGAGTGGCGGCAGGGTCTCACACGTGGACGTTAATACAAAGGTCCTGTCCGTTGCCCATGCAGGAGCCTGAGAGAACTCGATTCGTCCCACAAGCCGGCCGTGTCGTTCCTGGAAAGCCTTCAGGGCCACAATGACGGATTGCCGCAGGCCATCCTCCACCGGCCCACGCTGGATTTCACTCTCTTCGGCAGGTGAGGCAGAAGGTTGCTCAGGGCTTCCGCGAAGAGCGTGCACATCGTCCGCCGAGACCATGAGAACGGTGTCACCTACCAGCAGACCATCGAAGGCGACGGTCAACCACACAGGTGTGGCGCCTGGTTCCGGGATCGTATCGTCGTTGATCGCGGTGGTATGCGCCACGCCACGGAGCCGTTGCAGAGTCTCAGCCCAACTCTCACTCAGGCATCCCATGAATTCGGAAAGAACGTTGTCTACCGTCTGTTCAGTCATACAGATTCTGGTCTCTCCTTGGCTTCCATCATGCTGCTGTCGATTTTTGCCGCTCTCCACGAGCCGCTTTTCACCGGGCTAGCGGTGAACACTTCCTGTTCTGCGACGAGCACTTTCGCGAGTTGGTTCGCCGCCAGTGGCAGCTGCAATACCAAGCCGGGTGCCAGATTGGTCAGGTCGCGGACACTGACGCGCAAGGCCGGCAACTCCAGCGCAATCTGCACGGGGACTTCCCGGAGCAACTCAGATCGTTCTGAACCAAGCGTCGCTGCCGGGGCGACCTCCACCTGCTTGGTGCAGGCTTCGACCGACTGCACAATGCGATCGACCATCGCGGAACTCAGCAGAAGGCTCATGCTGCTGTCGCAACTCGCGAGCTTGACACCGAACGTGAGGGCCAGCACGCCCGCGGCAGCGGGCAGCTGGCGCCGAATGTCCTGTTCCAGGTCTGCCTCAGGCTTGAGGCGAACCCCAAGATCTCGCCACACGGCTTGCAGTTCGCTCGCAACCAACCGGCCGATCTCCGACAGCATTCGGATATCGAGGTCGGTCAGTTCCACCCGGGCCATGGCTTGGTCGCCTGTACCGCCCAACAACAGATCCAACACTGTAGAAACGAGTGTGCCGTCCAGCTGCAGAATAACGGGCAACGGCTGCAATTCCGGATAGAAGACGGCAAAAACGGTGCCCTGAGGCGCCCTTGCCGTCACGTCGCCAAAAAGAGTTTCCCGTCCAGCTGCCGGCCCTATCTCAACGCCGGTACTAAGGAGAAAGGCAAGGGAACGTGACATTCCACGCGCGAAGGCCCCATGGAAACCCGCAATCGCACGGATATTCCCGGTCGTGAGCGCAGATGATTTGCGAAAGTCCCATTTCTCAACGGATTGGAAACTACGCCGGTGAGCTTGTGCCGGCACCGATCCAGTTGCTGTGCTCGCTATCGGCGTATCGGCCGGGACTGCTGTGTCATTAACGTTGGTCATGCCGTGTCTATGCTCCTGCCGCAAACGATCGCACACCCTCGATTTCCTTCCTCTCGAGGGATGCGCGCAGCTTCGATAGGGCTGCGCAGTGGATCTGAGAGATTCTTGACTCACGAACGTCCAGAATGGTCGCGATTTCCTGCATCGTGAGTTGCTCGACGTAATAGAGAGAGATCACCTGCTGCTCTCTTTCCGAAAGATGCCGAATGGCCTGGCCTAAGTGCTGCCGCATCTCCGATCGCAGGCAGCGTGCAAAGGGACTGTCTTCCGGCGCAGCCGGCGCGGATTCGACCAGGTCGTGAGTTCCGCTGTGATCTGCTCCTTGCGCAACGGTTTGGCCAACCGTCTCCAGGCTGTCCAGGGTTCTCCTGAGCTTGCGTAGCGCCAGCAGCGTCATTCCGAGGGTTCCGGCGATTTCCTCTTCGGCTGGCGCCCGTCCTAACTTCACCGACAAGCTGGCGATTGCTTCGTCTAACTTGCGCCCGCGCCTGCGCAAACGCCGCGAGGCGGGATCGAGCTTCCTCAGGCTGTCAAAGATTGCTCCGCGGATACGAAATTGTGCGTAGGACTTGAACTGGACATTCTTCTTCGGATCGAACTTGCGCGTGGCTTCCATGAGGCCCAGAACGCCGGCGTGAACCAGGTCGTCGAAGAGCACCGACTGCGGAAGTCGTTCGTGGATCCGGCGCGCGATGAATTGGACTTCCTGCAACTGGCTCATGATGAGCTGGTCTCTCTCAGCGAAGTCCTGTTGTGTTTCAGCGTATTGCTGTTCGGTTGGTGTCATGGTTTCGTCTCTGTCAGAAGCTGTCTCTGCATTCATTGCAGTAACCCCACGGACTGCACTTGGGTTGTGGCCGGGATTTCGGTGGGGGCAAGCACCACAATCCGGGGAAGAAACGGCTCCAGAACCCTGCGCAGATAGAAGCGGGCTGGCGAGGCACACAGCAGAACCGGTGGCGCCTGTGTTCCGTGCTCTCCCAACAGTCGATTCAGGCCTTCGAGGACGCGGCGCACCAACGAGGGTTGCGATTCGGACATCGCAGAAGCCGCGCCGCTCGCGGCGCGCGCGCACTCTTCTTCGATGGCACTGGTAACCGTCACAACTTTAAGTTCTCCTGCCGTATTGAGAAGTGGTCGCACCAACGCGCGGCCCAACGCATGCCGTGCGGCCTCGACCAGCAACACGGGATTCTTGTTGACGGCGGCAGTTTCGACGGTCGCTTCCAAAATTGTCCCCAAATCACGAATCGATACTTGTTCCCGCAGCAACTGCTGCAAAACCTTTTGCACCTCTCCGAGTGTCATCAGTTTGGGGACGAGTTCCTCGATCAGCTTCGGATGGCTTTCGCTCAGTTGGTCGATCAGGCGCTTGGTCTCTTTGCGTGTCAAAAGCTCATGCGCATTCTGCCGGATGATCTCGCTCAGGTGAGTGCTCAGGATGGTGGTTGCGTCCACCGCGGTGTATCCGGCGGAAAGCGCTTTGGCCTCCATGTCTTTGTTGATCCACCGGGCGGGAGTCCCGAAAGCCGGTTCGCGCGTCTCCTGCCCCGGGATCACCATCGAGGGCTCCTCCGAGCAGATTGCCAGCATGCAATCGCGCCGCAGTTCCCAGCGAGCGACTTCGACCCCGCGCAGGTAAACGACATATTCGTTTTCGCGGAGGCCGAGATTGTCCGTGATATGGATTGGTGGGACCAGAAACCCCAATTGACGCGCCAGATGTTTGCGCAGTGCACGGATCTTCGGCAGCAACTGCCCGTTCTGTTTCTCGTCCGCCAGCGGAACCAGGCCAAATCCAACTTCGAGAGCCAGTTCATCGAGTTTCATTGAGCCGTCGGCTGCATCGGGGGCGGGTTTGGACTGCGCGCCTGCTTTGCTCGAGTCGGCCAGCAGTATCTTCTGGTCGGTGGGCTTCTCCTTGATTTTTCGCGCCACGGCAATGAGCCCGGCAGCGACCATCGCGAACGAGAGTTTAGGAAGGCCGGGCACTAAAGCCAGAATCAGCATCGCGCCCGCTGCCAGCCACAGCGGACGGCTTTTTCCGAAAAGTTGCTTTTGGACGTCCGCGGCCAGACTCGCATCAGACGATGCTCGTGTGAGCACGATTGCCCCGGCAACGGAGACGAGCAGCGATGGGATCATGCTCACCAGGCCATTGCCGACGGTGAGAATCGTGTAAGTCTTCAACGCTTCCTGAAACGCGAGACCCTGCTGAAACACTCCAATCAGAAAACCGGCAATGATGTTGATCACGGTGATTAGGATCGTGGCCAGCGAGTCCCGCTGGTTGAATCGCGCGGCGCCGTCCATGGCACCGTAGAATTCGGCTTCGCGCGCAATCTGTTCGCGCCGGGCGCGGGCCTGACTCTCGTCAATCAGGCCGGCATTCAGATCGGCGTCGATCGCCATTTGTTTTCCCGGCATCGCATCCAGAGTGAATCGTGCGGTCACTTCCGCCGTGCGCACGGCGCCGTGGCTCACAACGATGTACTGGATCGCGATCAACGCCAGGAACAGAACGAATCCAACGACGAAATTGCCACCCACGACAAACTGCCCGAAGGCCTCGATGACACGGCCCGCCGCCGACGCACCCTGACTTCCGTTCAGCAGGATTCGCCGGCTTGATGCGAGATCGAGAGAGAGCCGAAACAGAGTCAGCAACAACAGCAAACTAGGGAAGACCGAAAACTGAACCGGCTTCAGAATCTGCACCGCTGTCAGCAAGACCAGCACGGACGCGGTAATGCTGAGAGTCAGCAGGAGATCCAGAGCAAGGCTGGGAAGCGGCACCAGCATGACGAAGACCATGCTTACTGTCGCTGCGGGAAGCACCCACTCCGCGCTCCCGTTCTTGAGTTCCGCGAGTAACCCCATCTTGCCGGCACTTGCCATGAATCGCTTCCTTACCCTCTTCTATTTGCCGCTGCTTGCCGCGCCTTGGCTTGCGCGCGGTACACGAATGCCATGATCTCGGCCACCGCTGTGTAGAGCTTCGCTGGGATTTCATGGCCCACCGGCACCACGCGGTACATCAGTTGCGCAAGCGGAGGATTTTCAACAATCGGAATTCCGTACCAGCGCGCCACTTCTTTGATCTGTTCAGCCAGAAGATCGCGCCCCTTGGCCACGACCAACGGGGCGGACATGTCCAGTTCGTATCGCAGCGCTACGGCAAAGTGAGTCGGGTTAGTGATCACCACCGTCGCGGCCTGCGCGTCTTTCAGCATCTGCTGACGCCGGATGCGGCGTTGCAGTTGGCGAATGCGCGACTTAACCGCAGGATTGCCTTCCGTCTCTTTGAACTCCTGGCGCAGCTCATCGCGGCTCATCCGGAGTTCGCTCTCATGCTTTCGCCAAACCAGTACGAAGTCGATGGCCGCCCAGATGAGAAGTACAAGTAGCGACTTCCAGGTGACTTCAAACATCAGGGTGAAGGTCAGCCGGAGGAAGGAGGAAAAATCTATGCTCGATGCCGCGATGATGGCTCCCCATTCCCGGATGATGACGCGGACCGCAAGATAAAGAATTGCTGTAAAGGGCAACAGAGACTTGAGCAATCCGCTGAGACCCGTCAACGAGAACAGCTGCTTCAGCTTCGTGGCAGGGTTCAGCCGTTCCACCTTCGGCTGCAGAGGTTCCATGGCAAACACAGGCCCGCCTTGAATCAGGAAGCCGGCATTCGCAATCACGAAGGCTCCAACCATGGCGGGGGCCGCCCAATGCAGGAGTTCCCAGCCGGTCAGGAAGAAGACTCGACTCGTAGGCTCCAGTCCTGACTGCATGGAATATTCCAGCGACGAGCGCAAGAAGGCCCGCCACGCGATCGGCGCCTGCTGCGCCTGCCAAGCGAAAACACCGAATGCTGCTGCTGCGGCCAGCACACCCGGCAGTTCACGAGTGCGTGCGACCTGGCCGCTCTCACGCGCCTTCTGACGTCTTCTCGGTGTCGGTTTTTCGGTCTTCTGTCCAGCCATGACAGTTACCTAGCCAATTGCAATACGTGGTCGCTCAGCATGAGCGAGTGTTGAAAAAGTTGCGAAAACAAGTGGGGCCAGAACGGCAGCGCACCAGCCAGCAGCAAAACCGATAGCATTGCCTTCACCGCTGGCCCGAGAAACAGAATCGGCATCTGCGGCGCCGCCTTGCTCAGTAGACCGAGCAGCAAATCTGCCACGATCGTCGCCGACAACACCGGGGCGGCGATCTGGATGCCAATGGAGAGAATGCTGCCTCCGGTCCGCAGCACAAATCCAGCGAACGCTGGTCCAAACTCAGCGAATCCTGGTGGGACTCTTTCAAAGCTCTGGACCAACAACCGTAGGATCCAATGGTGGACATCGAGAGCGAGAAATGTGAGCAGCGCCATGATTTGTGTGAACAGAGCGACTACGGTCGTGTCCACTTGAGTCTGCGGGTCCAGGATGTTGACCAGGGAGTAGCCCATCTGAACGCTCATGATCTGACCCGCCAGCTGGACGCCTTCGAACACCAGGTTCGTGGTGATGCCCAATGCAATTCCAATCAGAACTTCGCTACCCAGCAGCCAGGGCCAGTCGCGTGGCACCGTAGGTTGCACTTTTGCAGAAAGGACCGGATACAGTACGGCGGTTAACGCCATCATCAGCACGATCTTGATGCGGCTCGATACAGCGTTGTGGGAGAAGAAAGGAACAAAGAGCATCAGGCCGGAGATGCGGGCCCCGATCACCAGAAGTGCGCCGAGATACTTGGCCAACGAGAGTTCCATGATGATCAGTTGTGGTAACTCCCCAGATTCGAAAACAGGTTGATTGTGAAATGCGCGATCTGCCGCCACATCCAGGGCATGAGGACGAATGCGGCTGCGGCCGATGCGAGAAGACGAGGCACGGTGGAGATGGTGGTGTCCTGCAAGGACGTCACGACCTGCACGATGTTGACGATCAGGCTCACGGCCAAAGCGACTCCCAGGATCGGTCCGCCGAGACGAAACACTTCCAGCAGCGTCCCTTGCCCGAGTTGCACCACCGTTTCTACCGGCATTGCGTTACGCGAATCCTTTCATCAAGGAGCCGATCACCAGATTCCACCCGTCGACCATGACGAACAGCAGAAGTTTGATCGGGGTGGAAATCACCACTGGGGGCAGTTGAAACATTCCGATGGAAGTGGTGATCGACGCCACCACCATGTCAACGATCAGAAAAGGCAGAAACAGGACCGCGCCGATCTGAAACCCCGCGCGCAGTTCAGAAATGATGTATGCGGGCACCACCACTCGCATCGAGAGGTCCTTGACGTCGCGTGGTCTCGGCTCCTTGGCCAGTTCAACAAACAGGGCCAAGTCCTTTTCGCGCACATAGCGCAGCATAAAGTCATGAACAGGCTGAGAGGCACGCGTAAGAGCGAGCATCGCGCTGATTCGACCTTGCTGATACGGCTCCACCGCACTATGGACGATCAGCGTGCCGACCGGCTGCATGAGGAAGAAGGTGAGAATCAGCGCCAGTCCGATGAGTGTCTGATTCGACGGCGTCGTCTGCAATCCCAGCGCTTGCCGCAGGAAGTGAAATACTACGAGCAGGCGCGCGAAAGGCGTTACGCAGAGCAGAATCGAGGGGATCAGTGTCAGGAAGGTCAGCAACAGCGCAATGTTGAAAGCGGAGTTGTTGCCGACCCCGACGATGCGGATTTCACCGGCTCGCGGCCGTCCGTCATCCGCGGCGGGTACCGCTCCCGGAGACGTCTTCGACAACGCTGGAACGGGCACTTGCTCGGGTGCGGTCGCGGCTGGTGTGGCCACGGCCGGGTCCGTTGCCAATTCAGGATCTACATGGGCCTGAGCTCTGGTCCCGAGAGCCAATGCGGCACAGATCACCAAAATCGCTTTGCGCGCGTGGATCATTGCAGCAGTCCAGCCGCCTCCGATTTTTGTTTCAGAACCGACGTGAAATTGTCAGGCTGGCTCAATTTCGCCAGCATGGCCACATTGCCAGTTGCGCCCCCCAACAAGAAACTCTCGGAATCAACGCGTACGATTGCGAGAAATCTCTTCTCTCCCAGCGAAACGCTCTCGCATACCCGCAAGCGCTTCTTGGGGGCTTGATATTTTCCGAGATACGCTACGATGCGATTCCACCAGGGACGGGTCGTTCTCGTCGGAGTGCCGCCATCTTCTCCGGACGACTGACCTTCGATCGAATCGCGCAAGTCTGGAGTCGTTGCATTGCGCGATTTGGAAGTGTGCCGTTGCCTTGGAACCGTGACAATGTCCTCTTCGAGACGAATGGGTGCGGGTGGGACTGCCGGCACTGGTTGAGCATCATTGGATAAACGCCATCCCACCCCGGTCCAGGTATTCGTCTCGGCTGCGAGGGCAGCCGTCGGCACTGTGGTCTTAGGACGTGCGCGTTTGCGCTTCAATTGGCGGACTTTCTTTTCCGAAACGTCAATGATCATGTCAACTCCGCAATCCGGGCTGCCAGACGATTGGCGATGACTTCGAGCTTGCCCCGCGCCAGCAGCTTTCCATTCACCAACAAAGGTATTGTTCCGGCCAGAGGGATCGTGGTTCGCACGACTACTCCCGGGCGAAGCGAGAGCAGATCACGAACGGAAAAATCCTCGACCGGCGCTTCCAGGGAAATCCTCAGTGGAACCCACGCCAACGTATGCAGAGAGCGGTCCCCCGTTCTCTGCGGTGCGATTGGTGTCTCGACCTCACTCATTCCTGTCGACTCTTTCCGCTTGAGTTTTCTCGTTCGCTACCGCTGCACCAGAAATTCTGTAAAGTAGATCTCCCGCACCCCCATGTCGGGGACGCGTTGCTGTAGGGCAACCAGGATCTGCTCCTTGAGTTTGCGTTTGCCTTCTACGGTGGTCACATCCTGCGGCTTGGTTGCCATCAACACGTTCAGAATCGTGTCGCGAACCACCGCCGTCGGTGGAACCGGCCCCTTGCCATCGTTTTTGGGGTCATGGTCGAGGCCAAGGTCGATCCCTACCCGCAGGTAGGTTCGTTGTTCCGGATCGTCAACATTCAGCGTGAATGTTTCCAGGTGCATTACCGCCGGCACCGATGCCGGCGCCGGTTGACTCGCGCCCGCCACCGACGGCGCCTTGTGGCTCCAGTAGTAGAAGGCGCCACCGTTAACGATCAGGGTCAGCGCCAGCAGCCAGAGAATCGTGGATTTGCGGGACTTTTCGGGCTGTGTCTTGTCGTCGCTCATGATTCGCTTCAGTCTTCATGAGACGACAGTGCAACTTTCCTGCCGACATGGGGATTGGGAAGCGGCGCTCGGAGCGCATGGGCGGGAGTTCGGAACCTTTGACGGCGCAATGAGTTGCGGTAGAAGATGCAGGCAGCGACAAGCCTGACAAGCCGGGTAGCGAGGTACTGAATTAGAACCTGTATAGAGGAGGGGCGATCTCCGGCCGCTTCAACAGAACGGTTCCGAGATCGCCTCTCATCCAGCGCTAAAATTACCTGATCACGACGCTCAGCGTTTCAGGTTGATTGTGTCCTGCGTAATCTCGTCGAAGGTCGTCACGACGCGGGCATTTGCCTGAAAGCCGCGCTGCGTGATGATCATTTTCGAGAATTCCTTGGCGATATCGACGTTGGACTGCTCCAGAGTTCCCCCAGTCACCGTTCCGCGCCCGCCTGAGCCTGGTGCGCCGATGGTGGCGGCTCCCGACATCAGGGTCTGGCCGAACTGGTTACCGCCCAGCCGTTCCAGACCTTGGAGATTGGCGAAGTTCGCCAGGGCGATCTGAGCAACTGCCGCAGTCTTGCCATTGCTGAATGTCCCTTCGATCGTTCCATCACTATCGACGCTGAACCCGAGCAAGTTTCCTGCGCCGTACCCGTCCTGATAGGTGGCAGAGGTGGAGCTGGGCGTCGCGAACTGAGTCATCAAGGGATTATTGTTCACGTCGTACAGATTCCACGTCACGTTCATCGGAGCTGCGCCGCTCGCCAGGTTGTTGACCGTGATGCCGGCCACATTGCCCGCGGGAGACGTGAGCACGCCCGTATCGCTGAATGTCAGATTGCCGGTTGTCACCTGCACCGGGTTTCCGGTTTGACCGACGTCCGCGGCCGGAATCGTGACCTCATACGACCACGCGTTCGGTCCCGTCTTGGTGTAGTTGAAGGTCAGCACATGCGAAACGCCCAGAGAGTCGTATACGGTCAGGGGCGTCGAAAACACCGTTCCCACCGCTGCCGAGGCATCGAGATTGGCGGTCATCTGCATCGTGGTGGTCACGGCCGGCGGGCTGACTTGCCCTTGCCCCAGCTGGATCGGAGCAAGCGTTTGGCCAGGGACAATCACCCCGTTCACCGCCGGATATCCCATCACGAAATCTCCACTATCGCTGATGAGCTGCCCCTTCGCGTTGACGTTGAAGTGGCCGTCCCGGGTGAAGGTGAGCGCCCCGTTGTTGTCCTGCACAACGAAGAATCCGTTGCCCGTGATCGCGACATCGCTCCCGACGCCGGTCTGTGTCAGGGCGCCGTTAGTGAATAGTCCGCTGATCGATGACACGGTCGCGCCCGCCCCGGTCTGGATCGGCCCGGCTCCATTGCTGCCGATCGTCTGGTAGAACAGGTCCTTGAACGAGGCCGATTCGTCTTTGAAGCCGACCGTGTTGAGGTTGGCGAGGTTGTTGGCAATGACGGACAGCGCATTGCTGGCTGCATCCAGCCCGGATAGCGGTATCGAAAACATCGGCATGGCGATTTCTCCTTGGAATTCCTTTTGTTATTTCCCGACTCCCTGCAAAATCTGGCGAATCTGGATGAGCTGATCCAACTGGTTCAGTGACACGATCTGGGCCGTCATCTGATTGGGATCGAGCGGCGAAGTCGGGTCCTGCGCCTGCAACTCGGTGATCAGCAGCTGCAGGTACGCTGCGGAGGTGTCACTGGCCGCGTTCGCGGGGGTGGTGCTCGCCGCCGACGCGTTCGTGGTCATCATCATGGGTTGAATGGTCATAGCTTCTCCTTTACATCTAAATGCGGATGCTGAGCCCCGTACTGCAATCGACCTGCTCCACGGACGCGATCAATGTTGGTTCCGCGTCCATCTCCAGTCCCGGCGCTCCCGTCGTGCGTCCGGCAGTCCAGTCCTGGGCCTGAGGATGACGATCTGCATCGCCGGACATCGCCGCGGACTGTTCGTAAACCGAGATCTTCGTCAGAGGGATATCAAGGTCACTCATTCTCCGTTGCAGGGACGGCAGTTCGGTCTGCATCATGCGGCCCAGCTCCGGACGTTCCACCAATATCTTGGCTGCTACGGCGTGCTGGTCCAGCGAAGTGCGGACTTCTACGCGCCCGAATTCGCCCGTCTGCATTCCAAAATGCAGTTCGGTGTGCTGGAATCGCTCGATGAGGCTGGAATTCGGCAGTCCGTTGTTACATAGTCCGGAATAAGGAAGTCCCGTATCCGGCTTGCCGGACGTCGCAGTCGCGCCAGCCTGCGAGGAACGGAGCTGCGGATTGAAATCAGACTTCGCCGGGGATCCATCGCCACTCACTTGCGGACCCAGGGGCTGCGAGCCGGTTCGCGATTCCCGGTCCGAAGCAGTCCGGATCGGCGTGGCGTCCGTGGGTGCGTCGTCCCGCGGCTCGTCTTTCTTGGACTGAGGCTCGCTTGCTGTTATGTCTTCATGCGTACTGGTAAACGTTTGCGCGTTAGAGTGGGTGACACTCGCTTCCCGGCTCCAACCTGCCCCGCTGCCAGAAGCTGTTTTCGCGGCCAGTGACTGCAAACGTGTGTTGACGATCTTCGCCGCCGTGGAGCCGGCCGTGGTGACCACGGCCGGCACCGCAGCGATCCGGTCTCTTGCGATCTGTGCCAGCTGAGTTTGCGTCCCAGGGTTCGTGCCCGGGTCGGTCGCCACAGCGTTCGGCTCGGGAGAGACGAGTGGTGGCTCGGATATCGTCGCGAGGGTCACCTGCGGAGCAGGGTTCGCCTCGCTCGTCGCCGCGGGGATGGCCTGCCCGGTTTGGGGTTGAGGTTTCGGTAAATCCGCGGCCAGCGCTGTGGCAGCTGGTTCCCATGATGCGGTGGCTTCGGGTGGCGCGATGAACATCTCTTTTGAGGCTGCTGCCTTGTCGGGTGGCGTCGGGACATCCGTCTTCCCATCAACTTCCGGAGCGAGGACGTCCGGTCCGCGACGGATTGCGGACACTTGATGGGCGCGGGTATCTTGCCGTGGGTTCGTGCTCTCGTCATTCGCGGGACGCGAAGATTGTGCGGGAGCGCTCTTGCCCCCGTCCGCCGGGACGCATTGGCTTGCTGCCGGCTTCAGCGCTGCGCTATTGCCGACATTTCCGGAATTCAATCCCTCAGTGGAGATGTCCCTGCGAACGAATCCAGACTTCGTTCCCCGCTCGACCCCGTGCGACACCTTTTGGTCGGGCTTCTTGGCAATATCAGTGACAGTTCCAACCGTGGCCTCGCCCGTTCCGCCAGAAACTGCCTCAGGCTCTCGCCGCGTGTCCGTGATACACAGCGGTTGAGTAGCGATTGCGATTGGATCGGGGGCATCCGTCGCCTGCAGGACAGCCGGCGGCTGAATCGTGGCGGCCGCGTCGTCTACGCCAACCACTTTCGCAAGTTGCTTTGCATCCGTCTGCTTCTTTCCGAACCCTTCAGTCTCCTTGCAGGACACGCTCGAAGATGACTTCCCGTTCTGTTTTGGCTGGGGTGCCGTTTCCGGTTGTCGTGCTTCCAGGAACTTCCAGAATGGTTGCTTGGCAGCGCTCGCCGGCGAGGCGGGCGGCGCGTTGTCGTTTCCAAGCATAGTGACTGGGCTCATGTCCATGGCGGCGATACTTCCGTGCCATGCAAATGGTCGGCCACTGTGCCCGCGGCGGGAGTGTTCCCATTTTGCGAAATTTCGTATCTGGAAATTAAAGACTTGCGAGATTTGTGCCGATAGAAAAAGCCGATGGCTGGAACTTCGCCCGCCCACCCGGCAACCTTTGCCCACCTGCCGGTGGGCAACCTTTGCCTATTTGCGACGCGATCGCCGGGAGAGGAATAGATCGTCGGCGAACCGCTGTTCGCGCTGCGACTCTTTCCGAGTCCACTCCCGGTATGCGGACCGGCGCAGTTCGCTGACAACCTCGCGCTTCTGACGCGCAGCATGGTAAGACTCGAGCTGTTGACGTAAGACCTGCTGCGCCTGCATAAGTTGCTTCAGTACTTCCAGGCGGCGACGTTCCACCCGCAGGCTTTCCTCATCCAGACAGCGCAGGGTTGCCGCTTTCGTCCCTCCGGCCAGGCAGGCCTCATATTCGCTCCGAAGGCTTGCCAGACGGCCATCAGTTTCCGACAGTTGTTTCTGGACTGAATAGAGTTGCCGATAGCACTGGTCCAGAGCCATCTGCTCCCTTCGCTCGAAGGTTTCGCGGGCGCGGAGAACGGTTGCAAGTGCGAAGTGAAAAGCCATACTACGATGGCAGCGCCATAAATCTCTCTAGAGTTTGCGAATAGGGCGCAATTTCGTTTCGTCCTTGCCGTAGGAACGCCTTGATCTGGGGCAGGGAACTGATGGCGCGATCTAACAGGGGATCACTGCCCTGGCTGTACGCGCCAATCCGGATCAGATCCTCGGACCGCGCATATGCCGCGACTAGGGTTCGGAGTTCGCGCGCCTTTTCCATGTGCTTGGGGTCGCACACATTCGGCATGAGCCGGCTGAGACTGTCCAACACAGAAATCGCTGGATAGTGTCCGCTGGAGCTTAAGTTACGATCGAGAACCACGTGGCCGTCCAGAAGCGACCGGACCGTGTCGACCAGAGGATCCTGCTGATCGTCCCCTTCCATCAGTACGGTGTAGAACGCGGAAATGCTGCCGGTGGCGAAGTTGCCGGTGCGCTCAATCACTCGAGATAACATGGCGAGAACCGACGGAGTGTAGCCCTTGGTTGTCGGTGGCTCGCCCGCTGCCAGCCCGATCTCCCGTTGCGCCATCGCGAAACGGGTCAGCGAATCGACGACCAGCAACACATTCTTGCCCCGATGGCAGAAGTACTCCGCAACAGTTGTTGCAGCCAAAGCCGCCCGCACCCGCAAGAGGGGAGATTGATCGGACGTCGATACCACGACCACGGACCGGCGCCTTCCTTCTTCGCCCAGGGCTTCTTCCAGGAACTCGCGCACTTCACGGCCGCGTTCCCCAACCAGAGCCAGCACGGTCATATCCGCATTCGTGCCCTGAGCCATCATGCCGAGCAGAATGCTTTTCCCAACGCCGCTGCCGCCAAAAATGCCGATTCGCTGGCCGCGCCCGCATGTCAGGAAGGAATCGATGGCGCGAATTCCGCAACCCAGCGGTTCTCGGATCGTGGTGCGGTCCAGAGGGAGGGGCGCTGAGCCATCGAGCGGCAGTCTCGTTCTGGCGCGGTATTCTCCGCCTGCATCCAAGGGCGCTCCAGTGGCGTCGATCACGCGTCCCAGGAGTTCGGGCCCGACTCGCAACGCCGGTGTCGCGCCCCAGGCTACAATGCGATCGCCGAGACGGACTCCCGTGGGACGTTGCAGCGGCATGGCGAGAACGGTGGAGTCGCGAAAGCCGACAATCTCACCTTGCAATCGGATGTCATTGGCGGTCACGATCTCGCACGTTTCCCCCACCGAGCAGAAAGGGCCGGCCGATTCCACCAGGTTGCCCAGAACCTGCGTGACGCGTCCGGTCCAGCGCATGCCGGAACAGGAACGTACCCACCCCAGGTACGGCGATAACGAAGCACGATTCATTGCGGCTGCGGCCTTTGCGCGAGAAGGTCAAACAGCCCACTCTCGATTTCCTTGAGTTGGGTCGCGATCCCCAGTTCGGTGGATCCCATGTCGGTTTCGAGAACACAGTTGTGAGGCTGCAGCGCCGCATCTTCCACGATTTCAGGCATGCTCGATTGCTCCATATGCTGAGCAAAGTACTGCCGCCAGCCCGATGTCTCCTCGGGGCGCACTCGGATCACAGCTTTGGTATTCCTGTAGAATTTGTCCAGCGCGACTCGAGCTAAGGCCGCGATGAGCAGCGAATCCACCTGCGCCTCGCGATGCAGAATCTTGCCCGCGATGGCCAGCGACAGTTTGACCACTTCGACTTCGATTCGCGAATAGTATTCGGCCACTTCCGTGTTGAACTTCTTCACCGCTTCGGCGATCCGCTCCCGCTCCACCGCAAGGGACTGGGCATATTCTTCCTGCGCCTGTTGACGTCCCTGGCGTACTCCTTCCTCGAGAGCTCGCTGCAGGCTAGCCGCGAGCGCTGCGTCTCCAACCCGCGAACCGGAGGCATCCTGCCGTGTCGCGGTCCGTTCCCCGGCCGCCACTCGCGCTTCTCGATAATCAAATACCTGCGTTGTCTTGCCTCGATTCAGCGCCATAGTTACACCACGTACTCGTCATCCCCGTCGGGGCGCAACACGAGCCTCCCCTCCGATTCAAGCTGGCGCGCGACGACAATCGTTTCCTCTTGCGCCTTCGCGATTTCCTTCCCTCGAACCGGGCCGAGGGTGTCGATGTCTTCCTTCAGCATTTGAGCGGCCCGTGACGACATGCCTTTCATGATGTAGTTCCGCACTTCCTCGCTCGCCCCCTTCAAGGCGAGTGCCAGAGTTTTCTTGTCCACTGCTGTGAGCCACTCACGGATCGACACTTCCGGGACCGTGATCAAGTCTTCGAACGTAAACATCAGGTTCCGAATTCCGATGGCCAGCGTGGGTTGATTTTTCTCCAGGGCCTCCAGTAGAGGGGCGGCCGTATTCGCCGGGATTCGGTTCATGATGTCGGCGGCGCTCTTCATCCCGGGGTAGCTCTTTCGCTGGCGCTCGCCGGCCGTTTGCAACCTTCCCTGCAGGACCTCCGACACGGTGCGGGCTGACTCCGGCGAGAACTGCTTGAGTTGCGCCATGCGCATGAGTACGTCCGATGACTTCTCTTGCGGCAGCCTGGTCAGGACCCCGGATGCCTGCCTGGGGTCCAGTTGCGCGAGGATCAAGGCAACCGCCTGGGGATGTTCCTCCCCCAATGTCGCCGCCAGCAATTGAGGGTCGGCGGCCCGCAGAGTTTCCAGCGAAAGCGGAGCGTTCATGGTCTCAATCCGCTGCAGGATGCGGTTGCACTCTGCTTCATTGAACGCGCGGTGCAACACCTGCCGGACGTAATCCGAACCGGCCACGACAGGAGGAACTTTTTCACTGGCTTCCACCACTTCCGCGAGCACGCGGTTGAGAACGTCCAGTTCGACTGCCGGCAGGTTCGCCAATTCTCCCGACACAGCTTCCACTTCGTGTCCCTTGAGATGACGCAACACCAGCCCCGCCGCCTCTTCTCCCAGCGCAGCCAGCAAAATGGCGGCTTTGCGAGATCCCGGAATCGCGTCGTGTGCTTGGGTTGCCACTATGGTCTGTCTCCCCGCAACAAGTTCTGCACGAGTTGACCCGCGGCAGCCGGTTCCGCTTTTACTTTGTCGATGAGCCTCTGTTTCAGCGCGAGTGCCTGCTGGCCCGGAGAAAGCTGATTATTCTCCGCGCGGCTGGCATCCGCCTTGAGGGCCGCACGCGACTGGAAATCCTTGAACGCCAGCAATGCTTGTTTCTTGACCGGTCGCAAGAGAAGCAGATATGCCAACACAAACAACAGCAGCACGGTGGCGTAGCGTATGAGAGCCGACCAGTCTGTCAACGTAACCCGTACCCGCTCCACGGCGCCGGGCTTGGGTGGAGCCTCAACCTCTGGCTTTTGAAATGACAAGTTCTGCACTGTCAAGCTGTCCCCGCGATTCGTGTCCAGACCAATCGCCGCGCTGGCCAGCTGTTCGATCTGTTTCAGCTCTTCCGGCGTTCTCTTTCGCCGCGTGCTCGTTTTCTTGCCGTTGGCGGCGGTGATCTCGGCCGCATCATCGACGACGACTGCCGCCGTGACCCGTCGAATCCGGCCTGCGGGTTGAACAATCCGCCGTACAACTTTGCTTACCGCATAGGAACTGGCCTCCGAGTGCGACGTCTGAAACGATTCGCCCGGCGCAGCCGTGGTCTTGGCATTCGCACTGGCACCCGGGACGTTGCTCGTCGTGCCCGGAATCCCTCCGGTGCCCCCGCCACCGACTTGTTCATCGGAACGCTGGGTTGAGACAGCAACCGCCAGTTTAGGATCGTAGGTCTCCTGATTCTCTTCCGAGGTGCTGGAATCGTATTCCACATTCACGCTGGCTCGGACTGAGTCCGGTCCAATGACTGGCGTCAAGGTATCGAGAATTCGCGTGCTCATCTCGCTTTCCAGGCCACCCGCGGCCGATCCGGGATCATGTTCGGCCAATCGCGACGGGCGGTCATCGTCGGCATCAATGATGGTCACGTTCTCCGGAGCAAGTTGGTCGACGGCGCCCGACACTAGACGGGCGATGGCCAGCTGCATGTCGGGCGTAATCCGTCCGTAGCGCAGATTGAGAATCACTGAGGCTTTGGCGCCGCGCGCACGATCGACAAACAGCGAGTCGGTGGGCATCACCAGGTGCACTCGGACGCTCTCCACGTTTCTCAGCTTCTGGATCGTTCGCTCCAGTTCCCCTTCCAGAGCACGCTGGTAGTTGACCTTTTCGTCGAATTCCGTTTCGCCCCAGTTCATCTTGTCGAAGAGTTCGAATCCCAGGCGGCCGCTGTGCGGCATGCCCTCAGATGCGAGCTCAAGCCGGGCTGCGTCCAGCTTCTCCGCGGGCACAGAAATCGTTCTGCCGTCTGCAGTCAACTCATAAACGATGCGTTTCTCGGTCAGCCGCTGTGCGAGTGACTGCGCGTCGGCGGGCTCCATATTCGTGTACAGCGGCTTGAGGTCGGGCTTGGAAAGCGTGCGCACGAAGAACAGCAGGGTGCCGATCGTCAGGACGGCGCCGCCGACCAGCACGAGCTTCTGCTTGGTGGAGAGGTCACTCACCATCCCACGAAGCTGTTCGATCACCTGGTTCCCGGATGCCATTGCCGGATCACGGCTTCAGTTTTCAGAACTGAAGGCGCGAAACCTCCTGATAGGCGTTCACAATCTTGTTCCGCACCTGCATCATCAACTGGAAAGCGATGTCGGCCTTCTCCACGGCGATCATCACGTTGTGCAAGTCCTGGCCTCCGCTTTGCATCATCTCCGCCGCGTTCGTTTGAGCATCGGTGTGCAGCTGTTCCACTTGTTCGATCGCGCTGGCCAGACTGGAGGCGAACCCGCTCTGCTTCCCGGGGCTACTGGTTGCCGGTCCGGCCGCCGGCGAAACTGGAAACGCATTCGTGAGATTCGTGATCGAGTTGCTCATCAGCTCTCCCCCCACCTGCTAACTGCGCAGGATGTCCATCGCCTGCTGAAACATCTGCTTCGACGCACTCACTGCCGAAGCATTCAGCTGATAGGCTCGTACGGCGCCCATGAGATCCACCATTTCCTGGATCGGATTGATTGCCGGATAGGCCACATAGCCTTGTGCGTTGGCGTCGGGATGACCCGGTTCATAGCGCATCAGCGGTGGCGCAGGATCGGGCACTACGCGTTCCACCCGCACTGCTGCGGTGGTCATTCCCAACACGTGCCGGGCTTGCTGGAAGGCGAGGCGGAAGGGCGAGTTGCCGGAACTGGCGAAGACAACCTCCTTCCGGCGATACGGCCCGCCTTCTGTAGTTTTCGTGGTGTTTGCGTTGGCCAGATTGGCGGCAACAACTTCCGCGCGCTGCCGCTCCGCCGACATGGCTGAGCCACTGATCTCAAGCATCGAAAACATATCGCTCATGACTATTTCCCCTCATTGATGGCCGTCAGCAACCGGTGAAACTCGGATTTCAACAGTTGTACGGCCACCCGATACTGCATCTGAGTTTCGGCCAGCGCCATTCCCTCCCGGTCCAGGTTGACGTTGTTCCCGTCCGGTCTCTCGATCAGGCCTCGCACTTCCCGGCCCACTGGCTGCAATGTGAATTGTGTTCCCTGAGCGACGCGTTGCAATTCAGCCCGGAAGTCCACGTCGCGCGTGCGATAGCCCGGGGTATCGATGTTGGCCATATTTGTGACCACCATCGTGTGGCGTTGCGACGCCAGCGACAGATAGTGCTCCAGGAATTCGAATGCGTTCATCAGGCATACCTCCTTGGCGGCAGGCCGTATTCGCGAATCTTGTTGCGAATCGTGCGTAGACTGATCCCCAGCATCTCCGCCGCCCGAGTCCGGTTGCCGTGCGTCGCTTCCAGCGTCGATTCAAGCAGGTGCCGCTCAAGATCCCTCATGGCTGTCCCCGGCTGTACAGGTCGTTGGTCGCTATGGATCTCCGAGATGGGTAGCGCGAATTCTGCGTGAAAGTGATCCGCACCGATCTCCGCGCCCCCGTGGAGAGTCAACACTCGGCTGATGAAGTTGCCGAGTTCGCGAACATTGCCAAGCCACGATTGACGTTGCAGTTGAGCCATGAACTCCGGGAGAAGCTTACGCACGGGCTGCTGCGTGTGAGCCGCGAAGCTTTCCGCGAAATGTTGGGCCAGAAGAGGAATGTCCTCCCGCCGGTGACGCAAGGGCGGCAGAGTGAGAGGAATCACATTCAGGCGGTAGTAAAGGTCCGCGCGAAAGCGTCCCTCTTCAACCAGACGCAACAACGGGATATTGGTGGCCGCTACAACCCGAACATTGATGCGGCGCGGCCGCGTGTCCCCTAGCCGCTCGCACTCCCTCTCTTGCAGGACGCGGAGCAACTTGGGCTGCAGAAGCAGTGGCATTTCGCCGATCTCGTCCAGCAGCAAAGTTCCTCCCTCGGCGAGTTCGAACTTGCCGGCCTTGGTCGCGACCGCACCTGTAAATGCGCCTTTGACGTACCCAAACAATTCACTTTCCAGCAGATGTTCCGGCACGGCCGCACAATTCACGGCCACAAATGGCTTATCCCGGCGGCGGCTGCGCTCGTGGATATAGCGGGCCAGCAATTCCTTGCCGGTGCCGCTCTCGGCTTCGACGAGAACATCGGCGTTAGCGGCGGCGGCATTCGCTGCCCGCTGCAAGGCATGCACGAGTGCCGGAGAGTTCCCCACAATCTCCACGGTTCGTTCGCTCGACAACCGAGTTGTCTTCCTGACTCCGGCCATCACTCGTTCGATTGCACCCTGCAGCAACTCGAAGGAAACGGGCTTGGTCAGGTAGTCGCAAGCGCCGCCGCGCATCGCCTGGACCGCCTCCGACACCGTGCCGTAAGCCGTGAGCAGGATCACGGCTGTCTCTGGAGAAAGGCTGCGCGCAGTCCGCATCACCTGTAACCCGCTGCCGTCCGGCATGCGCACATCGGTGACGACCAGCGGATAGCAGGCCTCCTGAATCTTCTTCAAGGCTTCGTGCACGCCGGTCGCGGTGTCCACCTGCCAACCCGTGCGCTGAAAGCTCGCCGTGAGCGCCATTCGCATCGCGGGTTCGTCATCCACAACCAGGACGGCCTTGTTGCCGGTCTCATTCATAACAATGGAAACTCCAGGCGAAATGTGCTCCCGCACCCAACCTGACTCGCCACAGAAATACTCCCCCCATGCTGTTCGACGATCTTCTTGCAGACCGCCAACCCGAGTCCCGGGTTCTGACCGCTTCCGCTGAAACCGGCTTCGAACAGATGGGGCAGGTCATCCGCGCAAATGCCCTCACCTGTGTCGAGTACCTCAACGATCGCAACGCCGCTGTCCACACCGCGTTTGGCGCTCACTCGAACAGTCCCATCTTTCGCGGTGTGACGAAACGCATTCAACGTGAGATTGAACAAGATCTGCTGCAGTTCGCCGCTGTTGCCGGCGATCTTCAGTTCTCCGAGTTCGTCGTCGAAGAGCAGGCGGATTCCAGACTGCTTTGCCAGGGGTTGGACGAATTGAATCGCTTCGCGGACGACTTGCGAAAGCTGCACCGGTACCATCGCCGGCGCGCCCAGAGAGTGATATCTCAAGACGTTGTTTACGGTTGCGGAGAGTGATCGCAACCCCGCTCGTAGCCCGTCGACCCACGATCTCTGCTCCAGATCGAGTTCCTCGCATCCATACAGCAGTCCAACCAGCAGTTCCATGCTCGCCAAGGGATTGCGGATTTCATGCGCCAGCACCGCTGACATTTTCGCCAGCGCAATCAGATGCTCAGTCTCATCGCGCTCCCGCTGCAACCGCTTCTTGCCGGTGATGTCCCAGATAATCAGAACGAGGTGAGCGTGCAAAGAGGACTTGGGCGTCGAAGATATGGCTGGACACGGCGAGACCATGTGTGTGGAGCGCACTGCCACCCAATTGGTTCCAGTTTTGTTAGCGATCTGGAGTTCCCTCTCGTCGCCGTCAGGGACGACTTGCGCCACCAGCGCTTCGAGAGACTTTCGACCCTCGATCAGCGGGTCCCCTGGCGCTGTTTCGCATCCTCTCCCGGATTCGAGTTGGCGGCGCGCTTCCAGATTGAGAAAAACCACTTCGCCCGATGGTTCGAGAACTGCTACGCCGCACGGCAAAACGTCGAGAATGCGGCGAAGGGCCAGCCGCATGTTCTGATTCTCATTCAAGGTTTCGACCATCGCGGCGTTGCGAGCTTCCAATTCGCGGCGAAGGCGGACGACTTCCTTCTGCAATTCGCGGTAGGAACACTCCAGTTGGCCCGCCGCCGCGGCGAACGAAGAGAATGCATCGGCCAGAGTAGATTCAGCGTCTCGCGCTGGCAGCACGTTCATTGGACTCGCATGAGAACTAGGCAACATCTGCCCAGTGAGTGTGCACAGAGAGTTCCAAACTGAACCCACCGAAATTCACGGCTGTCGTAGGTTTGCGCCCGGAAAATTAGAGGATGATGTGTTCGGGCCGGACTGCCCACTCTTTACCGGCAACGATGCAGGCGCGCTCGATGACATTGCGCAACTCCCGGACATTCCCCGGCCAGTTGTGTCCCTGGAGTCGAGCCATGGCTTCATCGCTCAAGCCCAGTTCACGGCGGGAATAGAGCTTGAGGAATGCGCGCGCCAGCGCGGGAAGATCTGACATCCGCTCGCGAAGTGGCGGGAGCATGATCGGAAACACAGAGAGCCGGTAGAACAGGTCTTCGCGAAACTGCCGTTCCTGAATCAGACGGCGCAACTCCGCATTGGTGGCTGCGATCACTCTGACATCGACTCGCAGCGTGTCCGTGCTGCCCAGCCTCTGCACCTCACCTTGCTCCAGGAATCGCAACAGCTTGGACTGGAGACCAATCGGCAGGTCGCCGATCTCGTCGAGAAAAAGAGTGCCCCCGTGTGCGGCATGGATGCGTCCAATTCTTGACTGGACGGCACCGGTGAACGCCCCTTTGACAAAGCCGAACAGTTCGGCTTCCAGCAACGCCTCGGGAATGGCGGCGCAGTTGATAACGACGAAGGGTTTTAACTTGCGCAGGCTCAGTTCATGCAGTGCACGGGCCACCAGATCTTTGCCTGTTCCGCTCTCGCCGGTCAGCAAGACGGCGGTGTCGCGCTGAGCGACCAATTCAACCATCGAGTAGAGTTGCCGCATCACCGGGGCGTCCCCCACCATGTTGGGCAGCGCCCCCGCGGGCATCATTTCACCATCAGTTTCCACGGTCAGGTGAGCTGGCTTTGCGGCATACGCATGCTCCAGTTCCTTTGTCAGTTCCACCAGACTCGGCTGAACCGCTGGGCCCGGCAACACGGGTTGGCCACTGTGTGGATGCAGGGACAGAACTTCCGTGTGGGGACACTGGGCGCGCAGAAGAGCCCTGAATTCGTCCGCCTGCAAGTCCGGAAGCGCGGTGTCAAGAAGTACGATAGACGCCCGTCCAGTTTCCGCCTTCTCCAGCGCCTCCGCGCCGCTCAGTGCTTCCTCCAGGCACCAGCGTCCCGACTGAAGCCGCGTCATCAGGTGTTTGCGCAGGATTTCATTCGGGCTCACGATCAGCAATTTCATTGGACTACTGGCCCCTTGCGGGCTCTGCGCCACTTTCGCCGGCATCATCAACACACTCCTGCCAATCAGGCGTCAACACAAAATAGGACAGCTGTGATTGAGAATCGTTCCGAATCGCGATCGCGAAGATCGTCTAATCTCCGGACAGCGTCAATTCGCCGGCTTCCACTTCCTGCACCGCGGGTATGACCGTGTGGCCACGACCTTGTGCCACAACATAGCCAATACTCCTCACCGTGTGAATGAGTTTCTCCGAAGCTCCACTATCGACCTTGTCTCGAACATACTTGACGTATACGTCCACGAGATTCGACGACCCGTCGTAAGGCAGACCCCAAGCGCTCTCCATGATCATGGCTCGCGTGACCGGCCTGCCGGCGTTCTCCATGAGGCATTCCAGAACTGCGAACTCTTTGCTGGATAGTGCGATCCACTTGCCCGCACGCTCAACCCGCCTTTGATCCCGGTCCATGAACAGATCGCCCACCCAGATCGTTCTTCCCGGATTGCCACGCACCCTCCGCAGCAGAGCCCGCACTCGCGCGTTCAGTTCAAACAGGGAAAATGGCTTGGTCAAGTAATCGTCGGCGCCGCTGTCGAGGGTTTGTACTCGCTCCTCGATTCCAGCGAGCCCGGTGAGAACCAAAACGGGAAGATGCGGCCGGGAGGGCCGCAGTTTTCGTAAGAGGGAGAGACCGTCCAGTTCCGGCAGGTTCAAATCCAGTACAAGCAAATCATATTCCCCAACCTGGGCAGCTTGCCATGCGGCCAGTCCGTCGTGGACAACGTCAACATCGAAGTCGTCCCGGGCGAGTCCCTTCTTTAGGAAATGAGACAGTGCCACATCGTCTTCTGCAATCAGAATCCTTCCTGTCCGTTTGCTCGACATTTCTTCCGGAACGGCCGCCTCGTTGTTCATAGCCCCTGCTTCCCGTTTGGCAACCTGCAGTCCCCGAACCTCGGTCTTCGCAGGAAATTGGGAGACACGGCTGCGTCTGATTTGAAATCTGAAAACCGATGGACGTAGCAATTAGTGCGCCCTAATAATCGACTTCACTTATCTCTAACCAACGTCACATCTTATCTTCGTGATTGCGAATTGCCCGGAAACGGTGAGCTGCATAAAAGCCGGAAAGGTGTACGGAATCTGCACAATCGAAATCGGCGCGAGCGGTATCAAAACGGGAATCACGGGGTCGGCCACCCATTCTTCTACGTGAGCGCGACGCGAATTCGCAACACATGTTGCATTTCGCCGCTCCTCGAGAGAGCGATGGTTCCGAACTCGCGGCTCAGGCGGACAGATCGCTTCTCGGATAGGCCTGCTGCCTGCGCCGAGCCAGCATCTCGTACAGCGTGGCTCGGCTGATCCCCAGAATCTCGGCCGCGCGAACTTTGTTGCCCTGCACGCGTTTGAGAACGTGTTCCAGGTGACGGTTCTGCAGTTCCTCGAGACTGATCAGATCGTCGTCGCCCGTGGCTGAGCCTGGGACTTGGGTCCGCAAGGTCTCAGGGAAATCGATGTCCCGAATGACGTCACCTTCAGCCATCATGCAGGCATTCGCGATGACATTCTCCAGTTCCCGCACGTTGCCTGGCCATGAATATCGGTTCAGCATGATCTGGGCGCGGCGTGAGATGCCTTTCAGACTCTTCCCGTAAAGAGTCGAGAAACGCTGCAGAAAGTGCCGCTGTAACAGGGGCAGGTCTTCCTTTCGGTCGCGCAGGGGCGGGAGATCGATCTCGATCATGGACAATCGGTAGAAGAGATCTTTGCGAAACTTGCCTTCTTCTACCATGGACCGCAGATTCCGGTTGGTGGCAGCGATGACATGCACGTCAACGACCCGAGTGATGGGAGAGCCCACCCGCTGCAACTCCTGACTCTGCAGGATGCGAAGCAACTTGGCCTGGGCGGGCAAGGGCAGCTCTCCGATCTCGTCCAGAAACACGGTTCCGTGATTCGAGTACTCAAACAGCCCCATCTTGTCTTGAATGGCGCCCGTAAATGCGCCCTTCACGTGTCCAAAAAGCTCGCTCTCCAGGAGGGTCTCGACGAGCGCCGAACAATTGCTCACCGTCAATCTGGTTTGGGACCGAAGGCTGAGATTATGGAGCGCTTTGGCGATTAACTCTTTTCCGGTCCCGGTGGGTCCGCTCACCAGGACGGTGTGGAAGTAGGGTGCGACACGCCGTACTTTCGACAGAACCTGCAACATCGCCGGGCTTCTCGCGACAATCCCCTGAAATTGGTAGGCTTCCAGCAGTTCATTGTCGAGTTCGAACGTGCGCCGCCGAGTTTCGGCCTGGGCAATGAGATCTTGTGCTAACTGCCTCACTTTCGCTGCCTTAAGGGGTTTGGCGAGCAGATCGCTGGCGCCGCGAGCCACCGATTGCTCTGCCCAGGGCTCGCTCCAATGATCAGTCATGAGAACGATGTCGCTGGCTGGATCACCGCCAAAGAGCTCGTGAATCGGACGCACCTCACCGTTGTCCAATGCCGAGTCAAGGAAGACAATTCGTGGTAGAAATCGCTGGTAAAGTTCCAGTCCCTCGGCTCGTTCGCTCGCCCGCAACACCGCTACCGGCAGGCCGGAAAGACCTCGACTGACTTCCTCAGAGACTGCGATGTCCGAGTCAATTACGAGTACCCAGTAGACCGTAGGTTCCGACATAGGCCAGGCACGTTAAGCCGCCTCGGTTTCGTATCTGCGGAGCCCTTTCGGCGCCGCACCCTCATTCAATGTGACAAACACCACTTTTCAGTTCCGTGGCTGTGCGACCTCCAGGGATTCTCTTTGGCAGATCGTCGACCACGCCTTTCGGGGCACCGTAAGATGCCCCTCGTTGCTTAGATGTTCCCCGAAGATTCGAAGCCTTGCGCTTTCTTCCGGCCGCACAACGCCACGCTCTGAATGCAGCCGCGGCATTGGAATGCCGCGGCTGCAACCAGCGGACAAAACGCAGCGTTCATAGCAGCTTGGCAACGGCAATTAGGGGAGGGCTGCCGTCGTTGTTCACAGTGCTGCTGCGAACAGAGTACCCTAGGGGAATCTCATGGCTTTTTTGGTGATATTGCGTGAGACGTTACGAAATCAGGACAGCTCCCGCCTAGAGTGTCATACACTTGCAATCACCTTCACTTTCCAGCCCCGTATCCGGAAAGACATTACAAAACGATCTGGGGCCACCTTTTTACGGAAACCGAACATCCTGGTTGAATCCGGCAGCAAAAGCGCGTATAAGCATGTGCACGGGGAGTGAAAAGTCTTTCATCCTGGAGCACAGCAGCAGGATTTCGCAAAGAGAAACAGATGCTGGCCGCGTCCATGTTTCCAGGGCTTGCTGCGTGATTTCAATCTAACTTTTCAGGGCGACTCCTGGGCGCCGGGAGTGGGGAATGTTGTCGGCGGGAGTAGGACTACGGAAAATCCGGGAGCGTCTCGGCCTGACCATGCGAGACGTTGAGAACGCCAGTGCTCGCATCGCGAGCCTTCACGGCAGTGAAGAGTACCTCATTCCGCCGAGTCGGCTCTCCGATATCGAAACCAAGGGTGTCGTACCGAGTGTTTATCGCTTCTATTCCCTGGCAGCTACCTATCGTAAGCCCATGCGCCAGCTCCTGCTCCTGTATGGCCTTGATCCGGCATCGGCCTCCGCTGATTGGGCATGTTCCCATCCTTCTCACTCGCACGTAGCGGACTCGATTGATGAAGAAACTCTCTACAATGTTCCATTGAAGTTCGATCCTGGATTCGACCTGCGCGAGACCTCCGACCTCGGGCGCATGATCCAGCAGTGGGGTGTCATTCCCTTTTCTTTCCTCAACCATCTCGCGACTCAGAACTACACCTACGCTTTCATCGGTACTGAGGATTACACCATGTACCCGCTTTTGCAGCCGGGATCGTTTGTCCAAGTCGATGAGTCCAAGCGCAGGGTACTGGGAAGGCAGTGGCGATCTGAGTACGAACGTCCAATCTACTTCGTGGAAACGCGGGAGGGATTCGTCTGCTGCTGGTGTTCCTTGCGTTACAACTCGTTGGTCTTGCAGCCGCACCCGCTGTCCAGCACGCCCGTTCGCGTGCTTAGGCATCCTCAGGAAGCCGAAGTGATCGGGCAAGTGGTCGGCGTCGCAATGAAGATCGGCGATCTGCGGCACCTTGAGATTCCAGAGCGGAGAGTGCTTGCGCGATCGACCACAGATGGACTCTTGACCACTCCGGACAATCCGCCGGCAGCAGAGACTCCGGAGATTCGTTCAGCGACGACGCGGAGAACTGCGGGCTGACCCCGGCCCCCTCGCTTGATTGACGATAATCGCGCTCCAGAGCAGCGAGTTTTGTCCGCAAGACCTTTTCCAATAGTGACTTGTGAGCCCGCCTGAGGGCCGACTGGGCGATCGCGGAACCATGTCTGCGTTCGAATCCCCAGTGGATATATCGTCCATCCATGGCTCGCAGTTCGGCGACGTAGGTCAACCGTTTCCAGGCGCCGCGAATCCTGGACAACGTTCTCTCTTGAAGATCATCGAAAGCGGAACGTAGAGCCACAGTTGTAGTCCTTACGTTTTCCGGAAACCAGCGCGCCTCGTCTTTCTTCATCCTGTCCGGACGGGGCTGGCTCAAGCTGTTTCAACCAAAACCACTTCTCTCTTCAGGAGACCAGACACCGTGAGCACGCTCAAAGCGAAGATTACACTAATTCTGCTGATCCTTACAACCTTGGCGGTTGTTCCCTCGCAACTTCAGGCCGACGGCAACCCCGTTCCCTGCAGCAAGAAGATTTGCTTGCCCCAGTAGCAACTAATTGGTTCTCCGCTTGAGCGCTGACCGGCTCCAGTGATACATTTCTGAGCGACAGCGCTTGAGCGGATGACCGCATATCGCCTGATCTCGCTGTATTTGTGGATCGGCCCCCATGCTCTTCTGGGTGTCGTCCTCGCCCTCATGCTCAGGAGAAGAAGTTACCGGGAATTTCCGATCTACTTCTCTTACCTTCTCTTTGAATTGATTCAGTTCTGCATCCTGATTGCGCTCGGATCGATCGATTCGGTATCGCTCTCGACCTATACCCAAGCGGATTTCCTTGCCCGCGTCGGCAGTATGGCTCTTCGATTCGGGGTCATCCAGGAACTCTTTCAGTCCCCCTTGTCCAACTCGCCTCCTTTGCGCCGGACGTTCGCTCGACGGTTTAGTCTTGCCTCGGTCATTGTGGTTACTCTAGCTTCAATGTTTATTGCCCTCCTCTGCAAGAATGTGTTCAATGCGAGCATCCTCGCTCCCTATGTGATTGAGCAAGCTCTCGATACTGCACAATGCGCTCTTGTAGTTGCGATCTTCGTTTGGCATCACCACCTTGGAGCGCGCATGAGCAATGCGGTTTTTGGGATCGCAGCGGGTCTCGGCTTGCTGACCGCACTGGAACCCGCGTTGCACGCCGTAAGATATCTCGTTGGCACCGAATTCAAACTGCCGAATATTGTGAGCTTATCGGTGTTCCACGTTTCCGTTCTGATTTGGCTCTACTTCATCCGAGCCGAGGTAAGGCGGCCCCTCGGCACAGTCATTCCCGCTACCGACGTTCGCGCATGGACTGATGAATTGGGGAGGTTTTCGCAACCGTGACCGCAATTATCGTTCTCACGCTGCTGGCGTTCGCCTTCTTGGCGTTCTTGGGTTACCAGATCAGAAAGCGTTATTTCGGCTTGCCGGACGGGCACGTCGTCCCTTGTCCTTCGGTCGACTTGGAAGCTTTTCGAAATCTCACCGACCCCCAGGAAGAGAGATTCCTGCGCGTTCGTTTGTCGAAGGAGGATTTTCGGAGAGTCCAACGCTTGCGTTTGCGGGCGGCGGCTCAGTATGTTGCCGCTCTGTCGCAGGGCGCCGCCGATCTCGTACAGATGGGCCAGGAGGCGCGTCGCGACCCCGATCCTCAAATTGCAGCTTCCGGGGAGAAGCTGCTGCAAGACGCATTGAGGTTAAAAGCCCGTTGTTTCACGACCCAGTGGAGGCTCAGCCTTGCCGTATTGTGCCCCACACTCCTGTCGCCGACCGACAGCGTCATTGACAGCTACTTGCGCGTCTCAGCTCTGGCAAACACGTTGCCCGATCGGATTGCGGCCTAGTGCTTTGATTCCTTGTTGTCGCGTGAATCCACTCCATCGTGGTGCTGGTCGGACCCCGTTGTCTGAATGGCAGGGGTGTTCGTACCCTCGGAGACCTCCTCCTCATCGTCTTTCACCAGGTACTGCACGATGAGCGATATCCGCCGATTCGACGGTTCCAGTGGATTCGAGACGATCCGGAGGCGCTGATCGGCGTAACCACGGACCTGTGATACCTGACGATGGCCCAAGCCGCTATTTTGCATCAGCCGGCGCGCTGCATTGGCACGATCGGATGACAGCTCCCAGTTCGAATAATTCCCATCTCCGGCGTATGGCTTGGCATCCGTATGGCCCTCGATCGAGATCTTGTTTGGCAGTTCGCCCAATTCCTGGGCAAGCATGGTCATGAGTTCAACTCCATTGGCACTGGGTCTGGAACTCCCGCTATCGAAGAAGGTCCCTGATGCCGATTCCATGAGCTCGATCCGCAGTCCCTCGGACGTTACCGTCATCTCGATCTGGTTCTTCAGCTTGTCGAAGTTCGAGAGCTGCTTCATGGCTTTCTGCAGCTGCTCCTTCAACTTCGGCATGTTGTCTTTGGTTAACGAGAAGTTCTCTCCCGATCCCGTTTGGTTGGTTCCCACTTTCTTGGATTTCCCCGTGGGATCGCGAAAATAACCGCCCACCGCCTCTTGTACCTGCTTGCTGCTGTTCAACAACCACAGGACGATAAACAGCGCCATCATGGCGGTGACAAAGTCGGCGTAAGCCACTTTCCACGCCCCACCGTGATGGCCCGAGTGTGAGCCTTTTTTCTTGATGACTACGATGGGTCGGACTTGTGCCATGGCCTCCGGTCCTATGCTGACGCGGCTGCGGCTGCGGCTGCGGGCGCAGCTGTTCCGCGACAGGTATCCTCGACTTCCTTAAACGCGGGCCGCACGTGTCCCGGGATTGCCCGCCTTGCCACCTCGACCGCCATGATGGGAGCGGTCCCCTTCATGAACGCCACCATCAGCACTCGCAACACGTAGAGATAGGCGTGCTCCTCTTCCGCTCGTTTGGACATGTTTGCTGCCAGCGGGCCGACCAGACCGTAACACAGCAAAATGCCAAGGAACGTTCCCACCAGCGCCGCGGCGACTTTTTGGCCAATTTCTTCCGGAGGACCTCCGAGCGCACTCATCGTAATCACCACGCCCAGCACCGCGGCGACGATGCCCAATCCGGGCAGAGAATCAGCTGTAGTCGTGAGAGCAGTTACCGGAGCGTGGGCGTCCCGGTGATGCACCTCCATGTCCAGTTCGAGCAACTGATCGACGTCGAAAGGTTCCACTCCTCCGGTCAGCGCCATCCGCAGCGTGTCGCATACGAAATCTCTGACGTGATGACTATTCAAGAATGTCGGATACTTCGACAGAATCGGACTCTTTTCAGGCTCCTCGACGTCGGATTCGAGAGCTACCAGGCCTTCCTTCCGGGCTTTCGTGAGCAGGTCGTACAACATCTTCAGCGATTGGACATAATTCTCTTTGGTGAAGGGCGAAGGCCGAAACACATCGACCAGTCCGCTCGCAATCGCTCGGAGAAGATGCAGGGGATTGGCGGTTAGCACGGTGCCGATCGAGGCTCCCGCGATGATGACCAACTCGGAAGGCTGGAGGAGGACCCTCAGGGGGCCGTGTTCCATCAGGAACCCCCCGATGACAGCACCAAACACCACCAGAATCCCGATAATCGCAAACATCCGAGCAGAACCCCCTTCCCAGACGCACTCGAGCGCTCCACCCGATGCACTGGCGAGGCAAGTCCTTATCGGCCCAAACCGGACACTGACTTAGACGTTACCTCCGAGTTTCCTTTTGTTCTCTGCCGCCACCATGGACTCGAATCTCTGTGAATTTCTGCAGATGTCCCCAAACCAGCCTCAGAAACGGATGGGGGAGGATTTGCAGAGGCTGTCCGCCCGGTTAAAGTTTCACCCTGGTTGTGCCGAGAAAGATGAACGTGGAATCGGCCCCTCAACCCTCTTCTGGCGCTAAGACCAACACCAACGCAGGGCAACGTTTCGTTGCCCGCCAGCCCATTTTTGACCGCTCCCAAAAGGTCTTGGGATACGAACTCCTTTTCCGGGACGGGTTTGAGGAGTTTTTTCGCGGTGAGTCTGAACACGCAGCGCGCAGTACGCTCGATACCACCCTCGTCCACGGGCTGGATACCCTTTGCGACGGCAGGCGAGCCTTTGTCAATTGCACTTCAACGGTCCTGCTGAAGGACTTGATTACCCTGCTCCCTGCCCATCAGACGGTGGTCGAGGTGTTGGAGACGGTCGAACCCGATGACCGCATCATTGCCGCGATTCGGAGACTGAAGGGCGACGGCTATGCGATTGCCCTCGATGATTTCTGCCTCGATGATCCCCGCACCGTGCTTGCGGAGTATGCGGACGTCATCAAGGTCGATATTCGCGCGACCACCGTCGAAGATCGCCGCGCCTTAGTGTCGCGCTATCGACAAAGCTGCGAGATGCTGGCGGAAAAAGTTGAGAGTCACGAAGAATTTCGCCAGGCCTACGATTTAGGGTTTTCGCATTTCCAGGGCTTCTTCTTCCGCCGTCCTGAAGTGGTGGCGGTCAAACATATTCCGGCAAACCGGCTGACCTTTGTCCGGTTACTCGAACTGGTTTCTCGTCCAGAGTTGGATCTGGACAGTCTGGAGGAGGTTTTCAAGCGGGACGCCACCACCTGCTATCGCCTCTTGCGGCACCTGAATTCTCCGGCGTTTGGATTCCGCAACGAGATACGCAGCGTGCGCCACGCACTCGCCATTCTCGGCGAGCGCGAATTACGCCGCTGGGTCCGTTTACTGGTGGCGCTGACGGCCAGCAGTGAGAAATCGCCGGAGCTTGTCGTCGCCGCACTCGCGCGAGCGCGCTTTTGCGAGCTCATGTCGCAACGACTGCACCGCAAGGGCGACTTGTTCCTGCTGGGGCTGCTCTCGCTTATGGACGCGATCCTCGAAGTGTCGATGGATACGATTCTCGAGCACCTTCCTGTGGATCACGAAACGAAAGCCGTGCTTTCCAGCCAGCCGAGCAGCCTGCGTCCGCTCTACCAACTGCTCCTTGCCGAGGAATCAGGCGAATGGGAGCAGTGCAGCCGGCTGTCACAGCAACTGGGAGTCAGCGAGGACGAGGCCAGCCACATGTGGTGGCAGGCCGTCGAATGGGCCCAGCGCATGACCCGAGACGTCTCCGATGTAGCCGAGAGCCGCACTCAGAGCGCGGGTGCGCCGGGAGCTTGACATCACTCCAGGCCGCTCGGCCGTTCACACTCCAGGAACAGCCACAATGGGCTGAACAGACTTTACGCCTGAAGGTCCGTCCGGATCTGTTCCCCTTGCTGCGTGATCGCTTCCCGGTCTTGCTGAATCGCGCTTTGGTTTCCCGCTTTGACATCCAAAGCCAGCTGCTGACGGAGGTTTCGCATGGCAGCCACATCGTCGCGCAGAGTGGAAAGCCTGTCACGGTTTGCACCGATCTGTTGTTCGAGACCTGCGACTGCCGTCTCGGCGGCTGTGATTGCGTTCTTGTCCCCAGACAGATGCGCTTGCTTGAGAGTTTCTTTCGCCGCTTTCAATTGCGCGGTCAAGTCCGCATGCTCGGCATTCGTGGTCGTGTGATAGTCACGAACAAGAGCGGAGAGCTTATAGACGGGTGGCTTCGGGCCGGTAAGGGCGGGCCGCTCGAGAGGGTTCAAACGCCCCGACAGCGCGGGACCATCACCAGTAGTCGATCCCGGAGTGGAGTCCACGGCGAACGTCTGTGCTGTGGAAGCCGCGCCCGCGAAGAGTTTCAGATTGTGGCCGGTTGTCAGTCCGGAATAGTGGTTTGAAACAGGCAGTCCATTGATGCCTTGCATGGGTGCTTCTCCGTTGGCCGAGAGCTTGATGTCGGGGGCTCGGCTACGGACTGCCTCGCAACTGGCTTTCCAATGCACGCGAGAGCGAATGGACAATCCTGCGCCGGATGTCACTCCGGCTGGTAACAACATGCGCTGGTAGGAGTTTGCACTGATCCTGGCTTTGACCCGGACTCAACGCTACCATTGGAATTGACTTGATAGACGCAGGAGCGCGCGAAGAGATCGTTCTACCCGGCAAACCTTGCCTATTTCGGAGCGGCAAGATTTGCCCACCGCCGCTGTCAACTTCCAATCTGTCGGGCCCTTGACGATCACCACAAGAGCCCACTTTCAGCCACGGCGACCGCTCACGAATCTACGACGCCGCTCCCCTCGCCGCCTAGGCCTGCAAGCTCAGTTGGCTCGGATTCTGGCCGCCCGAGGAGGAACTCAAAAGGTTCAATACCAGTTGGTAGGCGCCTGATCCCTGACTGAAATTGATGGCGACTTGCTCGCCACTTCCGTCTTGCGACGGATTCACGTCAATCTTGACCTGACCGCCCGATCCGTTGTCACCGCCGAAATTGATCTGTATTTCCTCCGGAGTCTGCTTAGCGGAACCGTCGGCCGATCCAACATTAACAATCACTTCCGGTGTCGAACCCGACTGAGAACCTGTTCCTCCGATGTTGATCACGATTTCGGGAATAGCCTGGCCGGCCGACTGGCCAGCACCCGTTGTCGCCGGTGCGGGAGTCGGAGGAAGTGGACCATTCACATGATCATGATGGTTGCCAAAGGTGTCGGCAAGTGCCTGAAACGCCTGCTGCGCTCCAGAAAGGTCCCCCGCCCCGAGAGCCGTACCAATGGCGTCAAATGCCTGGGCGCGATCGGTCCGGTGGAATGGCTTTCCGTCGCGGAATGGCCCCTCCTGGCCCAGCGCAACCAGGGCATCGTACGCTTCCTGTGCTGCGTTCAGGTCTCCCGACGCGAGAGCCTTGCCCAGTTGCTCAACGTCTGATTTCCGCTCCGTGCGGAAGCTCTGCCGTTGTTCGTAGATCGACTGTGCAGCCCCCGTATCTTGGTTCTCCTCGACGCTCCCGGATCCACCGAGATTTACGATGACTGCCGGCGAATTCGCTCCGCCCTGCTCATGAGAATGTCTCGATGCGGATGGCAAGTCGGCAAACGCGGCTTGCGCGGCCGTCAAGTCTCCCGACTGCAGCGCCTGCCCCAGGGCTTCAAAGGCCGCGGCGCGATCCGAACGGGAAAACGGCTCCGAATTGCGAAAAGGCCCTTCTTGCCCGAGCGTAACCAGGTCAGAATAGATCTGCTGCGCGGAGTTGAGATCCCCTGCTGCCAGCGCGCTCCCAAGCTTCTGCATGTCGGCGCTGCGATCCTGATAGAAGTTCTGCAGTTCTTGAAAAATCGAGAGATTGGAAACGGCCTGTGTGGACATAAGTTGGCTCCCCGCTTTTGACGGCCGCTGCCACTCGAACCGCTAGCCTCGGCGTTACATTCTATCGGGACAGACGCTGGATAACTTTAGATGGAGTTATCGAGTACCACGGTAATGGCCGTCTTGATGCGAAATCTGGCGGGGATTGCGAACAAGTCTTTCCCCGGCGACGTTCGGCAGAACGAATGAGGATTGGGCCGGGCTAGTTCGACTTGGACTCTTTCGAGGCGCGGCCCCTGATCATTTCTTCAACCGCTTGCAGCAGAACCTGGCCGCCTTCCTGCAGGTCGAGATCCGACTTCTTCATATATCCGTCGGCGCCCTCGTGCTTCAGTTTCACTTCGTCCAGTCGTGACAAGCCGGTCAGGACAATAACCGGTATGTCGGAGGTGATGGAATTGCGCTTCAGGCTGTGGAGCACGCTCGTTCCGGGCAAACCCGGCAGCATGATATCGAGCAGGATCAGGTCCGGCTGCCTTTCCACCGCCATCCGCACACCTTGCTCTCCATCTCCCGCCAGGATCGTGCGGTAACCACCGTGTTGAAGAGCTCTTTGGATTCCCAACTGCAGGAATCGGCTGTCATCGATGATGAGGATCGTCATATTGCTCTTATCGCTCAGTCCATCCGAGGTGAATATCTGTATCGGTCCATCTCGTGCCACATGCAGCCGCACGAAGGTACTCGACCCTGTCTTCACCCCTTCACCTAGCAGCCTGACGACCAATCACTAGTTCACCTGCCGAAGTGCCTTTTCGGTACCGCGTTACGTACATCGGTAACTTAAGACGCACTCGCCGCGGGCCGATGAGGAGCCAGCGGTCGCCTTGGAACTGTCGTACCGGAACTGACCCACCGAGCGGCGCATGTGTCCGGTCGACTTGCGGGTGCGCTTCAGGTGCTGCTAGGCAACGATTCCTCGTAAATCGGCCCTGGTCGTTGCCCGATGAACCTCTCTTGGAGGACTAAGATGTCGCCTATCCAGCTTGCCCGTCTCCATACCTTCACGCGTGTCTTGACTTTGGCTGCGATGTTGTTGACCGTTGCGGCCAACATCGGGTGCGGGGGTGCGATCACCGGTTCACACCAACCGAACGGTGATCCCCTGCACCTGGGGGCGACTCCCGGTCCTCTAGGCTCCACCGATCCTCAGGTGATGGAATTGCGCTTGGGTAGTGAGCCCAGTGACAGGATCGTTTCTCTGTCTCTTACCCTCAACTCGTTGAAAACCACGAATTCAGGGGATGAGGACATTGATTTGTTGACCGCCCCCGTCACGATTGAATTCACACATAGCGCTATCGTCACCGAGCCGGTTGTCGTCCGCACCATCTACCAGGACACCTATTCGACTTTGAAGGTTCCAGACATGACCGGCCAGGTTGTCTTCTATGACTCGAATGGTCTGCTCACGACCCAGTCACTCAGCGTCTCTGCCCAGTCGATTACCCTGAGTCCGGCTTTCGTGTTGGGGACAGATCCGGCTGTGATGAGCGTTTCGCTCGACCTCGCTCAAACGTTCACGGTGGGAATGAATTCCGTCACCGTAAACCCGGTAGTTGTTACGGCTTCTAGTACAGTACCGGCCCCAGTGGTAGCTCCGGCAATTGGCCAGCCCGAAACCGGCAACGTCAGTTTTCTGGTGGGAACGGTCACTGCCGTCGACACAACCAATCACATCATCTCGTTGCAGCCGAGTGCCGGCGATTCCTTGCAACTCGCCTATGACAATTCAGGTGGAACCGAATTTGTGAACTGCGATCCGGCTATGCTGACGGGCACGATGATCGAGGTCGAGAGTCAGACGGAAGCGGACGGCAGTGTGCTGGCAAGCCAGGTCTCGCTAATCGGGGCAGGCCCATCGGATTCTGAACTCTACGGCCTGCTGGGCGGATACGCGCCGGACGGGATCAATTACAACTTGATCGTCGAGGGTGGCGCCGGTGCGAACGTCACCACCGGCCTGCTGGGAAAGAACGTCACCTTGGATTGGCTGGCGGCCAGCTATGGAGTGAATACTTCCCACTTGGGTCTTGACCTCATGGCCAACGACGACCTGGTCTTCGACGAGACCCATGCATTCCCCGGGCAATTCGTCCAGGTCGACGAGGATTCGCTCCTGGTCCCGGATCCTGATTCGGGTAATGCCGGCTTCATGCAACCACGCATGTTCGAACTCGAAGAGCAAACCATTTCCGGACAAGTCTCAGGCTATGTCTACGATGGAGGAACGCAAACTGGTTCGTTCACTCTGGTGGTCGCTTCTGACTCCATGATCAAGACCATGAACAGCGGCTTGCTCGGCATCACGGTTCGTCAGCTTCCGCAGACCTACTTGCGGAACAGCCCCACCTTCGGCGACGGAGATTCGGTGAAAGTCCGCGGCCTGCTCTTCGCCGGCTCCCAGTACAGCAACGTGAACTATCAGCCTCCATCCAGCTCGGTGGCCTTCATCATGGTGGCCGATCGTATCTCGAAGTGACGCCAAAATGCCGGCGTGGGGGACGAGACTCATCGGGCAAGCTGTCCGTTCCGAGACATAGGTAACAGAACGTTCCGGAGACATGGGTTACACTTTTCGGCCCGAAAGGGGCGGAAAGGAGATGCCATGGAGGGAGAGTTCTGTGATGGACGAACGCATGCGGTTTGTGATCCGGCTCAAGGACGGCGAGACAATGGCTGCGCTGTGCCGCGAGTTCGGCATCTCGCGTAAGACTGGCTACAAGATCTTTGAGCGCTACGAACAGTGTGGATTGGAAGGGTTAAGTGACCGAACGCGTCGGCCCTTTCGCTATGCCAATCAGCTCCCCGAGCCGGTGGAAGCAGCTATCGTGAGCGCCAAGCGGGAAAAACCGCACTGGGGAGCGCGCAAGATCCGGGAGCGATTGCTCCGCCGTCTGCCCCATGCCGTCCGGACTCCTGCCGCCTCAACCATTCACGCCGTGCTCGATCGCCACGGTTTGGTCCAGCCCATGGGTCATCGCCGCAACCGTGCCCAGGGCACGCCCTTGTCCGATGGCCTGCTGCCCAACGATCTCTGGTGCACCGATTACAAAGGCGAGTTCCAGCTGAGCGATCGACGCGATTGTTATCCGCTGACCGTCACCGATTACTCTTCGCGCTACCTGCTGTTGTGTGAAGCGCTGGAATCCAATCGCGAAGAACTCGCCTTTCCCGCCTTTGAGCGCCTGTTTCACGAACGCGGTTTGCCGCGCGCCATCCGCAGCGACAATGGGGTTCCCTTTGCCTCCCCGCACGGCTTGTTTCAGCTCTCCAAACTCTCCGTATGGTGGCTGCGCTTAGGCATTTCGATTGAGCGCATTCGGCCTGGCCATCCGCAGCAGAACGGCCGTCATGAGCGCATGCATCTCACCCTGAAAAAAGAAGCCACTCGTCCGGCAGGCGCCAATCTCCTGCAACAGCAAGCCAAGTTCGATGCTTTCCTGGAAGAGTTCAACCAGGAAAGACCTCATGAAGCGCTCGCCATGAAATGCCCCGCCGAGATCTATTCGGCGTCCTGCCGCCCCTATCGCGGCATCCCGGATCCTCACTACCCGTTTCACGACCGCACCGTGGTGGTCACCAGTTGCGGTCGCCTTTGTTTGTATAACAAGAAAATCAATCTCACCGTGTCCCTGGCGGGACAGGCTGTCGGTGTCAAAGAAGTCGACCACGGCATCTGGCTGGTCAGCTTTATGGAGTACGATCTCGGCTATATCGATCTGGAGGAAAAAACCTTGCAGCCCCTGCAGAACCCTTTCGGGCCGAAAGTGTAACCTATGTCTCCGGAACGTTCTGTTACCTATGTCTCCGGAACGGACA